>Ga0194120_10000229_pt1 | contig 101687 bp, 105 predicted proteins | sample TA2MahCa65mmetaG_FD_148642 | JGI IMG/M metagenome (GOLD analysis project Ga0194120, IMG submission 148642) | Freshwater microbial communities from Lake Tanganyika, Tanzania - TA2015019 Mahale Deep Cast 65m | ecosystem: Environmental > Aquatic > Freshwater > Lake | place: Tanzania: Lake... | reverse complement strand
CCGCCGCACATGCCGAGGCAGTGGCCGCTGCCGAGCAGCCCCGTCATGAAGGCGAGCGCGTAGGAGAACTCGACGACGGCCTGGTGGTGCGAATGGTCCACTTACTTCTGCTGGAGGCGCAGCGAATTGCTCAGCACCGACACCGAGCTCATCGCCATTGCCGCCGAGGCGATCATCGGGTTGAGGCGGCCGGCGGCGGCGAAGGGGATCGCCACGGTGTTGTAGCCGAGCGCCCAGAACAGGTTCTGGCGGATCACGCTCATGGTGCGGCGGGAGAGCTGGATGCCGGAGGCGACGCGCGCGATGTCGCCGCCGACCAGCGTGACGTCCGCAGACTCCAGCGCGATGTCGGCGCCGCTGCCGATGGCGAAACCGACGTCGGCCGCCGCCAGCGCCGGCGCGTCGTTGATGCCGTCGCCGACCATGCCGACGCGCTTTCCTTCGGCCTGCAGGCGGCGCACCAGTTCCAGCTTGTCGGCGGGCGTGGCGCGCGCGACGACCTCGTCGATGCCGACCTGTTTCGCGATGTGCCGCGCCGTCGCCTCGAGGTCGCCGGTGGCCATGACGGTGGTGAGGCCGAGGCGGTGCAGCAGGGCGATGGCTTCCTTCGCGCCCTCGCGCGGCCGGTCGGCCACGGCGAGGAGCGCCGCGCAGCGGCTGCCGACCGCGACGAACACCGGCGTCTTGCCTTCGCCCGACCAGGCTTCGGCCAGCGCGGCGAATTCCGCGGCGTCGATGCCGGCCTCCTCGAGCAGGGCGGCATTGCCGATGCGGATGGTCTTGCCGGAGACGAAGGCCTGTACGCCGCGACCGGGCCGGGCGTTGAAGTCCTTCGCCGCGCGCACCTTGGCGCCGCGCTCGCGCGCCCAGGCGGCGAGCGCCTGGCCGAGGAAGTGCTCCGAGGGCGCTTCCGCCGAGGCGATCAGCGTGGCGAGCAGATCCTCGTCCTCGCTGTCGCCGGCGAGGAAGTCCGTCACCACCGGCTTGCCCTCGGTGATGGTGCCGGTCTTGTCGAAGACCAGGGTGGTCAGCTTCGACGAGGTCTCCAGCGCCTCGCCGTTGCGGATGTAGATGCCGCGCCGCGCCGCCTGGCCGGTGCCGACCATGATGGCGGTGGGCGTGGCCAGCCCGAGCGCGCAGGGGCAGGCGATGAGCAGCACGGCGACGGCGTGCGACAGCGCGCGTGCCGCCGGGTGGCCGGCCAGCAGCCAGCCGGCGAAAGTCAGTCCCGCCAGCACGCCGACCGTCGGCACGAAGCGCGCCGAGATGCGGTCGGCCAGCTTCTGCACCGGCAGCTTGGCGGCCTGGGCGTGGTCCACCATCTTGACGATGCCGGACAGCACGGTGTCGCCGCCCACCGCCGTGACGCGCAGCGTGAAGCTGCCGGTGCCGTTGATGCAGCCGCCGATCACCGCGTCGCCCGCGCTCTTCGCCACCGGCAGCGATTCGCCGGTGACAAGGGATTCGTCCACCGCCGAGCGGCCGTCCTCGACGACGCCGTCGGTGGGCACGCGGTTACCCGGGCGCACGCGCAGCAGGTCGCCGACCTGCACTTCGTCGATCGGCACGACCTCCTCGACGCCGCGGCGCAGGCGCACGGCGGTCTCGGGCTGCAGTTCGATCAGCTTGCGGATCGCCTCGCTGGCGCGGCCCTTGGCGCGCTCCTCGAGGTAGCGGCCGAGCAGGACGAAGGCGACGATGCCGGCGGCCGACTCGAAGTAGACGTGGTGGTGGCGGCGCAGCACGCCGGGCAGGCTGTAGATCCAGGCGGCGCCGGCGCCCATGGCGATCAGCGAGTCCATGTTCGCTTCACGCTGCTTCGCCAGCATCCAGGCCTTGCGGAAGATGTCGCCGCCGGGGCCGAACACCACCAGCGTGGACAGCGCCAGTTCGATCAGGCGCAGGGTCGGCGAGCGGTGCATCAGCATGCCGCTGGCCATCACCGGCGCGGTGAGCCAGGCCGCCTGCAGGAAGCGCCGCTTCGACTCGGCCATGCGCATGCGCTCGCGTTCCACCAGCAGGCGGCGCTGCGCCAGGGTGTCCATCGGCCGCGGCACGTAGCCGAGCCGCGCCACGCGCGCGAAGAGCGCTTCGCGGTCGAGGCTGCCCTGTACCGTCGCCGTGCCGGCGGCGAAATTCACGCTGGCCTTCGCCACCTGCGGATCGCGCTGCAGGTGCATCTCGATGAGCAGGGCGCAGGAAGCGCAGGTCATGCCTTCCACCGCGACCGAGCATTCCACTTGCGGCCCCTCCGGTGCCGCGGCCGGCCTGGCTGGCCGGGGCGGCGGCGCCGCGGCGAGATTGCCGATGACGGCATCGACGATGGCCAGCAGGCGTTCCTCCGCCAGTTGCGCCGGATCGTAGTGTACGGTCAGCGAGCCGATGCCGGCGACGACGCGCACGTCCTTCACCGCGGCGTGCTTGCGCAGCAGGATTTCCAGCAGGTAGCCGCGCTCGGTCTGCCCGACGAGCGAGGGTGCGACGAGGCGGATGCGGCGCGAGAGGCGGTGCGCGACCTGGAATTGCCTGGGCGTCACGTGTTCGTCTTCCGGTAGCGCACCAGCAGGTACATCAGGTAGAAGATCGCCAGCCAGGCGTCGGCGTGGGCGACCGGGTTGCGCATCCAGCGTTTGGTGATGAGTTCCCAGTGCACCTTGATCAGATAAAAGGCGATCAGGTCGTTGAGGAAATTGATGATGGCCTTCTCGGTCAGCGCGTTGGCGACGAGGGGCTGCAGGCGTGCCTGCAGCGAGCCGGCCTGCGGCGGGGCCTGGCGCAGATTCATCACGACCTTGCGCAGCTGGGCCAGCTTGCGGCGGGCGCTGTGCTCGATCTTCAGTCGGGTGTCGTGCATCGCCAGGCCGAGGTTCTGGCCCACGGGTTTCAGCGCCTGCGCCAGCGGGCCGGGCAGGCGGTCGAGTAGCGCGCGCAGGGCCAGCGCCACGTCGCGCTCATTGGCCTGGTGCGGGTCGTAGCGCAGCGACAGCTTGCCCACGTCGCGATACAGCGTGGCGCGATAGATGCCGGCGACGCCGCGCAAACCGGATTCGATCGCATCCGCGCGCGGACCGGTGCTCAACTCGGCGGGCAACTGGAGCCGGAGGTGGCCCGGCTCGCGGTGGCGCACGCCGATCTGCCGCGCCCACTCCTCGGGGTGGGACATGGTTGCCTCGGGAAAAGTCAGGCCTGGGGAGACGGCGTTTCAGCGGCCTGCGGAGGCTGAGCCTCCTGCTCCTGCGCCTCGGCGACGAGGTCGGAGAGGTGCTCCTTCTGCTGCAGGGCGAAATCCTTGCCCATGCCCATGGCCTTGGTGGCGGCGAGCACGATCTCCTTCTCGTACTTGTGCACCAGATAGCCGGCGACGAGGCCGGCGCCGATCAGGAGCAGCGGGTTGCGCAGCAGGACGCCGCCGAGCAGGCCGCGCCCCGCGGCGAAGCCGGTGGCGGCCATCATGGCGCCCTGGGTCATCGGGCTGCTCATCATGCCACCCATCATGTGGCGGGCCGGTTCTTCCATCATCATGTCGGTTCTCCCAATAAAACAGAAAATTCAATGTTCCCCCGGATTTTCGGGGGATTCCTTGATCTCGTGCAACATCTCATAGATTCCCTTGCAGCCCTCGCAGCAGAATTCCAGGGTTTTCCCTTGCACGACCAGCGTGAAGGGTTTTTTCCCCACCGCCAGGCTGCACAGGTCGCAGGGGCGGTCCGGATCGCTCATTTGAACAATTCCAAAGCGTGCCGCTCGAACACCGCCTCGTCCGCCTCGCCGATCACCTTGCCGCGCACGACCCCTTTCGCGTCGACGAAATAGGTGGTCGGCAGCCCCACCACGCCGTAGCGCTTGGCAATCGCTGACTTCTCGTCGAGCAGGACCGGGTAGGTGACGCCGAGCTTGCGGATGAAGGCCTCGACCGTCGCCTTGTCCTGCCCGGCGTTGATGGCGAACACCTCCAGCCCCTTGTCCCGGTGGCGCCGGTAGACCGCGTCGATGGCCTTCATCTCCGGCTCGCAGTACTTGCACCAGTCCGCCCAGAAGCGGATCACCAGCGGTCGTCCGTCCGCCGCCGCGGTGAAGTCTACGTCGCCGCCGCCGACGCGCTGCGTGTGGAAGGCAGGTGCCACATCGCCGAGGTTCAGCTTGGCGGCCTGCTCGCCGCCGCAGGCGGCGAGCAGGCATAGCAATACGATGAATGTCTGTCGCAGCATGTCTCAGATTTCGAGGGTTGCCGAATCATACCTGCGCCGACGGCTGCAGGTGCATGCGCCGGCATAGGGAAGGGCGCGGCATATTGCCGCATGCGACCTTGGGCCGCAGGGTCGGGAGGCGCGACGGAAATAGAATTTCCCGGATCAAGCAGGCTGTAACGAGGAGGAGGAAGCGTGGCAATCAATCGCAAAAAATTCGTCTTTGCGCTGACCGCAGCCTGCGCGCTGACCGCCCCGACTACCGCCCTGGCCGCGAACGCCGACGAAGACCTGCGCCGGGCCGGTCTCGATGCCGCAGCGCGCCTGGTCGATGCCTCGACGGTGCGGGCGGGAACCAGGAGTCAGTGAGCGATGTCGGCCTTTTTGCTGGTGGATGACGACCGCACATTCGCCCGTGTGCTGGCACGCTCGTTGGCGCGGCGCGGCCTGGAAGTGCGTGTAGCTCACGACGTCGAGGGCGGACTGGCGCAGGCGGACGCGCATATGGCAGGCGCCGTCATCGATCTCCAGTTGGGAAACGACAGCGGACTGGCCCTGGTGCCGCAACTCAGGGCGCTGAGCGCCGCCATGCGAATCCTGATGCTGACCGGCTATGCCAGCATCGACACGGCCGTTCAGGCGATCAAGCTCGGCGCGGACAATTACCTGACCAAACCGGCCACGGCGGATGCCATCGTCGCAGCGCTCGGCTGCCGTGCCACCAACGCCTGGGCGCCGGTGCGGGCCGCTCCGCTTCCCCTCGGCCGCGTGCAGTCCGAGCACATTCGGCGCGTGCTCGCCGATCATGGCGGCAGCATCTCGGGCGCCGCCCGCGCACTGAAAATGCACCGCCGTACCCTGCAGCGCAAACTGGCGCGCTTCTCGTAGTTCTACTCGAGCAGGATCAGGTTGGACCTGGCGACCATCGCCGTGGCGATGGCCGCCACGAGCAGGAAGCCGATCGTCGCCGCCTGCGCCAGCCGCTTCGACACCGCCGGCACCACCTCGCGCAGACTCGATACGCGGCGGAACGGCTGCAGCGCGCCGACGCCCAGCCCGGCGGCGGTGGCGGCGAACAGCGGCACGTAGAGCCAGTAGCCCTGGTGGCCGTACTCGGGCTTGAGGATGCAGAACGGGCAGTGGTGGTTGGGGTGCTCGTAGATGTAGAGCGAGACGAAGGAGAGCACGCCGACGAGGGTGGCGACGAAGGCGGCGGCGCTGGCCGCAGCAGCGAGGTAGCCGGCGCGCTGCGTGCGCGCGTGGAAGAAAGTCAGTCCCGCCGACACGGCGATCGCGCCGTAGAACAGCACCATGGCCGGAAGCGGCTTCAGCGCGGCGACCTCGGCGGCGAGGCCCTTTGCGTCGCCCGAGAACAGGCTGCCGCAGCAGGAGGTGATGACGTCGGCCTTGAGACCGAGGAAATACTTGAGCTGCAGGGCGAATGTCAGCGCCAGCGCAGGCAGCAGGATCAGCAGCAGCGCGTACTTGATGCGCACCAGCGGGTAGTCCGGCGCGCGGGTGTCGACATGGTTCACCGCCAGCCAGGCGGCGGCGAGGAAGAACACCGCCATCTGCGCGAGCAGCGCCGGGAAGCCGTAGGGATTGACGTTGAGCGTGCCCACCGCGCACATGGCGCCGACGAACATCTCCGCCATGCGGTCGGCGTTGAAGACGAAGAGCAGCAGGGCGACCAGTTGCACCGCCATGACGAAGGCGGCCAGTGTCGAGAAGAGGTAGGTGCGCCGCTCGAGGGCGAGTTGCCGCTCCGAGCCACTGGCGATGTCCCACTGGCGGATCACCTGCAGGGCGAAGGGCGCGGCGGCCGCCAGCATCGCCACCGCCACGCCGGCGGCGAGCAGCAGGGCGATGATCGCCGGCTGGAACAGCATCTCAGTTTTCCACGAGCTGGCCGTCGCGCATCGACACGACGCGGTGCACGGCGGCTGATTCGACCACCAGTGGATCGTGGCTGGTGAGGATCACGGTTCGCCCCTCGGCGTTGAGGCTTTCCAGGATGCCCATGAACTCGCGCGACAGCGCCGTGTCGAGGTTGGCGGTGGGCTCGTCGGCGATCAGCACCTGAGGGTCGTTCACCAGGGCGCGGGCGATGGCGACGCGCTGCTGCTCGCCGCCGGAGAGCCATTCGACGCGGGCCTCGCGCCGGTGCGCGAGCTTGAGGCGGTCGAGCAGCGACTCGGCATGACTGCGCAGTTCGCGGTGCGGGCGGCCGGTGGGGAAGGCCGGCAGCATCACGTTTTCGAGGGCGGAGAGGCCCTTGACCAGGTTGAACTGCTGGAAGACGAAGCCGAAGGTGCTGCGGCGGATGCCGGTGAGGAAGCGCTCGGGCAGGCCGGAGATGTCGTCCTCGGCCAGCCGCACGCGGCCGCTGGTGGGGCGGGCGAGGCAGCCGACGATGGTCAGCAGCGTGGTCTTGCCCGAGCCGCTCGGGCCCTGGAAGGCCGTGACCTTTTTCGCCTCGATGGTCAGGTCGATGCCGTTCAGGGCCCAGAACTCGTTGGGCCGGCCCTGGTTGAAGGCCTTGCGGATGGCTTTGAGTTCGATCATCGCCCCGCCGCCGGGCCGCCCCAAGGCGGGGCCGTCCAACGGCATGGAGCCGCCGGCAGGCGGCGAACCGGTGTCAACCCCTTCCGCTGGAAGGGGGATGGGGGGAAGGTCGTTCATGATCTCATCGCCGAATCCGGGTCGGTGATGGCCGTGCGCCAGATCGGCACCAGCACCGCCGCCATGTAGGGAAAGACGGTGAAGAAGAACAGCGTCGCCACCTGCAGGCCGTCGATGGCCGGCACGAGCTCGAAGCGCGGATAGAGCACCGCCCAGCCCTTCAGCACCGGTTCGAAGAGCGGCGCGCCGAGACGGAATACCTGCAGGTAGGCGGCGACGAAGCCGGCGAGGAATGCGGTGAGCGAGACGAGGCCGCCTTCCCACAGCTTCATCTTGATGACGTCGCCGGTCTCCCAGCCGATGGCCTTGAGGATGCCGATCTCGCGCTTCTCCTCGGCGGAGAGGCCGGAGGCCTTTTCCCAGGCGAGGATGGCGAAGGCAAAGATCGCCGCCGAGAGCAGGGCCAGCACGATGCCCTCGCGCCAGTCGAAGACCGAGGCATAGGTGCGCAGCACCTCCTCGCGCAGGATCGGCCGCGAATCCGGCAGGGCGGCGGCGAGCTTGGCGGCGACGGTGCGCACCTCGAGCGGATTGGCCACCGACAGCGCGATGTCGGTGTGGTGGCCCGCCGGGTAGTCGAAGAAGGCGCGGAAGTCCGCCTCACCCATCAGCACCAGGTCGGCGGAGACCAGCTCGGACGCATGCGGCAGGACGCCGGCGACGGTGAAGGCGAACAGCTTGCCCGAATAGGCGCGGAAGGAAATCGTGTTGCCGGGTGCGAGGCCGCGCGAGCGCGCCACCGCCGGTCCGACGGTCAGCGTGCCGGGACGCACCGCCTCGGCGGCCGGCGCCATGAAGGTGTAGTTGGCCTTCACCACCGGGTCGTAGTAGTAGCCCCACAGGCGGCCCTCGATCGTCTGCACGCCGCGAATGCGGCCGATCCTCTCGAGATAGCCGGGCGGGATGAGGTCGTGGCGGCCGGCGACCATGCGCTGCAGGATGATTTCCGGCGAGCGCTCGAGCACCCGCGCCGCCTCCTGGCGCAGGGCGTGGGTGTACAGCGACACCGAGGCCAGCACGAACACCAGCAGCGTGTAGACCAGCAGCAGGCCGAGGTTCTTCGTCTTGCGCCGGGCGAGCGATGCCAGCGTAAAGTCAATCAGATGCCGCTGTTTTTCGATCGAGGCGTTCATGGTGTGCGATCAGGGCCGCCGGCGGCGGCAGCAGCGAGCCGGTGGGGAAATGCTCCAGCGCCACCGGATGGTCCTGGAAGGCGGAATGCAGGTCGGCCTGCGAAGGATGGCGCGTGTAGCGGGCCTCGGTGAACAGCGCGAGGTCGGTCAGGCCCAGGCGCGCCGCCAGCGCGCCGCGTTCGGCGAGTTGCGGGGCGTCGCGGCTGCGCAGCCAGGCGGCGTCGAGGAAGGTGGCGGCGAATCCGGCCGCGGCGAGGCCGAGCGCGACGAAGGCGAGGCTGGAGGGACGCAATTTCATCGAAGCAGCCCGCGCACCGTTTCCAGGTATTTCTCCGCCGGTGCGTTCAGTTCTAGGGCGACGGCCAGCTTGCCGTCGGGCGCCATGACGTAGGTGCGCGTCGTGTGGTCCACCGCGTAGCTGCCGTCGGGCCGCGCCGGCTGGCGGAGGTAGCCGGCGCCGAAGGATTTCGCGACGGCGGCGATCTCCTCCGGCGTGCCGGTGACGCCGACCATCTCCGGATGGAAATAGGCGGCGTATTCCTTCAGGCGCTCAGGCGTGTCGCGCTCGGGATCGACCGAGACCATGATCAGGCGCACCTTCGCCCGCTCCTCGGTCGTCAGCGTGTTGAGCGTCTGGGCGCCGGCGGCGAGCGAGGCGGGGCAGACGTCCGGACAGTGCGTGTAGCCGAAATAGATGAGCAGTACCTTGCCGCGCAGGGTTTTCGTGTCGAGCGGGCCGCCGGCCGAGCGCAGGACGAAGTCGCCGCCCTTCGGCGCGGGTGGCTCGACGCGCTGCTCCGAGCAGCCGGCGAGGGCTGTCGCAATAAGGAGGAAGGCCAGGAGGTGTCGGAGCGGAGGCATGGTCGGATGCGTACTGAGCCGCATCCAGAGAATTGCAGAAGGCGGGCGCGCCGGCAAGCGCGCCGGATCAAGAAAGCGAAAGGTTCCTAGAAACGGTTGGCCGCGCGCATCAGCGCGCCGCGCAGGGCGATGGTCAGGCTGGAGCCCATGCCGATGCGCTGGGCGACGGCAGGCAGCAGGATCAGCGAGGCGAGGGCGAATCCGGCGCCGAGCAGCAGGGCGGCCATTTCAGGCTGGTCGTTGCTCGCTTGTTCTGCGCTTTGCGGCTGGCTCATGGCGGTGCTCCCTGAATCGACTTTGTATGGGAGAAATGCTACCCCGAGCGACTGCGGCAGGGGGTGCGACATATCGTCGCATTGGCCCCTATCCGGCCTGCGGTTTGTCGAACCAGGACGGGTCGATGAGGTCGAGTTGCTCGCCGCTGAGCACCTTCTGCAGCGCGTAGACGCTCTGCGGCCGCTGCGCCGCCGGCAGGGTCAGGCACCAGTCGATCAATTCCAACAGCTGCAGCGAATAGCGCTTGCTCCAGCGCTGCACGGCCGGCACGAGTGCGTCGTGCGCACGGCGCTGGTCGGCCGGCGGCGGCGCCTCGCCCGACAGGCTGTCGTAGAGTGAGGCGCCGACGGAGTAGATGTCGGTCCATGGTCCGAGCGGCTCGTTTGATCCCTGCTGTTCGGGTGCGGCGAAGCCGGGCGTGAGCACGGCGTTGATCCCCGCACCCGGATCCAGCCCCTGGCGTGCGGCGCCGAAATCGAGCAGGACGGGGTGGCCGTCCGTGCGCAGATAGATGTTGGCCGGCTTGATGTCGAGATGCAGCAGCTTGCGCGCGTGCACTTCTCGCAGGCCGGCGAGCAGGCGCACGAAGACGTTGCGCAGGAAGTCCTCCGGCACCGTGTCGCTGCGCTCCAGCAGCCGGCGGGCGTGCTCCTTCAGCGTCTCGCCCTCCTCGTAGCGCATCACCAGATAGGCCGTGCCGTTGCCGCGGAAGAAGTTGCTCACGCGCACGACGTTGGGGTGGTCGATGCCGGCGAGGATGCGGCCCTCGTCGAAGAAGCATTTCAGGCCGGTGTTGAAGGCCGCCTGGTGATCCGGCTCCGGCTCGATCGTCACCCCGTCCGGCGCGCGCCTCGCCATGCCGGCGGGCAGATATTCCTTGATCGCGACCGGCTGGTCCGCCGCATCGCGCGCCAAATAGACCATGGAGAATCCGCCTTGGGAGAGCGGCCGCTCGATGCGGTAGGTCTCGAGGCGGAATCCGGCGGGCAGGGCGGCGTTGTCGGTGCTCATCGTACGCTGAAGGAAAAATCGGCGCACGCGGCGCCGATTTCCTCGCGGCGCGGCTGGCTTACTCGACCTTGGTCTTGGAGCGCAACTCGGCGAGGTGGTTTTCCAGCATCTTCTGCTGCAGGCGCTGCTGGATCTGCGGCTTCACTTCGTCGAAGGGCGGGTGCTTCAGCGGGCGCACCTCCTCGAGCAGGATGACGTGCCAGCCGAACTCGGTCTTCACCGGCGTGGCCGATAACTTGCCCACCTCGAGCGACGCCAGCGCGTCGGCGAACGGCTTCACGTAGCCGGAGGAGGCGCCCCAGCCGAGGTCGCCGCCGCGGTCCTTGTTGCCGGGATCCTTCGACTGCTTGGCCAACTCCTCGAACTTCTCCCCCTTCTGCAGGCGGGCGATGACGTCCTTCGCCTCGTCCTCCTTTTCGACGAGGATGTGGCGCGCCTTGTATTCCTTGTCGCCCATCGCCTTGACGATGGCGTCGTATTCCTTCTGCACGTCGGCGTCGCTGACCGGATGCGTATTGATGAAGTCCTGCAGATAGGCGTTGACCAGGATGCCCTGGCGCGAGAGATCGAACTGGGCCAGCACCTCGACCTTCTTGTCGAAACCCTTCTTCCTCGCCGCCTGGGAGATCATCTCGCGCGTGATCAGGTCGTTGCGCACCGCTGCGCGCAGCTCCGGCGAATCCTGCTGGCCCTGGGCGATCTGCGCGTTGAGCAGGGCGTTGGCGCGGGCGACCGGGATGGCGACGCCGTTGACCGTGGCCACAGCAGCCGGCTTGGCTGCCGGTTTCGCCTCCTGGGCGAGCAGGGGCGCGGGCAGCAGGAAGCCGGCGAGGAGCAGGGCGGTCGAACGGAGGAGGGTGCGTTTCATGTGTTTTCCTTGTTTGGGGTTGATCGGTTTGCTATTCGTTTTCCTCGGGCGCCAGGGCCTTGATGCTCAGGGCATGAATTTCCCCGCGCATCATGGGCCCTAGCGCCTCGTAAATCAAGCGGTGGCGCTGCATGGTGGCGCAGCCGGCAAAGCGCGGCGAGACGATGAGGAGGCGGAAGTGGCCGCCTTCCCTGGCGCCGGCATGGCCGGCGTGTTTCGCGCTGTCGTCGGCGATGTCGACGCGCAGCGGCTCGAGCGCGGCCAGCTTCGCGCGCATGGCTTCGATGGTGCTCATGCCGGGAATACCTTCCTGAAGGGCCGCACCGTCACCCTGGCGAAGACGCCTTCGCTGGCGTATGGGTCGGCCGCCGCCCAGGCTTGCGCCGCCTCGAGCGATTCGAACTCGGCGACGATCAGGCTGCCCGCGAAGCCGGCCGGGCCGGGATCGGGCGAATCGATGGCCGGGCAGGGGCCGGCGAGGATGAGGCGGCCGGCGGCCTGCAGGGCCTTCAGGCGCTCGAGATGGGCCGGGCGCGCGGCGAGGCGCTTCGCCAGGCTTCCCGGCGCGTCGTCGCCGACGATGGCATACAGCATCACTTCTTTTCCTCCACGTACTTGGCGAGCATGAGGCTCTGCGCGACGACGAAGGCGAGCATCAGGCCCATGCCGCCGAAGAGCTTGAAGTTCACCCACGCGTCGGTGGAGAAGCTGTAGGCGACGAACAGGTTGGCCACGCCCATGAAGGCGAAAAAGCCGATCCAGCTGGCGTTGAGCTGCCCCCACACGCGCTCGGGCAGGCTGATCTGCTCCTCCATCAGCTTGCGGATCAGGTTCCTGCGGAAGATCAGCGTGGCGCCGGCCAGCACCGCGCCGAACAGCCAGTAGAGCACGGTCGGCTTCCACTTGATGAAGGTCTCGTCGCGCAGGAGCAGGGTGGCGCCGCCGAACAGCACGATGATGGCGAGGCTCACCCAGAGCATGGTGTCGACCTTGCGCCCGCGCGCCATCAGCCAGCCGATCTGGGCGAAGGTGGCGGCGATGGCCACGCCGGTGGCGACGTAGATGTCGAAGGCCTTGAAGGCGGCGAAAAACAGGATGACCGGGAACAGGTCGAAGAGGAACTTCATGTGCCGCGATTATACCTTGCAACCGGCTCCCCTCGCCCCTTGGGGAGAGGGGAGGGGGAGAGGGGAGCCCTTCATTTGTCCTTCTTCACCAGCTTGAGCGAGGCCGAGTTGATGCAAAAGCGCAGCCCCGTGGGCTGGGGCCCGTCGTCGAAGACGTGGCCGAGGTGGGCGCCGCATTGGCTGCACAGCGCCTCGGCGCGGCGCATGAAATGGCTGTTGTCCTCGGCGGTGGCGAGATTGGCCGGATCCGACGGCTGCCAGAAGCTCGGCCAGCCGCTGCCCGAGTCGTACTTGTGCGCGGAGCTGAACAGCTCGGCGCCGCAGCAGACGCAGCGGTAGGTGCCCTGGTCGTGGCAGTCCCAGTATTCGCCGGTGAAGGCGCGCTCGGTGCCCTTCTCGCGCGCGATGCGGTACTGCTCGGGGTTGAGCTGTTCGCGCCATTCCTTTTCCGTTTTTTTCATGTTCTCTCCTTGCGTTGGGCAAACCAGACCGCCAGCGGGCCGCAGGCGCAGGCGGCGCCGAGGCTGGCGAAGGCCAGGCCCCAGGCGAGCCGTCCCTCGCCGCCGGCCAGGTCGAACACCCAGCCGAAGGCGAGCGGGCCGAGGAAGCCCGCGCCGAACCCGAAAAACGAGTAGACCGCCAGCGTCGCGCCGCGTTTCGTCGGCGGCGTGGCGGCGACCAGTCCGGCGGTGAGCGCCGCCGAGTCGGCCATCACGGCGATGAAATGCAGCGCCACGAGCAGCAGCGCCAGCCACCAGGCGAGCGGACCGGCGAAGCCGGCCAGGCAGGCGAGCACGGCCGAGGCGCTCATCACGCCGAGGATGTAGCGGCGCCGGCCGATGCGCGCGGCGAATTCGTTGCCGAGTATGCTGGCGGGAATGCCGAGCAGGTTGATCGCGGCGGCGGCCGCCGCCGGCGCCCAGGCCGCCTCGGCGCCGGGCGACTGCGCGTAGGCGAAGGCGATGAAGGCCACCATCCAGGCGCGCAGGCCGAACAATTCCCAGGAGTGCGCTGCATAGCCGAGCACGTAGCCGAGCGTGGCGCGCTCGGCGAGCGCCGGCCGCAGAGCGAGCAGCGGCGGCGCCGGCTGCGGCAGGGGCGCGGGCGCCACCGGCGCCAGGCCGCGCAGCACCAGCGCCGCCGAGGCGAGCGGGCCGACGCTGCACAGGATGAAGGTCCACGCCCAGCCCAGTTGCGCATCGATCCAGCCGCCGAGCAGCAGCGAGGCGCTGGCGCCGATGCCGAAGCTCGAGGTGTAGAAGGCGATGAAGCGGCTTTGCAACGGCCCCTCGACGCGGTCGGTGAGCGCCTTCAGCCCCGGCATGTAGGTGCCGGCCAATCCCGCGCCGGCGATCGCCTGGAACAGGCAGGCGCTCCAGACGCCGTCGGCGAAGAGGCCGAAGCCGACCGTGCCGCCGGCCGAGAGCAGGGTGGAGAAGGCGTACACGCGGCGTGCGTCGACGCGGTCGGTCAGCCCGGTGAGCAGCGGCACGGCGCCCATGTAGCCGGCGAAGAAGATGCCGCCGATGAGGCCGGCCCCGGTGCCGCTCATGCCCCAGGCCGCGCGCAACTGCGCCAGCAGCGCCGGGTAGGTGGAGAAGCCGGTCATGCCGAGCACTTCCGCCGCGCAGAGCAGGGCGACGATGCGCAGGCCGGAATCGTTGGCGGGAGCGGTCATGAATGTCTACCCCCTCTCCCGCTGGCGGGAGAGGGCCGGGGAGAGGGTGGGTCTGCCGAAAGTATAATCCCTCGCACCATGCCCACTCCGCCCGACAAGCCCGCACTGCCGCTCTCGGCCAGCATCGTCGTCTCGCTCGCCGTCGCCGCCACCATCGGCCTGGCCGACGTGGCCTATGTGCTCTCCGTCGCCGGCGGCGAGATCGGCGCGCGGCTCGTCGCCGTGCTGCCGATCTTCTTCCTCGCCGCGTTCGCCGCCGCGCAGATCGCCTTCTGGGCGCTGCGCGCCGCGGTGGGGGCGCTGATGCCGCTCGACATGCGCGGGCACGCCGTGTCGACGGGACTGACTTTTCTGCTGGCGGGCATCCTGCACTACGCCGAGAGCAGCGGCGTGCAGCGTTTGCTGCACGAGCGCGCCGCGGCGGCCGCGGCAAGCTGTCCGCAGGGGATGGCGTGCCTGCCGCAGCCCAAGGCCGAGGCCCTGCAGGGCGCCGATGTCGAGGCGCGCCGCGCCGCCGCCGAGCGCGGCCTGCTCGACGCGACGCTGTTCGCCCAGCTCATGCGCGACCCCGACGCCGACGTGCGCGCCACGCTGGCGCGTCGCGCCGACCTGCAGCAGGAACTGCTCGAGCGCATGGCGGGGGACCGTCACCCTGCGGTGCGCGCCGCCGCCGCGGCCTCGCCGCGCCTCTCCAACGCGATGTTCAACACCCTGGCCATCGACCGCGACGATGGCGTGCGCCTCGCCGTGGCGCGCAACCGCAACGCGCCGCCGACGGCGCTCGCCATCCTCGCCGTGATGCGCTCAGCCGAGCTGCGCGAGCTGGTCGCCGCCCATCCGCGCGCCAGCGAGCCGGTGCTCGAGCGCCTGCTCGACGGCAGCGGCGACGATGCGGAGCGGCTGGCGCTGCAGAGACTGGGACGATAGGCGGGGGGGTTACTGGGCTGTCCAGCCGCCGTCCACGGAGAGCGAGGCGCCGCGGATCTGCGCCGCCCCCTCCGAGCAGAGAAACTGCGCCAGGGCGCCGATCTGCTCCGGCGTGGCGAATTCCTTCGAGGGCTGCTTCTCGCCGAGCAGCCTCATCCGGGCTTCCTCCGGCGTGAGCCTCTCGCGCTCCGCCAGGGCGTCGATCTGCTTCTGCACCAGGGGCGTGAGCACCCAGCCCGGGCATATGGCGTTGCAGGTCACGCCGCTGGTCGCGGTCTCGAGCGCCACCACCTTGGTGATGCCGACGATGCCGTGCTTGGCCGCAACGTAAGCCACCTTGTTCACCGAGGCCACCAGGCCGTGTGCCGAGGCGATGTTGACGATGCGGCCCCAGTTGCGCTCGCGCATCTGCGGCAGGGCGGCGCGGATGGCATGGAAGGCGGCGGAGAGGTTGATGGCGATGATGGCGTCCCAGCGCTCGACGGGAAACTCGTGCACCGGCGCCGTGAACTGGATGCCGGCGTTGTTGACCAGGATGTCGACGCGGCCGAGTTCCCGCGTCGCCTGGGCGACCATGCCCTCGATCTGCGCCGGCTGCGCCATGTCGGCGCCGCTGTAGGCCACCTTCACGCCGTGTCGGGCGGCGATGTCCTGGCACAGCCCGTCGATGGCCGCGGCATCGCCGAAGCCGTTGACCAGGACGTCGGCGCCCTGCCCGGCGAGCGCGTGGGCGATGCCCAGGCCGATGCCGCTGGTCGAGCCGGTGACGATGGCGACCTTGCCTTTCAGGCACATGTTCCGATCGGGCCGAGGAATCAGCGCGCTGTATAGCCGCCGTCGATCACCAGCTCGCTGCCGGTGACGAACTTGGCCTCTTCCGAGGCGAGGTAGAGGATGCCGTGGGCGACGTCATCGGGCTCGCCCAGGGTGCCGAGCGGGTGCAGCTTGGACATGGCGCTGTGCACCGCCTCCGGCTGGACCCCGGGCACCTGGGTGCCGGCTTCGAGCATCGGCGTCCAGATGAAGCCGGGGTGCACCGAGTTGACGCGGATGCGGTCCTCGGCGAAGGCCAGCGCATCGGTCTTGCTCATGATGCGGATGGCGCCCTTCGAGGCATGGTAGGCGGCGACGTTGTGCGAGCCGACGATGCCGTAGACCGAGGAGAGGTTGACGATGCTGCCGCCGCCGGCGCGGCGCATCAGGGGCACGGCGTGCTTGGTGCAGAAGAACGTGCCCTTGGCGTTGGTGGCCATCACCTTGTCCCATTCGGCTTCGGTGGTTTCCTCGGCGGTGCCGTTGGCGCCGGAGATGCCGGCGTTGTTCACCAGGATGTCCACGCGGCCGAATTCCTTCGCCGCCTCGGCGAAGACGGCGGCGACCGCGGCCTCCTGCGAGACGTCGAGCGTCCAGGCGCGCGCCCGGCCGCCCTCGGCACGGATCGCCTCGGCGACGGCTTCCGCTTCCCGGCCGTTCACGTCGGTCACCGCCACCGCGGCGCCCTCGCGCGCCAGCAGCAGCGCGGTGGCGCGGCCGATGCCCTGCGCCGCGCCCGTGACGACGGCCACCTTGTCCTGTACGCGTCCCATCATGCTCCCCTTGGCTGACTGATTGCGCTCATTCTAGCGTTTGGCCGTCGTGGCCGTTCTTGACCGGGCGCAAGGATTGATACGGCGGGAAGCTGTCGGCCAGGCGGGCCGCCGAGCGGCGCAGGGCGGGCTGGCCGCGCAGCATCTCTTTCAGCGGCAGGCGCGAGGCGGGCGCATGCACGGCGAGCGCCGCCGGCACGCTGCGCGTCTTGCTCTCGACGGGAACGGCGACGCAGACCATGCCTTCCAGATATTCCTCGTTGTCCGTGCTGAGGCGCTCGCGGCGGATCCTGCGCAGTTCCTGCTCGAAGGCGTGGCGGTCGGTGATGGTGTTGGCGGTGTGGCGCTCGAAGCTCAGGGCGTCGAGGATGCGCTTGCGCTCGCGCGAGGGCAGCAGGGCGATGAGCAGCTTGCCGCTCGCGCTGCAGTGCGCCGGCACGCGCGAGCCGCTCTGGAAATGCAGCCTGAGCGGCCAGTTGGCCTCGACGCGGTCGAGGTATACCACCTCGGTGCCGTCGATCAGGGTGAGATTGCAGGTCTCGTTGAACTCCTTCACCAGCGACTGCAGGATGGCGTGGCGCGGCGCGCGCCAGGCCGGATGGGTCATGGATTTCATGGCGAGGCTGGCCAGGCGCGGGCCGGGGGCAAAGCGCCGGCCCTCGGCTTCGCGCGCCAGCATGCCTGCGTCCACCAGCAGGTTGGCAATGCGGTGCACGGTCGGCTTGGGCATGCCGCTCGCTTCCATGATGTCGACCAGTCCGAGCGGGACGTCGGCATTGGCGACGAGTTCGAGCACCGTGAGGGCGCGCAGGGTGGCGGAGGATTCCCGCTTCAGGTTCAGGTCTTCGCTTGACATAAATAGCCAAAAATGGAACTGATGATCTCATTATTGCCATAAATGAAGCCTCATGCAATGATTTGTCAAACAGAGCGTAGGAGTCGGCATGGCCGGTGGCGCGAAATCCCCTTCCTTCCGGCAGCGCATGACGCCGAGCGAGGCCCTCGTGGAGACCCTCGTCGCGCAAGGCGTGCGCGACGTCTTCGGCATCGTCGGATCGGCCTACATGGATGCCCTCGATCTTTTCCCTGCGGCCGGCATCCGCTTCATTCCCACGGTGCACGAGCAGGGCGCGGCGCACATGGCCGACGGCTACGCGCGCGTCTCCGGCCGCCACGGCGTCTGCATCGCGCAGAACGGGCCGGGCGTCACCAACTTCGTCACGGCGGTGGCCGCCGCCTACTGGGCGCACAGCCCGCTGGTGGTGATCACGCCGGAGACCGGTAGCGGGACCATGGGACTCGGCGGCTTCCAGGAGACCGACCAGTTGCCGATCTTCTCGAAGATTACCAAGTTCCAGGCCCACGTCAGCGGGCCGCAGCGCATGGCCGAGCTGGCCTCCCGCTGCTTCGACCGCGCCCTGCTGGAAATGGGGCCGGCCCAGCTCAACATCCCGCGCGACCATTTCTACGGCGAGGCCGACTACGACATCGCCCAGCCGATCCGCATCGAACGCGGCGCCGGCGGCGAGCAGAGCCTCGACGAAGCGGCGGCGCTGCTCGCCGGCGCGAAATTTCCGGTGATCGTCTCCGGCGGCGGCGTGGTGATGGCCGACGGGGTGGACGCCTGCCTGAAACTCGCCGAGCGGCTCGACGCGCCGGTGGTGACGAGCTACCTGCACAACGACGCCTTCCCGGCGACGCACCCGCTGTGCTGCGGCCCGCTCGGCTACCAGGGCTCCAAGGCGGCCATGAAGCTGATCGCGCAGGCCGACGTGGTGCTGGCGCTGGGCACGCGCCTCGGCCCCTTCGGCACGCTGCCGCAGCACGGCCTCGACTACTGGCCGAAGGAGGCGAAGATCATCCAGGTGGACGCCGACGCAAAGATGCTCGGCCTGGTGAAGAAGATTTCCGTCGGCCTGTGCGCCGACGCGAAGGCCGCCGCCGAGGCGCTGCTGGCGAGGCTGTCGTCGCGCGAACTGGCCTGCACGAAAAACCGCAAGCAGCGCCGCGCCGACATCGCACGGGAGAAGGCCGCCTGGGAGGCCGAACTCGACGCCTGGCCGCAGGAGCGCGACCCGTGGAGCATCGAGGTGGCGAAAGACAGCCCGGCCATGCACCCGCGCCAGATGCTGCGTGAACTGGAGCGCGCGATGCCGGCCGACGCCATGGTGTCCACCGACATCGGCAACATCTGCTCGGTGGCCAACAGCTACCTGCGCTTCGACAAGCCGCGCAGTTTCTTCGCGGCGATGAGCTTCGGCAACTGCGGCTACGCCTTTCCGGCCGTCATCGGCGCCAAGCTGGCTGCCCCGCAACGCCCGGCCGTGGCCTACGTCGGCGACGGCGCCTGGGGCATGAGCTTCGGCGAGCTGCTCACCTGCGTGCGCGAGAGGATTCCCGTCACGGCGGTGGTGTTCCACAACATGCAATGGGGCGCCGAGAAGAAGAACCAGGTCGACTTCTACGGCAACCGCTTCGTCGGCTCCAATCTGGAGAACCCCAGCTTCGCGGCGATCGCCCGTGCCATGGGCGCCGAGGGTGTCGTGGTTGACAAGCTCTCCGATGCCGGCCCGGCGCTCGCCGCCGCCTGCGCGGCGCAGAAGGAAGGCAAGACCACCGTGCTGGAAATGATGGTGACGCGCGAGCTGGGCGACCCTTTCCGCCGCGATGCGCTGCGAAAGCCGGTGCGGCTGCTGGAAAAATACAAAGGTTGCATGTAAGGAGAACGCAATGGCGGAAATCAGCGGCGGCGAGGTGATCGCCCGCATGTTGCAGAAGGAGGGCGTCGAGAAGGTCTTCGGCATCATCGACGGTACCTATTTCGGCTTCTATTCGGCGTTGCACCGGCTCGGCATCGAGATCGTCACGCCGCGCCACGAGAGCTGCGCCGCGCATATGGCCGGCGCCTACGCGCGGCTGACGGGAAAACTCGGCGTCTGCATGGCGAGCAACGGTCCCGGCGTGGCCAACCTCCTGCCTGGCCTGGTGGTGGAGCAGGCCGAGGGCAACCGCGTGCTCGCCATCACCAGCGCGCGCCGGCCCGGCATCATGTACCCCGACCGCGGCGGCGCCTACCAGTGCTTCGATCAGAGCGGCGTCATCGGCAGGATCGGCAAGTGGAGCGCGGCGGCCTCCTCCTTCGAGCGCGTGCCGGAGCTGGTGCGGAAGGCCCTGCGCAAGAGCTGGGAGGGCCGTCCCGGCGTGGTGCATGTGGATGTGCCCGAGAACATCATGAACGGCAAGGTGAAGGCCGACGTCGCCTTCTGGATGCCGCAGCAGTACCGCACGGCCGATCCCCTGACCCCGACCGCAGAGCAGGTGGTACGCGCGGCGGAATTGCTCGTCGCCGCCCAGGCACCGATGATCCACGTCGGCAGCGGCGTCGTGCATGCGGGTGCGTATGAAGCGCTGGCGCGCGTGGCGGAGCTGCTGCAGGCGCCGGTGACGACGAGCTGGGCGGCGCGCGGCGCGCTGCCGGAGACTTCGCCGCTGGCCATGCCGATGCCGCACGTCAAGGTGAACCACCAGGTGCGCAACGACGCCGACGTCGCGCTCATCGTCGGCTCGCGCCTGGGCGAGACCGACTGGTGGGGCAAACCGCCCTACTGGCGCCACCCCTCCGAGCAGAAAACCATCCAGGTCGACCTCGACCCCGACATCCTCGGACTCAACAAGCCGGCCGACCTCGCCATCCAGACCGACGCGAAGCGCTTCCTCGAGCTGCTCGGCGACGAACTGGCGCGGCGCAAGGCGGACATCGATGTCGAGCCGCGCCGCGCCCGCCTCGCCGGCTACGCGAAAGCCATGGCCGAGGACCGCGCTGGCTGGGACAAGGCGCTCTCCGACATGGCCATTCCGATGCACCCGGCGCACATCGCCACAGTCTGCGACGAGGTGTTCCCGAAGGATACGGTGCTGGTGGCCGACGGCGGCAACGCCACCATCTGGGCCATGTTCTACCATCGGGCCAACGTGCCCAACCGCATCGTGTCGACCTTCAAGTTCGGCATGCTCGGCGCCGGCATGGCGCAGGCGGTGGGTGCGGCCGTGGCGCGGCCGGGCCGGCCGGTGTGCTGCATCATCGGCGACGGCGCCTTCGGCTTCCATCCGCAGGAAGTCGAGACCGCCGTGCGCAACAAGGCGCAGGTGATCTACATCGTGCTGTGCGACAAGCAGTGGGGCATGGTGAAGATGAACCAGCAGTTCATGCTGCGGCCGTTCAAGACCCTGCTCTTCAAGCACCTCGACCCCGAGGAGACCATCAAGGCCGACCTCGGCGAGATCGCCTTCGACAAGCTGGGCGAGTCGATGGGCGCCCATGGCGAGCGCGTGTCCGATCCGCGGGAACTCAAGCCGGCGCTGCAGCGTGCCATCCAGTCCGGCCGCTGCTCAGTGGTGCATGTCGACGTCGACCCGGTCAAGCATATGTGGGCGCCGGGGCTGATGCACTTCAAGAAGATGCACGAGGAGCCGAAGGGCTAGAAGTGTCGTCGTTCCCGCGAAAGCGGGAACCTAGTGGATTCCCGCTTTCGCGGGAATGACAGGGGGCAAACATGAACGAAATGGACCTGGTCCGCCTGAACTTCAACCCGGGGTCGCTGTGGGCGCTGAACTTCATCATCGGCCTGGTGATGTTCGGCGTGGCGCTCGATCTCAAGGTGGCCGACTTCAAGGCGGTGCTGGTCATGCCGAAACCGGTGCTGATCGGGCTGACCGGCCAGTTCGTCCTGCTGCCGGCCTTCACCTTCCTGCTGGTGCTGGCGATCGGGCCGGCGCCGAGCGTCGCCCTCGGCATGATGCTGGTGGCGGCCTGCCCGGGCGGCAACATCTCCAACTTCCTCACGCACTACGCCCGCGGCAACACCGCGCTGTCCATCACCATGACGGCGATCTCGACGGCGGTCGCGATCGTCATGACGCCGTTCAATCTGTCGCTGTGGGGCGGGCTGCACCCCGAGACGAGCCAGATCCTCAAGGCGGTGTCCCTCGACCCGCTGGAGATGCTGCTGGCGGTGTTCCTGCTGCTCGGCCTGCCGATGGCGGCGGGGATGTGGGTCGGCCATCGCTTCCCGCGATTCGTCGAGCGCGCGCACAAGCCGGTGAAGATCTTCTCGCTCGCCGTGTTCGGCCTCTTCGTCATCGGCGCGCTGGCGGCGAACTGGCAGTACTTCCTCAAGTACGTCGGCTTCGTCGTCTTCGCCGTTTTCCTGCACAACGCGCTGGCGCTCTCCACCGGCTACTTCGCGGCGAAGGCAGCCAGACTGCCCGAGCGCGACCGCCGCGCCGTGTCCATCGAGGTCGGCATCCAGAACTCCGCGCTCGGCCTCATCCTCATCTTCAACTTCTTCGACGGCCTCGGCGGCATGGCCATCGTCACGGCCTGGTGGGGCATCTGGCACATCATTTCGGGACTGACCGTGGCGACGTTCTGGTCGCGGAAGGAGCCGCCGGCGTCATGAGCGGTCCTTCGGTCCTCGTCACCGGCGCCGGCGGCTACCTCGGCTCGCAGCTCGTCGCCGCGCTGGCGGCCGGTTGTGTAAAAGTCAGTCGCGTGGTGGCGGCGGACGTGCGTGAGACGCCGCCGGAGCGGCGCCTGCCCGGTGTCGAGTACGAGGTGGCCGACGTGCGCTCGCCGGCGCTGATTCCGCTCTTCGATCAGCACAAGGTCGACACCGTGGTGCACCTGGCCTCGATCGTCACGCCCGGCCGGGACAGCAACCGCGCCTTCGAGTATTCGGTCGACGTCGAGGGCACCGAGAACGTGCTCATCGCCTGCAGCACCACCGGCGTGAAGAAGATCGTCGTCAGCTCGAGCGGCGCTGCCTACGGCTACCATGCCGACAACCCGGCCTGGCTGACCGAGGACTGCCCGCTGCGCGGCAACGAGGCCTTCGCCTACGCCCATCACAAGCGTCTCGTGGAGGAGATGCTGGCGCGCTGGCGCGCCGAGCATCCCGAGCTGAAGCAGGTGGTGTTCCGCATCGGCACCATCCTCGGCGAGACGGTGAGGAATCAGATCACCGACCTGTTCGAGAAGCCGCGCCTGCTGGCGATTCGCGGCTCCGACAGCCCCTTCGTCTTCATCTGGGACCGGGACGTCGTCGGCTGCCTGCTGCGCGCCATCGGGAGCGACAAGGCGGGCATCTACAACGTCGCCGGCGACGGCGTGCTGACGATCCACGAGATCGCCGCGAAGCTGGGCAAGCGCTGTCTGGTGCTGCCGGCCGGCCTGCTGCGTTTCGCCCTCTCCGTGCTGAAGGCGCTCGGCCTGACGCGATACGGGCCCGAGCAGCTGGATTTCCTGCGCTACCGCCCGGTGCTCGACAACACGCGCCTGAAAACCGAATTCGGCTACGTGCCGCGGCTCAGCTCGACGCAGGTCTTCGATCTCTATCTTGAGGCGCGTCGCAGGCGTGGCGCGTAATTTTTCGGAGAAAACGGTGGTCGTCACCGGCGCCGCCGGCGGGCTGGGCCGCGCCCTGGCGTTGCGCTTCGCCGCCGCCGGGGCGCGCGTCGTCGCGCTCGATCGCGACGACGCCGTGCTGCAGGGGCTGACTTTTCCTGAAGGGACGCAGGCGCTGCGACTGGCCTGCGACGTGTCGAACGAAGCGGATTGCGTTCGTGCGATGGCCGAGGCGCGGCGCGCCTTCGGCGGCATCGACGTGCTCATCAACAACGCCGGCATCACGCATCGCAGCGCGTTTGCCGCGACGCGGACGGAGGTGATCCGCCGCGTCATGGAAGTGAACTACTTCGGCGCGCTGCATTGCACGCACGCGGCGCTGGAGGATATCGTCGCGCGACGCGGCATGGTGATCGCCGTCTCCAGCATCGCCGGCTTCGCGCCGCTCGTCGCGCGCACCGGCTACGCCGCGAGCAAGCATGCCCTTCACGGCTTCTTCGACAGCCTGCGCACGGAAGTCGAGCCGCTCGGCGTCAAGGTGCTGCTGGTCTGCCCGTCCTTCATCCAGACCGGCATCGAGAAAAACGCGCTGGCCGGCGACGGCGGGCCGGCGCGTCACGCCCAGTCCATCGTCGGCAGCCGGTCGACGCCCGAGGCCATGGCGGAGAAGATATTCGCTGCCGCGCAGGCCGAGCGGCGCCTGCTGCTGCCCGACCGCGTCTCGCGGCTGTCGTGGTGGGTGTCGCGCCTGGCGCCGCGGCTCTACGAGCGGTTGATGGTGAAAAAGCTCGGCAAGGAGATGAGCGAGGGCAGGGAGTAGCCGCTTCGTCATTCCCGCGAACGCGGGAATCCATGGGTCCCCGCGTTCGCGGGGACGACAAACTTAGTGCAGATGCGCCGGTGCCTGCGGGAGATCCTCGGGCAGTTCGGCGTGGGAAGTCTCGCCCTCCGGCGTCGGGTACATCGGCATGCCGCAGTCGTCGCAGAACTCCAGCGGAAAGCGGTTCTCCAGGGCGATCACGCTGCCCACGCCGGCCTCCTCCAGCACCGCCTCGATCTGCGCCGCGCAATCGGTCGTCTCGTCCTCGGCCCCGAGCAGGGGCCACACCACGCCGTGCACCACCTCGCTCGCATCGGCGAGGGTGAAGCCGACGCGGTATTCCTCCAGCCGTTCCTCGTAAAAGGGCGCCAGCACGGCGCGCAACTGCTGCGGCCTGACGTTGAGCACCGTCTGCAGGAAGGCCACGGCGGCGCGCAGGGAGTAGACGCGCAGGCCCTGGTCGGCGCTGCGGCAGGCGGCGTGGTAGGCGTCGGGCAGCAGCGGGTCCAGCGCGCAGCCGGTGAACAGCGGCTGCAGCGCGCCGCCGCCCTGGGCGTTCCACTGCGTCGCCGCCTGCTCGCGCGAGCCGTCCTCCTCCTGCCAGCGGAAGAGGGCCTCGCCGCGCGGCGCGGCGACGACGCCGATCAGGTAGCGCGTGTCGGAAATGAAGCGCGTCGTCTCCGGCAGCTGGCGCGGGTCGATGCGGGCGTCCTTGTCCTCCACCGCCGCCTTGGCGAGCTGGTTGGCCAGGCGATAGGTTTCGACGAAGCCGCGCGGCAGCTGGTCCGGGCTGAAGAGGAAATCGGCCAGCGCCAGCCGGGTGCCGCCGGCCAGCACATGGGCCTGCAGTTGCGTGCGCGCCGCGGCGAGGAGGCCGGCGGCCAGCGTGCCGGAGGGGATGGTGAAGCGCGACCAGGCGAGCAGCGGGGCGGCGAACAGGGCGACGTCGTGTTCGCTGCCGGCCGAGCCGAGCACGCCGCTCTCGGCGCGCGACTCGATCAGGTCGGCCAGGCCGTCGTAGGCGCGGCCGTTGGCGCCGTAGAGGTGGTCGAGGGCCAGGTTGAGCGTGTCCTCGTTGCCGGTGCGCAGCAGGCGGTCGATCTCCCGCGCCAGGCGCTGTTCCCAGAAGTCGTCCTCGATGCGGCTGCTCGAGGCGGCCAGGCCGGCGGCGAGGCGGGCGAGCAGCTCGGCGTCGCGGTTGAGGGCGCCGCGGCGGGCGAAACGGCTTCTCTTCATGGCGGTTCCTTGCTTGCGGGAGGCGAATTCTACTCCGGATGGCGCCGCCGGGCGAGCGCCGCGTTTCGGGCAAAACGACAACAAGCTTGACAACATGACAATAATACTGTCAAATAGGCGCCATGAGGGACAGGACGTCAGCGGGGGAGGCCGCCGCCCAGCCGCTGCAGCAGGCGATCGAGGCGGTGCGGCGCCTGTTTCACGCGCTGTCCGGCGCGGCGGGGCGCACGCAGGACGGCTTCGGCATCACGGCGAGCATGCGCGCGGTGCTCGACGCGCTGCACGAGGGCGGCCCGCGCACGGTGCCGCGCATCGCGCGCGGGCAGGGCGTGAGCCGGCAGCACGTGCAGGTGGTGGCGAATGCGCTGCTGGCGCAGGGGCTGGTCGAGTGCGTCGACAACCCCGATCACCTGCGCTCGCCGCTGCTGCGGCTCTCCGCGGCCGGGACGAAGGCCTGCGAGGCGATGCTGCGGCGCGAGGGACGCGTGCTGACGGAGGTGGCGAAACGCATCCCGGGGGGCGATCTGAAGGTCACCCTGAAGACGCTGAATGCGATGGAGTCGGGGCTGAACCGGGCGGAGGGCCGCAGCGGTTCGCGTGTGTGAAACGAGGACGAAAGGAGGGGACGATGCGGCGATACGGAAACGTGATGGGGATACTGCTGGCGGCGCTCGGCACATTGCTGGGCATGGCGCTGATGCTGCGGCTGGCGTGGAACTGGGCGCTGCCGGACGTGTTCGGGCTCGGGCCGATCCTGCTGCGGCACGTTCTCGGCGTCGCGCTCTTCGGCCTGGCCGCGGCCGGCCTGGCGAGCCTGGTGCGGCATCGCGGCCACCGGATGATCTGGCGGGGGTAGACGTAGCGTAGCCTTGGCCCCGCCTCGTCGAGAGGCGGGGATTTTCTTCAGTGACGCCTAGCCGCGGCGCCCGCCGCCTGCCGGCCGCTTGCCTGCGCGGAAGCCTCCCGATTTTTCGCCGTAGCCCGCCGTGCGCGCATGGCCGAAGCCGGGCTTGCCGTGGACGCCGGCCTTGTGCGCGGGACGCGCCTTCGGCTCGAGCCCGGGGATGACGCCGACGCGGATCGATTGCGCCGTGTAGCGCTCGATGTCGCGGATCTGCCGCTTTTCGAAATGCGCCGCCAGGCTGATGGCGATGCCCTCGCGGCCGGCGCGGCCGGTGCGGCCGATGCGGTGCACGTAATCCTCGGCCTGGCGCGGCAGGTCGAAATTGATGACGTGGCTGATGCCCGGCACGTCGAGGCCGCGCGCCGCGACGTCCGTGGCCACCAGCACGCGCGTGCGGCCCTGGCGCAGGCCCTGCAGTGTGCGGTTGCGGTCGCGCTGGCTCATGTCGCCGTGCAGCGCCTCGGCGGCGAAGCCTTCGCCGCGCAATTGCACGGCGAGGTCGTCGGCGGATTTCTTCGTCGAGGTGAACACCACCGCCTGCGAGATCCCGGCGTCGCGCAGCAGGTGGTCGAGCAGGCGCGACTTGTGCGAGAAGTCGTCGGCGAAGTGCAGGCGCTGCTCGATCTTTGCCTTGAGTTCGGGCGCCGTTTCGATCTCGATGCGGCAGGCATCCTTCGTCACGCGGCCGGCGAGGCGGCCGACGACGCCTTCCAGCGTGGCGGAAAAGAGCAGCGTCTGCCGTTCCTTCGGCATGCGGGCGACGATGGCCTCGATGTCGTCGATGAAGCCCATGTCGAGCATGCGGTCGGCCTCGTCGAGGATCAGCGTCTCCAGGCGCGAGAAGTCGAGGCGGCCGCGCTGCAGGTGGTCGATCAGCCGGCCCGGCGTGGCGACGACGATGTCGACCGGCTGGGCGAGCAGCCTGGCCTGGACGAAGAAGGGCGCGCCGCCGACGACCGAGATGCAGCGCAGGCGCTTGAGGAACTTGCCGTAGTTTTCCGCGGCGCGCGTCACCTGCTGGGCGAGCTCGCGCGTCGGCACCAGTACCAGCACGCGCGGGCCGCGGCCGGACCGCTGCGAGGGCTCGGCCAGGCGGTGCAGGCAGGGCAGCATGAAGGCCGCCGTCTTGCCGCTGCCGGTCTGCGAGGAGACGAGGAGGTCCGTGCCTTCCAGCGTGGCGGGGATCGCCTGCGCCTGAACGGCGGTGGGTTGGGAGTAGCCGCCGGCCGCGACGGCCTTGACGACGAAGGGGTTCAAACCGAGCTGGGCGAAGGCCATGGCTCTTCCTTTCGATAAAGATGAGCATCACGTTCGAGTGATGCGAGATCACCGGCAACAACTCAAGCCGTTCGGAAGGGAAGGGCGGGAGAGATCGAGGACGGAGACTGTGTGTGGAATACAGTCACGTGAGCCCGATTCGGAAACTGGCGGGCTGGGAACTTGCTAGCTGCTGCATTGCACGGCGCGCATTATACAGACTTGACGAGACTACGCCAGCAAATCCAGCAGCGCCGCGCCGAAATTCTCCAGCTTGCGCGCGCCGATGCCGCTGACGTGGCGCAGGGCGTCGTAGGTTTGCGGGCGCGTGCGCGCGAGTTCCAGCAGGGTGCTGTCGTGCAGGATGACGTAGGCCGGCACGCCGTGCTCCTTCGCCGTTGCGGCGCGCCAGGCACGCAGGCGCTCGAAGAGGGCGTGTTCCCCGGCCGTGAGTTCGGCGTCGATCTTGCGGCTCTTCGCCGGGGCGGCCTTCCTCTTTTCCGGCGCGCGGCGCAGGGAGACGCTCTGCTCGCCGCGCAAGACCGGCCGGCTGGCGGCGGTGAGCACGAGGGCACCGTGGGCGTGGTCGACGGCGAGCAGGCCGAGGGCGACCAGCTGGCGGAAGATGCCGCGCCATTCCTTCTCGGAAATGTCCGAGCCGATGCCGTAGGTGGTCAGCTTGTCGTGGCCCCACTGACGCACGCGCTCGCCCACGCCCTCACCCCCGCGCCCCATCAGCACGTCGATGACATGGCCGGCGCCGAAGCGCTGGCCGGTGCGGTAGACGCAGGAGAGCGCCTTCCTCGCCGCCTCGGTGCCGTCGAAAGTTTGCGGCGGGTCGAGGCAGGTGTCGCAGTTGCCGCAGGGGCCGCTTTCCTCGCCGAAATAGGCGAGCAGGCGCTGGCGGCGGCAGGCGGCGGTCTCGCACAGGCCGAGCAGGGCGTCGAGCTTGGCGGAGGCGACGCGCTTGTGGCGCTCGTCGGCCGGCGACTCGGCGATCATGCGCCGCTGCTGCACGACGTCGGCCAGCCCGTAGGCCATCCAGGCGTCGGCGGGCAGGCCGTCGCGACCGGCGCGGCCGGTCTCCTGGTAGTAGCCCTCGATGCTCTTCGGCAGGTCGAGGTGGGCGACGAAGCGCACGTCGGGCTTGTCGATGCCCATGCCGAAGGCGATGGTCGCCACCATCGTCACGCCGTCTTCGCGCAGGAAGGTATCCTGGTTGCGCGCGCGGTCGGGCGAATCCATGCGGGCGTGGTAGGCCAGGGCACGGATGCCCTCGGCACAGAGGAAGGCGGCCGTCTCCTCGACCTTGCGCCGCGACAGGCAGTACACGATGCCGGCCTCACCGGCGTGCTCGGCGCGCAGGAAGGCCAGCAGCTGGGCGCGCGCGTTGGCCTTCTCGATGATGCGGTAGCGGATGTTGGGCCGGTCGAAGCTGGAGACGAAGACGCGCGCGCTGCCGAGCTGGAGGTTGGCGAGGATGTCCTGGCGCGTCGTCTCGTCGGCGGTGGCGGTCAGCGCGATGCGCGGCACGCCGGGCCAGCGCTCGTGCAGGAAGCCGAGCTTGAGGTATTCCGGGCGGAAGTCGTGGCCCCACTGCGAGACGCAGTGCGCCTCGTCGATGGCGAAGAGGGCGAAGCCGTGGCGCTCGGCCTTGGCGAGCTGCCAGGCGAAGTGGGGCGAGAGCAGGCGCTCGGGCGAGACGTAGAGCAGGTCGAGTCTGCCCTCGGTGAAGGCGCGCTCGGCGCGGTCGGCCTCGAGCGCGTCCTGGCCGGAATGGATGCAGGCGGCGCGCACGCCGAATTCGGCGAGCGCCGCCACCTGGTCGCGCATCAGGGCGATGAGCGGGGAGATCACCAGCGCCGTGCCGGGCTGCAACAGGGCCGGGATCTGGTAGCAGAGCGACTTGCCGCCGCCGGTGGGCATCAGCACGAGGGCGTCGCCGCCGCCGGCGAGGTGGTCGACGATCTCGGCCTGCCGGCCGCGGAAGGCGGGGTAGCCGAAAGTGTCGTTGAGGATGTCGAGTGCGGAGGTCATCTGCCGAAAATGATGTTCAGGCCGGTTTTGCGTTGCTTGCCGATCAATTTGACGTGAAAAAGTGCCTTATTCCGCAGGGCGCGCGATGGTAAAATTCGCCCGCAAGAAAGAAAAAAATGCCAGTCCGGCTCGGCCAGGGCGGGCGCAGTGACGGACGGCCATTAGAGGGTATTGGAAAGCATTGCATGCCAGATTACGTCTACCGTGCCGAGTCGCTCGCTCGGCTGCTGAAGGTGAAGGAGCCGCTGCTGCGACTCGATCGCCATTTCGGCCCGCCGCACGATTATCCCCAGAAACTGCTGGAAACGGTGCGCAAGCAATTGCCGGCGAACCGCGCCGTCTACCGCCTCGAGTGCCTGACGCGCATGCCGCGGCAGAACGGCGCCGACACGGTGCTGCTGCGCATCCCGGCGCGAAACGCCTTCTTCGCCGAGGTGACGCGCGTTCCCGACGAGCGCAACCTGTCCTCGGGCGCGGTCTATTTCGGCGTCGACGATGCGGTGAGCCCGACCAACCGCAAGAGCCCCCGCCTGGGCATTCCCTACGAGAAGGTGGACGTGAAGGTCGGCAGCGTCTGGCTGCCCCTGTCGAGGGACGTGCTGGAACGGCTGGTGGCTAATCCCCTTCCGCCTGCAGAACCTCTTTCGGCCTGACGATGCGAAAGCCGAGGCGCGCGGACTTGCGCGCCAGGGCGAGCAGGGCCGTGTCCTTGGTGACCAGAAAATCGGCGCGCGCCGCCTGGGCCAGTTCGAGGAACTTCTGGTCGTCCGGATCGCGGCAGGGCGGCAGCGCGGCCTCGGTGGCCGCTGCGCAGGGCCGGGCCAGGGCGTCGTAGGCATCGAGCAGGCGTGCGATCTCATCTCCGGCGATTCTGAAGCGCGGGCGGCTCAGCACGTGAGCCAGTTCCGCCCGCGTCTCCGCGCTGGCGAAACAGGCGGCGCGGCCGTCCGCCAGGGCGCGGCGCAGCGGCGCCACGGCCGGATCGTCGAAGTGCAGCAGGTCGAGCACCACGTTGGTGTCGAGCACCAGGCGGATCATGGCAGGTTCAGTTGTCCGCAGACGTGTTCGGCCAGCGCGAGGCAGGCGGTCAGCCCCGGCGACTCGATGCCGAACAGGTTGATGAGGCCCGGCACGCCGTGCGTCGCCTCGGCCTGCACGAGGAAATCCGCCGCCGGATCGTCCAGCCCGGCGAGTTTCGGCCGGATGCCCGAATAGGCCGGCCGCAGGGCGCCGTCGGACAACCCCGGCCAGTACTTGCGCACCTCGGCGGTGAAGGCGTCGGCGCGGCGCGGGTCGACCGTGTAGTCGATGGCATCGACCCATTCCACGTCGGGGCCGAAGCGCGCCTGCCCGCCGAGGTCGAGCGTGAGATGCACGCCGAGGCCGCCCGGCTCGGGCAGGGGATAGACGAGATGCGAGAAGGGCGCGCGGCCGGCGAGCGCGAAGTAGTTGCCCTTCGCCAGGCGCAGCGCCGGCACGTGGCGCGGATCGAGGCCGTCGACCGCGGCGGCGACCGTCGCCGCGTGCAGACCCGCCGAATTGATCAGGATTTCCGTTTCCAGCCGCATCGGCTCGTCGCCGCCCACTTCAAGCAGGAAGCCGGGATTGCGAGCTTGAGTGCGCACGAGCGGGCTCCTCAGGGCCAACGCCGCGCCGTGGGCCTCGGCCTCGCCGAGCAGGGCCAGCATCAGGCCGTGGCTGTCGACGATGCCGGTCGAGGGCGAGAGCAGGGCGGCGCTGGCGCGCAGTTGCGGCTCCATGGCCTTCGCTTCCGCCCCGCTGAGCGGCCGCAGGTCGTCGACGCCGTTCCGCAGCGACTGACTTTTCAGCGCGGCGAGCTTCCCTTCCTGCTCCGGCGCGGTGGCGACGATCAGCTTGCCGCAGCGGCGGTGGGCGACGTGATGTCTTTCGCAGAACGCGTAGATCTGCCGTTTGCCCTCGACGCACAGCTTCGCCTTGAGCGAGCCGGGCGGGTAATAGAGCCCGGCGTGGATCACCTCGCTGTTGCGCGAGCTGGTCTCCAGGCCGATGCCGTCGCCGGCCTCGAGCACGACGGTATCGAGGCCGCGCCGCGCCAGCGCCCGCGCGCAGGCGAGGCCGACCACGCCGGCGCCGACGACGACCGCGCCGACCTTGTCCGTCATGCCGGCAGGCTCAGCAGCGCGGCGACCCGCGCCGGATCGGGCCTGTCCTGGTGCGGCACGACGCCGAGCAGCGGCGCCGAAAGGCGCGCGCGCAGCGTGTCGACGTTCTCGGTCGCGCAGGCCATGCCTGGATCGATCCGGTTGGCGACCCAGCCGGCGAGGCGCAGGCCGCGCGCGCGGATCGCCTCTTCGGTGAGCAGCGCGTGGTTGAGGCAGCCCAGCCTCAAACCGACCACCAGCACCACCGGCAGGCCGAGCCGCGCGGCGAGATCGGCGCCGTCCTGCGTGTCGGTCAGCGGCACGCGAAAGCCGCCGGCGCCCTCGACGACGAGGAAATCGGCGCGGCCGCGCAGTGCGTCGAAGCGGCGCGCGATGACCTCGACGTCGATCTTGACGCCGTCGCGCCGGGCGGCGAGCTGCGGCGACAAGGGTTCCCGCAGCAGATAGGGATTCACGGCCTCGCGCGGCGCCTGCACGTTGCCGGCGGCGATCAGCGCCTCCACATCCTCGGCGCCGCCGGCGGCCACCGGCTTCATGCCGAGTGCCTTGAGGCCCTGCGCGGCGGCGGCGCGCAAGAGCGCCGCGGCGATCAGCGTCTTGCCGACTTCGGTGTCGGTGCCAGTTAGAAAGAAAGCCTTGCTCATTGCTCCAGTTCCGTCAGGGTTTGCACCAGCCGCGCCACCTGCGCCTCGGTGTGCGCGGCGGAGAGCGTGATGCGCAGGCGCGCGGAGCCTGCCGGCACGGTGGGCGGGCGGATGCCCGGCACCCAGAGGCCGCGCTCGCAGAGTTTCTCGGCGACGTCCATGGTCTCGGCGTTGCCGCCGATCACCAGCGGCTGGATCGCCGTCGCCGAGGGCAGCAGCGTCCAGCGCTTCGGTTTGAACGCCTCGCGCAACTGCGCGATGCGTGCGGCGAGCGCGGCGCGGCGCGCGTCGCCCTGCTCGATGAGGTCGAGCGCCGTCAGCAGGGCGTGGGCGACGAGCGCCGGCTCGGCGGTGCTGAAGATGTAGGTGCGCGCCTTCTGCAGGATCCACTCGACGGCCTCGTCCGCACCGGCGACGAAGGCGCCGGCGCCGCCGGCGGCCTTGCCCAGCGTGCCCATGACGATCAGGCGCGGCGAGGCGAGCTTGAAATGCGCCGCGGATCCGCGTCCCTCCGGCCCGAGCAGGCCGAAGCCGTGGGCGTCGTCCACCAGCAGCCAGGCCTTGTGCCGCTCGGCCAGCGCGAGGATCTCCGGCAGGGGGGCGATGTCGCCGTCCATGCTGAACACTGCGTCGGTGACGATCAGCTTGCGCCGGGCGCGCGATGCGGCCAGCACGGCGCCGAGCGCAGAGAGGTCGCAGTGCGGATAGACGTTGAGTTCGGCGCGGCTCAAGCGCGCCGCGTCGATGAGGGAAGCGTGGTTGAGCCGGTCGGAGAAGATGGCGTCGCCGCGCCCGACGAGCGCCGGCACCGTGCCGAGGTTGGCGAGGTAGCCGGTCGAGAACAGCAGCGCCCGCTCGAAGCCGGTGAAGCCGGCGAGGCGCTCCTCCAGCGCGGCATGCGGCGCCTGGTGGCCGCAGACCAGGGGCGAAGCGCCCGAGCCGAGGCCGTAGCGGCGCGCACCGGCCGAAGCCGCTACGGCCAGCGCCGGATCGTTGGCGAGGCCGAGGTAGTCGTTGCTGCAGAAGGCCAGCATGGGCCGGCCGTCGACGACCAGTTCCGGCGCGCAGGGCGAGTCGACGACGCGCCGCCGGCGCCGCAGCGCCTGCGCGTCGAGCGCGGCGAGCTCATTGGAAAACCCGGCGGAAAAGTCAGTCACGGCAGCACGGCGTCGAGCGCGCCTTGTGTCCCTGAAATCAGCAGCGCGATCTCCTCGTCGCCGAGAATGTAGGGCGGCATGAAGTACACCGTGTTGCCGAGCGGGCGCAGCAGCAGGCCGCGGTCCAGCGCCGCCTGGTGGAAGCGGCGCGCGAAGAGAGGATCGTCGGTCCGTGCGTCGAAGGCCCAGATCATGCCGGTGTGGCGGAAGTGCGCCAGGCGAGGGTCGGCGGCGAGCGGTGCGGCGGCGGTGTTGATCTTCGCGGCGAGGCGGCGGTTGGACTCGATCACTCCGTCGGTCTCGAAAATCCCCAGCGTCGCCAGCGCGGCGCGGCAGGCGAGCGGGTTGCCGGTGTAGGAGTGCGAGTGCAGGAAGCCGCGCGCCGTGCTGTCGTCGTAAAAGGCGGCGTAGATCGCGTGCGTCGTCATCACCGTCGAGAGCGGCAGGGTGCCGCCGCTGATGCCCTTCGAGAGACAGAGGAAGTCCGGCACGATCTCCGCCTGCTCGTGGGCGAAGAACGTGCCGCTGCGGCCGCAGCCGACGGCGATCTCGTCGGCGATGAGATGCACGCCGTAGTGGTCGCACAGGGCGCGCGCCCGGCGCAGGTATTCCGGGTCGTGCATGGCCATGCCGGTGGCGCACTGCACGAGCGGCTCGACGATGAGCGCCGCGATTTCCCGGTGGTTGTCCGCGAGATAGGCTTCCAAGGCGATGGCGGCCGACACCGCCGCGTCGCGTGGCGTCTGGCCCTCGCCGGACAGCCGCCAGTCCGGGCTGGCCACGGTGTCGCAGGCGCGCAGCAGCGGCGCGTAGGCATCGCGGAAGAGGGCGACGTCGGTCACCGCCAGCGCGCCGAGCGTCTCGCCGTGGTAGCTGCCGGCGAGGCTGACGAAGCGCTGCTTGCCGGGATGCCCCGTGTTGCGCCAGTAGTGGAAGCTCATCTTCAGGGCGATCTCCACGGCCGAGGCGCCGTCGGAGGCGTAGAAGCAATGGCCCAGCTCGTGGCCGGTCAGCGCCGAGAGCTTTTCCGAGAGCGCCACCACCGGCTCGTGGGTGAAGCCGGCCAGCATGACGTGGTCGAGCGTGTCGAGCTGCTCGGCGAGCGCCGCCTTGATGCGCGGGTGGCCGTGGCCGAAGAGGTTCACCCACCAGGAGCTGATGGCGTCCAGAGTGCGGCGACCGTCGAAATCCTCCAGCCAGGCGCCTTCGCCGCGGCGGATCGGCACCAGCGGCAGGGTCTCGTGCACTTTCATCTGGGTGCACGGATGCCAGACGGCGTCGAGGCTGCGGCGGAGGAGGTCGTCGTTGTTCATGGAAATCGGCTGGATTGAATCGCAATTTTACGCGAGCCATAGCAGCCCCGTGTCTTCGCAACGACAAAATACTGCCCCGTCTCCTGTAAACTTGCAGGTCTTGCGGGGCGCGGGAGAGCGCTGCCGCAATCATCACTGAAAGGGATCCGCATGGCTTTCAAGACAATCGGCGTCGTCGGCGCCGGCACCATGGGCAACGGCATCGCCCAGGCATTCGCCCAGGCGGGCTTCGAGGTGGTCATGAGCGACGTGGCGCAGGCCGCGCTCGACCGGGCCATGGCCACCATTTCCGGCAGCTACGACCGACTCATCAAGAAGGAGAAGATGACGGCCGAGCAGAAGGCCGCGGCGCTGGGCCGCATCAAGACGGCGACCGAGCTGGCCATGCTGAAGGATTCGGATCTCATCATCGAGGCGGCCACCGAGAACCTCGAGCTGAAGCTGAAGATCTTCAGGCAGCTCGATGCGCTGGCCAAGTCCGATGCCGTCATCGCCAGCAACACCTCGTCGATCTCCATCACCAAGCTGGCGGCATCGACCAAGCGCCCGGACAAGGTGATCGGCATGCATTTCTTCAACCCGGTGCCGCTGATGGCGCTGGTGGAGCTGATCCGCGGCCTGCAGACGTCGGATGCCACCTACGACGCCGTCGAGGAAGCCTCGAAGGCCGTCGGCAAGAGCCCGGTGCAGGTGAGGAACAGCCCGGGCTTCGTGGTGAACCGCATGCTCTGCCCGATGATCAACGAGGCGATCTTCGCGCTCGGAGAAAATCTCGCCAGCGCCGCCCAGATCGACGAGGCGATGAAGCTCGGTGCCAACCACCCGATCGGCCCGCTGGCGCTGTGCGACATGATCGGCCTCGACGTCGAACTGGCGGTGATGAACGTGCTGTTCGAGGGCTTCAAGGACCCGAAGTACCGCCCGGCGCCGTTGCTGGTGGAGATGGTCGAGGCGGGCTATCTCGGCCGCAAGACGGGCCGGGGGTTCTTCACTTACGCTTGATCCGGACCGTGGGAGCGGCGTACTCGCCGCGATATCGCGGCCGGTAGGCCGCTCCTACATTGGCCTTTCTTCCACCAAAATGTCCCGCCTCGTCCTCGCACCCATGGAGGGCCTCGCCGACGACATCTTGCGCGGCGTGCTGACGCGCGCCGGGTGCTACGACTGGTGCGTCACCGAGTTCGTGCGCATCACCGGAACCGTGCTGCCGCGGAAGAGCTTCACCCGCGTCAGCCCGGAGTTGCTGAACGGCGCGCGCACCGCCGCCGGCACGCCGGTGCGGGTGCAGCTGATGGGCTCCGATCCGCAATGCCTCGCCGAGAACGCCGCGCGCCTGGCCGAGTTGCGGCCGGCCGGCATCGACCTCAACTTCGGCTGCCCGGCGCCGCTGGTGAACCGCCATCGCGGCGGCGCGGCGCTGCTCGACGAGCCGGAACTGCTTCATGACATCGCCGCCGCGGTGCGGGCCGCCCTGCCGCCGGGACTGACGCTCAGTGCCAAGATGCGCCTTGGCATCGACGACACGTCGCGCACCCTCGACTGCGCGCGGGCGCTGGCGGCGGGCGGCGCGCAGGAACTGGTGGTGCACGCCCGCACGAAATCCGACGGCTACCGGCCGCAGGTGCGCTGGGAGTGGGTGGCGCGCGTGCGCGAGGCGGTGGCCGTGCCGGTGATCGCCAACGGCGAGGTGTGGAACGTGGCCGGCTGGCGCGCCATCCGCGCGGCGACCGGCTGCGCTGACGTCATGCTCGGCCGCGGCGCGGTGGCCGATCCCTTCCTTGCCGGGCGCATCCGCGGCTTGCGCGCGGAACATCCCGTCGAACACGACTGGCGCGAACTGCAGCCGCTGCTCGCCGACTTCTGGGCGCAGGTGCAGGAGAAGGTCGCGCCGCGCCACGCGCCGGGGCGGCTCAAGCAGTGGCTCGGCCTGCTGCGGCGGAATTACCCGGGCGCAGAGGCGCTGTGGCGCCGCGTGCGCGAATCGAACGACGTGATGGAAATCGGCCGCGTCCTAGCGGCCGAGCGTGAGGGCCGGGTCGAAGCGGCCGGCCACCGTCGGGCTCTGCGCGTTGAGGGTTTCGCGGCGCACGTGCTCTGAGAGGTAAGGGATCAGCTCGCCGAGCGTGACGCGGCTGTCGTTGTTGTAGTCGGCCTTGCCCTTGAGGCCTTCCAGCAGGTAATGGGTGAACACGCCGTGGCCGCCGCCGAACCTGGCGCTCTCGGCGGAGAGCTGGCGGTCGTCGGAAGCCGAGATCACGGCGATGCCGGCGCCGACAGTGGCGAGGTTCTGCAGTCCCGCTGAGATGCGGTTGGCCTGCACGTCGCCCAGCGCGCGGCGCGCCACGTCGAAGCTGGCCCCGACGCCGCCCGAGTGGCAGGCGTCCGCCAGCACGACGACGCGCCGCGCCTTGATGAAACGCTTCAGCGCCGTCTCCACGTCCCACATCGGAAAGCCCGTCGAGGCGATGGCGTCGTAGCGCGTGTCGTGCGGCAGGAGATAGAGGTTCTGCGGCGTGTCGGGCGAGTCGGGCGAGCCGTGGCCGGCGAAGTAGATCACCACCACGTCCTCCTCGATGGTCTGGCGCAGCCAGGTGTACAGCGCCTCCTTGATGGCCGCCGCCGTGGCATTGCGGTCGGTGAGCAGCTTCACGCGCGAAGGGGCATAGCGCCCGCCCGACGGCGACACCAGCCAGTCGTGCAGGGCCTGTGCATCCTTGGCGGCGTAGCGCAGGGAGGGGATGCGGCTGTCGGCGTAGCTGGAGACGCCGATTACCACCGCCCAGTGCTGCGTGCTGTCCGAGGAGGGCGGCTGGCCGAGGAGGGCGGCGGCAGCGGCCGCGCCGTTCTGGCGGGCAGCCGCGGGCTGGGCCGCAACCGGCGGCGGGGAGGCAGGAGCCGGGGGCGCGGCGAGGGCGACCTTGGCGGTCACCTGGCCGGAGTTGTCCCAGGTCATGCCCTTCGGATCGTTGTGGCGCAGGTAGAGCGTGCCGTCGCGGTCGGCTTCGAACTCGAGCTGCTCGCCGACGGCGAAGGGCCGTCCGTCCTGGCCGATCCTGCCGATCAGCGTGCCGACCTGGTGCTGGGGCAGGACGAAGGGCGGAATGAAGGAGAAGCACAGCGGCGAGTTGGAGCCCATCCCGCTCGGGCCGGAGCGGCCGCAGAAGCCGCCCATGTGCCACTCGCCGCTGGCGCTGATGCGGTACTTGACCCCCTTGCGCACGCGCACGCCCGAACTGGTCCACTCGCCCTTGGCCTGGACGGTCGATGCGATCGCCTCTCCGCCGCTCTCGGCGATGTCCCTGAGCTGTTCGGCCTCGAGGTACTCCGGGATTTCCGGTTTCTTCGGCATGCCGAAGTCGTCCTGCGCCCAGACGCCGCCCGCGAGGGTGAGCAGGGCGGACAGGAACCAGGGGTGAAGGCGGCGATGCGTCATGGCAAGTATCTCCTTGTTTAATTATAGTCTCGGCCATGACGGATCCCTGCACCACCTGCGGCGCCTGCTGCGCCGCCTACCGCGTCGACTTCCACCGACTCGACCTCGACAGCGCGCCGGGCGGCGCCGTGCCGGCGGGACTGACTTTTTCGCTGACGGCGAACCTGGTGCGCCTGCGCGGCACCGACGATTTCCCGCCGCGCTGCGTCGCGCTGGAAGGCGAGATCGGCCGTGAAGTGCGCTGCACGATCTACGCGCAACGGCCGGGCCCCTGCCGGGAACTGGAGCCCGGCTCGGACGCCTGCAACCGGGCGCGGAGGAAGCACTGCCTGCCGGACCTGTAGCGCCGCCTTGCGCCGGCCGGTCCGAAGTATTACCATTATGTCATCGGTAATACTTCAGGGAAAGCGGCCATGAGCACCACCGTCACGACCAAGGGGCAGGTCACCATCCCCAAGCAGTTGCGCGACTACCTCGGCCTTGAGCCCGGCAGTCTCGTCGATTTTGCCTATACGGCCGATGGCCAGGTCGTCATTCGTCCCGTCAAGCCGGAGAAAAAATCGAGGAAAAAACCGAGCCGCTTCGACGCGTTGCGCGGCACGGTCAAGCTCGGCATGTCGACGGACGAATACATGAACCTCATCCGCGGCTACGACGAAGACAAGGACGATCCGGGCTTCCGGAACGTCAAATGATCCTGGTCGACAGCTGCGTGCTGCTCGACGTGCTGGGCGGCGATCCGGTCTGGGCGGCCTGGTCGCAAGGCCAGCTCGATGTCTGGAGCGCGCGCGGCCCGCTGCTGATCAATCCGGTCGTCTACGCGGAGCTGGCGCCGGGGTACCCTGACCCCGAGGCGTTGGAAATCGCCATCGCGACGGCAGGCCTGGATTTTCGCGAGGTGCCGAAAGCCGCGCTGTTCCTCGCCGGCAAGGCGCACCAGACCTACCGCCGCCGAGGCGGCGGCCGGCCCGGCGTGTTGGCAGACTTCCTCATCGGCGCCCATGCGGCGGTCCTCGGCGTGCCGCTGCTGACGCGCGATGCGCAGCGCTTCCGCAGCTACTTCCCCAGCGTCCGCCTCCTGCTGCCGTAGCCGCCATGCCCCTCTCGCCCAACGAAATCAAGGAACGCGCCGCCGCCTTCGCGCACAAGTGGGCGGGGGAGGATTCCGAGCGCGCCGAGGCGCAGTCCTTCTGGAACGACTTCTTCGCCGTGTTCGGCGTCGAGCGCAAGCGCGTGGCGGTGTTCGAGAAGCAGGTGCAGCTCGCCCGCGCCGGCGAAAAGCTCAGACAGGGCCGCATCGACTGCTTCTGGAAGGGCACGCTGCTGGTCGAGCACAAGAGCGCCGGCGCCGACCTCGACCGCGCCGTCGACGCCGCCTACGGCAAGAAAGGCTTCGCCGCCGATGCCGAGCGCGTCGCCTTCCTCTTCGACCTCTACCGCCAAACCACCAGCCTGCTGCCCGCCGCACCGGCGGCGAAGCGGCGCGGCCGGTCGCCGCGCCATGGCGACTGACTTTCCGGTCATCCTCTTCGGCGCCTGCGACCGACACAACCTTGGCGACCTATTGCTCCCGCACATCGCCGAAGCGTTGCTGGCGCCGCGAGCGGTCGTCGTCGCCGGGCTGGCCGCGCGCGACCTGACGCCGTTCGGCGGCCATCGCGTGCGCGCCATCGGCGAGGCGCTGCGGGAATGGCCCGGCGCGGCGGTGATCCACGCCGGCGGCGAACTGCTCACCTGCGATGCCTGGGAGGCGGCGGTGATGCTGCTGCCGCCGGACGAGGCGCGGGGCGTGATCGCGCGATTCGACGGCCGGCCGGAGCGCTTCGTGTGGGCGCGGCAGTTTCTTGGACGCGAGGACCGCGCCCCTTACTGCCTGGGCAAAAGTCAGTCGCTGCGACACGGCGGGCGGATCTTTCTCGGCGTCGGCGGCGTCGACCTGGACCGGCGCGATGCCGTGCTGCGGGAAGAAGTGTTGGCCAAGCTGCGTGCGGCGGACTGGATCGGCGTGCGCGACAGGCTGACATTGGCGCACCTGTCCGCCGCCGGCATCGCGGCGACGCTGATGCCCGATGCGGCGGTGCTGACGGCGGAACTGTTCGGCGAGCGCATTCGCGAACGGGCGGAGGCCGGCGAGGTCGCCGCCGTGCGCGCGGCCCTTCCGCAGGGCTGGCTCGCCGTGCAGTTCGCCGCCGCGCTCGGCGACGACGCTACGCTGGCACGCATCGCGGAAGGGCTGGCGCGGGTAGCGGCAGGGCGCGGCATCGTCTTCTTCCGCGCCGGCGCCGCGCCCTGGCATGACGACCTCGCCGTCTATCGGCGGACGGCGGCTCGCCTGCCGGACGCGCGGGTGTTCGATTCCCTCGACATCTGGGCGATCTGCGCCCTGATCGCCGCCAGCGCCGGTTTCGTCGGCAGCAGCCTGCACGGCCGCATCGTGGCGGAAGCATTCGGCGTGCCGGTCCTGGAGGGGATCGTGCCTGTCGGCCAGAAGGTGGCGGCCTACCGGCAGACCTGGGCAGGCTCCGACGCAGTCATGGCCTGCCGTGCGGCTATCGCCGAAGCTTGTTCGCCAGCGCTCGGGCGCTGACGATGCGCGTGCCGAAGTGGCTTTTCAGCGCCAGGAGGTGGCTCTTGTCTCCCGTGACCAGGTAATCGGCCTGGGCGGCCTCGCACAGTGCCAGCAGGTAGTCGTCGGCCGGATCGGGCGAGCGGCTGACGCGGGGGAGGTCGTTGCGCATCACGGCAAGCCGGCGGAGGTCATTGACCATGCGACCGATCTCGCTGGCCTTGAGCCGCTCCTGGAAGAGGGGCCGGCGCACGACCTGGCGCAGTTCCTCGATCTGTCTTTCCGTGGTGACGAGATCGAAGCGGCCATGACGCCATTCCTCGTAGAGCCGGTCGGGCGGCGTGCCCCGCACCATCAGAGCCGAGAGCAGGATGTTGGTGTCGAGGACGACGCGCATCGAGCCGTCAGCGCTTGGCGTCGTAGGTCGCGCGGACTTCGCGGACGGCTTCTTCGATCATCGCCTCGAGCGTTTCGGCGGGGATGTCCTGGTTGCGGTCCTTGATGCCCTGTACCGTGCGATCCAGCATGCGCCAGCGCACGGCGTCCTCCACGAATCTGGAGAGATCGCCTTTCTTCATGCCTTGGGCGCCGAGATATCCGCGCAGCGAGAGATCGGTTTCAGGGGAAACCTTGATGGTCCAGCGGACGGTTTCATTCATGACTTATCCACATAAGCGTCTATACGCCTGAATCGTAGCACCGCCCCCTGGTTCGATCAACAGGCCCTGAACCCGATGATTTGAAAGCAGGAGTTTGGGAATACATAAAAACCCTGAATGCTGCGGTGTGCCTTGCCGGGCTAAACTTCGATTGGTACGGGCCGCCGGCCCGTTTTTTTCGCCTGTCGTCTTAGTTTAGCCATGAAGAAAATCCGCAGCCTTCTCGTCGCCAACCGCTCCGAGATCGCCATCCGCGTCATGCGCGCGGCGTCCGAAATGGGCATCCGCACGGTGGCCATCTACTCCAACGAGGACCGCTTCGCGCTGCACCGCTTCAAGGCGGACGAATCCTATCTCGTCGGCGCCGGCAAGAAGCCGATCCAGGCCTACCTCGACATCGACGACATCATCCGCGTCGCCAAGGAGGCCCACGTCGACGCCATCCATCCCGGCTACGGCTTCCTCTCCGAGAACCCGGACTTCGCCGAGGCCTGCGCGCAAGCCGGCATCGTCTTCATCGGGCCGAAGCCGGACGTGATGCGCCTGCTCGGCAACAAGGTCTCGGCGCGCGAACTGGCGCAGAAGGCCGGGGTGCCGGTGGTGCCGGCGACGGGCGCCCTGCCGTACGACCTCGCCGGCGCGCAGAAGCTGGCGGCGGCGGTCGGCTATCCGCTCATGCTCAAGGCGAGCTGGGGCGGCGGCGGGCGCGGCATGCGCGTGGTGGAAACGGAGGCCGACCTCGGACCGGCCATGGAAGTGGCGCGGCGCGAGGCCAAGGCCGCCTTCGGCAACGACGAGGTGTATCTGGAAAAACTGGTGCGCCGCGCGCGCCACGTCGAGGTGCAGGTGATCGGCGACAGCCACGGCAACCTGGTGCACGCCTACGAGCGCGACTGCTCGGTGCAGCGGCGCAACCAGAAGGTGGTGGAGCGGGCGCCGGCGCCCTATCTCGCGGAATCGCGCCGCGCCGAACTGTGCGGTGCCGCCCTCAAGCTCGCCCGCGCCGCCAAGTACACCCATGCCGGCACCGTCGAGTTCCTCATGGACGCCGACACCGACGACTTCTACTTCATCGAGGTGAATCCGCGCATCCAGGTCGAGCACACCGTCACCGAGGAGGTGACCGGGGTCGACATCGTCAAGGCGCAGATCCGCATCTCGGAAGGCGCCCGCATCGGCGACGCCGATGCCTACGTGCCGCTGCAGGAGGACATCCGCCTCTACGGCCACGCCCTGCAGTGCCGCGTCACCACCGAGGATCCGGAGAACGGTTTCACGCCCGACTACGGCCGCATCAGCGTCTACCGCAGCGCGGCCGGCTTCGGCCTGCGCCTCGACGGCGGCACGGCCTACGGCGGCGCGGTGATCACGCCGTATTACGACTCGCTGCTGGTGAAGGTGACGGCCTGGGGCCACACGCCGGACGAGGCCATCGCCCGCATGGACCGCGCGCTGCGCGAGTTCCGCATCCGCGGCGTCGCCAGCAACCTGCAGTTCCTCGAGAACGTCATCGACCATCCGCTGTTCCGCTCGGGCGAGTGCACGACGCGCTTCATCGACACCACGCCGGAGCTGTTCGCTTTCCAGCGCCGGCGCGACCGCGGCACCAAGCTCTTGAAGTTCCTTGGCGAGGTGGCGGTGAACGGCAATCCGGAGATGAAGGGCAGGGTGCTGCCGCACCTGCCGCTGGCGAAGCCGCTGAAGCCACGTGGGCCGCGCTGCGATCTTTCGGCGCCGCCGCCGCCCGGCACGCGCGACCGCCTGAAGGAAATGGGCGCGGAGAAGTTCGCCGAATGGATGAAGAACGAGCCGCGCGTGCTGCTCACCGACACGACGATGCGCGATGCCCACCAGTCGCTCTTCGCCACGCGCATGCGCACGCACGACCTGCTCGAGATCGCGCCGCATTATGCGCGCCTGCTGCCGGAGCTCTTCAGCCTGGAGTGCTGGGGCGGGGCGACCTTCGACGTGGCGCTGCGCTTCCTCAAGGAAGACCCGTGGGAACGCCTGGCGCAGCTGCGCGAGGCCATCCCCAACGTGCTGTTCCAGATGCTGCTGCGCGCCTCCAACGCGGTGGGCTACACCAACTATGCCGACAACGTCGTGCGCTACTTCGTGCAGCAGGCGGCGAAGGAGGGCGTCGATGTCTTCCGCGTCTTCGACTCGCTCAACTGGGTGGACAACATGCGCGTGGCGATGGACGCGGTGCGCGAGTCCGGCGCCCTCTGCGAGGCGGCGATCTGCTACACCGGCGACATCTTCGATGCGGCGCGGCCGAAGTACGACCTGAAGTACTACGTCGATCTCGCCAAACAGCTCGAGCGCGCCGGCGCCCACGTCCTCGGCATCAAGGACATGGCCGGCGTCTGCCGTCCTCGCGCCGCGCGCGAGCTGGTCCGCGCCTTGAAGCAGGAGGTCGGCCTGCCGATCCACTTCCACACCCACGACACCAGCGGCATCAGCGCGGCGAGCGTGCTGGCGGCGGTGGAGGCCGGCGTCGACGCCGTCGACGGCGCGCTCGATGCCATGAGCGGCCTCACCTCGCAGCCCAACCTCGGCTCGATCGCCGCCGCCCTGCAGGGCGCGCCGCGCGATCCCGGCATCGACCTCGACGCCATGCAGGCGCTGTCGCAATATTGGGAGGGCGTGCGCCGCGCCTACGCGCCCTTCGAGGCCGACATCCGTTCCGGCACCGCCGACGTCTACCGCCACGAGATGCCCGGCGGCCAGTACACCAACCTGCGCGAACAGGCCCGCGCCATGGGGCTCGAGCACCGCTGGGCCGAGGTGTCGAAGGCCTACGCCGAGGTGAACCTCCTCTTCGGCGACATCGTCAAGGTGACGCCGACCTCCAAGGTGGTCGGCGACATGGCGCTGTTCATGGTCGCCAACGACCTGACGCCGGAGCAGGTGAAGGACCCCAATCGCGAGGTCGCCTTCCCCGAATCCGTCGTCTCGCTCATGAAGGGCGAGCTGGGCTATCCGCCCGACGGCTTCCCCGTCGACCTGCAGAAGAAGGTGCTGCGCGGCGAGAAGCCGCTGCCGGGGCGCGCCGGCGACTTCCTGCCGGCGGTGGACCTCGAGGCGAAGCGCGCCGAGGCGGAAGGCCTGATCCATCGCAAGGTGAGCGACACCGACCTCGCCTCCTACCTGATGTACCCGAAGGTGTTCAGGGACTACGCCGCGCACCGCAGCCACTACGGCGACGTCTCGGTGCTGCCGACGCCCGCCTTCTTCTACGGTCTGCGCGAGCGCGAGGAGATCGCCATCGAGATCGAGCGCGGCAAGACGCTGATCATCAGCCAGCAGGGCCTCACCGGGCCTGACGAGGAGGGCCACGTCAAGGTCGCCTTCGAACTGAACGGCCAGCCGCGTTCGGCGCGCATCGCCAAGGCCGGCCTCGCCGTCGCCAAGGCGCATCCGCGCGCCGAGGAGGGCAACGAACGCCACGTCGGCGCGCCCATGCCCGGCACGGTGGTCACCGTCGCCGTGCAGGCCGGCCAGAAGGTCGGCAAGGGCGATCCGCTGGTGTCGATCGAGGCGATGAAGATGGAGTCCATGCTCGCCGCCGAGCGCGACGGCGTGGTCGCCGCCATCCACGTCCGCCCGGGCGAGGCGGTCAACGCCAAGGACCTGCTGCTGGAATACGCCTGAACGCCTGACCGGCAATCCTTGCCGCCCCTTCAATGCATGAGCGGCAAGCCTTGCAGGCGATCGCCTCCGCCTGCTTCTTTTCCTTTTGAAATCAATTCGACGGCATCCCTGGCCGGAATCTTGCTGTAAGCGTCTTGCACGCCCGCATGGGGCGCGGACACACAGGCAGGAGGACGGATCATGGGCATCGCAGCGGTTATCGGAATCGTTTCATCGGTCGTGCAGCTCGTGCGGGCGTTCAACAGGCCAGATCCGCCCCAGGCGGCGCAGCCGCAGCAGAAGGCGGACAAGCTCTTCGCCGAGTTGGACGCCATGGGGCAGGGCGCGATACAGCGCGCCGATCTGGACAAGGCTTTCGACCGGATCGCGGAGACGACGACGGGCGGCGCGGAGAAGCTGTTCGCCAGGCTGGACGCCGACGGCGACGGCACGATCACGAAGAGCGAGTTTTCCGGCTCGATCAACCGGCTCGCCGAGCAGCTCGATCACCAATACATGCGACTGCGCCTGCACGGCGAGGGCGGCCCGCCGGCATCGGCCGCCGATGCCGGATTCACCAGGGAGGAGCTCACGGCGCTGACGACGAGCATCGCCGGCAGTTTCGACAAGGCTGACGCCAACGGCGACGGCCGCGTCAGCATCCGCGAGATGCGTTCCTTCGCATTGGGCCAGGGCGGGCTGCCGACGGCCCTGCCGGAATCGTTCTCGTCTAGCCAGAACGTGGAACTGATGCTGCAGGTCGTGCGCCTGATGCAGGCCTATGGCGTCGTCGGCGGTTCGAGCACCACGGCCGACAACACCGCCCAGAGGGTGGCCGACAAGGTCTGAGGCCGTCCTCCAGGCACTGACTTTTCAAACGCGTAGGTAGCGGTCGCCCTCGCGGGCGACCGCGCCGCTTTTCAGCAGCCGCTCGAGGTGCTTGCCCATGATGGCGCCCTCGCCCCACTCGAAGAAGGCCTTCGGCTCGCGCGGCTTGCGGTAGACGATGCAGGCGGCGACGATCTCGTCCATCGTGCGCGGCTCGGCGAGCAGGTCCAGCAGCTTCGCCTCGCGTTCGTCGATCACGGCGAGGTAGCGGTCGAATATCTCCGTCGCATCCCCCTCGAAGCAGCCGTCCTCGTGGCTGGTCAGCCACACCTTCGCCGGTACCTGCTGCAGGCGGCGCAGCGAGGCGATGGTGCGCTCGATGGAGCCGTCGCGGTCGCCGTACCAGGGCCCGAAGCGCGTCAGGTCGTAATCGCCCAGGAAGCACACGGCCGGCTCGCGGAAGAAGAAGGCGGTGAAGCCGGGCGTGTGGCCGGGGGCGTGGATCGCCTCGGCGGTGCACGTGCCGAGGTCGATGAGCTCGCCCGGGGTGAAATGCTTCGTCGCCCGGCGCGGCCGGAAGTGAAAGTCGGCCGGCAGGACACGGCGCCAGTAATCGCGGTATTCCGCCTTCTCGATGCCGTAGGCGTCGAGGAAGGCTTCCAGGCCGGAGAGCGGCGCGGCGTCCTCGGCCATCATGCGCAGCGGCAGGCCGTCGAAGAGGTCGAGGTAGCTCAGATGGTCCTCGTGCCAGTGCGACAGCCAGACCTCCTTCACGCCGGGGCCGTCGAGCAGCGCGCGGTAGGCGGTTTCATCGGCGCCGGCGTCGATGAGCACGCCGGCGCCCTCGACGTAGACCGAGTTCGAATGCGGGTAGCGTCCCTGGTTGCCGCCGGGGATGAGGCGCACCGGGCCGAATTGCCTGGCTTCGGGCACGGCTACTCGATGATCTTGTTGATGGGCAGTTCGATGATGCCGCGCGCGCCGGCCGCATAAAGCTGCGGGATCAGTTCGCGCACCTGTTTCTCGGCGACCACCGTGCTGAGGTCCACCCAGGCCGGGTCGGAGAGGGTGGATACCGTCGGCGTCGCCAGTGCCGGCAGGATCTGCAGCACGGCGTCGACCTTGTCCTTCGGCACGTTCATGGCCAGCAGCACGCGCGTGGCGGCGGCAATCGCCCCCTTGAGCAGCATCAGCATGCGCTCGATCTTGGCGCGCTTCCAAGGATCCTTTGCGGCGTCGCGATTGGCGATGAAGCGCGGCGTGCTCTCCAGCACGACGTGCATCACGCGCAACTGGTTGGCGCGCAGCGAGGAGCCGGTCTCGGAGACATCGACGATGGCGTCGGCGAGGATCGGCGGCTTGACTTCGGTGGCGCCCCAGGAGAATTCGACGCTGGCGGAAACATTGTGCTCGGCGAGGAAGCGCTTGGTCATGCCGACCGCCTCGGTGGCGATGTGGCGGCCTTCCAGGTCCTTCACGCTGTTGAAGGGCGAGCCTTCCTTCGAGGCCATCACCCAGCGCACCGTGCCGTAGTTGGGCCAGGGCGCGCGCAGGTCGGCCAGTTCCTCGACGTCGGCGCCGGTCTCGAGGACCCAGTCGAGGCCGGTGATGGCGCAGTCGAGCACGCCCTGCGCGACGTAGCGCGCCATCTCCTGCGGGCGGATGAGGATGCACTGGATCTCGGCGTCGTCGATGTCCGGATAATAGGAGCGGCCGGAAATGCGCAGGTCGTAGCCGGCGCGCTGGAACAGCTTCTGCGTGGTTTCCTGCAGGCTGCCCTTGGGGATGCCGAGGCGCAGGCGGGGGGCGGTATCGGTCATGAATCTCTCCAAAACGAAGCCGCCATGCTATCACCGTTGCCCGGCGCAGGATTTCGCTGCATCATTGCCGCGCCATGTTCACCCTGCCCAACATTATCACCATCGCCCGGATACTGCTCATCCCGGTGGTGGCCTTCCTGCTGCTCGACCACGACTACAAGCTGGCTTTCGCGGTCTTCATGGCGGCGGCGGTGGGTGACTGGGTGGACGGTTTTCTCGCACGGCGGCTCAACCAGATATCGCAGCTCGGCGCCGTGCTCGATCCGGTCGCCGACAAGATGACCATGATGATCGTCGCCATCATCATGGCGGCGCAGGGCCTGCTGCCGGTCTGGCTCGCCGTGGTGATCGTCATGCGCGACGCCATCATCGTCGCCGGCGCCATCGCCTACCGCTTCCTCGTCGGCCATATCGAGATGGCGCCGACGCGGCTGTCCAAGGCCAACACCTTCCTCGAGTTCGGCGTGCTGACGCTGGTCATGGCGCAGGCCGGCGGCATCGTCGACGCCTCGGCCTGGCTCATGCCGCTCTTCCTCCTGCTCTTCGCCTCGGTGCTGGTCTCCGGCGCCCATTACGTCTGGGTCTGGCGCAGGAAGGCCCTCGACCACGCTGCCGGCCCCGCGACGAAATTGCCGGATCGATGAGCCGGAACGCCGATGACTAGCGCCGCCGCCCTGCCCGAGCCGGGCGGCCTGCGCCGCGACGCCCGCGTCATCGGGCTGATCGGCTTCGCCCACGGCACCTCGCATTTCTTCCATCTGCTGCTGCCGCCGCTGTTTCCCTGGCTGATGCCCGAGTTCGGCCTCAGCTTCACGCAAGCGGGGGCGATCATGACGGTCTTCTTCGTCGTCTCCGGCGTCGGTCAGGCCCTGGCCGGCTTCGTCGTCGACCACGCCGGTCCGCGCCGCGTGCTGCTCGCCGGCATCGCCTGCTTCGTGCTGGCCGCGCTGACGCTTGCCGCCGCCGGCAGCTACGCCACGCTGCTGCTGGCCGGCGCGCTCGCCGGGCTGGGCAACAGCGTCTTCCATCCGGCCGACTTCACGGTGCTCAACCGCAAGGTGAGCCCGGCGCGGCTCGGCCATGCCTTCTCGGTGCACGGCCTCTCGGGCAACCTGGGCTGGGCGCTGGCGCCGGTATTCCTCACCGGCATCGCCGCGGCGGCCGGCTGGCGCACGGCGGGGCTCGGCGCGGCGGCCCTCGGCGCGCTGGCCTGGGCCGTCGTCTGGCTGCGGCGCGAAGCCACGGAACTGGCGGAGCCCGCTGCAAAAGTCAGTCCCGGCGGGGCGGCGCCGACCTTCGCCTTCCTCGGCGCCGGGGCGGTGTGGCTGTGCTTCGCCTTCTTCCTGCTCATCACCGCCGCGCTCGGCGCCCTGCAGAGCTTCGCCACGCCGCTGATGCAGAACCTGTACGGATTGACGGTCGCGGCGGCCGCCGCGACGCTCACAGCCTACATGCTGGGCGGCGGCGCCGGCATCGTCCTCGGCGGCGTGCTGGCGAGCCGCAATGCCGCGCACGACCGGCTCATCGCCGCTGCGCTGGGGACGGCGGCGCTGATTGCCGCCCTCGTCGCCTCGGGCGCGCTGCCGGACTGGAGCGTGGTGGCGGCGCTCGGCGCCATGGGTTTCTGTTCGGGCATCGCCGGCCCCTCACGGGATCTGCTCGTGCGCCGGGCCGCCACCTCGCGCTTCGGCCAGCAGGCCTACGGCCGCGTGTACGGCTTCGTCTATTCCGGGCTGGACATCGGGCTGGCGCTCTCGCCGCTCGCCTTCGGCCCGCTCATGGACGCGGGCCGCTTCGGCGCCGTGCTGGTCGGCGTGGCGCTGCTGCAGGCCGCGGCGGTGCTGACGGCGCTGGGCGTGGGCAGGTCAACTTAAGGTGCAGGGGTTAAAAAGGCAGACGGCGCTTGGGCGGGGGCGGGGGAGACGCAGGTCTGGCCTTGGCCGGCTTGCGCGGCCGGTCCTTGTCCTCGCCGGCGAAGCGGACCTTGCCGTGCAGCACGCAGCCGCGCATGCCGGGATCGCAGGCGGCGCCCTTGACGAGCTGGCAGACGCCGTTCAGGTCGTGGGGGCAACTCCAGGAACTCATTTTCGAATTTTGCCGACTTCGGCGTGGCGAAAGCAATCGATCAGATGGTCGTTCACCATGCCGGTGGCCTGCATGTGGGCGTAGCAGATGGTCGAGCCGACGAACTTGAAGCCGCGCGCCTTGAGGTCGCGGCTGAGGGCATCGGATTCCGGCGTGCTGGCCGGCACCTGCTTCAGCGATTTCCGGCGGTTCGCGATCGGCCGGCCGTCGACGAAACGCCAGACGTAGGCATCGAAGCTGCCGAATTCCTCCTGCACCGCGAGGAAGCGCCGCGCATTGTTGATGGCGGCCTCGATTTTCAGGCGGTTGCGCACGATGCCGGCGTCGGCGAGCAGGCGCGCGACCTGGCGCGATCCGAAGCGGGCGACCTTCACCGGGTCGAAGCCGGCGAAGGCCTTCCGGTAGGCTTCGCGCTTCCTCAGGATCGTGATCCACGACAGGCCGGCTTGGGCGCCTTCGAGGATGAGGAACTCGAACAGCTTCCGGTCGTCGTGCACGGGCACGCCCCATTCGGTGTCGTGGTAGGCGACATACAGCGGATCGCTGCCGCACCATCCGCAGCGCCGGCGCGCGGCGCTCATGGCAGCGTGAAGAAAAAGGCGGCGCCCTCGCCCGGTGCGCCCTCCGCCCAGATGCGTCCGCCGTGCCGGCGCAGCACGCGGTGCACGATGGCCAGTCCGATGCCGGTGCCCTCGAAGCGCTTGGCATCGTGCAGGCGCTGGAAGGGCTTGAACAGCTTGCCGGCATAGGTCATCTCGAAGCCGGCGCCGTTGTCGCGCACGCAATACACGGTCTCGCCGTCGCGGGTCGTGGCGGTGAAGCCGATGCGCGCCTGCTCGCGCTCGGCGGTGAACTTCCAGGCATTGCGCAACAGGTTCTCCAGCAGCGCCTTGGCCAGCACCGGATCGGCGCGCACGGTGAGGCCCGGATCGATCTTCCAGGCCACTTGGCGCGCGGGCGACTGCTCCTCGAGGGCGGCGCGTATCTCTTCGGCCAGGGCGCTGAGGTCGACGCGCACGCGCTTCAATTCCTGGCGGCTGACGCGGGCGAGGTCGAGCAGGTTGTCGATCAGTTCGCCCATGTGCTTGCTGGCGGCGCGGATGCGGGCGAGGTAGTTGAGCCCGTTGGCGTCGATGCGGTGGGCGTATTCCTCCTCGATCAGGTGGCTGAAGCCGTTCAGCGCCCTGAGCGGCGCGCGCAGGTCGTGCGAGACGGAGTAGCTGAAGGACTCCAGTTCCTGGTTCGAGGCCTCGAGTTCGGTGGTGCGCTCGCGCACGCGGCGCTCGAGGGTTTCGTTGAGTTCCTTGACTACTTGCTCGGCGTGCTTGCGTTCCGAAATGTCGAGGCCCAGTCCGATGACGTTCGGCTCGCCATCGACGTCGATGCGCACGCCTGAAATCACATAGGGTATGCACTCGCCGCGCCGGGTAACGATGGTGACCTCGACGCTGGAGGTGCCGGTCGCGAGGGCCTGGAGGGTTGCCTTGCGGATGCGCTCGCGGTCCTCCTCGGCGTAGAGATCGAGCGTGTGTCCCTTCGAGAACTCCTCCGCTGACGCGCCGATCAAACTCTCCAGATTGCGGTTCCACAGCAGGAAACGCCCCTGCTTGTCGAACAGGAAGAAGATGCCCGGAATCGACTCTATGAGGTTCTGCCGGAAATCGCGCTCTCCCTGCAGCTTTTGCGCGAAATGCTCCTGCTCCGTGATGTCGGTATAGGAGGTGACGAAGCCGCCCCCCGGCAGCGGTGTGCCGCGAATGTCGAGCACGGTACCATCCGGGCGAACGCGCTTGAAGCGGTGCGGTTCGCAGCGGCGTGCCAGCGCCATACGCTGGTGCACCTGCTCCTCGACGTCGCCCGGTCCGTATTCGCCGCGCTCGGCGTTGAAACGGTAGTAGGCCTCGATCGGTGTCCCGGGACGCATCAGTTCTTCCGGAAAATCCAGCAACTGGCCGTAGCGCGGATTCATCGCCGTCCTGCACAGGTTGGCGTCGGTGACGCTGATGCCCTGTTCGAGATGGTCCAGCGTCGTTTTAAGAACGGCCGATTGCAGACGAATGGCGTCTTCGCTGCGCACATGCTCGGTGATGTCGGTATAGGTGGTGACGAAGCCGCCCTCGGGCAGCGGGGTGCCGACGATTTCGAGCACGGTGCCGTCGGGTCGGGTGCGGCGGATGTGGTGCGGTTCGAAGCGCCGTGCCCGCTCCATGCGCGCGCGCACGAGCGTGTCGACCTCGCCCGGGCCGTATTCCCCGCGCTCGGCGTTGTAGCGGACGAAGTCCTCGAATTTCGCATTTTCCCCCGCGAGGCTGGCGGGAAAGCCGAGCAGATCGAGAAAGCGCTGGTTGTGGGCGCGCAGCCTGAGGTCGGCATCGACCACGCTGATGCCCTGCGAGATGTTGTCCAGTGTGGCCCTGAGCACGCTCGCCTGGCCGGCGAGCTGTTCCTGCGCCTTGCGGGTCTCGGTGATGTCCTGGCCGATGCCGTGGTAGCCGACGAAGGCGCCCTGCGCGTCGAAGCGCGGCTCGCCCCTGATGCGTATCCGGTGGCGGACGTCCTGCGCATCGGACACGCCGTATTCGATCTCGAAGGGCTGGTGCGCCTCGACGATGCGGCGGTGCTCCTGCCATTCGCTTTCGCTGCAGCCCGCGGGAAAGGCCTCCCAGCGCGTCTTGCCCAGGGCCTTGTCGAGCCGCAGGCCGCCAACGTCGTGTGCCTTGCCCTCGATGTGGGTGAAGCGGTATTCGGCATCCTGCTCCCAGTACCAGTCGGAGGAGAGGTCGGAGACGGCCTGCAGGCGCGCCTGGTTCTGCCGCAGGTCCTCGCTCATGCTTTCGGCCAGCCGATGGGCACGCTCGCGCGAGCGCGCCTGCGCGAGGTAGAGCAGGGCCAGCAGCAGGCTGATGATCGCGCCGCCGGAAAACACCAGCCATGCCGCATGGCGGCCCGGCTGCGCCTCGAGCCAGGCGGGGTGCGCGCTGTAGATGATCTCCCAGTTGCGGCCGCCGAACTCGTAGGCAGTCTTGCGCGTCAGCAGCGGCGCCGAATCGGACAGGGTGCCGCTGTCGAAGACCGCCATGCGACGAGTGACGCCGTTGGGCTGGGCGAGGCCAGTGTCCTCGACGTCGATGCGCACGCCTTCGCTGCCGAGCTTGTTGAAGAATTCGCCCAGGCTTTCGTGGGCGTCGATGGTGAGCACGACGAAGCCGTCGAGGGCCGCGCGCCGCTGTGCCGCCGTGGCGGTGGGCGCCTGCGGCCGGTAGACCGGAGCGCGCATGACGATTCTCGGCGTGCCGCCCGGGTTCTGCACGATCTGCATGGGCTCGGAGACCTGGAACTGGCCCGTGTCCTGCGCCATGCGGATGGCGGCGGCATTGCCCGGCTGCGTGCCGGCGTCAAAGCCGAATGCGGCCATGTTGACGTTCATCGGCTCGATATGGTCGATCACCACATAGTCCGGCCGGTCACCTTCCGGCCGGATGGCGAAAGCGGGATAGCCGTGCGGATCCAGGCTGCGGTCGTTGCGCACGCGCTCGACGAAGGCGGCCTTTTCGGCGTGACGGACGTAGCGCTGGTAGGACAGGGCCTGCAGGCCGGGCAGGCGCTGCTTCAGGTTGAGGTTCTTCGCGTAGCGGTGGAACTCCTCGCGATCCACATGCCCGGAGCCGATGTACAGGCCCTGCATGCCGAGGATCAGGTTGCTAAAGTCGTCGAGGCGCTTGCCGAACTGGACGAAAGCGATCTCGGCCTGGGTGTCGAAGCGGGTCTGCGTCTCGCGTGCCTGCAGGTTGGACGTCACCCGGGCGATGAGGAAGGCGATGAGGATCCCGCCCGCCAGGACGAGCCCGGCGACCGCGCGCGGAGACAGGCCGCCCTGGTTGTGGTCCTGCGCCGGAAGAGCCATCATGATCGCAGCTTATAATCTGCAGACGGTCGAAGCAATAACGGGTTAACGACGTTCCGATGCACAACTTGAGCCATGCGGCCGCCCAGCCGCCCTCGCCATGGGTGCTGCGTTTCGCCGCGCTGATCCGCGCCGGCGGCGAGGTGCTCGACCTGGCCTGCGGCGAGGGGCGCCACGCGCGGGCGCTCGCCGGCCTCGGCTTGCGGGTCGAGGCCGTCGACCGCGACATTGGGGCGCTCGCCGCCCTGGCCGACACGGCCAGCATCGACGTGCGGCAAGCCGACCTCGAGGGCGGGGCCTGGCCGTATGCCGGGCGCGGCTTTGACGGCATTGTCGTGACGAACTACCTGCACCGCCCCCTGTTCCCACTGCTCGTCGACGCGCTGCGCGAGGGCGGCGTGCTGATCTACGAGACCTTCATGCTCGGCAACGAGCGCTTCGGCCGGCCGTCGAACCCGGATTTCCTGCTCAGACCGAATGAACTGCTGGATCCCTTTGACGCGTTGGCGGTGGTCGCCTTCGAGCAGGGCGAGGTACTGCTGCCGAAACCGGCCGTGGTGCAGCGCCTCTGCGCCGTCAGGATCGCCGCCGGGATGAGCCCGCGTCTGCCAGAATCCGTTTAGCCAGTTCAGTCAGCCCGGCTGGCGAGAGATCGTCGGTGGCGAAGCGCGGCGCCTCGGCGAAGTGCGCGTAGTTCTTCCCCTGCGAGCGGCGGTAGAGCGGGTCGTAGTGCTTCTCCAGCAGTTCCGCCACCAGCGCCGGCCAGTCGCGCGCGTCGATGAGGGCGTTCCAGCGCGCCAGCGTCTCGGCGCTCTGCAGCTCGCGCAGGCAGGCGAGCTTCGCCTTGAGCGCGGCCGGGTCGGCGAGGAAGTAGTCGTAGTCGCCGATGAGGAAGGCGACGCGCGCCGCGTCGGTCGCCTCGATGCGCAGGCAGGAGCCGGCGCGCATGGTCTCGAGCAGGGCGTCGGGCACCTGCAGCCGGCCGATCTTGCGGCTTTCCGCCTCGACATACACCGGCTCGGCAAAAGTCAGTCCCTGCAGCACGGCGAGCAGGCGGCTTTCGAACATTTTCTGTGACGGTTGGGGCTCGCCGGGCAGGCCGCCCAGCACCGAGCCCTTGTGCGCGGCGAGCGCCTCGAGGTCGAGCGCCTGCGCGCCCTGGGCGGCAAGCGCCTCGAGCAGGCGGCTCTTGCCGCTGCCGGTGGCGCCGGTGACGACGCGGTAGGAAAAGCGCCGCGGCAGTTCGGCGAGCTGCTCGACGACGTGGCGGCGGTACGATTTGTAGCCGCCTTCCAGCGCGCAGGACTGCCAGCCGATCTGGCGCAGCACGTGCGTCAGGGCGCCGCTCCTCTTGCCGCCGCGCCAGCAGTAGATGAGGGGCTTCCACTCGCGCGGCCGGTCGAGGAAGCGCGTCTCGATGTGCCCGGCGATGTGGCGTGCGACCAGCGCCGCCCCGAGCTTCTTGGCGGCGAAGGGCGACTCCTGCTTGTAGATCGTGCCGACGCGGGCGCGCTCCTCGTTGGAGAGCACCGGGCAATTGACCGCGCCCGGCATGTGGTCTTCGGCGTACTCGGCGGGCGAGCGCACGTCGATGATCTCGTCAAACTCGCCGGCCTGTGTTACGTTCGCGACACCCTGTGTTTTCATCGTTTTCATGGACATCAAACTCACCCAATTCTCCCACGGCGGCGGCTGCGGCTGCAAAATCGCCCCGGCCGTGCTCACCGAACTGCTCGCCGACACGCCGCTGCGCGTCATGCCAAGGGAGCTTATCGTCGGCACCGAGACCAGCGACGACGCGGCGGTGTACAAGCTCAACGACAGCCAGGCCATCGTCGCCACGACGGACTTCTTCACGCCCATCGTCGACGACCCCCACGACTTCGGCCGCATCGCCGCCACCAACGCCATTTCCGACATCTACGCCATGGGCGGGCGGCCGATCATGGCGCTGGCGGTGGTCGGCATGCCGCTCGACAAGCTGCCGCTGGAAGTGATCCGCAAGATCCTCGCCGGCGGCGAGTCGGTCTGCGCCGAGGCCGGCATTCCCATCGCCGGCGGGCATTCCATCGACGTTCTCGAGCCGATCTACGGCCTGGTGGCGCTGGGCCTGGTGCATCCCGCCCGCGTCAAACGCAACAGCGGCGCGCAGGCGGGCGACGCGCTGATCCTCGGCAAGCCGCTCGGCATCGGCATCCTCTCCGCCGCGCTGAAGAAGGGCCTGCTCGCCCCGGCCGGCTACGCCACCATGCTGCGCCACACGACGAAGCTCAACACGCCGGGCACGCGCCTCGCCGAGATGGACGGCGTGCATGCCATCACCGACGTCACCGGCTTCGGTCTCGCCGGACACCTGCTGGAAATCTGCCGCGGCTCGAAGCTCGCGTCCACGCTGCGCTTCGCCGACCTGCCGCTGATTCCCGAGGCGGTCGGCTTCGTGCAGGAGGGGATTTCCACCGGCGCGTCGACGCGCAACTGGAACGGCTACGGCGCGGACGTGTCGCTGCCGGCGGGTGCGCCCGAGTGGCAGCAGAAGCTGCTCACCGATCCGCAGACCAGCGGCGGCCTGCTCGTCGCCTGCGCACCGGAGGCCGCCGGCGGGGTGCTCGCCGAACTCCGGAGCGCCGGCTTCGCCGAGGCGGCGCAGATCGGCTCGTTCGCCGCCGGCGCGCCGCGCCTGACGGTCACTTGAGCAGCGGCCGCAGCGCCTTCCAGACGTTGTCGAGAATGAGCGGTTGCGCCGCCGCGGTCGGATGGATGTTGTCGGGCTGGAAAAGCTCGCGCTTCTCCGCCACGCCCTCGAGCAGGAAAGGCACCAGCGCCGCCTTGTGGCTGCGCGCCAGGTCGGCATAGCTCCGCTCGAAGGCGAACGTATAGTCGGCGCCGTAATTCGGCGGCAGTTTCATGCCGGCCAGCACGACGCGCGCCTTGTGCGCGCGGGCGGCTTCGATCATGGCACCGAGGTTGTCCCGCATCTGGATGACGGACAGGCCGCGCAGGCCGTCGTTGCCGCCCAGCGCGATGACGACGACGGCGGGTTTCGAGCGGTCGAGCTCGGCGCCGAGGCGGCTGCGCCCGCCGGCCGTGGTGTCGCCGCTGATGCTGGCGTTGACGACGCTATAATCCAGCCGCTGCTCGCGCAGGCGCCTTTCCAGCAGCGCCGGCCAGGACTGTCCCTGGCCGAGGCCGTAGCCGGCCGAGATGCTGTCGCCGACGACGAGAATGGTGCCAGCCGCCTGCGCGGCGAACGACAAGAGCAGAAAGAGTCCCGCAGAGATGAACTTCAGCATTGATTCCTCGGTTCCCATGGTCGAGGCCGACGCGCTCGGCAAGGAAGTGACGAGCGGCGACGGCCGGCTGGTGATTCTGCACGAGATTTCCTTCAAGGTCATGGCCGGCGAGGCGGTGGCCATCGTCGGCGCCTCGGGCTCGGGCAAATCCACGCTGCTTGGACTGCTCGCCGGACTCGACGTTCCGACGCAGGGCAGCGTGCGCCTGGCCGGGCGCGACATCAATGCCCTCGACGAGGATGCGCGCGCCGGGCTGCGCGGCGCGATGCTCGGCTTCGTCTTCCAGTCCTTCCAGTTGCTGCCGCCGCTCACCGCGCTGGAGAACGTCATGCTGCCGCTGGAGCTGGCCGGGCGCGCGGGGGCACGCGCCGACGCCGCGCAGATGCTGGCACGCGTCGGCCTGTCACAGCGCCTCGGCCATTACCCGAAGCACCTCTCCGGCGGCGAGCAACAGCGCGTCGCCCTGGCGCGCGCCTTCGCCGCCAGGCCCGGCCTGCTGCTCGCCGACGAGCCGACCGGCAACCTCGACGCCGCCACCGGCGCGTCGATCATCGATCTGATGTTCGCCATGAACGCCGAGCAGGGCACGACCCTGGTGCTGGTGACGCACGACGAGGCCATCGCGCGGCGCTGCGGCCGCTTGCTCAAGCTCAGGAGCGGGGCGCTGATCGACTGATGAGCCGCGCGCAGGCGACGCCGCTGCGCACCGCCGCTTCCAATGTCGCCGGGTAGTCCGAGGCGACGTAGTCCCCCGCGATGAGAAAGTTGGCCAGCGGCGTCTCGCAGGCCGGGCGTGCCACGCCGGGTCGGCAGGCGAAGGTGGCGCGCTTCTCGACGATGACCTGCGACCATTCGGGCGGCGGCAGGGCACCCGCCGCCTCGGCGACCTCGGCATGGATGCGGGCAATGAGTTCCTCGCACGGCAGGTCCAGCTGCGGGCCGCGCGCGCTCGACACCGCGGCGACGATGCGCTCGCCGCGCGGAAAGAGGAAATGCGCCGTGCCGCCGACGCCGACCATGGCCGCGGGCAGCCGAACCGCCTGCGGGTAGGCCAGGTAGGCCGTGAGGATCGGCTCGTACTCGAGCTGCGCCACGGTTTCGAGCGTGGGGGCGACGCGCGGCAGGTTCCGCGCCAGCGCGGCGAGGCGGTAGGGGGCGACGGCGGCGATCACGTGAGAGTAGCTGCGGCCGGCCGGGTCGCCCTCGAGGCGGAAGCCGTAGGGGTCCCAGGCGACGGACACGATGGCTGTGCCGCGCAGCACCTCGCCGCCGTGCGCGAGGACGAAGCGTTCCGCCGGCTCGGGGAAGAGAGCGGAGAAATCCGCGCGCGCGATGAGCAGGTCGCTCGCCTCGCGGCGCGCGGCAAGGCTGTCGCGCAGGACGTTGAGGAAGACCTGGGCCGAGGCTTCGTCAAGCGGCGTGTTGAGCGCCGAGATGCAGAGCGGCGCCCACAGGTAGCGCACCGCGGCGGCGTGCTGGTCGTGCCGGTGCATGAGCGCGGTGAAGGGGATGTCGGCGTCGAGACGGAAGCCGGCACGCTTCATGTGCCGCATGAAGCGCACCGCGCCGAGGCGGGCGGCGAGGGGCAGGCCCTGCGCGGTGAGCAGCGCCACGGCCAGGTGCAGCGGCGCCGGCAGGGGCGGCGCCGCGAGACGCATGCGGCCCGGGAAGGCCAGCGTGAGCGGCAGCCGTTCGAGCAGCGTCTCCGGGTCGGCGCCGACGAGGCGCATCAGGCGCAAGAGTTCGGTGTAGGCGCCGACCAGGATGTGCTGTCCGTTGTCGAGCGGATGGCCGTGCAGTTCGGTGCGGCGCGCCCGTCCGCCCAGCGTGCGCGAGGCCTCGAAGAGCGAGACGCGCACGCCGCGCGCGGCGAGCTCCGCGGCGGCCGCCATGCCCGCATAGCCTGCGCCGACGATGGCTACGTGCACGGCGGCTATCCCTTGTTCCTGTTCCAGGTGCGCCAGGCCAGCCACAGCTTGCGCAGCGGTGTGAGCGCGATGCGGCGATCGAGGACGCGGCAGCCGTCCTTGCGGATTTCCCGCAGCAGGGCGCGGTAGATTGCCGCCATGGCCAGGCCCGCGCGCTGTGCCTTGCGGTCCTGCTCCGGCAGTTGGGCGAAGGCCTGCTCGTAGCAGCGCTCGGCGCGCTCGATCTGGAAATCCATCAGGGCACGGAAGGCCTCGCCGTGGCGGCCGGCGAGGATGTCGGCTTCCGTCACGCCGAAACGCGCCAGTTCGTCCTGCGGCAGATAGATGCGGCCGCGCTGTGCGTCCTCGCCGACGTCGCGGATGATGTTGGTGAGCTGGAAGGCGAGGCCGAGATCGTGGGCGTATCTGAGCGTGCGGCGGTCCGCGTAGCCGAAGATTTCCGCCGCGAGCAGGCCGACCGTGCTGGCGACGCGGTAGCAATACAGGTGCAGCGCCTTGAAGTCCGGGTAGCGCGTCTGCGTCAGGTCCATCTCCATGCCGTCGATGATCTCGGCGAGCAGTTCCTGCGGCAGATTGAATCGCGCCAGCACGCCGGCGAGGGATTGCGTCACCGGGTGGCTCGGCCGGCCTTCATAGGTGGCGGCCAGTTCGGCGCGCCACCAGGCCAGCTTGGCGCGCACGAGCGCGGCATCGCTGCATTCGTCGACGACGTCGTCCACCTCGCGGCAGAAGGCGTAGAGGGCGGTGATGGCGCGGCGGCGCTCGAGCGGCAGGAAGAGGAAGCTGTAGTAGAAGCTGGAGCCGCTGGCGGCGGCTTTCTGCTGGCAGTATTCCTCCGGCGTCATGGCGCTATCCGAGGGCCGCATGCAGCAGAATTCCCGGCCAGTCGCGCCGGCCGATGACCGGCCGCCGGCGGAAGACGTCGCCGCGCACGCGCTGCAGCTTGTCCAGCATGCGGAATCCGCTGGCGACGATGAGACGCAGCTCAAGGCCGATGCGGCCGGGCAGGGCATGCACCAGCGGACTGCCCGCCGCCATCATGGCGCGGGCGCGGTCGATCTGGAAATCCATCATGGCCGCCCAGGCCGGGTCCCAGCGGCCCTCGGCGATCTGGGACTCGTCGATGCCGAAGCGTGCCAGTTCGTCCTGCGGCAGATAGACGCGGCCCTTGCCCCAGTCGGCGGCGATGTCCTGCCAGTGGTTGATGAGCTGCAGGCTGCTGCAGACGCCGTCCGACAGGGACTGACTTTTCGGGTCGGCGCGGCCGAACAGATGCAGCAGCAGCCGCCCGACCGGGTCGGCCGAGCGGCGGCAGTAGTCCATCAGCTCGGCGAAGTCGGCATAGCGCTTCTTCGTCACGTCTTGGGCGAAGGCCTCGATCAGGTCGCTGAAGAGCTGCAGCGGCAGTCGGTGTTCGGCGATGACCGGCCGCAGGCGCAGGAAAATCGGGTCTTGCGTCGGCCGCCCGGATTCGATGGCATCGAGCTCGGCGCGGTAGCGGTCGAGGCCGCCGAGGCGCTCGGCATCGGAGAGATCGCCTTCGTCGGCGATGTCGTCGGCGCCGCGGGCGAAGGCATAGATTGCCTTCACCGGCTCGCGCAGCCTGGCGGGCAGCAGGAAGGAGGCCACCGGAAAATTCTCGTAATGGTCCACGGACATCGAAAAAAATGCGGCCGGACGGGCACTTGCGAGCACTGACGGGGTCGCCAGTATAGGGGGTAATAAGGTAGAATGACAGCGCGCGAAGGTGGCGGAATTGGCAGACGCACTGGATTTAGGTTCCAGCGCCGCGAGGCGTGCGGGTTCAAGTCCCGCCCTTCGCACCAGCCACCGTGCAACCAACTGATTTGACCTGGGATTTTTCATGCAGACCAACCAGCAACCCGCAACAAGCTCTCTCGAGCGCCGCATCGACATGGCAGTGCAGATGGCGGATATCGAGAAGGACGTGGAGCAGCGCCTGAGGAAGATGGCGCGCACCGTGAAGATGTCCGGATTCCGCCCCGGCAAGGTGCCGTTCAAGATGGTGGAGCAGCACTACGGCGCGCAAGCCCGTTCCGAAGCCATCGGAGAAGCGGTCGAGAGAGCCTTCGGCGAAGCCGTGCGCAGCCAGAACCTGCGGGTGGCCGGCTATCCGCGCATCGAACCGAAGAGCGGCGAGGACCGCAGCAAGCTCGAGTTCTCCGCCACCTTCGAGGTCTATCCCGACGTCCGGCTGAACGGCGTCGGCGACAAGGAGATCGAGCGGCCGCAGATCACGGTCGGCGATTCCGAGGTGGACAAGACGGTCGAGGTGCTGCGCAAGCAACGCACTACCTTCAGCAAGGCCGAGCGCGCCGCCGCCGGCAGCGACCGCGTGACCATCGATTTCACGGGCCGGCTGGACGGCGAGGTGTTCCAGGGCGGACAGGCCACCGACTACCCGGTGGTGTTGGGCGAGGGGCGCATGCTGCCCGATTTCGAGAAGGGCATCGTCGGCCTGAGCGCGGGCGAGGGCCGCAGCTTCGACCTGACCTTCCCGGAGGACTACCAGGCAAGGGACCTGGCCGGCAAGCAGGTCAGCTTCGAGGTGACGGTCAAGCAGGTCGAGGCGCCGCAGTTGCCCGAAGTGGATGCGGATTTCGCCAAATCTCTCGGCATTGCCGACGGCGACGTGGCCAAGATGCGGGCGGAAATCCGAAGCAACCTGGAAACCGAAGTCGGCAAGCGCGTCAAGGCGCGCGTCAAGGAGCAGGCCATGCAGGCGCTGCTCGAGGCCAATCCGCTCGATGTGCCGCGCGTCCTCGTCGACCAGGAAGCCGAGTCGATGGCCGAAGCGGCGCGCCAGGACCTGGCCAATCGCGGCGTCGACGTCAAGAACATGCCGGTCGATGCGTCCTGGTTCACGGCGCAGGCGGAGCGCCGCGTTAAGCTGGGCCTGATCATCGCCGAGGCGGTGAAACAGCACGACCTGCATGCCAAACCGGAACAGGTGCGCGCCCTCGTCGACGAGCAGGCGCAGTCCTACGAGCAGCCGGACGAGGTGGTGCGCTGGTACTACTCGCAGCCGCAGCGTCTGGCCCAGGTCGAGGCGCTGGCCATCGAGGAGAACGTGGTGAATTGGGTGGCGGCCAACGCCAAGGCCGCCGACAAGCCGGTGTCTTTTGACGAACTCATGGGAAATGCGGCATGATGCCGGGACCGAGCATGATGCAATCAGACGACAACAGCCGCTGGGATCCGGTCGGCCTCGGCCTGATCCCGATGGTGATCGAGCAGAGCGGGCGCGGCGAGCGCGCCTACGACATCTATTCCCGCCTGCTCAAGGAGCGCGTCGTCTTCCTGGTCGGGCCGGTGAACGACGCCACGGCCAACCTGGTCGTCGCCCAGCTGCTCTTCCTCGAGTCGGAAAACCCCGACAAGGACATCTACTTCTACATCAACTCGCCGGGCGGCTCCGTCTCGGCGGGCCTGGCCATCTACGACACCATGCAGTTCATCAAGCCGGACGTGTCGACGCTCTGCGTCGGGCAGGCGGCGAGCATGGGCGCCTTCCTCCTGGCGGCGGGCGCCAAGGGCAAGCGCTACTGCCTGCCCAACTCGCGCGTCATGATCCACCAGCCCATGGGCGGCTTCCAGGGCCAGGCCTCCGACATCGAGATCCACGCCAAGGAAATCCTCTATCTGCGCGCCAAGCTGAACGAGATCATGGCGAAGCACACCGGCCAGCCGATCGAGCGCATCGAGCGCGACACGGACCGGGACAATTTCCTCTCCGGCGCCGAGGCCGTCGACTACGGCCTGGTGGACCGGGTGCTGACGAACCGCGCAGAGACTGCGGCCTGAGGATGCGGAGACAGAGATGACGGACAAGAAAACCGGCGGCGAGAAGCTCCTCTACTGTTCCTTCTGCGGCAAGAGCCAGCACGAAGTGAGGAAGCTCATCGCCGGTCCGTCCGTCTTCATCTGCGACGAGTGCATCGAGCTGTGCAACGACATCATCCGCGACGAGATCGCCTCCGACCACGGCGGCAAGGGCGCCAAGGGCGACCTGCCGACGCCGAAGGAGATCAGCACCATCCTCGACCAGTACGTCATCGGCCAGGATCAGGCCAAGCGCATTCTCGCCGTGGCGGTGTACAACCACTACAAGCGCCTGAAACACCTGTCGAAGAGCGAGGAAGTCGAGCTGGCCAAGAGCAATATCCTGCTCATCGGCCCGACCGGCTCGGGCAAGACGCTGTTGGCGCAGACCCTGGCGCGACTGCTCAACGTGCCCTTCGTCATGGCCGACGCGACGACGCTGACCGAGGCGGGCTACGTCGGCGAGGACGTCGAGAACATCATCCAGAAGCTGCTGCAGAAGTGCGACTACGAGGTGGAGAAGGCGCAGCAGGGCATCGTCTACATCGACGAGATCGACAAGATCTCGCGCAAGAGCGACAACCCGTCGATCACGCGCGACGTTTCGGGCGAGGGCGTGCAGCAGGCGCTGCTCAAGCTGATCGAGGGCACCATCGCCTCGGTGCCGCCGCAGGGTGGGCGCAAGCACCCGAACCAGGATTTCGTCCAGGTCGATACCACCAACATCCTCTTCGTTTGCGGCGGCGCCTTCGACGGCCTCGACAAGGTGATCCGCAACCGCACCGAGCAGGGCGGCATCGGTTTCGGCGCCGAAGTGAAGAGCCGCGACAGCAAGGACGTCACCGAGACCCTGCGCATGATCGAGCCGGAAGACCTGATCAAGTTCGGCCTGATCCCGGAATTCGTCGGCCGCCTGCCCGTGGTGGCGACGCTGCACGAGCTGGACGAGGCCGCGCTGATGGAGATTCTCGTCGAGCCGAAGAACGCCCTCATCAAGCAGTACCAGAAGCTCTTCGCCATGGAAGGCGCCGAGCTCGAAGTCCGGCCCCAGGCCCTGCAGGCCATCGCGCGCAGGGCGCTCAAGCGCAAGACCGGTGCGCGGGGGCTGCGTTCCATTCTCGAGTCCGTGCTGCTCGATACCATGTATGAACTTCCCAACATGGAGAATGTCTCCAAGGTGGTGGTCGACGAGGGCATGATCGAGGGCGCGTCGAAGCCCATCCTCATCTACGCCGACCAGCCCAAGGTGGCCGGCTCCAACTGATTGATTCTGCCGGCCTTTCCGCCGGCGCTGAACTTCTTGAATTTTCAGCCGTTGACCCCAATGTGGGCTTAACGGCAGTCACTACAAAGGACAACGACCATGTCAAGCGCGCTTGACCTCCCCGCAGACAGAACCGAATTGCCGCTGCTTCCCCTTCGGGACGTGGTGGTGTTCCCGCACATGGTGATTCCGCTCTTCGTCGGGCGGCCCAAGTCGATCAAGGCGCTGGAGACCGCCATGGAGGCGGGCAAGCACATCCTGCTCGTGGCGCAGAAGTCGGCGGCCAAGGACGAGCCGGGCGCCGAGGACATGTACGAGATCGGCTGCGTCGCAAACATCCTGCAGATGCTCAAGCTGCCCGACGGCACGGTGAAGGTGCTGGTCGAGGGCAGCCAGCGCGCGCGCATCGAGCGCATCAGCGACCAGCGCAGCATGTTCACCGCGGTGGTGGTGCCCGTTCCGGCGGCCGAGCGCACGACGCACGAGGTGGAGGCGATGCGCCGGGCCATCATCGCCCAGTTCGACCAGTACGTGAAGCTGAACAAGAAGATCCCGCCGGAGATCCTCACCTCGCTCGCCGGCATCGAGGAGGCCGGGCGCCTGGCCGACACCATCGCCGCGCACCTGCCGCTCAAGCTGGAGCAGAAGCAGGAAATCCTCGAAATCTTCGACGTCGGCGGGCGCCTGGAGAAGCTGCTCTCGCAACTGGAGACCGAACTCGACATCCTGCAGGTGGAGAAGCGCATCCGCGGCCGCGTCAAGCGCCAGATGGAGAAGAGCCAGCGCGAGTACTATCTGAACGAGCAGGTGAAGGCCATTCAGAAGGAACTCGGCGAGGGCGAGGAGGGCGCCGACCTCGACGAGATGGAGAAGAAGATCAAGGCCGCCGGCATGAGCAAGGAGGCCCAGGCCAAGGCACAGTCCGAGTTGAAGAAGCTGCGCCTGATGTCGCCCATGTCGGCCGAGGCGACGGTGGTGCGCAACTACATCGAGACGCTGACCAACCTGCCCTGGAAGAAGAAGAGCCGCATCGGCAAGGACCTCGCCGCGGCGGAGAAGGTGCTGGAGAAGGACCACTATGGCCTGGAGAAGGTCAAGGAGCGCATCCTCGAATACCTCGCCGTGCAACAGCGCGTCGACAAGCTGAAGGCGCCGATCCTCTGCCTGGTCGGCCCCCCGGGGGTGGGCAAGACCTCGCTTGGCCAGTCGATCGCCCGTGCCACCAACCGCAAGTTCGTGCGCATGTCGGTCGGCGGCGTGCGCGACGAAGCGGAGATCCGCGGCCACCGCCGCACCTACATCGGCTCCATGCCCGGCAAGATCCTGCAGAACATGACGAAGGTCGCGGTGAAGAACCCGCTCTTCCTGCTCGACGAGGTCGACAAGATGGGCCAGGACTTCCGCGGCGATCCGAGCTCGGCCCTGCTCGAGGTGCTCGACCCTGAACAGAACAGCACGTTCGTCGACCACTACGTCGAGGTCGAGTACGACCTATCCGACGTGATGTTCGTCGCCACGGCGAACACCCTGAACATTCCGGCGCCGCTGCTCGACCGCATGGAGGTGATCCGCCTGTCCGGCTACACCGAGGACGAGAAGGTCAATATCGCCCAGCGCTACCTGCTGCCGAAGCAGATGAAGAACAACGGCCTGAAGAAGGAAGAGCTGTCGGTGACCGAGGACGCCCTGCGCGACATCGTGCGCTACTACACGCGCGAGGCCGGCGTGCGCAGCATGGAGCGCGAAGTGTCCAAGGTCTGCCGCAAGGTGGTGAAGGCGCTGGTGCTGAAGAAGCGCCACAGCAAGGTGGTCGTCAATGCGCGAAACCTCGACAAGTACCTCGGCGTGCGCAAGTACACCTACGGCATGGCCGAGAAGGACAACCAGGTTGGCCAGGTGACCGGGCTGGCCTGGACGGAGGTCGGCGGCGAACTGCTCACCATCGAGGCGGTGGTGCTGCCCGGCAAGGGCAAGACCATGACCACCGGCAAGTTGGGCGAGGTGATGCAGGAGTCGATCCAGGCCGCGCTGTCCGTGGTGCGCAAGCGCTCCAAGGCGCTCGGCATCTCGGAGGACTTCTACCAGAAGAGCGACATCCACATCCACCTGCCCGAAGGCGCCACGCCCAAGGACGGTCCCAGCGCGGGCATCGCCATCTCGACGGCGCTGGTGTCGATCCTGACGGGCATTCCGGTGCGCGCCGACGTCGCCATGACCGGCGAGATCACGCTGCGCGGCGAGGTGCTGCCGATCGGCGGCCTCAAGGAAAAGCTGCTCGCGGCCGTGCGCGGCGGCATCCGTGTCGCGCTGATCCCGGAGGAGAACGTCAAGGACCTGACGGAGATTCCGGAGAACATCAAGAACACGCTGGAGATCGTGCCGGTGAAGTGGATCGACCAGGTGCTGGAACTGGCGCTCGAGCGCAAGCCGGAGCCGCTGTCCGAGACGGCCGAGGTGGCGGCCGTTCCCGCGGGCGAGGCCAATGCGGCCTCGAACCTGATCACGCACTGAACTCATTCTCACTCGCATGCCGGGCGGCGCCAGCCAGCCCGGCATCGCGCCCGCGCAGTCCGGGTGCGTGAAGCATTTGCTTGACACGGGCTTTTTCGCCTTGCTATAAAGCGCCCTCTACTCTCGCAGTTTGCGGTTCATCAATCATTCCAAATCAGAGGGGGCTTTTGTGAACAAGTCGGAACTCATCGATCAGATCGCCAAGTCGGCAGACATCTCTAAGGCGGCGGCGGGGCGGGCCCTTGACGCTGCCGTCGGCGCCATCCGCACCACTCTGAAGAGAGGCGGCATGGTGACGCTGGTCGGTTTCGGCACCTTCTATGTCGGCAAGCGGGCGGCGCGCAGCGGGCGCAACCCGCGCACCGGCGCGACGATCAAGATCAAGGCGGCGCGCGTGCCGAAGTTCCGCGCTGGAAAAGAGCTGAAAGATGCTGTAAACTAGCGCGCTTTGCTGAACCGGCCCTTGCGGCCGGGGCGGTACGCGGGTGCTTAGCTCAGCCGGTAGAGCGTCGCCCTTACAAGGCGAATGTCGGCGGTTCGATCCCGTCAGCACCCACCAGCCAGGATGAGTGACGATCCAGGCCGGAAGCACGATGATTCAGGAGTGGTAGTTCAGTCGGTTAGAATACCGGCCTGTCACGCCGGGGGTCGCGGGTTCGAGTCCCGTCCACTCCGCCAACACCAAAAAAGGCGAACGCGAGTTCGCCTTTTTTCATATAGTCAGCAGGCCTGTTACGGTGACCCACTATGTTTGACGCGGTGCGCAACAACAAACGGATTGTCCAGGTCTTCCTGGCCCTGATCACCCTGCCGTTCGCCTTCTGGGGCGTCGATTCCTATTTCAGGGCAGGGGGGCGCGGGGGCGATCTGGCCAACGTCGGCGGAAGCGCGATCTCCCAGCAGGAGTATTCGACAGCCCTGCGCGACCAGCAGGAGCGCCTGCGCGCCCAGTTCGGGCGCGAGTTCAACCCGGCCATGCTCGAGTCGCCGGAAGCCCGGGCGGCCATGCTCGATTCGCTCGTCTCGCAGCGTTTGCTCATGCTGCATGCCGCGAAGACCGGGCTCACGGCGAGCGATGCCCAGCTGCGCGAGGTGATCGGCTCGATACCCGCCCTGCAGGAGGACGGCAAGTTTTCCATGCGCCGCTACGAGCAGGCCCTGCGGGCGCAGGGCCTGACGCAGCAGGGCTTCGAGGCCAAGCTGCGCCAGGACCTCACCATCCAGCAGCTCGTGCAGTCGGTGTCCGACACCGCCGTGGTGTCCCGCGCCGCGGCCGGGCGCGTACTGGCGATCCAGCTCGAGACGCGCGAGGTGAGCGAATCGGCTGTCCGCCCCGAGCAGTTCGCCGGGCAGGTCAAGGTGTCGGCGGAATCGGTCAAGGCCTTCTACGAGAACAACCGCAAGCTGTTCGAGACGCCGCAGCAGATCCGCGCGGAGTACGTCGTGCTCAGCCGCGACGCCCTGGCGGCGCAGATCACGGTCAGCGCGGAGGATATCCGCGGCGCCTTCGAGAAGAACGCCAAGGGCAATGTCAGCCCGGAGGAGCGGCGTGCCAGCCACATCCTGATCCAGTCACCGGCCGACGCGCCCGAGGCCGAGCAGAAGGCCGCCCGCGCCAGGATCGAGGCGATCCAGCAGCAATTGAAGAAGAATCCGGCCGACTTCGCCAGACTGGCGAAGGAGCACTCGCAGGACCCGGGCTCGGCGGCGAAGGGTGGGGATCTCGGCTTCTTCCCGCGCGGCGCCATGGTCAAGCCTTTCGAGGATGCGGTGTTCTCGCTCAAGGAGGGCCAGACCAGCGGCGTGGTGCGCAGCGAGTTCGGCTTCCATCTCATCCGCGTCACCGGCATCAAGGCGGAAAAGGTGCGCGGCTTCGAGGAGTCGCGCGACGCCATCGCGGCGGAACTGAAGCAGCAGGCGGCCGGCCGCAAGTTTGCCGAGGCGGCGGAGACCTTCTCCAACATGGTCTACGAGCAGTCCGACTCGCTCAAGCCGGCGGCGGAGAAGTTCAAGCTCGAGGTGAGACAGACCGGTTTCTTCGATCTGGCCAACCGGGGCGCAGCCGGCCCGCTGGCCAGCAACGAGAAGCTCTTCGGCGCCCTGTTCTCGGACGATGCGCTGAAGAACCGGCGCAACACCGATGCCGTCGAGGTGGCGCCGAACACGCTGGCGGCGGCGCGTGTGCTTGAAGTGCGCCCGGCCGAACTGCGTGCGTTCGATGCCGTCCGGGCCGAGATCGAGAAGCGGCTGTCCGCCGAGGAAGCCGCGCGCCTGGCCAGGCAGGAGGGCGAGGCGAAGCTGGCGCGGCTGCAGAAGGGGGAGGGCGTCAGCCTGACCTGGAGTCCCGCCCAGATCGTGTTGCGCCAGCCCATGCGCGGCCTCGCGCCCGAGGCCCAGCGCGCCATCTTCAAGGCGTCGGTGGACACCTTGCCGTCCTATGCCGGCCTGCAGTTGCAGAACGGCGCTTACGCGATCTATCGCATCTCGCAGGTGAAGTCCGCTGCCAAGGGGACGGACGATCCCCGCGCGCGCGCGCTGGGCATGCAACTGGCGCAACTCTCCGGCGGCGAGGATTTCAATGCCTATCTCGCCGCCAAGCGGGCGCACTATGGCGTCAAGATCGACCGGACCCTGCTCGATAAAGGCGGCGAAGGCGAGGGAGCTGCGCCCGCCGCACCGGCGCCCGAGCGTCCGCGCGGCAAGCTCTGACAACGGCCGTACCGGCGAAAACGGGCTGCCGCGGCAGCCCGTTTTTTTTGCGCTCCGGACGCCTACTGCGGCAGCGGCTCGGCGTTGCCCAGGGCGGTGGTGTTGAGGCCGCCATCGACGTACATGATCTCGCCGGTGATGCCGCTGGCGAGGTCGGAGAGCAGGAAGGCGGCGGCGTTGCCGACTTCCTCGATGGTGACATTGCGCCGCAGCGGCGCATGGTGGGCGTTGTAGGCGAGCAGCTTGCCGAAGTTGCCGATGCCGGAGGCGGCCAGCGTCTTGATCGGTCCGGCGGAAATCGCATTGGCACGAATGCCCTGCGGCCCGAGGCAGAAGGCGAGGTAGCGCGTGCCGGCTTCGAGACTGGCCTTGGCCAGGCCCATGGTGTTGTAGTTGGGCAGGGTGCGCTCGGCGCCGAGATAGGTCAGGCAGAGCAGGGCGGGGTGATTGCCCTTCAGCAGCATCGGTCTGGCCGCCTTCGCCAGCGCAGGAAAGCTGTAGGAGGAGATGTCGTGCGCGATGCGGAATGCGTCGCGCGAGATGCCGTCGAGGAAATCGCCCTCGATGGCCTCGCCCGGCGCGAAAGCGATCGAATGCACGAGGCCGTCCAGCCCGTCCCACTGTCTGCCGAGTTCGGCGTAGAGCGCCTCGATCTGCGCGTCTTCGGCCACGTCGCAGGGGAAAATCAGCTGACTGCCGAATTCCTCGGCGAACCTGGCGAGCCGTTCCCTGAAGCGGTCGTTCTGGTAGGTGAAGGCGAGTTGCGCGCCTTCGCGATGGCAGGCCTTGGCGATGCCATAGGCGATCGAGCGGTTGGAGAGCAGGCCGGTGATGAGAATGCGTTTTCCGTCGAGAAAGCCCATCGTCGATAATCCCGAAAATGACTGCGCGATTATAGCGGAGCGCCGCAGATGACGCCAAATCCGGCATCCGCTACACTCCGCGCACGATGCACGAATTTCCACGGCATGTCTGGCTGCTGGTCTTCGCTGTTTTTCTCGGCGGCTGCGGCGAGGTCTGGAACAACCCCTATCCGGCGCAGGACGGCGGCAGCAACACGTTTTACAGCGCTTTCACCGAGCGGCCGAAGCATCTCGATCCGGTGCAGTCCTACAGCGAGGACGAGGCCGAGTTCAATGCGCAGATCTACGAGCCGCCGCTGCAGTACCACTACCTGAAGCGGCCCTACGCGCTGGTGCCGATGACGGCCGAGGCGGTACCGCGACCGCGCTACGAAGATGCGGCGGGCCGGCCGGTGGCGGCGGATTCGCCCAGGGTGGCCTTCTCGGTCTACGAGATCCGCATCAAGCCCGGCATTCTTTACCAGCCGCATCCCGCCTTCGCCCGCGACGAGACGGGCCGGCTGCGCTACCACGATCTGAGGCGAGAGGATCTGGCGAGCATCTACGCGTTGCGCGACTTTCCGAACACCGGAACGCGCGAGCTGACCGCGGCGGACTATGTTTACCAGATCAAGCGACTCGCCCATCCGCGCCTCCACTCGCCGGTCCTTGGCCTGATGAGCGAGTACATCGTCGGTCTCAGGGAATTCGCCCAGCGGCTGAAGCAGGAGGATGCGGCTCTGGCGGCCGCCGGGCGGCGCGGCGCCTGGCTGGATCTGACGCGGTTTCCGCTCGCCGGCGTCGAGACCCTCGACACGTACTCCTACCGCATCCGCATCAAGGGCCGCTACCCGCAGTTCGCCTACTGGCTGGCGATGAACTTCTTCGCTCCCGTGCCGATCGAGGCGGACCGCTTCTTCGCCCAGCTTGGCATGGCCGAGAAAAACCTGACGCTCGACTGGTACCCGATCGGCACCGGTCCCTACATGCTGACGGAGAACAATCCCAACGCGCGCATGGTGCTGGAACGCAATCCGAACTACCGCGGCGAAGCGTATCCGAACGAGGGGGAGCAGGGCGATGCCGCCGCGGGACTGCTCGCCGACGCGGGAAAGCGCATGCCTTTCGTCGACAAGGTGGTCTTCTCGCGCGAGCGCGAGGGCATCCCCTACTGGAACAAGTTCCTGCAGGGCTATTACGACTCCTCGGGCATCAGTTCGGACAGCTTCGACCAGGCCGTGCGCGTTTCCGTCGAGGGCGAGGCGGCCGTCTCGCCCGAGATGGCGGCGAGGGGCATCCGGCTGGAAGCGTCCGTCGGCACGGCAACCCGTTATTTCGCCTTCAACTGGCTCGACCCGGTGGTCGGCGGCGGCCAGGCGGATGCGGCGGCGCGCGAACGAGCGAGGAAGCTGCGCCAGGCGATCTCCATCGCGCTCGACTGGGAGGAGTTCATCTCCATCTTCGCCAACGGCCGCGGCATCCCGGGACAGGGGCCGATCCCGCCCGGCATCTTCGGCTTCAAGGCGGGCGAGGCCGGCATCAATCCGGTGGTCTATGACTGGTCGAACGGCGCGTCGCAGCGCAAATCCATCGAGGTCGCCAAGCGCCTGCTCGCCGAGGCCGGCTATCCCGACGGGCGCGAGGCGAAGAGCGGCCAGCCGCTGGTGCTGTATCTCGACACCACCGACCGCGGCCCCGGCGACAAGCCGCGGCTCGACTGGTATCGCAAGCAGTTCGCCAAGCTGTCGATCCAGCTGGAGATCCGTGGCACGGACTACAACCGCTTCCAGGAAAAGGTGCGCAAGGGCGCGGCGCAGATGTTCGCCTGGGGCTGGAACGCCGACTATCCGGATCCGGAGAATTTCCTCTTCCTGTTCCACGGTCCGCAGAGCCGCGCCAGGACACAGGGCGAGAACGCCGCCAACTACGCCAATGCGGAGTATGACCGCCTGTTCCAGCAGGTGAAGCACATGGACAACGGCCCGGCGCGACAGGCCCTCATCGATCGCATGACGGCCATTTTGCACGAGGATGCGCCGTGGTCCTTCGGCTTCCATCCGAAGGACTATGGCCTCATCCACGGATGGGTGACGAATCTCAAGCCCAACCACATGGCGCGCAACGGCCTCAAGTATCGCAGGATCGACGCCGCGCTGCGCGAGCGCAGTCGCGCCGAATGGAACCGGCCGGTGCTGTGGCCGCTCGGGCTGATCGCCGCCCTCATCGCGGCGAGCGCGGCGCCGGCGGTGATCGGCTGGCGCCGGCGCGAGCAGTCCAGGGGAGGCGCCTGATGCTGGCCTACATCGTCCGCCGCCTGCTCTACGCCATCCCCATCCTGATCGGCGTGAACCTGCTCACCTTCGCGCTGTTCTTCGTCGTGAACACGCCCGATGACATGGCACGCATGCAGCTCGGCGTCAAGCGCGTCACGCCCGAGGCGATCGAGAAATGGAAGGCCGAGCGCGGCTACGACAAGCCGCTGCTCTACAACGGGGCCGCCGACGGCGCGGAGAAGGTGACGAGCACCATCTTCTTCGAGAAGTCGGTGAAGCTTTTCGTCTTCGATTTCGGCCGCGCCGACGACGGACGCGACATCGGCCACGAGATCAGGACGCGCATGGGGCCGAGCCTGGCCATCGCCGTGCCGACCTTCGTCCTCGGCCTCTTCGTCACGGTGTCGTTCGCCCTGCTGCTGGCCTTCTTCCGCGCCACCTACCTCGACTTCTGGGGCGTGGTGGTCTGCGTCGCCATGATGTCGGTCTCCAGCCTGTTCTACATCATCGGAGGGCAGTACCTGGTGAGCAAGGTCTGGCACCTTGTGCCGATCTCGGGCTACGCCGGCGGGCCTGATGCGATGCGCTTCCTGCTGCTGCCGGTGCTCATCAGCGTGGTCGCCGGCATCGGCAGCAGCACGCGCTGGTACCGCACCATCTTTCTCGAGGAGATCGGCAAGGACTACGTGCGCACGGCGCGCGCCAAGGGGCTGTCCGAGCCGACCGTGCTGTTCCGCCACGTGCTGAAGAACGCCATGATCCCCATCCTCACCGGCGTCGTCGTCGTGATCCCGCTGCTCTTCATGGGCTCGCTGCTGGTCGAGTCCTTTTTCGGCGTGCCGGGCCTCGGCTCCTACACCATCGACGCCATCAACGCGCAGGATTTTGCCGTGGTGCGCTCGATGGTCTTCATCGGCTCGCTGCTCTATATCGTCGGCCTGCTGCTGACGGATCTCTCCTACACGCTGGTCGACCCGCGCGTGAGACTGCAATGATGCCCGTCGTCCTGTGGACCGATGCCCTGGTCTTTCTGCTCATCGCCTGCGCGGCCGGCGCCGGCTTCTACGTCGGCCGGCGCGAATACCTGCTCGCCTCATGGCGCCGCGTCGGCGAGAGCCGCGCCGGCATGGCGGCACTGACCGTTCTGCTGGCCTTCGTCGCCGTCGGCCTGCTCGATTCGCTGCACTATCGCCCGCGGCTGGACGTTGCGGCCGGCAAGCCGGGCGGCGGCTACAGCACGGAGGTGCGCAGCGCGCTCGATGCGTTGCTGTTGCCGCTGAAGGCCGCCACCGAGAAGACCTATTCGGCGCCGCTGGCCACGCACCTGTATGCCAAGGAGACCGTGGAATTGCCCGACGGCAGCCAGGCCCGCCTCTTCCCGCGCCTGAAGCACGGCGGCGCCCATCTCCAGGACGCCGAGGCGAAATGGGGCCGCGACGTGGCCCTGCGCGTCCTGCGCGGCCTCGCTCTCGCCGTGTTGTGCGGACTGACTTTTGCCGCGCTGGCGGCCCAACTGGCGGCACGGCATTGGGGCATCGGCCGCCTGGCGGCCTGGCGTCGCATCCGGCGCGGCGAGACGCGCATTGCCTGGAATGCGGTGCTGGCGACGCTGGCCGTGCTCCTGCTGATTGCCGGGCCGGTCGCCTCGCTGGCCGGCGGCTACCATGTCTTCGGCACCGACAAGGTCGGTCAGGACGTGCTCTACCTCACCCTGAAGAGCATCCGCACCGGCCTGGTCATCGGCACCATCACCACGCTGGCCATGCTGCCTTTCGCCGTCGCCCTGGGCATCGCCGCCGGCTACCTGGGCGGCTGGGTGGACGACGTCATCCAGTACATCTACACGACGCTCAATTCGATCCCCGGCGTGCTGCTCATCGCCGCCGCGGTGCTGATGGTGCAGGTGGCGATCGACACCCATCCGGACTGGTTCGCCACCGGCGCCCAGCGCGCCGACGCGCGTTTGCTGGCGCTGTGCCTGATTCTCGGCGTGACGAGCTGGACCGGGCTGTGCCGGCTGCTGCGCGCCGAGACGCTCAAGCTGCGCGAGCTGGAGTACGTGCAGGCGGCGCAGGCCTTCGGCGCTTCCGCGATCCGCGTCATGGGCCGCCACATCCTGCCCAACGTCATGCACATCGTGCTGATCGCGGTGGTGATGGATTTCTCCGGCCTGGTGCTGGCCGAGGCGGTGCTCTCCTACATCGGCATCGGCGTCGATCCGAGCACCATCAGCTTCGGCACCATGATCAATACGGCGCGTCTCGAGCTGGCGCGCGAGCCGGTGGTGTGGTGGTCGCTGCTGGCCGCCTTCGTCTTCATGTTCGTGCTGGTGCTGGCGGCCAACCTGTTTGCCGACGCAGTGCGCGATGCCTTCGATCCGCGCCTGGCCGGACGCAGGGCCGCGCTGCGGGAGAAAACGGCATGAGCCTGCTCAGGGTCGAGTCGCTGCGGACTTTTATCGACAGCGCGGACGGCACGCTGCGGGCCGTTGACGATGTCTCGTTCGATGTCTCCTCGGGCGAGACCTTCGCCCTGCTCGGCGAGTCCGGCTGCGGCAAATCGATGACGGCGCTGTCGCTGATGCGCCTGCTGCCGGACGCCGGCCGCATCGCCGGCGGCCGGGTGCTGCTCGACGGGTGCGACCTGCTGGCCCTGACTGAAGCCGAAATGCGGCAGGTGCGCGGCCGCGACCTGGCCATGATTTTCCAGGAGCCGTCCACCAGCCTGAATCCCGTGCTCAGCGTCGGTCGCCAGATCGGCGAGGTTCTGTCGCGGCATACGCCGTTGCGCGGCGATGCGGCGAAGCGGCGCGCCGTCGAGCTGCTCGATGCCGTGGGCATTCCAGATGCGCCGCGGCGCCTGGAGGAATTCCCCTTCCAGTTCTCCGGCGGCATGAAACAGCGCGTCATGATCGCCATGGCGCTGGCCGGCGATCCGCGCCTGCTGATCGCCGACGAGCCGACCACGGCGCTCGACGTCACCATCCAGGCGCAGGTGCTGGAGTTGCTCGGCGATCTGCAGCGCAGCCGCGGCATGGGCATGCTGCTCATTACCCATGATCTGGGCATCGTCGGCCAGCTGGCGCAGCGCGTCGGCGTCATGTATGCCGGCCAGTTGGTGGAAGTGGCGGAACGCCGTGCGTTCTTCGAGCGGCCGCGGCATCCCTATTCGCAGAAGCTCTTCGCCGCGCTGCCGCGGCCGGCGCGGCGCGGCGCCGGGCTGGAGACCATTCCGGGCAGCGTCCCCTCGCTTGCCGCAAGCTTCGCCGGCTGCCGCTTCGCCGAACGCTGCGCGCACGCCTGGGCGCGCTGCCGTTCCGAGCCGCCGTCCTGGCACGGAACGGACGCAGGGCACGGCGTGCGCTGTCACCTCTACGCGCCCGGCGCCGCGCCGGTCGACCGCGCCGGTGCCGCACTGCCGGCGACGCCGGAGCGTGACGATCGGCAGCCTGTGCCGGCGCCGCTGCTCGAGGCAAGCGGCCTGAAAGTGCATTTCCCCATTCGCCGCGGCCTGTTCAAGCGGACTGTCGGACAGGTCCGGGCGGTGGACGGCGTGTCGCTGGGGCTGACTTCCGGTCGAACGCTGGCCCTGGTGGGCGAATCCGGCTGCGGCAAGACGACCGCCGGCAAGGCCATCCTGCAGTTGATCCGGCCGACCGCAGGCAGCGTGCGCTTCGGCGGCGAGGAGCTCACGGCCCTGGGCGGCGAGCGGCTGCGCCGGCTGCGCGGCCAGATGCAGATCGTATTTCAGGATCCCTATGCCTCGCTCGACCCCCGCATGCGGGTCGGCGACATCATCGAGGAAGGCATGGGTGCGCTCAAGGCGGGTGCCGCGGCAGCGGAGCGCGAACGGCGCACGGTCGGTCTGCTCGAGCGCGTCGGGCTTTCCGGCGAGATGCGCGGACGCTATCCGCACGAGTTTTCCGGCGGCCAGCGGCAGAGGATCGCCATCGCTCGCGCGCTGGCGGTGGAACCGCGCTTGCTGGTGTGCGACGAGCCGACCAGCGCGCTCGACGTGTCGGTCCAGGCGCAGATCCTCAACCTGCTGCGGGAACTGCAGGCCTCGCTCGGCCTCGCTTATCTGTTCATCACCCACAACATCGCCGTGGTGGAGTACCTGGCGCACGAGGTGGCGGTGATGTATCTCGGGCGCATCGTCGAACGCGGCTCGGCGGCGGAGGTGCTGGGCGATCCGAAGCATCCCTACACGGAGGCTCTGCTCTCGGCCGTGCCCCGGCTCGACGCGCAAGGGCAACGGCCGCTGATCGTCCTCAGGAGCGACCTGCCCTCGCCGGCGAACCCGCCCTCTGGCTGCCATTTCCATCCGCGCTGCCCGCGCGCGATGCCGCAATGCGCGAGGGACTATCCGACCGAAACGCGTCTCGACGACACGCGTCGCGTGCGCTGCCTGCTCTACGGCTAGTTCCGGGCGGGGGGGCGTTGCGCGGCGACGTTTTTCGCGGCCGGTTTGGCCGGCTTCTTGGCTTTCACCGGGGTCTTCTTGCCGCTCTTGGCGGGGTTCTTCGGAACAGCCGGCTTGGCCACGGGCAGGTTGACGGCGAAAAGATTGTCCGAGCCCCTGTCGCCCCTGGCGGGCACCAGCAAGGTATGGCCAGGTCCGACGCGCATCCTGGCGCTGATGCCGTTCACCTGCCTCAGGCGCGCCACCGTCAGGCCATGCGCTTTCGCCACGCTTTCCAGGCTTTCGCCCTTGCGGATCGTGTAGGCCTGCCAGCTCGTCAGCGGCTTTTTGTGGGCTTCCAGGTTGGATACGAACACATCCACCTTTTCCGATGGCAGCACGATGCTGCCGCTGCCCTTGCTGTCCGGGATCACCGGCCGGTTGTAGGCCGGGTTGAGCGCGAGAAATTCCTCGATGGTCATCTCCGCCAGGCGTGCGGCAATGGCGACGTCCATGTGCGCAGACACCTCGACGGTCTGGAAATAGGGCCTGTTGGGAATCGGATCGAGCCTGACGTGGAACAGGTCCGGCTGGGCGACGATGTTCTTCAGGGCCTGCAGCTTGGGGACGTACCAGCGCGTCTCGTTGGGCATGGTCAGGCTGAGGTAGTCGGTGGGCAGGCCCTTGGCCCGGTTCTTGTTGATGGCCCGCGCCACGGCGTTCTCGCCCCAGTTGTAGGAGGCGAGGGCCAGGTGCCAGTCGCCATGCATCTCGTAGATGGACTGCAGGTACTCCAGCGCGGCGCTGGTGGAGGCGATGATGTCGCGGCGCTGGTCCATCCACCAGTTCTGGTCGAGCTGGTAGTTCTTGCCGGTCGACGGGATGAACTGCCACATGCCGGAGGCGTGGGCACGCGAATAGGCCATCGGGTTGTAGGCGCTCTCGACGATGGGCAGCAGGGCCAGTTCGGTCGGCATGCCGCGCTTTTCCAGTTCCTCGACGATGTGGTGCATGTAGCGGCGGCTGCGTTCGACCACCCGCCGCAGGTAATCCGGACGTGCGAGATACCAGGCCTGCTGCTGCTGCACCAGCGGGCTGTCGAGATTGGCCATGCCGAAGCCTTGCCGGATGCGGATCCACAGGTCGTCGGGTGGCAGGGTCAGGTCGATGGTGGCCAGCGGCGGCGGATCCTCCTTCAACTCGATGACGGGCATCGGCTCGCCCGACCGCTCCTCGGCGGCTGACGTCGCAGCCGGAACGGCCGACGGCACGGCCTCCGCGACGGCAAGGTGGGAAAACAGAGTCAGGACAAGGCTGGCGAGGACACCCGGCAATGCCGGCTTGAGCTTGAACATGGAGCCAAGGCGTGCGAAAGCCCAATGCTACCGTTGCCCCCGTCGACCGTCAATTTCCGACCGTGCCGTCACGCCGAGCAGAAGCGCCTGGCGGCCGAGAATCAACTATGCTAGACCAAACGGACGATCGTCGATTCCATGAAAGCATTGGTTGTTGAGGATACCGCCACCAGCCAGGCGGTGATATGCCACCTGCTTGAGCGAATGGGCATCCAGCCTATTCAGGCGCGGGACGGCAGTAAGGGCATTGCGCTGTTCGAACAGGAACGCCCCGACCTGATCCTGCTCGACATCATTCTGCCTGGCATCGACGGTTTCGAAGTCGCCCGGCGCATTCGCGGCATGGAAAAGCCCGGCCAGTGGACCCCGATCATATTCCTCACCGCACTGACAAAGGACGAAGACCTCGAGCGCGGCATCGAGGCGGGCGGCGACGATTACCTGTCCAAGCCGGTCAGCGAGGTGGTCCTGGGGGCCAAGGTGCGCGCCATGCAGCGCATCATCCAGATGCGCTACTCCCTGCTGGTGCTTACCAGCAAGCTGGACAGTACCAACCGCGAGTTGACCCGTCTCTCTGCGGTCGATGGCCTGACCGGGATCGCCAACAGGCGGCAATTCGACGAGGCGCTGGCGCGTGAATGGCGACGTTGCCTGCGCGCCGGGGAGCCGCTCTCGCTGCTGATGTGCGACGTGGATTTCTTCAAGCAGTACAACGACGGCTACGGTCACCAGGCGGGCGACGAGTGCCTGAAACGGGTTGCCGAAACCCTGCGAAGCAAGCTGCGGCGGCCGGCCGACATCGTCGCGCGCTATGGCGGCGAGGAGTTTGCCGCCATTTTGCCCGATACGAACATGGAAGGCGCCATGCTTGTGGCCGAGGCGATGCGGGCCGGCGTGCAAGCGCTGGCGCAGCCGCACGAGAACACGTCAGCCGGCGTTGTGACGGTGAGCCTGGGCGTGGCGGCTCTGGTGCCGCAGCGAATGGATGGCATGTCCGGTCTGGTCAGCGCGGCCGACTGGGCGCTCTATGAAGCGAAACGTCGGGGGGCGCAACGCAGTACAGGTGGCCAGTCCGGAACCTTTCGGGAATTAGATCTAGCGGAAGCCGTTTTTCCATTCCCGCAAGGCGGCGAAGACCTCGACCGTCTCGCGCAGCCTGGCCTGGGCATGGCGTTCGGCCGCGGCGACGACAGCGGCCTCCTTGCACCTCAGGAAGGGATTGGTTGCGAGTTCCATGTCGAGGGGGAAGGGGACGCTCGGCAGGTCGCTGGCACGCAATTGACCGACCTGGGCAGCGCGGGCTGCCAGGGCCGCGTTGCCCGATTCCACGGCAAGCGCGAAGCGGATGTTGGACAGCGTGTATTCATGGGCGCAGTACACGAGCGTGTCCCCCGGCAGGGCGGCGAGCCGGGACAGCGAAGACCACATCTGTTGCGCCGTGCCCTCGAACAGGCGGCCGCAACCGCAGCCAAACAGCGTGTCGCCGCAGAACAGCGCGCCGCACCCGTAATAGGCGATATGCCCGCGTGTGTGACCGGGCACCTCGATCACCCTGAATGCCGCGGCGCCGCTCGATAGCGCGACCGTGTCGCCATCCCGCAAGGCATGGGTTACGCCGTCGATCGACTCGCCGGCCGGCCCGTATACGGGAACGTTCTGGCGCCGCAGCAGATCCGCCACGCCGCCCGTATGGTCGCCATGGTGATGAGTCAGGAGAACGGCCTGCAGCGATGCATCCTCGCGCTCCAGGTACGCCAGTACCGGGGCGGCATCGCCGGGGTCGACCGCGGCGACATGGCATCCCTCCCGGATCAGCCAGATATAATTGTCCTCGAAGGCGCGCAAGGGAAGAATGTCCATGGCGCGATTCTCTGACTTCGGAGCGAAATGTCAATTCCCGGTTTCGATGCCTGGCTGACGACACCGTTGGGGCGGTATGTCCTGGAATGGGAGCAGGATCGCTTCGGCCATATGGTGGCCGACATATTCGGTTTCAATGCCGTACAGATCGGCCTGCCGCAGCATGACCTGCTGAGCGCCAATCGCATGCCGCTGCGCGCGAGGCTGGACGCGCATGGCGCGGCCGACGTTCGGGCCGACTACCATCACCTGCCGTTCGCCGCCAACAGCGTCGATCTGGTCGTTCTGTCCCATATCCTGGAGTTCGTCGCCAATCCGCATCAGGTGCTGCGCGAGACGGAACGCATCCTCGTGCCGGAAGGGCAGGTGCTGATCTCGGGGTTCAACCCGTTCAGCCTGTGGGGCATCAAGCGTCGTTTTGCCGGCCGGTCCGCGCCGCTCCCCTGGCAGGGACAATACCTCAGCGTCCGGCGGCTGAAGGATTGGTTTTCCCTCCTCAGTTTCGAAACGCATGCAGGCTGTTTCGGATGCTATGCGCCGCCGGTCTCCCAGGAACGCTGGTTGCGTCGATGGGCGTTCATGGAGCCGGCAGGGGATCGCTGGTGGCCCATCGCCGGCGCCGTCTACATTTTGCAGGGCATCAAGCGCCAGCACGGCCTGCGCCTGCTGACGCCGGCCTGGCACGACCGCATGGCGCGCGCCAAGGCGCTGGCGCCAGCCGTGCAGAGGCTCCAGAAGGGCGGGCAATGATCGAATCCGGCGAAACGGTGGAGATCTATACGGACGGCGCCTGCAGCGGCAACCCAGGTCCGGGCGGCTGGGGCGTGCTGTTGCGGATGGGGGGACACGAGAGGGAGCTCTTCGGCGGGGAGGCGGACACGACCAATAACCGTATGGAACTGACCGCGGTGATCCGTGCCCTCGAGGCCCTGCGTCGTCCGGTGCGCGCGCGCGTGCATACCGATTCGCAGTACGTGCAGAAGGGCATCAGCGAGTGGATTCATGGCTGGAAAAAGCGCGGCTGGCGCACGGCCGACAGGCAACCGGTGAAGAACGCCGAGCTATGGCGCGAACTCGATGCGCTGGCTTCGCGTCACCGCATCGAGTGGCTTTGGGTGAAGGGACACGCCGGCCATCCGGAAAACGAACGCGCGGATGCGCTGGCGAGGCGGGGCATCGATGCGGTCAGGGAGGGGGAGTTGTGAGACAAGTCGTGCTGGATACGGAAACCACCGGGCTGGATTTCCGGCTCGGCGACCGCGTCATCGAGGTGGGCTGCGTGGAATTGCTCAATCGCAAGCCGACCGGCCAGCGCTTCCATCGCTACATCAACCCCGAACGTGAGGTCGAGGCGGGCGCGCTGGCGGTGCACGGCCTGTCGAGCGAGTTTCTGCAGGACAAGCCGAAGTTCGGCGAGATCGTCGCGGAGTTCCTCGAGTTCATCCAGGGTGCGGAACTGGTCATCCACAACGCCGGCTTCGATGTCGGCTTCCTGAACAACGAGTTGGCGCTTTGCCGCGAGCCGGCATTGGATCAATGTTGCGGTGGCGTGGTGGATACGCTGAAACTGGCGCGCGAACTGCATCCTGGGCGCAAGAATTCGCTGGATGCGCTGTGCGAGCGCTACGGGATCGACAATTCCGGCCGGACGCAGCACGGCGCCCTGCTCGATGCCGAGCTTCTGGCCGAGGTCTATCTGGCCATGACGCGCGGCCAGGACAGCCTGCTCATCGAGCTGGATGCCGCTCCAGTGCGCAGCGTGCAGGCCGGCCTGACCGGCGAGCGGCAGGCCATCCGGGTGCTGCGCGCCGGCGAGGACGAACTCGCCGAGCATGAAAGGGTGCTGGCCGAGATCGACAAGGACAGCCGGGGCGGCTGCCTCTGGAAGACCCTGGCTAGTGTAGAGTTTGCCGAATAACGGCAATCCCGAGGCAATCTTTAGACCTCTACGAAGCCGGCGGTATTGCAGGAAGTTCTTTGAAATGGAAGCCGTTTCGGCTACAATGCGCACCTTTCAGGCGCGTAGCTCAGCTGGTTAGAGCACCACCTTGACATGGTGGGGGTCGTAGGTTCGAGTCCTATCGCGCCTACCAATTCTTCAAGCAGAAGTCAGAGGACGGGGGCCGAAGTGGCTTCGGTTTTCTGGCTTTTGTTGTTTATGGCGTTTCAGGAATGCTGACGATTACATTGCCGGATGGTTCGAAGCGCGAGTATGCCCAGGCGACCACCGTCGCCGAGGTCGCCGCCTCGATCGGCGCCGGGCTGGCCAAGGTGGCGCTGGCGGGCAAGGTCGATGGCAGGCTGGTCGATACCAGCCATCGCATCGAGAGCGATTGCGCGCTTGCGGTCGTTACGGACAGGGATGCCGAAGGGGTGGAGATCCTGCGCCACTCGACGGCGCACCTGCTGGCCTATGCCGTGAAGGATCTGTTCCCCGAAGCGCAGGTGACCATCGGCCCGGTGATCGAGAACGGCTTCTACTACGACTTCTCCTGCAAGCGCCCGTTCACGCCGGAGGACCTGGCCCGGATCGAGGCGCGCATGGCGGAGTTGGCGAAGAAGGACTTCCCCGTCGTGCGTGAAGTGTGGCCGCGCGACAAGGCCGTCGATTTCTTCAAGTCCATCGGCGAGCATTACAAGGCCGAGATCATCGGCTCGATTCCGGACGGCCAGGACGTCTCGCTCTATCGCGAAGGCGATTTCGTCGACCTTTGTCGCGGGCCGCACGTGCCGTCGACCGGCAAGCTGAAGGTCTTCAAGCTGATGAAGGTGGCCGGCGCCTACTGGCGCGGCGACTCGCGCAACGAGATGCTGCAGCGCATCTACGGCACGGCCTGGGCGAAGAAGGACGAACTCGACGCCCACCTGCACATGCTGGAGGAGGCGGAGAAGCGCGACCATCGCAAGCTTGGCCGCCAACTCGATCTCTTCCACCTGCAGGATGAGGCGCCCGGCATGGTGTTCTGGCATCCGAAGGGCTGGGTTATCTGGCAGGAGGTGGAGCAGTACATGCGCCGCCTGCTCTCGGCCAACGGCTACCAGGAAGTGCGCACCCCGCAGGTGATGGACCGCGTGCTTTGGGAAAAGTCGGGCCATTGGGAGAACTATGCCGAGCACATGTTCACCACCAAGGCCGAGGAGCGCGACTACGCCGTCAAGCCGATGAACTGCCCCGGCCACGTGCAGATCTTCAACCAGGGCATCAAGAGCTACCGCGATCTGCCGCTGCGACTGGCCGAGTTCGGCTCCTGCCACCGCAACGAACCTTCCGGCGCGCTGCACGGCATCATGCGCGTGCGCGGCTTCGTCCAGGACGACGCGCACATCTTCTGCACGGAAGAGCAGATTCTGTCCGAGTCCGCCGCCTTCATCGACCTGCTGCGCAAGGTGTATGCGGATTTCGGCTTCAACGACATCCTCGTCAAGCTGTCCACCCGGCCGGAGAAACGCCTCGGCTCCGACGAGACCTGGGATCGCGCCGAAGCGGCGCTGGCGCAGGCGCTCGACGACAAGGGTCTGAAATACGACTTGCAACCGGGCGAGGGGGCCTTCTACGGCCCGAAGATCGAGTTTTCGCTCAAGGATTGCCTGAACCGGGTCTGGCAGTGCGGCACGCTGCAACTGGATTTCTCGCTGCCGGGCCGGCTGGGAGCGGAGTATGTCGCGGAGGACAACACGCGCCGGCAACCGGTCATGCTGCACCGGGCCATCCTCGGCTCCATGGAGCGCTTTATCGGCATCCTCATCGAGCACCATGCCGGCGCCTTCCCGCTCTGGTTGGCGACGGTTCATGCAGTGGTGATGAACATCTCCGAGCATCAGGCCGATTACGCAGAATCTGTTGCGGAAAAGCTACGTCAAGCCGGCTTGCGGGCTGTTGCGGATTTGCGCAACGAGAAAATTAGCTATAAAATACGCGAACATAGCTTGCAGAAGCTGCCTTATCAGATCGTCGTGGGCGACAAGGAAAAGGCAGCCGGGCTGGTCGCCGTGCGTGCCCGGGGAGGTCAAGACCTCGGGCAAATGTCCCTCGAGACGTTTGTCGAACGCCTGACGCGAGAACGCGATGCGCGGGCCGGGGCGGCCTGATTTTCAATTTTTCGGAGACTCGAACCATCGCAATACAGCAGAAGGCGCAGCGCCTGAATGAAGAAATCAACGCCCCGGAAATTCGTTTGATCGGGGAAAACGGCGAACAGGTCGGGATCGTGACGGTCCAGGCTGCGCTGAGGTTGGCCGAGGAAGCGGGTGTGGATCTGGTGGAAATCGCTCCGCTGGCGAAGCCACCGGTCTGTCGCATCATGGACTACGGCAAGTTCAAGTATGCCGAAGCCAAGAAGGCGCATGAGGCCAAGCTGAAGCAGAAGCAGATCCAGGTGAAGGAAGTGAAATTTCGCCCGGGAACGGACGAAGGCGACTACCAGATCAAGCTGCGCAATCTGATCCGCTTTCTGCAGGAAGGCGACAAGACGAAGGTCACCTTGCGTTTTCGCGGCAGGGAAATGGCGCACCAGGAGTTCGGCGTGCGCCTGCTGGAGCGGGTGAAGGCCGACCTGGAGTCGTACGGCACGGTCGAGCAGTTTCCCAAGATGGAAGGCCGTCAGCTCATCATGGTGCTGGCGCCGATGAAGAAGCAGCAGAAACATTGATTTCGCGCCCCTGCGGCGCAAGGCGGCATGAACCGGCCTCGACAGGTTCAGACAAGTGGCTGCGGGTTGTCGAAGCGCTTCTGCATCGGAAGCCACCCGTCACCATGTTATACGGAGCATTTCAATGCCTAAGATGAAAACCAAGTCGGGCGCCGCCAAGCGCTTCAAGGTGCGGGCAGGGGGAAGCGTCAAGCGTTCCCAGGCCTTCAAGCGCCACATCCTGACCAAGAAGACCACCAAGGCGAAGCGCCATCTGCGCGGTGCCGCCAACGTGCATGATTCGGATGTGTCGTCCGTCCGCGCCATGCTGCCCTACGCCTAAGGAGAGGACGCCATGCCACGAGTCAAACGCGGTGTAACGGCGCGCGCGCGCCACAAGAAAGTTCTCGACCAGGCCAAGGGCTATCGCGGCCGCCGCGGCAGCGTCTATCGCATCGCCAAGCAGGCGGTGATGAAGGCGGGCCAGTACGCCTACCGCGACCGCCGCCAGCGCAAGCGCCAGTTCCGCTCTCTGTGGATCGCCCGCATCAATGCCGCCGCGCGCGAACTGGGACTGACCTACAGTGTGCTGATGAACGGCCTGAAGAAGGCCTCCATCGAGGTCGATCGCAAGGTGCTGGCGGACCTGGCGGTGTTCGACAAGCCGGCCTTCGCGCAGATCGCGAACCAGGCCAAGGCCAGCCTTTCCGCCTGAAGCCGGAAACCGGGAAAAAGGGGAGGCGGGGGCCTCCCTTTTTTTGATCTATGACCAACGTCGACCAACTCGTTTCACAGGCTACCGCCGAGTTTGCCGCGATTGCCGATGCCGCGGCGCTGGAGCAGGCCAAGGCGCGCTATCTGGGCAAGAGCGGATCGCTCACCGAGCTGCTGAAGGGCCTGGGCAAGCTGGCGCCCGAGGAACGCAAGCAGGCCGGAGCGGCCATCAACGGCGCCAAGGAACGCATCGAAGCGGCGCTCGGCGCGCGGCGCGAAGCGATCCGGCGTGGCGCCCTGGAAGCCCAGTTGAAGGCCGAAGCCCTCGACATCACCCTGCCCGGGCGCGGTTTGCCGACGGGCGGACTGCATCCCGTCACGCGCACGCTCGAGCGCATCGAGGCGCTGTTCCGGTCGATCGGCTTCGATGTGGCTGACGGGCCCGAGATCGAGGACGACTTCCACAACTTCACCGCGCTCAACACGCCGGAGAACCATCCGGCGCGCTCGATGCACGACACTTTCTATCTGGAGAACGCCCCGGGGCTGCTGCTGCGCACGCACACCAGCCCGATCCAGGTGCGCTACATGGAGACGCACAAGCCGCCCATCCGCATCATTGCGCCGGGCCGCGTCTACCGCGTCGATTCGGACGCCACGCACTCGCCCATGTTCCACCAGGTCGAGGGGCTGTGGATCGACGAGAACGTCAGCTTCGCCGATCTGAAGGGCGTGTTCACCGACTTTCTGCGCAACTTCTTCGAGAAGCCGGATCTGCGCACGCGTTTCCGCCCCTCGTTCTTCCCGTTTACCGAACCGTCGGCCGAGATCGACATGAGCTGCGTCTTCTGCGACGGCAATGGCTGCCGCGTCTGCAGCCATACCGGCTGGCTTGAAATCGCCGGCAGCGGCATGGTGCATCCGAACGTGCTCAAGGCCGTCGGCATCGACAGCGAGAAATACATCGGCTTTGCCTTCGGCATGGGACCGGACCGCCTGACCATGCTGCGTTATGGCGTGAACGACCTGCGCCTTTTCTTCGACGGCGACCTGCGCTTCCTGGCCCAGTTCAAATAGCATGCAATTCTCCGAGCATTGGTTGCGCAGTTTCGTGAATCCGCCGCTCACCAGCGCGGAGCTGGCACACGCCCTGACCATGGCCGGTCTGGAAGTCGAGGCGCTGCAGAACGTGGCGCCCGCGTTCGCCGGCGTTGTCGTGGCACAGGTGCTGGCTGCGGACAAGCATCCCGATGCCGACAAGCTGAGGCTGTGCCGGGTCGACGCGGGGCAGGGCGAGACGCTGCAGATCGTCTGTGGCGCGCCCAACGTGGCCGCCGGCATGAAGGTGCCCTGCGCCCTGGTTGGCGCGGAGCTGCCCGGCATCAGGATCAAGGCCGCCAAGGTGCGCGGCGTCGAATCCTTCGGCATGCTCTGCTCGGCGCGCGAACTGGGTCTGTCCGAGGATCATAGCGGCTTGCTGGCGCTGCCGGCCGATGCGCCGGTGGGCGAGGACATTCGGGCATATCTCGCGCTCGACGACATGTTGTTCACCCTCAAGCTAACGCCGAACCGCGCCGACTGCCTCAGCCTGAACGGCGTGGCGCGCGAAGTTGGCGCGCTCACCGGGACTGCGGTTTCCTTCCCCGTCATCCCCAAGACGACGGTCGCCAGCGACAAGCGTCGCGACGTCATGCTGGATGCCCCCGCCGCCTGTCCGCGCTACTGCGGCCGCGTGATCACCGGCATCGACGCCAAGGCGCCCACGCCGGAGTGGATGAAGCGCCGCCTCGAGCGCAGCGGCATCCGCGCCATCAGTGCGGTCGTCGATGTCACCAACTACGTCATGCTGGAACTGGGCCAGCCGCTGCATGCCTTCGACAACGCACGACTGCAGGGCGCAATCCATGTGCGCTTTCCCAATGCCGGCGAAAAACTGCTGTTGCTCAACGAGCAGACCGTCGAGCCCTCCGCCGACACGGCCCTGATCGCCGACGGCAGGCGCGCCCTTGCGCTGGCCGGGATCATGGGGGGCGAGGAGAGCGGCATCTCGGATGTCACGACGGAACTCTTTCTCGAGAGCGCTTTTTTTGCGCCGGATGCCATTGCCGGCAAGGCGCGTGCCCTGGGATTTTCCTCCGACGCCTCCTACCGTTTCGAGCGCGGAGTCGACTTCTCCGCCACCCTGGATGCCTTGGAGAGGGCCACCCAGCTGATTCAGGAGATTTGCGGCGGCCAGGCCGGCCCGGTGACGGATGCTGTGGAAGCGGGGCTGCTGCCCAAGCGCTCGCCCGTGCGCCTGCGCGTCACGCGCGCCGAGAAGATCCTCGGCATCCCGCTCGGCGCGGATGTGGCGGCCCGGCTACTCAAGGGGCTCGATCTGCCCTTCACGCGCGAGGGCGACGTGATCACGGTAACGCCGCCACCGCACCGCTTCGACATCGCCATCGAGGAGGACCTGGTCGAGGAACTGGCGCGGCTGCATGGCTACGACAACATTCCGGCCCGCCTGCCGCAGGGCTCGCTCGCCATCCTGCCGCAGAGCGAACAGACGCGCAGCATCTGGCGGCTGCGTCGGCTGCTGGCGGGGCGAGACTATCAGGAGGTGGTGAACTACAGCTTCGTCGATGCCGCCTTGGAAGCCGATTTCTGCGCCAACGGCGAGCCGGTCGTCCTGGCCAACCCGATTGCCAGCCAGATGAGCGTCATGCGCTCCAGCCTGATCGGCGGCCTGGTGGCCAATCTCGTCGGCAATCTCAACCGTCGCGTGGAGCGCATCCGTGTCTTTGAAACCGGGCGCTGTTTCGTCCGCGATGCCAGGGGCGACCAGATTCCCGGCTATCTCCAGCCGAAGCGGATCGCGGGACTGGCAGCAGGGCCGACGGCGCCTGAACAATGGGGCGTGCCGACGCGTCGCGCCGATTTCTTCGACGCCAAAGCCGACGTGGAGGCTCTGCTGGCACCGACGATGGCGACTTTCGAAAGGGTTTCGCACCCGGCACTTCATCCGGGCCGCGCCGCAGCGGTTCTCGTCAATGGCAAGACGATCGGGCTGGTCGGCGAACTGCATCCGCTCTGGACCCAGAAGTACGATTTGGGGAGCGCACCGGTCGTGTTTGAACTGGATCTCGATGCCGCGCAGCAACAGCCCCTGCCGGCCTATCGTGAGATTTCTCGCTATCCCACGGTCGTACGCGATCTGGCTCTGGTGGTCGATCAGGGTGTTTCAGCCGAGTCGTTGCGGGGCTGTCTAGTCGCGGCCGCACCGGCCTTCGTCAGGGAGGTTCTCCCGTTCGATCTCTACCAGGGAAAAGGAGTCGATCCGGAGAAAAAAAGTCTTGCATTCCGGGTGGTTATGCAAGATACTGAGAAAACACTTTCCGATGGCGAAGTCGAAGCGGCGGTCATGAAAATGATAGAAGCCGCTGCCAGCAGATTCGCCGCCAAGCTGCGATCATAGGGAGCAGAAATGACTTTAACAAAGGCGGAACTCGCCGATCTCCTGTTTGAAAAGGTCGGCCTGAACAAACGCGAAGCGAAAGATATGGTGGAGGGGTTCTTCGAGGAAATCCGTACGGCGCTGGAACGCGGCGAGAGCGTGAAGCTGTCGGGCTTCGGCAATTTTCAGTTGCGCGACAAGCCGCAGCGTCCCGGCCGCAACCCCAAGACGGGCGAGGAAATCCCGATCACCGCGCGTCGCGTCGTGACCTTTCACGCCAGCCAGAAACTGAAGGCCTCCGTCGAGAAGCTGAGCAGCCATGGCATCAAGCAGCAAGGATGACCTGCCGCCCATTCCCGCCAAGCGCTACTTCACCATCGGCGAAGTGAGCGAGCTGTGCGGCGTCAAGCCGCACGTTCTGCGCTACTGGGAACAGGAATTCACGCAGCTCAAGCCGGTCAAGCGGCGCGGCAACCGGCGCTATTACCAGCATCATGAAGTGCTGCTCGTGCGCCGCATTCGCGAATTGCTTTACCGCGAGGGCTTTACCATCAGCGGTGCGCGCAACCGCCTCGACGAGGGGCCGGGGAAGGAGAGTCATGTTGCGGTCGCCGCATCCGCGGAGGAGCATGTGCCGGCCGCTACGCTTCGCGGGGAGATCGCCGGCATCATCGCGCTGCTGCGCGCCTGAACGGCACCAGCCCGACTCGATCCCTTCGATACTCTGATATAATTCGCCACCAGTCGGGGCGTAGCGCAGCCTGGTAGCGCACTTGCATGGGGTGCAAGGGGTCGCGAGTTCAAATCCCGCCGCCCCGACCATTCTTTTCTGAGGCAGCCTTCGCCGCGCGGCACACCATGCGCATCCTGCTTTCCAATGACGACGGCTATTTCGCACCCGGTATCGAGATTCTCGCCAGGACCCTGTCCGACCTAGGCGACATCACCGTCGTGGCGCCCGAGCGCGACCGCAGCGGCGCCAGCAATTCGCTGACGCTGGACCGTCCGCTGCGCCTGCGCACGGCCGCCAACGGCTTTTACTTCGTCAATGGCACGCCGACCGACTGCGTGCATCTGGCCGTCACCGGCATGCTTGATCGACTGCCCGACATGGTGATCTCCGGCATCAATGTCGGCGCCAACATGGGTGACGACACGATCTATTCGGGTACCGTCGCGGCTGCGACGGAAGGGTATCTGCTCGGCATTCCATCGCTGGCGGTGTCGCTCGCCAGCCACAAGGCGGCGCACTTCGAAACGGCGGCGGCCGTGACGCGTCGCCTCGTGGAAAAGCACCTTGAACGGGCATTGGGCGAACCGTACCTACTCAACGTCAATGTGCCGGACGTGCCGTCCGTCGCGCTCAAGGGCATCAGGGTGACGCGCCTTGGCAAGCGGCACAAGGCCGAGGGAGTGGTGCAGCAGGTGAATCCGCGCGGCGAGACGGTCTATTGGATCGGTGCAGCCGGCGCCGCGCAGGATGCCGGCGAAGGCACGGATTTCCACGCCGTCGCCGACAGCTGTGCCTCGGTAACGCCGTTGCAGATCGACCTGACCCGCGCCGCCCAGATCGGCGCGGTCAGGCAGTGGCTGGAAACATGAAGCGCGACCTGGCGGGCATCGGCCTGACGTCACAGCGCACGCGGGCGCGCATGATCGAGCGGCTGCGGGAGGAGGGCATCCGCGACGAGGCGGTGCTGAAGGCGATGGCCGCGGTGCCGCGCCACGTGTTTGTCGAGGAAGCGCTGGCACATCGGGCCTACGAGGACACCGCGCTGCCTCTCGGCTTCCAGCAGACCATTTCCCAGCCATACATCGTTGCGCGCATGATCGAACTGCTTCGCAGCGGGCGTGAACTGGGCAAGACGCTCGAGATCGGCGCCGGCTGCGGGTACCAGGCGGCCGTGCTGGCCCAGTTGGCTAGGGACGTCTATGCCATCGAACGCATCGCCCAGTTGCTGGACCGGGCGCGCGCCAATCTGCGCCATCTGCGCCTGCCGAACATTCGCCTCAAGCATGCCGATGGCAATCTGGGGCTGGCGCAGGCAGCGCCATTCGATACAATCATCGTCGCCGCCGCGGCCTCGCACGTTCCGCCGGCGCTGCTCGAACAACTGGCACTGGGCGGTCGCCTGCTCCTGCCTCTTGGCGGGGCCGAGCAGTCACTTTGCCTGATCGAGCGCAGCTATCGCGGATACAGCGAGACCAGACTGGACGCGGTGCGTTTTGTGCCACTGGTGGCAGGAGTCGAGTGAGCATGTCACGACTACTGCAGAGAGGGATGCTCCTGATGTGGGCCATTGCCCTGACGGCGGCGTCCGGCTGCGTTTCGAAGAAGCCGGCGCCGGTGGTCGAGCGCGCTGCGCCGGTGAAAGCGCCGGCACAGGCCAGCAGCTCCGTCAGGAGCATGGATTACCATACGGTGAAGCGCGGCGATACGCTCTACAGCATCGCGCTCGAACATGGCCAGGCCTATCGCGACGTGGCGGCCTGGAACAATATCGACAACCCGAACATGATCCGCGTCGGTCAGCAGTTGCGCGTCGCACCCCCAGAGGGCGTTGCCGTGGCGAGACCCATCGATACGCCGGCAGCGGTTGAAACGCGGCCGCTCGCTGCGGCACGGGTCGAGCCGAACACGGACATGGTGAAGCGCGAACCGAGGGGGGGCAAGCAGCCCTTCACCGAACAAGCCCTGGCAAGCGCGCAAAGGGAGGAACCCGCACGCAAGGAACCGCCGCCTGCGGCTTCGCCCAGACCCGAGCCATGGCCGGCCGAGCCGGCAGCGGCGGGCGGCGAGTTCAACTGGACCTGGCCGAGCCAGGGCCGCTTGATCGGTCAATTTGTCGAAGGCGGCAACAAGGGCATCGACATCGAGGGGAAAATTGGCGATGCGGTGGTGGCGGCGGAAGCCGGCAAGGTGACCTACGCCGGCAGCGGAATTCGCGGCTACGGCAACCTTCTCATCATCCAGCACCCGAACGGGTTGTCCAGCGTCTATGCCCACAACGATCGGCTGATCGCCAAGGAAGGGCAGCAGGTGGTCCGCGGCCAGAAGATCGCGGAACTGGGCAACAGCGACGCCGATCAACCCAGGCTTCACTTCGAGATCCGGCGGCAGGGCAAACCGATCGATCCGCTCAAACTGCTGCCCGTCAGGTAGCCCATGCAGGACGATTCCCTTCCCGAGGACGGCGATGCGGCAGAGCCGGTCGCGGCTGAGCCGGCGCCGGCCGCCGAGCCAGAGTTCATCAACGACGTCACGCAGATATATCTCAACGAGATCGGCGCCAGCCCCCTGCTGAGCGCCGGGCAGGAACTGGACTTCGCGCGACGCACGCGCAGCGGGGATCTGGCCGCGCGGCAGAAGATGATCGAGCACAATCTGCGGCTGGTGGTGAACATCGCCAAGCACTACCTGAACCGCGGCATGCCCTTGCTCGACCTGATCGAAGAAGGCAACCTCGGCCTGATCCACGCGCTCGACAAGTTCGATCCGGAGCGCGGTTTCCGCTTCTCAACCTACGCTACCTGGTGGATCCGGCAGAACATCGAGCGCGCGATCATGAACCAGTCGCGCACCATCCGCCTGCCGGTGCATGTGGTGAAGGAACTCAACGCAGTCCTGCGCGCCATGCGCAACCTGGAGGCGGTGGGCGGACGCGAGTCCGGTGTCGAGGAGATTGCCCAACTCCTCGACAAGCCGGTCGAGGAGGTGCGCCAGGTGCTGGCGCTGAACGAACATGTGGCCTCGCTCGACGCGCCGCTCGAAATCGACCCGAGCCTCTCGATCGGGGAATCCCTCGCCGACGATTCCGTCGAGCCCCCGGATATGCAGATCCATGCCGCGGAAGTGGAGCATCTCGTGACGGAGTGGATCGGCATGCTCGGCGACAAGCAGCGCCAAGTCATCGAGTCTCGTTACGGGCTGAACGGCCGCGAAGTGGCGACGCTGGAGGAACTGGCCGAGCGCCTCTCGCTGACCCGCGAGCGCGTGCGGCAGATCCAGATTGAGGCCCTGGCCCAGTTGCGGCGCATCCTCAAGCGCCGCGGGGTATCCAAGGACGTGCTGCTCTGATCTGGGACTGAACAGGTCCTAGCGCGAGGCCAGGCGCGCTTTACGCCTGGCGAGCAGTTCCTGCGACAGGGCAAAAACGGCCATCGCGTAAAAGCTGGAGCGGTTGTAGCGCGTGATGACGTAGAAGTTCCTGAAACCGAGCCAGTACTCCGTTGCGGCATTCGGCGTGACGAGGTCGACCAGAACGCACGGTGCGTCCGGGGCGCCGTGCGCCGAAACGCCGTATCCCCTCATGTCGGAAAAAGCCAGTCTCGGCAGCACGGCGCCGTCGAGCAATTCCTCGTGCCGTGTTCCCTCGACTTGGGCCGGATGCGCGATCGGGCCATCGCTTTCCCAGCCGTGGCTGGCGAGAAAGTTGGCGACGCTGCCGATGGCATCGGCCGCGCTGCCGTTCAGATCGACTTGCCCGTCTCCGTCGAAATCCACCCCCCAGTTGCGCACGCTGCTGGGCAGGAACTGCGGAATGCCCAGCGCCCCGGCAAAGGATCCCTGAAAGGCGAGCGGGTCGCTGCCGGTTTCACGCGCCAGGAGGAGCAGAGCCTCGAGTTCGCGAAGAAAGAGGTCGGCGCGCGGCGGATAATCGAAGGCCAGCGTGGCGAGCGTCGCCAGGGTGGGGAATCTGCCCTTGTTGCGCCCGTAGATGGTTTCCACGCCGATGATGGCGACGATGACCTCCTCCGGCACGCCGTAGCGCTGTCGCGCCGCCTCGAGCATTGTCAGATGCCTGTCCCAGAAGCGCAGCCCTCCCTCGACGCGCGCAGATTCGATGAAGCGGGCCCGGTAGGCCTGCCAGGATTTCGCAACAGGATCCTTCGGCGGCGCGATCGCCAGCAGCGCACGGGGTTGGGGAGTGAGTTTGCGAAACAAGCGGTTCAGCTCGGTGCGGCCGAATCCATGACGCGCCTGCATGTCGTCGATGAAATCACGGACTTCAGGTCGATCGACGAAGCCACCGTCTGCCACGGCCTGGCCTGGACAGAGGAGAAAAGTGGCCAAGAGCGCGGCGAACGTGCGCATCATGTGCGGGTAGGAACTTTCAAGAGTGCAATCATGCGGTTCAATCTGTCAGCAGCCTCCCTACTGCCGGCCCTGCCGTAGCGTAGCGCAATGTAGAGCGCCGCGATATCCGCGACCGGTTTGGCCAGCACGGGCTGGGCTGCGGCCACGCGGTGGGCATAGTCCGCGGGGCCCTCCCAAGCGTGGCGCGCCAGGCCGATGCGGGACAGCTTTCCGCTCAGACGTTCCCAGGCGCGCAGAAGCGGATCGCGCGTTGCCCGCTTGCGCAGCGCCCAGGCCATCAGTCCCAACAGCAGCAGGCCGCAGAGCGTCCCCATGGCTGCGGTCATGGCCTGCCAGTCAGGCTCGATCATGCCGAGGCGGGAGAGGAGTTCCCGCTGCCGTTCCGGGGTGTAGCCCAGCACCCACTGGTTCCATGAATTGGACAGGGCTTCCCAGCGGAAGCGGAGCGCCCGCAGCCAGTCGAGATCAGCCCTCACCATGAAAGGAAGCGGCTCGCCTGTGCCGACCGCAGTCGCGAGGCCCGTTTCTATGCGGTTTGGTGCAACCGCTGCCGTGGGATCGACGCGAAGCCAGCCCCGTTGGGGAAGCCAAACTTCGGCCCAGGCATGGGCATCGGACTGGCGCACGATGAAGTAGCCATCCACCGGGTTGTGCTCGCCGCCCTGGTAGCCGGTGACGACCCGAGCCGGGATGCCGGCGGCGCGCATCGCGAAGACGAAGGCGGAGGCGAAGTGCTCGCAGAAGCCGCGCCGGGTGCCGAAGAGGAATTCGTCGACGCCATGTTCGCCCAGCAATGGCGGGGTGAGCGTGTAGAAGAAGCTTTCCTGGCGGAAATGCGCGAGCAGACGGCGGATGAGCGCCTCGTCGCCTCCCGCCTCCTTGCGCCATTGCGACATGAGCACGCGGGTCTTCGGGTTGCCGTCGGGCAATTGCAGCAGCGGTTTGAATGAGTCGGCGGAATTGGATCCGCCCAAGGAGTATTCCGGATGCGAGAGCAGCGCGTAGCGCAAGCGGCTGCGGATCGGCATTCTCGCCAGCATTTGCGATTCGCTCGTAATGATTGCGTTGGCGGGCAGGGTGCCCGGCATTTCGAGGGCGAAGAGCCATGGCTTGTTGTGTGGCTCCAGCGTGAGCGTGTAGGCGATGGCAGGACCGGAGACGGCATGGGGAAGTTCCCGGCTTGGCATGATTTGCGGTACGCCGGCATGCCATGTCCGCCCGTCAAAGAAACGCAGCACCGGCCCTCGCCAGTACAGGGCCTGTCTCGGTGGTATGGCTCCATCGAACTGGACGCGGAAAGCGATTTCGCCCGACAGGCTCAGATTGCCGATCGAGCCGGGCGACATGGTATCGGAGAGGCCGCTCATGCCGCTGTAGGCATCGACGGGCATGCCCCAGAGCGGGCCCTGAACGCGCGGGAAGAGCAGGAAGAGGACGAGCATGAAGGGGGCCGCCTGAGCGAGCATCAGCATCGACAGCCTCAGGTGGGCGGCTACAGTCCCGCCTCTGCGGGCCAGACTGGCCATGGCTGCGGTGGCGACGATCAGCGCGAGCAGGCTCAGTCCGGCAAATCCGATACTTTGTGTTTCCAGAAAATGCGTCAGGAGCAGGAAATAGCTGAGCAGGACGACGGTCAGGGCGTCTCGTGTGCTGCGCAGTTCGAGCAGTTTGAGCACCATGAAGAGAACCAGCAGGGCGACGCCTGGATCCTTGCCGAACAATTGGCGGTAGGTGATGAACACTCCGGCCGTACCTGCCAGGACGAGAAACGTCAGCAGCCAGCGCGGCGGCAAGGGCAGTCCCTGCCACCAGAGGATGACGCGCCAGGCCAGGGCGAGTCCGGCCACTCCGGTCAGCCAAAGTGGCACATGCTCCGCGGCGGGCAACAGGGCTAGGAAGGCGCAGGCAAGCAGCCAGAGCTGCTGGGCTTTATCGAGGGATGCAGCCGGTGTCCTAGCTTTCCTTGCCGCCATGGAGGGCCAGTGCCTTGAGGCAGGTTTCGTGATGTCGCTCACCGGTTCCCAGCGGGATTTCCAGGCCGGGCAGGCGCAGGCCGTAGGAGATGCCTGCTGATTTTGCATCGAGCACCCAGCGAGTCAGTCGCGACAGGCGCGCCTCGACATCCAGACCGGGAGGGAGTGCGCCCCAGTCCAGCCAGGCCTCGGCCTGGTTGGTGCCCGTGAATTGCTTGGTCAGCAGCGGCTGTTCCCTCGCCACGGCCTTCCACGCGATGTGTTTGGGTGAATCGGAAGGCGTATGGCTGCGCAGGCCGGAGAAATCCTCAAGGCCGCTGCCGCCAGGCGCTCCCCCCGCTGCCCCGCACGCGGCCAGCGGCAAGGGAGGGGCCGAAGACTCTGGGGCGGGATACACAAGACAGCGAATATCCGGTTCGGCGTAGCTCCAGGCCCGCACGAGGACAAGCGGATAACGGCTTTCCAGGGTGATGCGTCCGGGACGCAGCCAGCCCCGGCGGGCGGCAGGAGAGGGAATGCCGATCGGGCTGGTCGAATCGGCGGCCAGGTCGGCTATCACTGCTGGCGCATCGGAAAAATGCAGATGGACAGCGCAGCGATCCGAACTGCGACGATTGTTGATGAGCACAGTGAATAGCGCGGTTTCCCCGGCAAATACAGGATCAGCCCGACCGGGCGAGATTTCAAGCTGGACCAGATTGCGAAAGGTGTGCAGCAGCGTGACCAGCCCGAGACCGGTGAGCAGGAAGACCAGCGCATAGCCGAGGCTGAGGTTGTAGTTGATGGCCCCGATCAGCATGAAGCCGAGCGTAGCGGCAAAGGCCAGCCCTGCTCGGGTGGGCAGGACGAATATCCGCCGCTGTGTCAGGACGATAGGGGCGGGCTCCGGGCCGTAGAGGCGGAACAGCCAGCGCTTGAATGAGGCTGCTGCCCGCATGCGCTCGAATCAGGGAACGGGCACCGCGGCGACCAGCTTTCCGGCCATTTCCACCGACGAGGGCATGGTATTGCCCCCCGGGGCATGCAGCCGATGGCCGACGATCGCCGGCAGCACCGCCTGGACGTCCTCGGGCAATACGATATCCCGCTGGTCGATCAGTGCCCAGGCGCGTGCGGCCCGGAGCAAGGCCAGGGCCGCACGCGGGCTCAGCCCGATCTGGTAGTCGGGCGAGCGTCGTGTGTGCTCGGCAATCGCCTGGACGTAGGCAATGAGCGCCGGAGAGGCGTGTACCAGGATAACGTTGCGCTGAAGCTCGATCAGCTGCCCAGGCTGCAGGCAAGGAGGCAGTCCGTTCAGCATGTCGCGGCGATCCGCGCCGGACAGCAACTCACGCTCGGCTGAATGATCTGGATAGCCCATCTCGATGCGCATCAGGAATCGGTCGAGTTGGGATTCCGGCAGCGGAAAGGTGCCGATTTGGTGATAGGGATTCTGGGTGGCAATGACGAAAAAAGGTTCCGGCAACAACCGTGTTTCCCCTTCGCAGGTGACCTGGTGCTCCTCCATTGCTTCCAGCAGGGCGCTTTGCGTTTTCGGCGTGGCCCGGTTGATTTCGTCGACCAGCACCACTTGCGAGAAGATCGGCCCGGGGTGGAACTGGAAGCTGCCGCTGCCGCGATCGTAGATGGCCACACCCATGATGTCGGCTGGTAGCATGTCTGCGGTGCATTGGATGCGGTGAAAATCCAGGCCAAGCAGTTTTGCCAGAACATGCGCCAGGATGGTCTTGCCCATGCCCGGCAGATCCTCGATGAGCAAGTGACCCCGGGCGAGAAAGCACGTCAGGGCGAGTCGTATCTGGCGTTCCTTGCCCAGCACGATGCGGCCGGCCTGTCCGATGGTTTCGGCAATGGGGGATTCGGGCATGACTTGAGGCGGAACGGGCAATAAGTGGATAATAGCAACGATGCGCAAGCATTCATATTGCAATTTCGCTCTGAAAAGGCCCGTGCCATACAGGGGCATTCGATGACGACGGCATTCATCACCCACCGCGACTGCTGGCTGCACGACATGGGCACGCATCACCCGGAATGCCCCGAGCGGCTGTCCGCCATCAGCGACCGGCTGATCGCCGCCGGCCTGGACATGTATCTGTCCTTTCACGACGCACCCCTGGCCACCATCGAGCAACTCGGGCGCGTACATCCCGAGGACTACATCCGCAACATCGCCGACAATGCTCCGGAGAGCGGCATTGTCCATCTCGACCCGGACACGGCGATGAGCCCGGGCACCTGGCAGGCTGCCTTGCGCTCGGCGGGGGCGGGTGTCCTCGCGACCGATCTCGTGATGAGCGGAAAGGCTGAAAACGCGTTCTGCAGCGTCAGGCCGCCGGGCCACCATGCCGAGCGCGCACGCGCGATGGGTTTCTGCTTTTTCAACAACATCGCAATTGCCGCGACCCATGCGCTGGAGGTGCACGGCCTGAAGCGGGTGGCGGTCATCGATTTCGACGTTCACCACGGTAACGGGACGGAAGACATCTTTTCGGGCGACGCGCGCGTCCTGATGGCCAGCACGTTCCAGCATCCTTTCTATCCCTACAGCGGCACCGAGTCGCCGGCGTCGAACATGGTGAACGTCCCGGTTCCGGCGGGAACCCGCAGCGACGGCTTTCGCGAAGTGGTCGCCGATGTCTGGATGCCTGCCCTGCGCCGGTTCGCGCCGGAAGCGATTTTCATTTCCGCGGGCTTCGATGCGCATTACGAGGACGATATGGCCTCGCTGGGCCTGGTCGAGTCGGACTACGCCTGGGTCACACAGCAACTGAAATCAATCGCCGGCGAGTCGGCGCAGAGGCGCATCGTGTCGATGCTGGAAGGGGGCTATGCCCTGTCCGCCCTCGCGCGCAGCGTGACGGCCCATATCAAGGTTCTGGCCGATCTCTAGCGAAGGCAGGGAACGCCGCCCGTCCTTGGCTGTCAATCAGATGGCCAACTCGTTCATTTTCTTCCTGAAGCTGCCTTCATAAAGTAAAATCCCCCATTCATTTTTTGCAGAATCCATTTCATGATCAAAGGTTCCATAGTCGCCATCGTGACGCCCATGCGGGAAGATGGCAGCCTCGACTACCCCCGCCTCAAGTCGCTGGTGGATTTCCATGTGGCGGAAGGCACAGACGGAATTGTCATCGTCGGTACCACCGGAGAGTCGCCGACCGTCGATGTCGACGAGCATTGCGAACTGATCCGTGCCGCAGTCGAGTATGCGTCGGGACGCATACCGGTCGTCGCGGGGACCGGCGGTAATTCGACTTCGGAGGCAATCGAACTCACGGCGTACGCCCGCAAGGCCGGTGCGACGGCTTCCCTCAACGTCGTGCCCTATTACAACAAGCCGACGCAGGAAGGGCTCTACCGTCACTTCAAGGCGATTGCGGAGGCGGTCGATCTGCCGATGGTCCTCTACAACGTGCCCGGCCGCACGGTGGCGGACATGAGCAACGAAACCGTCCTGCGGCTGGCCCAGGTACCGGGTATTCTCGGCATCAAGGACGCCACGGGCAATATGGAGCGCGGCACGGACCTCATCAAGCGCGCTCCGCAGGGATTTGCCCTCTACAGCGGAGACGATGCGAGCGCGCTGGCATTCATCCTGCTGGGCGGGCATGGCACCATTTCCGTGACGGCCAACGTGGCGCCGCGGCTGATGCACGAGATGTGCATGGCTGCCTTGGCGGGCGATTTGTCCAGGGCGCGCGCCATCAACGCTCGCCTGTTGGGGCTGCATCGCCATCTCTTCGTCGAAGCCAATCCTATCCCCGTCAAATGGGCCGTGAACCAGATGGGACTGATGGAGAGCGGCATCCGCCTGCCGCTCACGCCGCTCTCGTCCGAATTTCACGAACGCGTGCGCCAGGCCATGCGCGATGCCGGCGTTGCAGTTTGATTCCAAACCTATCCTGAAGGACGGAGCATGATTCGCAAGCTGTCCAAGTCGTTGCTGCTTTTTTCGCTGACGGCAATCCTGGCGAGTTGTTCGACTTCGATGATCGAGTCGAAGAAGATCGATTACAAGACGGCGGGTAAACTGCCGCCCTTGGAAATTCCCCCCGACCTGACCTCGCCCAGCCGGGACGAGCGCTATACCGTGCCGGACGTCAGTCCGCGCGGCACGGCCACTTTCTCGGCTTACAGCGCCGAACGCAGCGGCACCAGGGATGCGACCGCCGTCGAAGTTCTGCCGCAGGTCGACAAAATGCGCGTCGAGCGGTCGGGCAGCCAGCGCTGGCTGGTCGTTGCCGGAACGCCCGACAAGCTCTGGCTCAATATCAAGGATTTCTGGCAGGAGTTGGGGTTCATCGTCAACCTGGAACTTCCCGATGCCGGAATCATGGAGACGGACTGGGCCGAGAACCGCGCCAAGCTGCCGCAGGACGTCATTCGCGCCACCCTCGGCAAGTTCCTCGATCAGATCTATTCGACGCCGGAACGCGACAAGTTCCGCACACGCCTGGAGAAGGGCGCGGAAGCCGGCACCACGGAGATATACATCAGCCATCGTGGCATGTATGAGGCCTACGCCGACGAGGGCAAGGGTCGTACGGTATGGCAGCCGCGCCCGGCCGATCCGGAACTCGAGGCTGAGATGTTGCGCAGACTCATGGTGCGCCTGGGAACGGAGGAAACGCGCGCCAAGACTCTCATGGCTGCGGACACCAAGAAAGAAGAAAAGGCGCGCATGGTCAGGTCCGCCGGCGGGGTCGGCACGCTGCAGCTGCTGGAGAGTTTCGATCGCTCGTGGCGTCGCGTCGGCTTGGCGCTGGATCGTGTTGGCTTCACGGTGGAGGACCGGGATCGCGCCAACGGGCTGTATTTCGTCCGCTATGTCGATCCGGAGGCCATGGACAGCAAGAAATCGGAGGGCGGCTTGCTCAGCAAGCTCAAATTCTGGGGTGGCGGCAAGCCGGCGGCCAACCAGCAGTTCCGTATCCTCGTCAAAGGGGAAGGCGGGGAGAGCAGCGTCCAGGTACTGACGCGAGAAGGCGGGGTGGACAACTCAGAGACGGCGAAGAAGATCCTGGGGCTGCTCTACGACCAGCTCAAATAATGCGCTTTGCATCGCTGGGCAGCGGGAGCAAGGGCAATGCGCTGCTGGTGGAGGCGGGTCAAACCAGGATCCTTCTCGATTGCGGTTTCGGCCCTCGTGAAATCGCTGCGCGGCTGGCGCGGCTGGGTTGCGGGCCTGAAACGCTTTCCGGCATTCTCGTCACCCATGAACACAGCGATCACATTGCCGGTGCGTTCACGCTGGCCGGCCGATGGCGGCTCGGCATCTGGATGACCCATGGCACGCTGTCAGCCTGCCGCGGCGCAGGAAGCGAGGACGCTTGCGTGGAAGTGATCGACAGCCACCGTCCTTTTCGTGTCGGCGACCTGGAAGTCCAGCCCTTTCCCGTTCCCCATGACGCACGCGAACCGGTGCAATTCACCTTCTCGGACGGACGCCACCGGCTGGGCGTGCTGACCGACCTGGGCTGTACAACGCCTCATGTGGAGCGGACGCTGAGCGGATGCGATGCCTTGGTGCTGGAATGCAATCACGACGAGGAAATGTTGCGGACTGGCGATTACCCCCTCATGCTCAAGCGCCGCATCGGCGGGCGCCTGGGACACCTCGACAACGCATCGGCGGCCGGCTTGCTGAAGGCGATCGATGTCAGCCGTCTCCGGCATATCGTTGCCGCCCACTTGAGCCAGCAGAACAATACGCCGGCCCTGGCCAGAAGGGCGCTTGCCGCAGCGCTGGGGTGTGCCGACGCATGGATCGGGGTAGCCGACCAGGATGAGGGGTTTGGCTGGCGCGACCTCCTCTAGAGCGATATCCGGTAAAACGAGTGGACAAAAAAAGCCGGCTCGAAAGCCGGCTTTTTTGTCTTGGCTGAGCCGAATTACTTCTTCGGCTCTTCCTTCTTGGCTTCCATGCCGGACATACCGCCCATGCCGGACATGCCGCTCATGCCTTGCTGGCCGGCCATGCCGCCCATTCCTTCCATGCCCTTCTGGCCTTCCATACCGGCCATGCCGCCCATACCGGCAGGCTGGGCCGGGGCAGCGGCGGGAGCGGGAGCCGGGGCCGCGGCGGGCTTGGCTTCTTCTTTCTTGCCGCAGGCGGTCAGGGCCACGGCGACGAGAGCAGCAACGAGGAGAGAGTGTTTCATGTGATTTCCCTTATCGATAAGATATGTTTGAGTGCAACTTGCCAAAATTTTGGTTTTGGCCCGGGGGTCGCCCAAGCCAATTGTCAATATTATCAAAAAACGATAAAAAAACCATCCCTGTCCCCTTCAGGCCGATCAGAGGCCAAGGTGGGTCGCGGACGCGCCCGGCAACGATTGAAGCCACAGATCCTCGAAGCGCTGCTGCCAATCATGGACCTC
>Ga0194120_10000228_pt1 | contig 101975 bp, 92 predicted proteins | sample TA2MahCa65mmetaG_FD_148642 | JGI IMG/M metagenome (GOLD analysis project Ga0194120, IMG submission 148642) | Freshwater microbial communities from Lake Tanganyika, Tanzania - TA2015019 Mahale Deep Cast 65m | ecosystem: Environmental > Aquatic > Freshwater > Lake | place: Tanzania: Lake... | reverse complement strand
TGCAGGTCTTTTCCTTGAAAGTGAACAGTAACTTCGGCTTTCTGTTCCAGCTTCTCGACGCTCAATACCACGTTCGCCTCCCTTCCATAGCCTGAGTGCCGCCAGATGCGGGCAAGTTTCTGCTCGACGTAGTTGCGGATTGCCTCGGTGACGGTTAAGTGGTGGCCCGTGATCTGTACCTGCATAGCGATTCTCCTTTTTTCGTTGTATTAGCTTTTTTAGTCGCGCGATTATCGAATGCGCCTTCTTAGGTTAGCGCTGTTTGCGCTGGCTCGCACTCGCAATACGCAGGGATTCGCGGTACTTAGCCACGGTGCGGCGTGCGACCACGACGCCCTGCCCGGAAAACCGGTCGGCGATGGCCTGGTCTGAAAGCGGCTTATCGCTGTCTTCGGCCTTGATCCAGTCTTGGATCTGGGCCCTGAGGGCCGTGGCAGAAGCCGTGCCGCCGTCGTCGGTGCCTACGTGACTGCCAAAGAAATACTTCAGCTCAAAGCAGCCCTGCGGGGTGAGCATGAATTTCTGGTTGGTTACCCGCGATACCGTTGACTCGTGCAGTTCGCAGCGCTCGGCGATATCCCTGAGTACCAGCGGGCGCATGGCCTTGGGGCCCTCGTCGAAGAAAGACTTTTGCGCGCTCACAATGGCCTGGGAGACACGCAGGATGGTGTCGGAGCGCTGCTGGATGTTCTTGAGCATCCAGCGTGCCTCTTGCAGTTTTTGCTGCAGGCCGCCTTCGCTGCCCGCCTGTTTGATCGCCTGGGCATACTCCTGGTTAATGGAAAGCCGTGGCAGCGAGCCATTGGCCAGACGCGCACGCCACTGCCCGGAGCGCGTTTTGTAGACAAGGATATCCGGGATCATGTAGGCGGCATGCTGGTCTCGAAACCGTTGTCCGGGCTTGGGGTTCAGACGCCGAAGCAGCTTTAGCGCCTCGACCAGAAGGTCTCTATCAACCTGCAGGCTCTTGGCAAGCATCGCCGCGTTTACGCTTGCCAGAGACTCCAGGTGATCCTGAAGGACCAGGCGGGCGAGGTCTACTACCGCTTCGGGGCCATCAAATCGCGGGGCAAGTTCCTGCAGCTGTAGGCTCAGACATTCCTGCAGGGTTCGCGCCCCGACCCCCGGCGGGTCTAGGGACTGCAGCAGCTTGATTCCAATGGAGACCTCTTCGGCCTCCAGAGGCCCATCGAACTCGGAGACGAAAAGGGCCTCAAAGCTCTGCGCGAGCTCGAAGGGGTCGTCACGCAGGTAGCCATCCGGGTCGAGTGCCTGAATGAGGATCTCAAGCCAGACCCTGTCTTTCGGCGCAAGATGCAGCCCTGCAGCCTGGTCACGCAGATGGTCTGCCAGACGCACCGGACAGGCATCGCGGTCTTCGCGTTCATCATCATCGCCAGAGTAGTCAGAGGTCTTCCAGTCTGCCAGGCTGTCGAGTTCCTCATCTGCCGTGCTCGATGCCTCTGATTCCTCGCCGGATTCGGCGGGGCCATCAGCAGCGCCAGCCTCTTGGGTGTCTTCAAGCTCAAGCAGGGGGTTATCCCGCACGAAGTCATCAAGCTCCTGGCGCAGCTCCAGGTTTGACAGCGTGAGCAGCCGAATGGCCTGCTGTAGCTGCGGCGTGAGCGATAGCTGCTGACTTGTGCGCGTGGTAAGCGTGATCTTCATGCGCGCCTACATTCGAAAATGCTCACCAAGGTACACCTGGCGCACCTGGGGGTTATCGATAATCGCATCGGGGGCGCCACTTGCCAGCACCGCGCCGTCGTTCAATATCGTGGCATGGTCGCAGATGCCCAAGGTCTCGCGGACATTATGGTCGGTAATCAGCACCCCAATGCCGCGGCCCTTGAGGAATCGAATGATCCTTTGAATCTCGATAACCGCAATGGGGTCGACCCCTGCGAAGGGTTCATCAAGCAGAATGAACCGCGGGTTGCAGGCCAACGCCCGGGCTATTTCTACACGGCGGCGTTCTCCGCCGGAGAGTGACTGTCCGATCGTGTCGCGAATGTGAACAATCTGCAGTTCATGCAGCAGCGCACTGAGCCGTTGGGTAACCTCTGCCTCCGATAGGGGTCTGCCCTCCGCGTCGCGCTGCAGTTCCAGCACCGCCCGGATGTTGTCGTCCACGGAAAGCCGCTTGAAGATCGAGGCCTCCTGCGGCAGGTAGGACAGACCCTGCCGGGCGCGCAGGTGAATCGGGCTGCGGGTGATGTCTTCGTTATTAAGCAGGATCTGTCCGCCGTCGGCAGGTACCAGGCCGACGATCATATAAAAACAGGTGGTCTTGCCGGCGCCGTTCGGGCCGAGTAGCCCGGCAATCTGCCCGCTACGCACGGTAAGCGAGACGTCGCGCACGACCATGCGGCCCTGGTAGCCCTTTTGAAGCCCTCGGACTTCCAGAACCGATTCGGGGCCTACCGCGGTCACGGGGCGCTGGCCGCAGGCGGCTTCGGCATGAGCGTCATCCGCGCCCGAGGCATGCCGGGCAGAGCCTCCACCTGATAGGTTTCCAGAATATTGTTGTAGCGAAGCCGATCGCCTGCGACCTGATCGAGGAGGGCGTCATTGAGGGTGCGACGCATCGTGGCCTGACCGGTGATCGTGACAAGCTCAGCGGTGCCGTCGTACTCGATCGTCTGGCCTTCGCCCTCGATCCACTCTTTAGTCTGGCCGCGTTGCTGCCGAAACCGCGCAGGCGTACCGGTAATCACCGCCATCATGGTGCCATTGGGCTGTTGCCGAAGTTCGAGCCGGTTGCCCTTAAGCAGAAGACTGCCTTTGGCGAGCACGACATTGCCCGAGAACACCGTGGTGAGTTTTTGTTCGTCGTGGGCAAGCGTGTCGGCGTCGATCTTGGTGGGCGCCTGGCGGTCGGCTGGGTTTGCCAGACCGGGGCTAGACGTGAGCAACGCCGCCACGACGAGAGCCAGCCCGGACCACGTGACGCTCAGAGAGGTGGGCCAGGCCCTAGATACCGTCATTGCCGGATTCCCTTTCCAGGCAGAACCATCTGCGACTGCGACAGCACCTCAATCTGCTCTGTTTTCTGGTTGAACTTCATGCCAACGCCGGTTAACAGGATATTGCCCTGGTTCACACGCACCGGCGCCTTAGTCTGCGCGGTCTGGGCGTTGATATCAAACTGCACCCAGTCGGTGGCAATGCGGATTGCTGATTCCTTGTCGTAGGCGTCGCGAGAGATCAGGGCCTGACCAGTGAGCATCACCTCGTTCTGGTTGGCGCTTACTAATGCCTTGCTGGCATGGGCTCTCACCGGTGGTCCGTCGTTTCGAAGGGCAAGCATCACGGGGTTACTCATTTCGGCGCTGCCATCTTCGAAAAGCGACAGCGAGGGTGAGGCGATCTGAAACCGTGTCTGTCCCCTCTCGTCGGTCTGAGTGAGCTCCGCCCCGGTAATCTGGGCATTGAGCTTGGTGCTGCTGCGATAGCTGCTGTCCCACACAGGGCTTAAGGCAAGCTCGGTAAGCAGCCATGCCGCTAAGGCCAGCGCCGCCATGAGCCCGAGAGCCAAGAGGGCGCTTACGCGCTCGAAGAGGCTGGCTGTCATGTCCGCGCAGACAATAAAAAGTCGCAGGCGTCTCGGGCCGCGCCAGCCCCGCCAGGCCGTTGCGATACCCAGTGGGCGGCGGCCTGCACGGATTCGGGCGCATTGGGAACGCTGGCAGCAAACCCAGCCCAGGCGAATACAGGCGTGTCGGCCAGGTCATCGCCCATGTGACCAATCTGCTGTGGCGACAGACTCGTCTGGACGATCCAGCCTTCCAGGCAGCGCCGCTTGTCTTCAACACCCAGAAACACGGTCTGCACGCCGAGTTCTTCTGCGCGGCGCGTTACCGACGGATGGCTTCGGCCGCTCAAGATTCCCACACCGATGCCGCTTGCCTGCAGCGACTTAAAGCCCTGTCCGTCAAGCACACAAAAACGCTTGAGGCTCTCGCCCTGCGCGTCGTAATAAAGTCCGCCATCGGTGAGGACGCCATCGACATCGAAAAACATGAATGCCACCTGGGCGGCGCGATCCCGCGCGCAGGGAGTCATAGAATCTTCGCCTCAAGCAGGTCATGGATGCCCAGCGCACCGATGAGCCCGCCCTGACCGTCGGTTACCAGAAGATGGTTAATCCGCTGGCTGTCCATGATCAGCGCCGCCTCGGAGGCCAGCGCGCTGGCGGAAATCGTTTTTCCCCCGGGGGTCATCAGGCTGGAAATGGGTGTCTTGGGCGATAGGGTCTGTTGCTCCAGCACGCGGCGCAGGTCTCCGTCGGTGAAGATTCCCAGCAGGTGGTTGTCGCCCTTCATAACGCAGGTCATGCCCATGCGTTTACGTGTCATCTCGATAAGGGCCTCAGACAGGCTGGCATCGTCCAGGACCTTGGGAATCTGCTCGCCCGTGCGCATCACATCTTCGACACGAATGAGCAGCCGCCGCCCTAGGCTGCCGCCAGGATGAGACCGGGCGAAGTCGTCAGCGCTAAAGCCCTTGCCTTCGAGTACCGCCACGGCTAAGGCATCCCCCAGCGCCATCGCGGCCGTGGTGCTGGCGGTGGGCGCCAGGTTTAGTGGGCAGGCTTCCTGGTCGACAGCGGCGTCTAGGCGCAGGTCGGAAAGCCTGCCTAGGCTGGAGTCGGCCCGGCCGGTCATGGCGATAAGCCGAATTCCCATGCGTTTGATGTGTGGGGCAATTTCGAGTATCTCGGCGGTTTCACCCGAATAGGAGATGGCCAGAACCAGGTCTTGGGGCTGCAGCATGCCGAGGTCACCATGCTGGGCCTCGGCGGGATGAATGAAAAATGACGGGGTTCCGGTGGATGCGAAGGTGGCCGCAAGTTTTTTTGCGACATGGCCAGACTTCCCCATACCCATGACAATGAGCCGGCCATTGCCTGAGAGCCCGCCGATCCAGTCGACCGCCTGGACGACCTCAGGACCCACCCGGTTTTTGAGGGCGGCGATGGCAAGCGACTCGATGTTGAGAACGCGGATCACGCGGTCTGCGACAGGCTGCGTAGACATGAGGGGCTGCGGGTGCTGGGGCGCCAACACGGCAGTCGAGCAGGGCTGAGCAAACATTGGGCCAGTTTAATAGAAATCGCAGTCTTCCAGGCGTCTAAGTCTATCTTCAGCCTCTTAGGTCAAGCCCCGATAAAATACGCACATGAATGGTGAATACGATGAGGCAATGCGGTTCGAAGAGGTGACCTTTGGCTATGGGTCCTCAGTGGTTATCGACCGCCTGACCTTGTCGGTTCCTCGCGGAAAGCTTCTTGCCATCATGGGGGGGTCGGGGGTAGGCAAGACAACCCTGCTCAGGCTTATGGCAGGCCTGGTGACCCCTCAGCAGGGCCAGGTGGTGGTGCTTGGTGAGCCGCTGTCTTCGGGTAACCTGAAGTCCTTGTATGCCGTTCGCCGCCGTATGGGCCTGCTGTTTCAGTTTGGGGCCCTGTTCACCGACCTGAGCTGCTTTGAAAATGTTGCCTTCCCGCTTCGCGAGCATTCCGATCTTCCTGAGCAGATGATCCGTGACCTGGTCTTATTGAAGCTGGAGTCAGTGGGGCTGCGGGGTGCTGCCGGCCTGATGCCCTCTCAGATCTCTGGGGGAATGGCCCGGCGGGTGGCCCTGGCCAGGGCCATTGCCCTTGATCCAGAACTCATCCTGTACGACGAGCCGTTTGCCGGGCTAGACCCGATATCGCTGGGCGTTACCGCCCAGCTGATTCGGCGGTTGAACGACGCTCTAGGCGCCAGTTCTGTCGTGGTCACCCATGATGTTGCCGAGACCTTTCGGATTGCCGATCAGGTGGCCGTGCTTGCCCCTTCGCCCTCGGGGGCACGGCTTGTCGCCGTGGGAACTCCTGAGGCCTTGCAGGCCTCGGACGACCCTTATCTGCGTCAGTTTCTGCAGGGGCAGACCCAGGGGCCGGTGGGGTTTCACTATCCCGCCTCCGATCTGGAGCAGGCTTTTTTCCCTGCGGGCTCTGCATGAGCGCCCCGCGAGTGGCCGACCGGCTGTCTGCGCTTGGGCAATGGGCAGTCGAGCATCTGGCCGCCCTGGGCCGCTTTGTGCTTTTGTTTCTGCAGGTAATGGCCCGCATGGGCCCGATTCTGCGACGCTGGCGGCTGGTGGTTGCCCAGACGCATTTTCTGGGAAACCATTCGCTCGCGATCATTCTTGTCTCTGGTCTTTTTGTCGGCCTGGTACTTGGCCTGCAGGGCTATTACACGTTAAGGCGCTATGGCTCGGAGGAGGCTGTGGGGCTGCTGGTGGCTTTGTCGCTGGTGCGTGAGCTGGGCCCCGTGGTTACTGCCCTTTTGTTTGCGGGGCGGGCGGGGACGGCCCTGACTGCCGAGATCGGCCTGATGAAGGCCGGCGAGCAGCTCTCTGCTATGGAGGCCATGGCGGTCGACCCGATTTCACGGGTACTTGGCCCCCGACTCGTGGGTGGGGCAATCGCCATGCCTATTCTTGCGGTGCTGTTTTCGGCTGTTGGCATCATTGGGGGCTGGCTGGTCGGGGTTGGCCTTATTGGGGTAGACCCAGGTGCTTTTTGGTCGCAGATGTCAGAGGGCGTTGACTTTTGGGACGACCTGGCCAACGGCATTGTAAAAAGCCTCGTCTTTGGCCTGGTGGTAACCCAGGTGGCCCTCTACATGGGCTACGCGGCGAGGGCTACGCCGGAGGGGGTTTCCCGGGCGACCACGCTTACCGTGGTTGTGGGGTCGCTATCGGTTCTGGGCCTCGATTTCATCCTTACTGCCCTGATGTTTGGGGATCTCTAACACTCACTGGTACTCTTTCACTATGCAACGGTTAACGACCATGTGGGTCGGCCTGTTTCTGGTTCTTGGCATTTTGGGGCTGCTTTTTCTTGCGCTTAAGGCAAGCAACCTTTTGTCTATGACCACCGGCCAGACCTACTCTGTGACGGCCTTGTTCGACGACATTGGCGGCTTAAAGCCTCGGGCGGCGGTTCGCTCTGCCGGCGTTCTGGTGGGTCGCGTGCGGGAGATTGGCTTTGATGACACGCGTTACCAGGCCGTTGTTGTTCTCGATCTCGATCGAAGTGTCCGGTTTCCGAAAGACAGTTCTGCGCAGATCCTTACCTCGGGCCTGCTCGGTGAAAAATATATTGGTCTTCAGCCAGGAGCCGAGGCGGAAATGTTGAAGGACCGTGATCGCATTCAGATGACCCAGTCGGCCGTGGTTCTCGAGAATCTAATTTCTCAGTTCCTCTATAACCGCAGCCCGGCCCCAGGATCATCCCCGGCGGGTGGGCTGGCCGAGCCCGCAAATGCCCCGGGGCTTAAATGAGAACTGGCAGACGCTGGCTGTTAGGGCTATGTGCCATGGGTCTGATGGGATGCGCGGGCCTTCCTAAGGGGCACGAGGCCGATCCCCGCGACCCCTGGGAGCGGTATAACCGGGCCATGTTCAGTTTCAACACCGAGTTAGATGCCGCCGTGGTTAAGCCCTTGGCACAGGGCTACCAGGCGGTTGGGCCCGAGCTCTTTCGGGGCATGGTGCGCAACTTTTTTGGCAACCTGGGCGACCTGGTCACTAGCCTGAACCATGCCCTGCAGGCCGAGCCAGTTCCTGCAGCGACCTCTGCCGGTCGGTTTCTGGTGAACTCCACCGTGGGCATTCTGGGGATTGCTGATCCGGCAAGCGAATTTGGTCTGCAGAAGTCTCGGGAGGATTTCGGGCTTACCTTTGGTGTCTGGGGCTCGGGCCCTGGTCCCTATCTTGTTCTGCCCTTGCTTGGCCCGAGCTCGCTACGAGATGGGCTTGGTACCGCGGTGGAACGGGCGCTTGACCCCTTAGACCCATTGTTTTCACTAAGCTCTGCCCAGCAGAATGTGGCCACTGGACTAAGGCTCTTAGATACCCGCGCGCGGCTTTTGTCATTTGAATCGGCCTTGGATACGTTGAGCTTTGATCGTTACATGGCAGTGCGTGAGGCATACCTGGCCCGGCGGGCCCAGCAGGTCGACCCCGACGCGCTGACTCGTAGGGAACCTAGCGAATAGCCCGGCCTCCAATAACTTCCTCTGTAACTGCTCCCTATGAAACGGCTCCTTATGCCCTGGTCTTTTGTGACGTGTAGTTTTTTGTCTCTGCGCAGGGTGAATGGTCCTGTGGTGCCTGTACATGCTGCGCGGGCCACTGCCGTGCGGGCTGCCGGTGCGCTGATACTCGCCCTGGTGTCTGGGGTGCTGGCAGCCCCTGCGGCATGGTCACAGTCGGCAGCCTCTCTTTCTTTGGCCCAACTGGCCCCGCAAGACCTTATCGCCTCGGTGACCCAGGATGTCTTGGAGACTGCCAAGAACGACCGCTCGCTGCAGCAAAAAGACCTTCGGCGGATCTCAGACCTGGTGGACCAAAAGGTCATGCCAATCGTCAATTTTTCCCGCATGACCGCCCTCGCAGTGGGCCGGCACTGGCGCACGGCAACGCCTGAGCAGCAGCAGCGGCTGATGGCAGCATTTCGGGAGCTATTGGTTCTTACATACGCTGAAGCGGTTCGCTTCCTGCCAGAGTCAACGGTGGAGATTCGGCCGGCCCGATACCTGCCCACCGATGAAGACGTGATTGTTCGAACCTTGCTCTTGCGTACAGGCAAGGAGCCGATTCCCCTGGACTACCGGCTTCAGAAGACCCCCGAGGGCTGGAAGATTTATGACTTCAATGTCCTGGGCCTCTGGATCGTGGAGTACTACCGCAGCCAGTTTGGGCAGCTTGTCTCGGCCAAGGGTATCGAAGGGCTGATCACAAGCCTCGAACAGAAGAACCAGGCGCTTCGGCAGGCGGTACTGTCTGGTAAAGGCTGACCCGGCTGTGCCGGCGCTTTGTCTCACGGGGCCACTGACGCGTTCAGAGGTACTTGAGCGGCTCGCCTGGCTGGAGGCGCGCCTGCCAGGGTCGGCGCAGGGTGATTCCGAGCCTGTGGTAATCGACCTCTCGGGGCTTACTCGTGTCGATACCTCTGCCGTCACCTTTATGATCGCCCTGGAGCGACGCTCGCGCAGGCAGGGCCTGACGCTGCACTGGAAAGCCTTGCCTGCATCGCTTCTTGCCTTGCTCCGGCTCTCGTCTGTGGAGTCATTGTTTCATCTGAAATGACGGCTGCCGTTTCTTTCCGTGGCGTGAGCAAAAGGTATCCCTCGGCCGGGGCGGGGCGGGATGTTCTCGCGCTCAATCAGGTTGACCTTGAGATTGCCCCTGGCGCATTTTTTGGGCTACTGGGTCCCAACGGCGCTGGCAAGACCACCCTGATACAGATCATGGCTGGGCTTGTGACTCCTTCTGAGGGGTCTGTCTCGGTCATGGGGGTTTCCGTTCGGGATAATCCAAGCCAGGCCCGCAGGATGCTGGGGGTGGTTCCCCAGGAACTGGTCTTTGACCCCTTCTTTACCGTCAGAGAAACCCTGCGCATCCAGTCGGGCTTTTTTGGTCTTGCAAAGAACGATGACTGGATCGATACCTGTCTGGCGGCTCTGGGCCTGATGGATAAGGCCGATGCCAATATGCGCAGTCTGTCGGGGGGAATGAAGCGGCGTGTTCTGGTAGCCCAGGCTCTTGTGCACAAGCCCCCGGTGATCGTTCTGGATGAGCCCACGGCTGGTGTTGACATAGACCTACGGCAGAGCCTTTGGCGGTTTATTCAGTCCCTAAATGCCCAGGGCCATACGATTGTGCTCACCACCCACTATCTCGAAGAGGCAGAGAACCTGTGTCAGCGCGTGGCTTTTTTGAAGCAGGGCCGACTGGTGGCCGAGGAAGACACGGTTGAGTTGCTTACCGGCGACCGGCGCATGGAAGACGTCTTTCGCCAGGTGCTGTCGCAGGCCGCCGTAGAATAGCGGGTATGGTTACTCCACAAGATATTGAAGGCTATCTGGCCGCCGGTCTGTCCTGCGAGAAACTCTCTGTGCAGGGCGACGGCCATCATTTTGAGGCGCTGATTGTCAGTGCTGCCTTTGAGGGGCTGCGGCCTGTGGCCCGGCATCAAAAGGTCTATGCTGTTCTCGGCGACCGCATGCGTGCGGAGATCCACGCCTTGTCTATGAAAACACTCACGCCCACGGAATGGGCGGCATCTGGCCGCACGGGCGGCTAACCCTAGGACTCCGTATGGACCGTTTTGTTATTGAAGGGGGGCGGCCGCTCCAGGGAGAGGTGCAGGTGGCAGGGGCGAAGAACGCGGCCCTTCCCATTCTCTGTGCCAGCCTTCTTACGGCGGGGCAGTTGCGGATTCGTAACCTACCGCCTTTGCAGGACGTTGCAACCATGCTGCGGCTGCTCAAGGGCATGGGGATTCGAATTGACCGCGGCGCCGGCGCTGCGGGCCCCGCCAGCGAGGTGACGCTTTCTGCCGATGCGGTGGATCGGCTTGAGGCCCCCTATGAACTCGTCAAGACGATGCGCGCCTCGGTGCTGGTGCTCGGGCCCATGCTGGCACGGTTTGGCGAGGCACTGGTGAGCCTTCCGGGAGGCTGCGCTATTGGCCAGCGCCCTGTGGATCAGCATATTCGGGGGCTGCAGGCCATGGGTGCCGATATTCAGATAGACCATGGCTACCTTCGGGCAAAGGCGCCCCGGCTACATGGCGCCCACATCACCACCGATATGGTTACCGTAACCGGCACCGAGAACCTGATGATGGCGGCCTGTCTGGCCGATGGAACCACAGTGATCGACAATGCCGCGCGTGAGCCCGAGGTGATAGACCTGGCCCGGTGCCTAATCCAGATGGGGGCAAAGATTCAGGGGGCGGGTACCGACCGCATTCAGATCGAGGGGGTTGCCCGGCTAACCGGTACCGACTATGCGGTCATGCCGGATCGAATCGAGGCAGGCACCTTTCTTTGTGCGGTCGCCGCCACCGGTGGAAGTATCTTTCTGCGCGGTGCGAGCGCTGATCACATGGGTGCCACCGTGGAGAAGCTCCGTGAGGCAGGACTGTCGATTCACGAGCAGGCCGATGGCATACGCGCCGATGCCTCGCAGCGGCCTCGGGCCGTGAACATTCGCACAGCCCCGTACCCGGGGTTTGCCACCGACATGCAGGCGCAGTTTATGGCGCTTAATGCAATCGCAGAGGGCTCAAGCCTGATGGTCGAGACGATTTTTGAAAACCGTTTTATGCATGTTCAGGAGCTTCTGCGACTCGGTGCCCAGATTCGGATTGACGGGCATACGGCAATGGTGCAGGGCGTTACGCAGCTCACGGGCGCAACAGTTATGGCCACCGACCTGCGGGCCTCCGCAGGGCTGGTAATTGCTGGGCTTGTGGCCGATGGCGAGACGCTGATCGATCGCATCTACCATCTGGATAGAGGCTACGAGCAGATGGAGAAAAAGCTCTCGGCTCTCGGGGCCCATGTGGTACGGCAGAATTCTTCGGCACGAGCGGTCACATGAGCACGGTACTCACCCTGGCGCTGTCCAAAGGCAGGATCTTCGATGAGGCCATGCCTTTACTTTCTGCGATGGGCATCATTGCCCAGGAGCATGCGGAGAGCTCTCGCAAGCTTATCGTTCAGACCAACCGAGAAGACCTTCGCCTGCTCTTGGTGCGGGCCAGCGATGTGCCCACTTATGTGCGATATGGTGGGGCCGACCTGGGGATTGTCGGCTCTGACATGCTGCTCGAGTCTGGCACGGACGGCCTTTATCAGCCCGTCGACCTGGGGCTTGGCCGCTGCCGAATGAGCCTTGCAGGGCCCGAGGGTTTTGACCTTACCGGCCGCCTGCGCTCTGGGGGGCGTCTTCGTGTGGCCACCAAGTACACCACAGTGGCGCGTAAGTATTTTGCCGAGAAGGGCGTTTATGCCGATCTCATTAAGCTCTATGGGTCTATGGAGCTTGCCCCCATAACCGGCTTGGCCGATGTCATCGTTGACCTTGTCTCTACCGGCGCAACGCTTAAGGCCAATGGCCTGAAAGAGCTGGAGGTAATCTGTGAGGTCTCTTCTCGGCTGGTGGTCAATCAGGCCTCGTTAAAGCTGCACCAGGATAAGATCGGTCCTTTAATTCACGATTTCTCTCAGATTATTTCTGCGCCAACTTTTACTAATCGGTCATGAGTCTCTCTCTGCCAACCTCCGCCTCTGAAGCATTTCGCGCCAGCGACATTCTTTTGCTGGATAGCAGGCAGCCCGATTTCCAGTCCCGCCTCATAGACCGGCTTGCCTTCGATGCGGCCCAGGACGAGTCTATTCAGTCGCGGGTGCGGTCGATTATTGCCGATGTCCGCGCCCGCGGTGATGCGGCTTTGCTCGAGTATACGGCCCGGTTTGATGGGCTAAGCCATGGTGCTGCAAGCGCACTCGAGGTCTCTGCCGCCGAGCTGCAGGCCGCCTTCGCTAGCCTGGAGCCAGCGCCCCGGCAGGCCTTGCAGGCAGCGGCCGACCGAATTCGCAGGTTTCACGAGGCCCAGGTTCAGGCATCCTGGGCAATAACCGACAGCCATGGCTCGGTGCTGGGTCAGCGGGTATCTGCCCTCGACCGCGTGGGCATCTATGTGCCAGGCGGTAAGGCCGCCTATCCCTCCTCGGTGCTGATGAATGCGCTACCAGCCAAGGTTGCCGGTGTCTCCGAGGTCGTGATGGTGGTGCCTACCCCACAGGGCGAGCGCAATCCTCTGGTCCTAGCGGCGGCGTATCTCGCGGGGGCGGACCGTGTCTTTACGGTGGGCGGGGCGCAGGCGGTTGCCGCCTTGGCCTACGGCACGGCAACCATTCCCCCAGTCGACAAGATTGTTGGCCCCGGCAATGCCTATGTGGCAGAGGCCAAGCGGCAGGTATTTGGCCGCGTGGGAATCGACATGATTGCCGGGCCCTCGGAGATTCTGGTGATATCCGATGGCAAGACACCGGCTGACTGGATTGCAATGGACTTATTTTCCCAGGCCGAGCATGACGAGATGGCCCAGTCGATCCTGCTTACTCCCGATGGCAGCCATATCGCAGCGGTCTGTGAGGCAATCGATAGGCTGCTGCCGTCGATGCCGCGTAGAGAGGTTATTGCCGCGTCTCTGCGTCAGCGAGGGGTGTTTGTGCTGGTACAAAGTCTTGAGGAGGCCTGCGAGATTGCCTCGAGTATTGCGCCAGAGCACCTTGAGGTCTCGACAGACAACCCCGAACACTGGGCCGAGCAGATCCGCCATGCTGGCGCGATCTTTATGGGTCGGTATGCCTCGGAGTCGCTGGGCGATTATTGCGCGGGCCCTAACCATGTGCTGCCCACCATGCGTACCGCCCGGTTTTCCTCGCCTCTGGGGGTCTACGACTTTCAGAAGCGCACCAGCCTTATCAATATTTCTGCCGAGGCGGCCCAGGTGCTTGGCCCGGTGGCGGCCGAATTAGCCTGGGGAGAAAACCTTCCGGCCCATGCCCGGGCAGCGGAGCTACGGCTTACCGAGATTCCTCCCGCGCGGCGATAACTAGCCCGCAGTGCCCCCCACGGTGAGCCCCTCGAGGCGTAGCGTGGGCTGACCCACACCTACAGGCACGCTCTGTCCTTCCTTTCCGCAGGTGCCCACGCCCGAGTCGAGTGCGAGGTCGTTGCCGATGCGGGTAACGCGGGTGAGGGCATCTGGCCCATTGCCAATGATGGTTGCCCCTTTGACAGGATGCTGAATTTTGCCGTTTTCCACCCAGTAGGCCTCTGAGGCGGTGAAGACAAACTTGCCACTGGTGATGTCGACCTGACCTCCGCCAAAGTTCACGGCGTACAGGCCTCGGTCGAGAGAGGCGACGATCTCCTGAGGGTCTTCATGGCCTGCAAGCATGAAGGTATTGGTCATGCGGGGCATGGGCAGGTGCGCGTAAGACTCGCGGCGCCCATTGCCCGTGACCGGCACACGCATGAGCCGGGCATTGAGGCTGTCTTGCAGATAGCCTTTGAGTACCCCGTCTTCGATAAGCACCGTGCGCTGCGTAGGGTTGGCCTCGTCATCGATATTGAGTGAGCCGCGCCGATCGGGAATACTGCCATCGTCGATCACGGTTACGCCTTTGGCGGCAACGCGCTCTCCGATGCGGCCACTAAAGGCGGAAGACCCTTTTCGGTTGAAGTCACCCTCCAGACCATGCCCAACTGCCTCGTGCAGTAAAACGCCAGGCCAACCGGGGCCAAGCACCACAGGCATTACGCCTGCGGGGGCAGCCTGCGCCTGAAGGTTGATCACTGCCTGCCGCACTGCTTCATGGCTGTATCGCCGCAGCATCTCAGGCGTAAACGTCAGTAGGCTGGTACGGCCCCCGCCTCCGCTGCTGCCCTGTTCGCGCCGGCCCTTTTCTTCGGCGATCACGCTGACGGAGAGCCGCACCAGGGGACGGATGTCAGCAGCAATTCTGCCGTCGGTGCGGGCAATCAGTACCACCTCGTACTCGCCGGCCAGCGAGGCCATGACCTGAATCACCCGTGGGTCTTGGCTTCGGGCCAGCCGATCGACCTCGTGCAACAGGGCTACCTTGTCCTGCGCGGAGAGCGCCGCGAGGGGGTCGTTGGGCAGATAGAGGGGTTCACGGGGGGAGGCATAGACATGGCGATCGCGAAGGATTCTTTGTTTTAATGCCGCCGTTTTTACCGTTCCTGAACCGCCGGCGCGGGCAATCGCCCGCGAGGTATGCGCAGCCTCAAGCAGGGCCTGGGGGCTTAGGGTGTCGCTGTAGGCGAAGGCGGTTTTTTCTCCAGAGACCGCCCGCACGCCCACGCCCTGATCGATGGAAAAGCTGCCCGACTTTACGATTCCTTCATCAAGGCTCCAGGCTTCTGACCGGCTGTACTGAAAATACAGGTCGGCATAGTCGATCCGGTGGGCATGGATCTCGGCAATTGCGTCGAGCAGGTGGGCCTCGGTTAGCCCGTGAGGGGCAAGCAGAAGGGAGTGGGCGGTAGCCAGTGCGGCAACGGCGGAGTCAGAGGGTGTCATAGTGGAAGTTTAGTGGTCGGGCAGTTAGTTTGAGAGCTTAGCCGTGTTAAGAGTTGGGGAGTGATCGTCGGTGGCTCAGTGCAGGCAAGTTTAGGCGAACTTGGGCTGTCTGGGCTGGATCGAGGTCGGCGATGGCAAGCCCCTCGCCGCTTGCCACCTGGCTCACCACACGACCCCAGGGGTCAATGACCATGCTCTGGCCCCAGGTCTGGCGGCCGTTGGCGTGCTGCCCGCCCTGCGCGCTGGCAAGCAGCCAGCATTGATTTTCAATGGCTCGACTGCGCAACAGGATTTCCCAGTGGGCCTGGCCGGTGGTCCAGGTGAAGGCCGCAGGCATGAGAATAAGATCAAGTGGCTGGGGATGGGCCATGGCCCGATACAACTCAGGGAACCGAATGTCGTAGCAGACCGACAGGCCGGTATGGCCAGCCGGCGTCTGGCAGGCCACCGGCCGGTGACCCGCCGCAATGGTGCGCGACTCGTCGTAGCGCTCATTGCCGTTATCAAAGGCAAAGAGATGCAGCTTGTCATAGCAGGCCACCTGCCTGCCCTGCGGGTCATAGACCAAGAGGCTATTGCGAATCCGGGGCGGGTGGTCTGACTGCAAGGGAATGGTGCCTGCCGCAATCCAGATGCCGAGGTCTTGGGCAAGACTGGCCATCCGAACCTGTATGGGGCTTTCGGGACCCAGCCCTTGTGGCTCGGCAATGGCGCACTTATCGGTGTCTTTTTCGCCCATCAGGCAGAAGTATTCCGGCAGCAGAGCAAGCTGAGCCCCCTGGCTATGGGCCTCGCGCAGCCAGTGCTCTGCGGTGGCGAGGTTCTCTTGCAGGCGTGTGCCTGAGACCATTTGGACGGCAGCGATGCGTATCGGATTGGGGGTGGGCATAGTGGGCTACGGCTCCTTGGCTTCGCGGGTCACGGTGCGGCGGGGCAGGGCCTGCACCTGCGGGTCATCCCAGCGGCCGGTAATTTGGTATTCGTAGGCCAGAGCCTGCCGCAGCGGGTCGCGCAGAAGGTACTGGGCAATGAAACTGCCCAGCCCCACTGCGGGATTGACAATCGCGTATCCGAGTGAGGCGAGGCCAGCATTGAATTCTGGCAGAACCAAGACTCGAAGGTCTTGTGTCTCGTTGAGCAGGTTGGCCTGCCCTTCCAGAAGCACAGAGGCCTGAATGCCAACGATGCGCAGGTTTTCGGTTCGTGCCTGGCCATTTGCGAACTGCACAGAGCCCCGCAGCCGTTCGTAGATAAAGCCTTCGGAGAAGATGTCGCGGAAGTCGAGCGTGATGCGCTTGGGCAGGGACTGCAGATTCACCACACTGATGAGCTTGGCAAGGCCAGCATCGGCCTTCAGAAACTGGCCCGCCTGCATGTCGAGCGCAAGCGACCCCTCCATCGTGGCGAGTTGAAAGTCGGTGGGGGCTCCGGCCCATCGGATCTGGCCGGTGAGGCTGCCTGGGGTGGCCCGGATGATTCCGGGGTACCCCATACGGCCTAGAAGGTTTCCACCGTCGCGCACCTGCAGGCTGAGGTCGATCTGCGTGCGAGAACCCACCGGCTGCGAATCCTGCACGGACTGCCCCTGCATGGACTGCAGCGCAGACCACTGCCCCTTACCGGTTAATCGACCGTAGGCATTCTCAATGGTCAGGCCACGAATATCCCATCGTGCCTGTTCGGCAGCGGGCGAGGCATCTAACACCAGCCTTCCGAACTGCTTGCTGCCACGGCGGAAGTCTTCGGCGACGAGATCGATAGTGGGCCAGCGACGGGACTCGGAAAGGGACGTAAGTGGCCGGGCTGCAAGGGATCCGTTGGGATCCTGAACGAGGCTGCCTCGGGCAGGCTGCTCCGAAGTCTGCCCTGGTGGAAGCCAGAGCCGCTCCAGCCGGGCGACCAGCGTTCCTGAGGAGGTGGGGGGCTCGCCGGACTCTGCCTGCTGTTTGGGGGCCCAGGCGAGCTGTCCGTTGACCTGGGCTGACTGTAGGTCGATTCGCCAGACACCTGACTGGTTAATGGCCTGCGCCTTTACCCCCGTGATCCTCTGCTCACCGAGAGCGACCTGCTGGGCGTCGATTTCGATTCGGGATAGCGCTGGGGCCGTGGCCTGTTGTCCAGCCAAAGGGCTTACGGCCTCTGCCTGGCGGCTGGCGCCAGGACCTTCCCTTTTGCTGCCGGCCAGGCGGTATTCAAACGCCTGAAGCCAAGACGACAGGTCGAGACTTTCGGTCTGCAGGGAGACGACAATGCCCGACCGACCGGGGCCTGGTGCCGTCTGGGGAACTGGCAGGCCGATTCCGACCCGCCCAGAGATTGTTGATGTCCCTCCCGATAGCGGCCCCGAGCGCCGAATGTCTGCCGACAACTGGTGCGAAACGGATGCAACCTTCCAGGTCTGTTGCCTCTGGGCCTGACCCTGGGTGGTGATCCCCGACTTCTGCGCGAGGCTGAACTGCAGTCCCCAGTCTTCATCGCTACGTTTGCGTGCCGGCACGGGCAGGCGAATGGCCAGGCCGCGCAGGCTGGACTGACCGGCCATCTGTATGCCTGCCGGACCAAGGTCGATCAGGAGGCTGTAGGGGGCCTTTCCGATGAAAACCCCTGCGCCCAGCGGCAACCCTGCGGACTCGCGTAGCCAGGACTCGAGCGAGGCAGCCGCTAGTTCGCCCTTCACTACCAGCTGGCTGGTGCTGGAACCCCTGGTTTTCGATGCAGCGGTTGCAGTAAAGGGCCCACCGAGGGCTCTGCCAGAGACGGCTAGGCTTGTCAGACCATTTTCGTTAAACCCCAGGCTGCCGCGGACCACGGACATCTCGGGAATGTCGGGATCCAGAACAATACGATTGTCCTTAAACGACAACTGGCCCTGTACCTGAGATGCCTCGGTGTTGTTGAGGTCGATGGCAAGCGACAGGCCGAGCTGGGCCTGTCCACTGGCCAGGCTGCCGACGAGTGCCTGGTCGAGCCAGTCGCGCACTGGGGAGCGGTTGGCCGTATCGACCATCGCTGCAAGGCTGCCCGAGATTTCACCGTTGATAGTGAGAATAGGGTTTGCCGCGGTAAGGTCTGCAATCTCTGCAACCACCTGAGTGACTGGGGCCGATCCGATGAGGGCCTGCCGGCTCTCGATGCGAAGCCCTTGTCGCACAAAGGCAAGGTCGATAAAGGCGCCGGTGATCCTCGGCCACTCGGGACTGAAGGCAAGCACCTGATCCTCTAGCCTGAGCCGCACATCGAAATCGCCCGTGCCTTGTTGCTTAAAGGGAAACTCGGCAAGCGGCCCTGATATCTGAAAACTACCACTGACAGGCCGGCCGTTCTGAATGGCTCGCACCAGCCATGCCCGGGTATCTGGACCCATAGAAAGCGGCAGAAGCCCCTTGAGCTCGGTGGGAACAAGCCCGCCAATGCTGCCGGAGGCCTCGAGACTGCCAAGCCCTTCTCCCGTGTACAGATAGCGACCCTGCGACCGGAGCTTGAGTTCGCCTTGGCGGACAAGAAGCCTATCGACAAGCAGGGTGGCACTGATCTTGGCGTTATCGGCACCGGCCTTCAGGCTGGCGATCAGATCCTGGGCAGAGAACTCAAACTGACCCGAGAGCTCATCGAGCCGGATCTCTGCCTTCGGAAGGTGCCCGGGGATGCGGAGGGTGAGATCCTGGCTGGACAGGGAAAGACTGCCTTGCCGTGGTGACAACAGCAGCCGTCCACTGAGGCCCTGGACACGCGGCGCGTTCTGCGCCCGGGTTCCGAAGGCCGCTCCTAGCCCGGAGAAACTGGTATCGAGCCGAAGCTGCTCGAGTAGCTGCTCTGCCGTAAGGTCGGGTACTTCCTCGATGGCACCCCGCCAGTCAAGGCGCACCGCGCCAAGCTGTCCTTCAAGCTGCGGCATCTGGATTGTTCTACCAACCAGCGCCGAGACCTCGGCAGCATCCATGACTGCGGTCTGCAGGGAGAGCCCGTCGTCAGAGAGCTGCAGCCGTAGGTCGTTTAAGAGCAGGCGGCCTGATGCAGCCGAAGACTTGGTGGCATCTACCCAGGAGAGGTCTGCCCGATGGATGGTCCAAGGCCCCTGCAAGGAGAGGGCGCGCAGAAGGGGCCTGGGATCCTCAGGTCTGGCATCGGAGGGCGAGGCTTCCGGGGCCACGGCACCGGAAGGACTCTGGTCTGCGGAAGTCTGCCCGGCTCGCCCGAGTGGAAAGCCTGCGAGCCGCCACGATCCCTGTGGGTCTTTATCGGCAAACACCTGAAGTCTGGAGACCTTGAGCTCTGAGAAGATCGGCATGCCATAAACAGCAGAAAGCAGGCTTCGCAGGCCGAAGTCTGCAGACACCGACTCGGCTACTAACAGGTCATTGGGGGAGGCCTCGGAGCGGATTCGAATCTCGCCGATGGCGAGACGCGGCGCTAGCCATGAGCTCCACTCGGTGTGGGCATTTTGCACCGTAATCGAGATATCGGATTCGCCAAGGTATTGGTCGAGAGTCTGCTCTAGGCGAGCAGGATCGTTGAGAAGGCTAGCAAGACTGGGCCAGAGCCAGTACCGAACGCTGAGTGCTGAGGCCACGAGGATGAGCAACAGGCCAGCCAAGGCCAGTACGAACCAGAGTGCGAGGCTGCCAAACGGCATCCCCGAGGCGCCTTTATTTCCTGCCTCAGGGATGCAACCCGCTTGCTGTGGTTTTGCAGAAGGATTTGGCATTATCGAAATTTTTGCATACCTAAAGAGGCTAAGGCAGAGGCGACGACTATGGAATGTCTTGATCAGATCTTAAACCCGGAGGACAGGCAGGGCTACACGCGGGTAGGGGAGCATTCTGCGTTTGCACGGCGCTGCCTGCCTCTGGTCATTGCGCGGGGGCAGCTTTTGTCGCTCGCGCAGCCAATAGATGGGCCCCTGCTGCTTTCCCACCTGGCCCGTGGCTGGCCGGAACTCTCAGTTTGTTACACGGGACTTACCTGCGTGCTTTCGGAGGACAGGGCCGCTACCGCATTACGACAGTTTCGAAATAGCGCCCTACTGGCGATCATGGGCAGAGACCTTTGCGGCCAGGCCGATCTCTCCGAGAACCTGGAGAGCATCACGATATTGGCCGAGATCTGCCTGCACCTTGCCTACCGGGCGGTGGGGTATCAGATGACGCAGCGTCATGGACTGCCCCGCCGGCCCGATGGTAGGCCCGTGGATCTGCTGGTTGTGGGCATGGGCAAACTCGGTGGCGGTGAACTCAATGCCTCCTCGGATATCGATCTGATCTATGTGATTGCAGAGGAGGGCCAGACCGATGGCGTGGACGGCAAGGGAATACTGGACCTGCCCACTTTCTTTACCCGGCTTGGCCGGAAACTCGCGCTGTTGCTTGGCGACGTGACCGCCGATGGAATTGTCTTTCGGGTTGACCTGCGCCTGCGGCCAAACGGAGACTCGGGCCCCCTAGTTTCCACCTTTGCCATGCTGGAAGACTATCTGATGGTGCAGGGCCGGGAATGGGAGCGGTATGCCTGGGTGAAGGCGCGCGTGGTGAGCCCAGCCTTTTTTTCCGAGCCCGCGGTTTTTGCCCAGGACCTGCAGAGCCTGGAGGATATTCGCAGGCCCTTTGTATTTCGTCGATACCTTGACTTCAACGCCCTTGCGGCTTTACGAGACCTGCATCAGCAGATCCGGGAAGAGGCCGAGCGGCGAACCTTAAAGCGAGAGTCGCGTCTGGCCGGTGAGTTTGATCCGGTGGATCTGAAGCTCGGGCCGGGAGGAATTCGGGAAGTGGAGTTCATTGCCCAGTTGTTTCAGTTGGTGCGTGGCGGACGCAATGCTACTTTGCAGGCGCGGGGGACACGGGAGATTCTCCGGGTTCTGGGTGATCAAGGGCGACTGTCTGCGCAAGAGGTGGAGACGCTTTTTGGCGCCTATCGTTTCTGGCGACTGCTTGAGCACCGGTTACAGTATGTCGAAGATGCCCAGACCCATGTGCTTGGCGGTGCCCAGGCCGAGGTCAATCACGCCGCCCAGTCTATGGGGCTGGCCAATGGGGCTGCCTTGCATCAAGAGATTGCCCATCATCGGGAGCAGGTGAAACACCTCTTTGAGCGCCTGTTTCGCAAGGAGGTCTCTGATGCCAATGCCTCTGCAGAGGCAACCGGACAGACCGCTCGCGCCACGGATCGGGAGAGCCGGCTTGCCCGGATCGCCCGCCAGATTGACCAGTTGGCCCTTGCGAGCGAGACCCCCGATGCACTGCGTGTCGGGCTGCAGGGCCTAATTGATGCGATTCAGAAACGCACCGCCTACCTGGCGCTTTTTGATGAATACCCAGATGCCCTGTCTCGGGTGGCTCGCGTGATTGCGGCGTCGTCCTGGGCGGCGGAATATCTGCGCCGGCATCCGATAGTGCTCGATGAGCTCTTGGATACCCGAACCTTGTTTGATCCGCCGCAGTTTGATGTATTTGACCGAGCCCTTGCCCAGCAGCTGGAACAGACTCTGGTTCAGGGGCAGCCCGATGTGGAGCGGCAGATGGATATTCTGCGCGAAGCCCACCATGCCCAGCTCTTTCGGCTTTTGGTGCAAGACCTCGACGGACTCTGGCCGCTTGAGAATCTGTCGGACCAGCTTTCGGCCTTGGCTGACATCATGATTAGCGCAACCCTGCGATCGGCCTGGGCCGCAAGCCCCCGGCGCCACTGCGATAGCCCTCGGTTTGCCGTGGTGGCCTACGGAAAGCTCGGTGGCAAGGAGCTTGGCTATGCCTCCGACCTTGACCTGATATTTCTGCATAACGATCCCCACGAACAGGCCCCGGAGAACTATGCCCGGCTGGCTCAGCGCTTGAATGTCTGGCTTACCACCACCACCGCTGCGGGCAGCCTGTTTGAAATTGACCTGCGGCTGCGCCCGAATGGCAACGCTGGCCTACTGGTGAGTGACTTCGACGGGTTCATGGCCTATCAGATGGAGAAGGCATGGGTCTGGGAGCATCAGGCGCTTACCAGGGCCCGATTTTGTGCCGGTGATGTGCGGATCGGCCAGGCCTTTGAGCAGGGGCGCATCGCAATCCTGCGCATGCGGCGCGACCCCTGTGCCTTGCTCGAAGAGATTCTGGCGATGCGTCAAAAGATGCATGAGGGACATCCCAATGCCAGCGGTCTTTTTGACCTCAAGCACGACGCAGGGGGCATGGTCGATATCGAGTTCATGGTGCAGGCCTTGGTTCTGCGGCATAGCGCTGACCACCCGCAGCTCACGGCCAATCTGGGCAATATCGCCTTGTTGCATATCAGTGCGCAACTTGGGCTGATTGCGACAGATCTTGCCCAGGCTGTGGCTGATGGCTACCGAGAGTTTCGGCGTCAGCAGCATCGCCTGCGGCTGGCCGGGGCAGCCTCAGCCAGGCTAGACCTGCAGGCACTCGCACCGCACCGGCAGGCGGTGGAGGCCCTCTGGGCCCAGGTTTTTTCCGATGCCCCATCGGTTGTGCGGCCGCTTACCGAGATTCATGACCGGCCGCAGTCGATCTAGGCGGCTGCGAGCAGGTAGAGGGAAATGTAGAAGCCGCCCGAAACAACCAGGGCCAGTACGGTGCTCTTCCACCGAAACCAGACAACCAGGGCAAGGGCCACCGCCCAGAGCCTAAGGTTGGTAAGCGAAACCGCCAGCCCGCCGGCGTCGTTGAGCAGACTATCGGGCATCAGAATCGCGGTGAGTCCCGCCATGGGCGCATACCGCAGGGCTGCGGTAATCCGTGGTGGTAGCTGCCAGCGGGTCGGGAGCAAAAGCGGAATGCCTCGGCTGGCGATTGTGGTGATGGCCAGGCCAATGACCGTGACCCATATGGCGAACTCAGTCATTGCGACTGAGCCAGAGGGCCACCGCAACGCCCGCAACCACTGCGGCCAGAAGCCCAAGGTTAAGGGGCAGAGGCTTGAGTGCGACCGAGACGGCAGCAGCAGTGGCCACACAGCCCCAGGCCGGCCTGCCCTGAAGCATCGGTAGCAGCAGAGTGAGCAGGGCCAGTGAGGCAAGAAACCCCAGCCCCGCATCCTGGGGCAAGAAGCCACCGAGAAAGATTCCGACCATTGAGTAGGCCTGCCAGCAGACCCATCCCATAGCGGCTGACATGCGGAAGTACTGCAAGAAAAGACGTCGCCGGGCTGCGGAGTTGCTTCCGTCGGGGAACCGCAGGGAGATGGCTACCACCTGCGCGTCTGTGGACACCGTGCCATACAGGGCCCGCTTGGCCGGGGGCATATGGCGAAACCAGGGGCGCATGGCCAGCGAATAGATAAAGAACCGCAGGTTCACGATCAGCGCACTGATCCAGATGATGGGCAGAGCAGCGCCCGAGGCGATCAAGGGCAGGGCCGCCAACTGGGCGGAGCCGGCATAGACCAGCAGGCTCATGCCGACGGCCTGCCAGGGCGTGAGCCCGGCCTTAACCATGGCCATTCCCGTGACCACGCCCGAGATGCCTATGGCGATCATGGACGGGCTCAGGTCATTCCAGGCCTGCCGGACAGGGCCATTGCGTGAGCGGCGACGGAGGGAAATGCCGGGCATGCCGAAGCTTCGTTAGAATGTGGTAACTAGATGGCTGGGGAAATGTTCTGGTGTATCGATGGGCATGATGCCTTTTTCCTGGCCCTGTGAGAAATGAGACCCCAAGGAGACCCTGGCATGTCAATGGCCGACCGCGATGGATGGATCTGGATGGATGGAGAGCTGGTGCCCTGGCGGGACGCTAAGATCCATGTCCTCACCCACTCGCTGCACTATGGAATGGCCGTATTCGAGGGGGTGCGTTGCTATGAAACCCAGACCGGCAGCGCGATCTTCCGGCTCCAGGACCACACCCAGCGTCTGCTGAACTCGGCAAAGATCTTTCAGATGAAGATCCCGTATGAGGCAGCGGTGTTAGAGGCCGCCCAAAAGGAAGTCGTGCGGCGTAACGATCTTAAGTCGTGCTACCTGCGGCCTATTGCCTGGATCGGCTCAGAAAAAATGGGCATCTCGGCGGTGGGCAACACTATTCATGTGTCGGTGGTTGCCTGGCCCTGGGGTGCCTACCTGGGCGAAGACGGGCTCGCCAAGGGTATTCGGGTCAAGACCTCGTCCTTTTCAAGGCACCATGTCAATGTCTCTCTGGTGCGCGCCAAGGCCTCGGGCTATTACATTAATTCGATTCTGGCCCACCAGGAGGTGGCCGCCAACGGTTACGACGAGGCCCTGCTGCTTGATACCGATGGCTATGCCTCTGAGGGGGCGGGGGAAAACCTGTTTATCGTGAAAGCGGGCAAGGTCTACACGCCTGATCTCGCCTCGTGTCTCGACGGCATTACCCGCAGCACGGCAATAACGCTTGCCCAAGACCTTGGCCTTTCGGTCATCGAAAAGCGCATCACCCGTGATGAGATCTACTGCGCTGATGAGGCCTTCTTTACCGGCACGGCTGCCGAGGTAACCCCGATTCGGGAGCTCGATGATCGTGTTATTGGCCAGGGCCGTCGGGGCCCGGTAACGGAGAAGATTCAAGGCCTGTTTTTCGATGTGGTGGCCGGCCGTGCCCAGAAATATTCGGGCTGGCTAAGCCGAGTCTAAGGGTTCGTGCAATGACACGATCTGGTGCCGATTTGGGCCCGGAGGCTGTGGTGGAGCTCACTGCGGCCGACCTGCCAGCCTACTGCCCCAATCCGCAGATGCCCTTGTGGAGCAGCCACCCCAGGGTGTTTCTTGACCTGTCAGAGGGCCAGGCCCGCTGCCCTTACTGCGGAACCGTGTATCAGCTCGCGGCGGGGCATCAGCCCAGCAGTTCGCATTAAGTGCTGTACTGAGGGTCGCACTACGCGTTAAGCGTCGCACGCACCGAGGCAGGATCCTGCTCGTAACACTCTGTTGGCTGGCCTCTGCCAAGCGACGCAGCGACCTTCAATGCGGCAAAGCGCATGGTGGTCTTATAAGGGCGCTTACTCGGCGACAAAGCTGCCCGATTTCCCGCCATGCTTTTCTTCGAGCCGTACCTCGGAAATCACCATGTCCTTCTGCACGGCCTTGACCATATCGTAGATGGTGAGCAGGCCAATCTGCACCCCTGTGAGGGCCTCCATTTCGACGCCGGTCTTGCCCGTTGTGGCTGCCTGCACCCTGCACCAGATGCCCGGGGGATCTGCCTGCAGCGTAAATGCAACCGAAAGATGGCTAAGCGGCAGCGGGTGGCATAAGGGAATGAGGGTACTGGTGCGCTTTGCCGCCTGAATGGCAGCAATGCGGGCAACGCCAAGCACATCGCCTTTTTCTGCCGATCCCTGCCGAACCAAGTCGAGTACATCGGGTCTCATGCTAATGAACCCCCGAGCAACTGCCAGTCGGGCCGTTTCGGGCTTCTCAGAGATATCCACCATATGGGCTTGGCCCGAGGCGTCAAAATGGGTCAGACCAGTCATGGTTCTATCATAGCCCGCATGAGAGTACTTCTTTTCCGTTTAGGGGCGGTCTTCAGTCTGTTGGTTCTCGTTAGCGCCTGGTTGGAGTCGCCAAGGGCAAGCGGGGTGGGCCCGGCCCCTGGGCCAGCCGCCTCGCCCGCTCCTCTGCCCGCCCTGGGGGAGACGTCCACAGATGTTCTGTCCGGTGCCGCCGAGCGCCGACTCGGGCGGTCTATTTTTGAGCAGCTGCTCAGGGCGCGGGTGGTGCACGATGACCCTGAGGCCCAGGACTATCTCCAGGTGCAGGCCTCCCGGCTATTGTCTGCAGCGCTTGCGCGCAGCGAACTCGGCGCAGAGGCCGGACTGCTTCCCGAAGACTTTCGGTTTTTTCTCGTAAAGGACCCGAGTATTAATGCCTTTGCCCTGCCGGGGGGGTATATCGGGGTGCACACCGGCCTAGTGGTTCAGTCGGCGCGTGAGTCTGAGCTGATGTCGGTGCTCGCCCACGAGATCGGGCATGTCACGCAGCGCCATATTGCCCGGCTGTTTGGTCAGCAGCGTCAGTCGTCCGGGGTGATGATTGCTGCCGCCCTCTTAGCCGCAATTGCCGCGGCCAGCAGCCCGGACGCGGCTATGGGCATTGTCTCACTGGGGCAGACGGTGGCGGTGCGAGAACAGCTCGCGTTTTCGCGGGATGCCGAGCGCGAGGCGGATCGTATTGGCCTGCTTCTGCTTGAAGAGTCTGGCTTTGCGCCCGAGGCTATGGCCGAGCTTTTTCAGAAGCTGTCTCAGGCGGGAAGGTATTACGAGTCTGCAGCGCCATCCTGGCTGCGAAGCCACCCCCTAACCTTAGAGCGAATCGCGGACGTACAGGCCCGCCTGCAGGCCCGGGCAGCCCCCTTCAGACCGCAAGGGCCTGAGGCTTCTGGCAGCCTGGAGTTCGCATGGATTCGGCAGCGGCTTGCGGCAACCGCAGACCAGTCCGTCAATGGCCTTGCCCGATCGGCAACACTGCTTGCTACCCAGCGTGCGGACCCAGTGTTTGCTGCTGCAGCAGATCAGGCAAGACTCGCCTATGGCCAGGCCTGGGTTGCGCTTGGGCAGGGCGATAGCGCTGCCGCTCGGGCGTTTATTGATCAATCGATGAACGCTGCGGCCCAGGCAGATAATGCCGCGCGCAGGAAGGGCGATACAGATGCTGGTCCGGGAATCATAACGCTGGCCCAGCCTTTCTGGGCCTTGGCCAAGGCACGCGCCTGGCAGCAGTCCGGTCAGCCGGCCAATGCCCTCACCGAGGTAGAGGCGGCATTGCTTGCCAGCCCGCAGTCTATTGCCACTCGGGCACTGGTGCGGGTGGCGATTACCGTGGAGCTAGACCTTGGTCGCGCACAGCCTGCCCTCACCCGTGCCCGTTGGTTATCTACCCACTGGCCCCATGATGCGGAGGCATGGCGGCTGCATGCCCAGGCAGCTGCAGCGGCCAGTCGCCTAACCGAGGCGCATGCAGCCCAGGCTGAACGTTATGTGCTGCAGGGGGGCCTGGCTGCTGCCTTAGAGCAGCTTGCTCTGGCGCGAAAGGCCGCAGGCACCGCCTCTGGATCTGGAGACCAGTTTATGTCTTTGTCTCGGATCGATGCCCGAATTGGGCAGCTTCGCCAAGAGATGCTGCGGCTAAAAGAAGAGGGTCGCCAGCCCTAAAAAAATAAAGAACCCCATCGAGTCGGTGCTAAAGGTAAGAAGTACCGAGGCCCCGAGCGCCGGGTCGCGCCCCAGCTTTTGCAGCAGCATGGGCACAAAGATGGCAATCAGGGCGGCAATCAGGAGGTTGAGCATAATCGCCAGCATCATGGTGAGCCCCAGTAGCATTCCCTGATCCGACCCCGAGTAGAGCCACCAGGCGAATAGCCCGGCCACAAGCCCCCAGACCAGGCCGTTGAGTGCGGCGATCGAGAGCTCTTTGGCAAAGAGCCGAGAGAGATTACTTGCTGTCACCTGTCCAAGCGCCATGGAGCGAATAAAGATGGTCATGGTCTGGTTACCAGTGTTCCCAGCAATGCCCGCCACAATCGGCATGAGCGCGGCAAGGGCCACCACCTTTTCAATCGTGCCCTCGAAGGCGCCGATCACGCGCGAGGCAAAAAACGCGGTGCAGAGGTTTAAGGCGAGCCAGAGCCAGCGGTTGCGGGCCGAGGCCCAGATGGAGGCAAACAGGTCTTCCTCTTCGCGCAGGCCTGCCTGGGCAAGCACGTCAGAGTCGCCTTCCTCGCGAATCACATCGACTACCTCAGAGACCGTCAGGCGGCCAATGAGCTTGCCATGTTCATCAACAACCGGTGCCGATACCAGGTCGTAGCGCTGAAACGCCTGGGCGGCCCCAAAGGCATCGTCGCGGGCATTGAGTGAGAGAAGGTCATGCCGCATAACCTCGGCCACCAGGGTCTCTGGCTCGTTGAGCAGTAGCTGATCGATCGATAAGGCTCCCCGAAGATGCTCCTTTCGGTCGACGACAAAGACCTGGTCCGTATGGGCCGGCAGCGCCTCAAACCGCCGCAGGTAGCGCAAGACAACCTCAAGCGTGACATCGTCCCGAATCGTGACCATCTCGAAGTCCATACGGGCTCCGACGCTGTCCTCGGGATACGACATTGCCGCCCGCAGCTGCTCCCGCTCCTCAATGGTCAGTCCCTGGCGCACGCGTTCGACGACATCAAACGGGAGTTCCTCGGCCATGGCTGCCAGGTCGTCGGTATCCAGAGACTGGGCCATCTGAATCAGGGCGCTGCGGGACATCATCTCGATGATCGGGGCCCGCACGGCGGGGCTGAGTTCGACCAGGACCGGGCCGTGACGATTCTCATGCACCAGGGGCCAGAGCAGCTCGCGTTGCTCCCGCGGAAGAGCCTCAAGCACATAGGCGATATCGGCTGCATGCAGGGGCGCGATGCGGGCCGCCAGGGTGTTTCGCTGCTGCTTGGCGACCAACTGCTCGACTAAGGCCTGGCGCTCCGGCTCGGTGGGATGCTGCTCGCGATGGACCAGCTCGGCCTCGACCTTTAGCCGGGCCAGCAGGTCTTGAATTTCCGCCAAGGCCCGGTGGGCCGCCTCGGGCTCGCGGGGTAGGGCAGTGTTCATGCGTCAGACTCCAGCGCGGCCACTAGGGCCTCGCGCACCGGCTCAGTATCCGGGCGCTGTCCTGTCCACAGAAAAAAGCTTTCGGCGGCCTGCTCCACCAGCATTCCCAGGCCGTCGGCACAAAGCGGGGCGCCAGCCGCCCGGGCCTGGCCGAGGAATACCTCGGCCTTAGGGCCATACATCAGGTCAAGGACCAGTTGCGCGCTTGTGAAGATACGGGGATGCACTGCAAGGCTGGCACCTTCGAGGCTCGCGGCAGTGGCGTTGATCACCAGACTGGGCCAGGGGCTGCCGTCCGGTAGGGTTTCGGCCTGCAGGGCATCAAGGCCCAACGGAATGAGAGGCGCAGACAGGGAGTGGTTCATTTGCTCGGCTAGGGCGATGGCCTTTTCAACCGACCGGTTGGCCAGCACGATTCGCTGCAGACCGGCGTCGCGAAATGGGCTGATCAGACCCCGGGTGGCCCCGCCAGCGCCAATAATGAGCACCTCGTTGCCGTTGAGCCCACCGTCTCCCAGGATGCGGGTCAGGTCGCGCACCAGACCAATACCGTCGGTGTTGTCGGCCGACCATGATCCCCCTTCGGCCGCCTCGCCTGTCTGGTTTGTCTCTGCAACGCGCACCAGCGTATTGACCGCGCCGGCCGCCTGGGCCCGCGGCGCGATATTCCAGCCACGGGTCTGGGCGAGCGCGAAGGCAGCCTCCTTTAAGGGAATGGTGAGGTTAAGCCCCTTGTAGCCCTCTGCCCAGAGACGGTCGAGCGTCTGGGCAAGGGCCTCTGCCGAGGTCTCAATCCGGTCGTACTGCAGGGCCGCTTCAGACTGGCCTGCAAAGGCATGGTGGATGAAGGGTGAGCGGCTATGGGCAATGGGTGAGCCCAGCACCGCGTAATGATCAACCCGTGATTCCTTCAGAATGCCCTGGCCGCGTGCCTCGAGATGGATATCGAGCGCATCGCCACTGAGGAGTTCGACCTGGACCTCGGTTCCGGGCGCAAGCTGGGACCAGTCTGGCAGACGAACGATCGCTGGGGCACGGCGCAGCCTGAAGAGTCCCTCCCGGCCAGCTACCGCAGGCTCGATGATCGGCGGCTGGTCTGGGCTACGTGACCAGGATTCGGTTGGCATACCGGCCTGCGCCCCAAGCCACCGAATGCTCCAGTACCGCTCCATCTGGGTCTGAAACTCAGCGTATCGGTCATAGCAGGCGTCGAAATGCGCGAGGTCGGCATAGAGCGAGGCATCGGCCTGGCGAAACACCGCCCGTCGCTGCCCGAGCACTGCCAGAAGCTGCCACTGGTTGATCAGGTCGCTATAGCGCCGCAGCGGTGAGGTGGACCAAGCGTAGTGGCTGACACCGAGCCCTTGGTGCGGGCCTGGGCTTGTCTGCATGCGCACGCGCCCAAAGGTCTGGCAGCGGTAGATTCCGGGCAACTGGGCAAGTGCCAGGGCCTCACCCCAGGCCACATTGGTCGCGATCATGAATTCTGAGACCAGAATATCGAGTGCGGATCCGCGGCGGCGCAGGCTGATCTCGGGAGTGCCCAGCCCCAGCTGATGGGCCCGGGGATCGTCGTGCCAGCGAACGCTTAGCTGAAAGTCGGTGCGGCCGGTGGGCTCGGGCTTGCCGCGTGCGGTTTCGCGCGCCCTGCGCAGCCCACGGGCGAGAAACAGCAGAGGCAGCAGCCCCGTCCATGGCAGGTCGGCGCATTGCGGCCGGGCTGGCGTATCAAGTGCTTCGGGCTGCACGGTCTCTAAGGTCTGGGTCAATGTCTCAAACCCCTCCTCCCAGTCTCCGTGACGAATGTTCTGGGCGATCTCTACTGTCTCTACGCAGCTCGTCTGGCGAAGACGCTCGCCTTGGGGGGAGAATTCTAAGTATAAGGAGACCGCAGGCACCCGAGCGCCCGCATCCAGCGAGGCCAGGGCGATAGCCTCTGGCGGCAGCATGGTGATCTTTTCCCCAGGAAAGTAGACCGTTGAGGCCCGGTCGCGCGCCCACTGGCCCAGAGCGCTTTCAGGCTCAATGAGCAGGCCCGGGGCTGCGATATGAATGCCCACCCGCCAGCCCGAAAACACTGGCTCGGCTGCGGTGCCCTCCTGATCAGGCGTTGGCGCGTAGAGGGGTACCAGAGAGAATGCATCATCGACCTCAAAGGTATCGGCATCGTCAATCGAATAGGCAACTGCCTGGGCCTGCGGAAGGCTTTGCAGCAGGGCCGCCTTGCGGTGGGCCAGGGCGGCGAGGTCGAGGCTGGCAGGCCCTTCGGCATGGGGGTGGGCAAGACCCTCGGTAAGAAATCGAGCCCGGTGCAGGGTATAGGCGCTGGGCAGGGCTCCGCGACTGAGCAATAAACGGGAAGGCGTGGTCTGCAGGGTGTGGGCCGCCGATTCGAGGGCCTTGTAGGCGATCGACTGCTTGTCGGGTCGAATGAGCAGGCCCAGGGCCTGACTGGCGATTTCCTGCGGCAGGGGATCGGTTCCCGCAACAATGGCCTCGGTAAGCTGTGCCTGGGCCTCTGCTGCGAGCCGCTTGCGTTCGGCCCCGGCAAGCGCCGCCTGCAGGGCCTCTGGCGGCGCCCGCCGAAATACCCCCTTGCCACGCCGATAGAAGTACATGGGGGCGCCGTGCAGGGCAAAGGCCAGGCTTGCCTGGTCCAGGGCGGATGCCTGGCTGCCATAGACTTCTTGCGAAAATTGGGCAAAGCCGAAGTCATCGTCCGGGGCACACTGCCAGAGAAAGTCTGGGTCAAGCTCTGCGGCCTGTGACTGGGCCTGACTCAGAAATGCCTCGGCCTCGGGCGTGGCAAACTCCAAGAGGCACTGGGCCTGCTTGACCTTTACCCTGCGGCCCGAGCCAAGCTCGATCTGCAGGCTGGCCTCGGCCTTGGTCAGGATGCGTCCGGCCCGGTACTGGCCCGCATCTTCAAAAAGGCAGTGCATGGCCCTTGCGTGCGCTAGCCTACAGCCGCCCTGGCGCTACTGTCCGAGCCGGTGCTATTAGAGGTATGCGCGTTGGGCGACTGGCAAGCAGCCAGCGTGGCCAGGAGCCGCTCATGAATACCGCCAAAGGCACCGTTGCTCATGACCAGGATGTCGTCTCCTGCCTGGGCCTCACGGCAGACTGCCTCGATGAGCACCGCCAGGCTGTCAAAGGCCTGGGCCTTGCTGCCCAAGGGCGCAAGGGCCTCGCCCAGAGACCAGTCTAGTCCGCCCGAAAAGCCAAAGACCGCATGGGCCTGGGCCAAGGATTCGGCCAACCGCGCACGCATGACCCCCATTTTCATGGTGTTCGACCGCGGTTCGAGCACCGCCAGAATGCGTCCCCCGGGCCGCTGATGGCGCTGCAGGCCCTGCAGGGTGGTGGCGATGGCAGTGGGGTGATGGGCAAAGTCATCAAAGATCCGCACCCCGGACCGCTCCCCGCGCAACTGCATTCGTCGCTTGATGCCACGAAAACCGGGGACTGCCGCGATCAGGTCTGCGATCGGCGCCCCCAGTGAGACGGCCGCTCCAAGGGCTGCCGCCAGATTGGCCCGGTTGTGATCCCCCCAGAGCGGGCTGGTGACAATACCTTGGGGCTCGCCGTCTAGCCATACTTCGAGCCGGTCACGGCCCGAGTCGTCAGGCGTCGTGGCCACGAGCCGCAGCCGAGCGGAAGGCTCTGGGGTTGTGTCTGAGCCGTCCCGGGCCGGTGCGCCCTCGGCATGGTCAAACCGATAGACCGGGCTGTAGTGTCCCTTGGCAAGAACCCTCTCGAGGGCCGACTCCTTGGCCTTTACCCAGAGCGCTCCTGCCGAGGGAAGGGTGCGCACCCAGTGGTGAAACTGGGTCTCAATCGCGGCGAGATCCGCAAAGATGTCTGCATGATCGAACTCGAGGTTATTGAGGATCGCCACCTCTGCCCGGTAGTGCAGAAACTTTGACCGCTTGTCAAAAAAAGCCGTGTCGTATTCGTCGGCTTCTATAACAAAAGGCGCCCCGTCTGCAGCCGAACGGGCAGACACTCCAAAGTTTTCGGGAACCCCGCCGATCAGAAACCCCGGCGATAGCCCGCAGGCATCGAGCAGGTAGGCCAAAAGCGCAGACGTTGTGGTCTTGCCATGGGTGCCAGAGACGGCTGCAAGTCGTGTCGGGCCAAGCACATGGTCAGCCATAAACTGCGGGCCGGAGACCATGGGCAGCTTGCGGTTAAGAATTTCTTCGATTAGCGGCAGACCTCTTCGCGCGACATTGCCTACTACCCAGAGGTCTGGCTTGAGTGCGAGCTGATCTGCTGCAAAGCCCTCGATGAGGTTAATACCGGCCTGGGCGAGCTGGTCGCTCATCGGGGGATAGACCTGGGCATCACAGCCGGTCACGGTATAGCCCTTGGCCCGGGCAAGCTGCGCCACGCCTCCCATGAATGTGCCACAGATCCCGATGATGTGAATATGCATGCGGCATTGTACGACCGGCATAATGACGCGCTATGCATTCTTTACGAGACGAGATCGCTGCCGTAGCAGCCCAGATGATTGCTGAAGAGGGAATGGACTATGGGCCCGCCAAGCGCAAGGCCTATGACCGCATCACGGGCGGCCATCGCAGCCGTATCTCTCAAGAGTCGTTGCCCAGCAACGAGCAGGTGGAGGCCGCCGTGCGTGACTACCTCGCGGTCTTTTGTGCTGACCACCAGCCCGCGCGGCTTCGGGCGCTGCGTGGTCATGCCTTGTCTCTGATGCAGCGGCTTGCCGCCTATCACCCGCTGCTGCTTGGCGCGGCGGCCAATGGCACTGCCACCGAATTCAGCGGTATTCACCTGGCCTGTTTTTCAGATAACCCCAAGGCGCTGATGCTCTTTCTGCTCGACCATGGCATCAGCCCTGAGGCAGTGATGCTGCCGCATCCGGCGGGGCATGGCGAAGTAGAGGGTCTCGCCTTTGACTGGCAGGGCGAATCGGTGGTGCTTAGCCTGCTTCCCACCCCTGGGCTGCCCAAGCGACTCGGGGCGGTCTCGGCCGATGCGCTCACGGCGCTGCTTGCCGATACGGGGGCGACATGATGAAGGCCCGTCGTGCGCTGATCGTGATTTCGGTGATGGCCACGGGGCTCCTGGCCGGAATTGGCATTGGGGTCTGGCGTATGGTTCCCGAACCGGTACCGGATGTCGGCTGGTTCTACGACCTGTCGTTTCCGAATCGCGAGGGCCGCCCGGTTGCCTTAGAGGGCTATCGTGGTGAATACACCCTGGTAAACTTTTGGGCCACCTGGTGCCCACCGTGTATTGAAGAAATGCCCGAACTGTCGGTATTTCATGACAAATGGTCTTCAAAAGGCATTAAAGTATTGGGGTTGGCGGTGGACTCTCCCTCCAACGTCCGGGAATTCCTGGAGGAAAAGAATTTTTCCTACCCCCTGCTAATTACCGGGGCGGCCGGCAGTGAACTGGCACGTCGCTTAGGCAGTAGCATCGACGCCCTGCCTTATACCGTCCTGGTCGATCCCCAGGGCCGGGTGGTACGACAAAAAATGGGCAGAATCTACGAAGAAGAGCTCAGTAAGTGGGCAGAAACCGTGAAATAGGTCGATTTTCGGGCGCAAAGGGCTTTGCGCCTCAGGTACACTGATCTCTTCCCTTGGGAGGAAGTGATGGACCTAAGAAAACTAAAAACGCTGATCGACCTGGTGGCTGAGTCGAGCATTTCTGAGCTTGAGATCACTGAGGGGGAGGGCAAGGTGCGAATCGTGAAGGCCGCACCGGTAACCATGCCCCTGGCCGCAGGTGCCCCACTGGCCCACCAAATGCCCACGGCCCCCGCTTATGGCGCGCCTAGCTATGGTGCGCCTATCCATCATGGGCCGGCCGCTACAGCAGCATCTGGGGCAGACACCCTGGCCCCGGCCGCCGCAGGCGAGCCCCAGGGCCATCGGGTCACCTCCCCGATGGTGGGTACTTTCTATCGTTCATCCTCTCCCGGCTCTGCACCCTTTGTCGCTGTGGGTGACAGCGTTGCCGAGGGACAGACCCTGTGCGTAATTGAGGCCATGAAGCTGATGAATGAGATTCCCGCCGACAAGGCCGGGGTTGTGAAGGAAATCCTGGTTGAGAATGGCACGGCCGTGGAGTTTGGTCAGGCGCTCTTCATTCTTGGCTAAAGGCTAGCACCATGGCACTTTTTGAGAAGGTCTTGATTGCCAATCGCGGCGAGATCGCCCTGCGGGTGCAAAGGGCATGTCGCGAGCTCGGCATCAAGACGGTGGTGGTGCATTCCACGGCCGATATAGAGGCAAAGTACGTCAAGCTTGCCGATGAGTCGGTCTGTATCGGTCCCCCGTCTTCGCGTGAGAGTTATCTCAATATTCCTGCAATCATTGCGGCCGCAGAGGTTACCGATGCTGAGGCAATTCATCCCGGCTATGGTTTTCTCTCGGAAAATGCCAACTTTGCAGAGCAGGTTGAGCAGAGCGGGTTTCGGTTTATTGGCCCCACAGCCGATGTGATTCGCAAGATGGGCGACAAGGTGGCGGCAAAGCAGGCCATGATTGCGGCTGGTGTGCCTTGCGTGCCTGGCTCCGAAGGCGCTCTACCGGATGACCCCAAAGAGATCATTCGTTGCGCCCGAGCAATAGGCTATCCGGTCATTATCAAGGCCTCAGGCGGTGGCGGGGGCCGTGGCATGCGGGTGGTCCACACCGAGGCTGCCTTAATCAACGCGGTGAACACCACCCGCGCCGAGGCGGCAGCGGCCTTTAACAATCCCGAGGTCTACATGGAGAAATTCCTGGAGAACCCTCGGCATATCGAGATTCAGATTCTGGCCGATCACTATGGCAATGTAGTGCACCTCGGAGAGCGGGACTGCTCCATGCAGCGGCGCCACCAAAAGGTGATTGAGGAGGCACCGGCACCGCGACTGTCCCCCCGAATGCGCGACAAGATTGGCCAGCGCTGTGCCGATGCCTGTAAAAAACTCGGATACCGAGGCGCAGGCACGATTGAGTTTCTGTTTGAGAATGACGAGTTCTATTTCATTGAAATGAATACGCGGGTGCAGGTGGAGCACCCGGTTACCGAATGCATCACGGGTATCGATATCGTTCAGCAGCAGATCCGGGTTGCCTCTGGCGAGCGGCTGGCGTTTCGGCAGAAAGAAATCAGTTTTAAGGGCCATGCCATTGAGTGCCGCGTGAACGCCGAAGACCCGTTTAAATTTACTCCCTCACCGGGACGAATTCTTTCCTGGCATGCCCCAGGGGGGCCAGGCATACGCGTTGACTCGCATGCCTATGCGAATTACACGGTGCCGCCACACTACGACTCAATGATTGGCAAGATCATCGCCTACGGCGATACGCGGGAGCAGGCAATCGCGCGGATGTCGATTGCCCTGTCGGAAATGGTGGTCGAAGGGATTCAGACCAACATCCCCCTGCACCGCAAGATCATGCGCGATACGCATTTTATAAGCGGGGGCACCTCTATCCATTATCTGGAGTCCATGCTGGATCAGGAGGCCTTGTAGTGCGCCAGCAAGGGCCAGTCGCTTGCCCTGGCAGATAAGCTCTGTCTGTCGGCCTGCGCCGGTTGCGAAGCAGACCGCAGACCAGTGGCTCGAAGACCTGTCGGATCGCCTTATTGCCGAGGGTGCCTTAAGTGTCAGCATCGAAGATGCCGATGCCGACCAGTGTGACAAAGAGCAGCCCTTATTTGGTGAGCCCGGATCAGATATGGCGCTGCGGGCCTGGCCCGCCAGCCGCCTCCACGTGCTACTGGCTGACGACCAGGATCCGTACCAATGGTGGCAACGCTGTGGGTTTCCGATAGGCGAAAGCTCGCCCGAGGTTGCCCGACTTCACGATGAGGACTGGGTCACCAAGACCCAGGCGCAGTTCACGCCGCTTGAGGTAGGCGACAGGCTCTGGGTGGGGCCGAGTTGGCATGCGGTACCCGCCCAGTATCGATGCGCGCCTCGCATCGCTCTGACCATCGACCCGGGAATGGCCTTCGGCACCGGCGGTCACGCAACCACCCAACTCTGTCTGGAGGCGATTCTGCAGGCCAGCGACCAGGGCCTTCTCACCCCAACCTCGCGGGTAATCGACTATGGCTGCGGCTCGGGCATTCTGGGGCTGGCAGCCGCCGCCTGCGGTGTCGAGCAGGTCGTGGCGCTTGATATCGATCCGGTGGCCGTGAATGTTGCCTGGTCTAACGCGAGTTTGAACGGCCTCGGACATCGTGTCCGGTGTATTGCTGCCCAGGAGGATATCTTCGCCCAGGGCGAGCTTGCGTCGTCAGGTTTCGACCTCGTGGTGGCAAATATTCTGGCCCAGCCGTTAAAGCTGCTTGCCCCTTTGCTCTGGCGTCTAACGGCTCCTCGTGGGGGCCTTATTCTTTCAGGTCTTCTGTCCCGTCAGGCGGAATCGTTAATTGCCTGGTATGCGGCTTCAGATCCGGCGCGTCCATCGCTCCAGGTGCTGGGGCAGCGTGATGGCTGGGCCTGTATTGGGATAATGCCGGGGTGATAGCAGCAACTACCATTGCCAGAAAGGAAAGCGGTTATTTATGACAACCAAGGTCGCTCCCCATGCCCAACAGCCTCTCATTCAGGTCAGTGGCTCAATAGCATTTGACACGATTATGGTCTTCGAGGGGCGTTTTAAAGACCAGATTCTCAGCGATCAGGTGCATATGTTAAACGTTGCCTTTCTCACACCACAGATGCGACAGGAGTTTGGCGGATGCGCAGCAAACATTGCCTACGGCCTGGTGGGGCTGGGTGCGCAGGTGGCGATTCTGGGCGCCTTGGGCCGCGATGGCCATGCCTATCACGGGCGCCTTACCGAGCTTGGTGTGGATATGGGCAAGGCCTTTGTATCGGAAGACCACTATACGGCGCAGGCCTTTATCACGACGGACCTCGACGACAACCAGATCACCGCCTTTCACCCTGGGGCGATGGAGATTGCCTGGCAGTCCCAGGTCATCACCGATCGCCATGGACTCGGAATCGTCTCGCCCAATGGAAAGCAGGCGATGCTTACCCACGCGGAGGCTTTCGCTGCCGCTGGTATACCCTTTGTCTTTGATCCGGGGCAGGGGCTGCCGATGTTCTCGAAGCAGGACCTTCTTGGTGTTCTGGGAAAGGCCAGCTGGCTGGCCGTCAATGACTATGAGGGTGAGATGCTCAGTCGGTGTATTGAGATGCCCCTGACAGAGGCCCGTGGTCTTCTCTGGCCCCACCCCACAGGCGGCGTTGTTATTACGCGTGGCGCGCAAGGCGTGAAAGTGATTGCACATGACCGTGAGGAGAGCCTGCCTGCCATGCGGGTGGACAATCCGGTGGACCCCACGGGCTGTGGGGATGCCTTTCGGGCGGGCCTTCTCTGGGCGCTCTCTGAGGGGTACGACCTGACCGCGAGCTGCAGGGTGGGGGTCATTATGGGAGGGATCAAGGTGCAGTCGCGTGGAGCGCAAAACCACGTTGTGGATCGCAACCAAATTCTGGCGGTTCTGTCCTAGCAGTCACAACCCTTCATCCTTTACCAGGAGTGTCTACTATGTATTTCTTTAGTCATAGTCCGCATCAGGCTCGTGCTATGCGATCGGCGGCCTTGGTCTCTGGCCTGGTCGCGTTAAGCCTTGTAGTTTCTGGATGTGCCACCCGAAGCAGCTCACCAGACATCTATCGATCGGGAGAAACCCAGGTCGAGCAAAAGCTTCGTGGGGGGGTCGTTGAGAGTATCCGCGGTGTCACCATTCAGCGAGACAGCACTGGCGCCGGAGTAATTGCCGGTGGCGTGGTGGGGGGTGTTGCCGGGTCTGGTGTGGGCGAGGGCCGTGGCTCGACGATCGCGGGGGTGCTGGGGGCCATTGGCGGAGCCGTGCTTGGCCAGGTAATTGAAGAGCGGGCGAATCAGAGGCCCGGCTTTGAAATCATTGTCCGACTCGACTCCGGAGAAAAGCGGGCAATCGTGCAAGAGGCCGATGTCTCTTTTCGGCCCGGAGACCGGGTGCGGCTCATCGGGTCTGGACCAACGGTACGGGTGGTCCCGTATTAGTCGATGCTTAGGCGGCAAATAAGGCCTGGTGCACCAGATTTTCCAGCCAGCCCTGCAGGCTTAGCCCAAGCTGCAGAACGATGAACACGGCAATCGGCGAGAAGTCGAGGCTGCCTGGCTTGGGAGTACCCGTCAGTTTCCAGACGGGCCTGATAAGCGGCTTTACCAGCACGGTAAGAACCGGCCGAATAGAGGCTGCCGTGGGGTTGCGCGAAAATAAGCCAAGCACGGCCTGAGCGAGTAAAAGCACCACTGCCAGCTGCATCGCCCAGCCCCAAACCCATATCAGGGCAAGAATAAATACCAGGCCAAAGGGCCTTACCACAGGGCCCTGCAGGGCGAGCGCGGGGTCTAGCGTTACCCATAGAAATTCGACAATAGCCAGTACGATGGCAACCAGTGTTGCCGATGCCAGGCTTCCCCAGTCAAGTTTTGACTGGGGCGGAAACAGCCGCCGCAGCGGAATTACCAGCCAGTCTGTGAACCGGAAGACCATCTGGCTTAAGGGGTTCATGGGATGGAGCTTTGCCCACTGCAGGTAGGCCCTCAGAAGGCATGCAACCGAGAAGATGCTTCCCAGGGCTTTGAGTAGAAACCAGGCAGACATCGATAGCAGGGGAGATCTAGAGAAAAAACCCCGCCACGAGGGCGGGGTTTGATCTGGCGCCTGACAACTGCGCCATTAGCCTAGGGCCGTGCCCCGGTGGGGAAAGGCCAGGTGCTTGAAATCGGCGCAGCGGTTGCCACGGGCTTTGCCGCGGCTGGCTTCTTCGCTGATTTTTTAGCGGCTGGCTTTTTCGCTGCGGCTTTTTTAGCGGCTGGCTTTTTGGCTGCAGGCTTCTTGGCGGCTGCTTTTTTAGCGGCTGGCTTTTTGGCTGCGGCTTTTTTAGCTGCGGGCTTCTTGGCGGCTGCTTTTTTAGCGGCTGGCTTTTTGGCTGCGGCTTTTTTAGCTGCGGGCTTCTTAGCAGCTGCCTTTTTAGCGGCTGGCTTTTTGGCTGCGGCTTTTTTAGCTGCGGGCTTCTTAGCAGCTGCCTTTTTAGCGGCTGGCTTTTTGGCTGCGGCTTTTTTAGCTGCGGGCTTCTTCGCGGCAGCCTTCTTTGCCGCAGGTTTTGCTGCGGCCTTCACCGCAGTCTTTTTTGCTCCAGGCTTAGCGGCCTTGGCCTTCTTTGCCTTCTTCTTTGTTGCCATTGCTTTTCTCCTTCATGCCGAAGTCTTCGGCAAAGTCACAGGGAGATTCGAACCAGATGGTTCGAACCATTCATTTGCGCAAGAAAAAAAGGCCGTTGCCCGAGATCGAGCGGCGGCCCTTTTGACTTCTAACGCCAATGAATGCGGGAGAGAGACCCCTTGCCGAGGAATGGATCCTGGCAATGCATGTTTGAGAATTGCGACTGTGGCTATTCCCAACTCAGGGCACCACCCGTCTGATACTCGATCACACGGGTCTCAAAGAAGTTACGTTCCTTTTTAAGGTCGACCATTTCGGCCATCCAAGGAAACGGATTTTCCTCGGTGCTAAAGACGGGATCGAGCCCGATCTGTTGGCACCGACGATTGGCAATATAGCGAAGGTAACCTTTAAACATGCTGGCATTAAGGCCCAGCACGCCGCGCGGCATGGTGTCTTCGGCATAACGGTATTCAAGGTCTACTGCCTTAATAAAGAGCGCCTGCAGCTCTGCCCGAAATTCGGGGGTCCAGAGCTGAGGGTTCTCAAGCTTAATGGTATTGACCAGGTCGATACCAAAGTTACAGTGCATCGATTCATCGCGCAGAATGTACTGGTACTGCTCGGCAGCGCCCGTCATTTTGTTCTGACGCCCGAGCGCAAGAATCTGGACAAAGCCCACGTAGAAGAACAGCCCCTCCATAATGCAGGAGAAGACAATCAGAGACTTCAAGAGCTTCTGGTCTGCCTCGACCGTACCTGTCTGAAAGTCGGGGTTGGTAAGCGTGTCGATAAACGGGATCAGAAACTCGTCTTTGTCTCGAATCGAGCCGACCTCGTGGTAGGCATTAAAAATTTCACCTTCATTGAGCCCGAGCGATTCGACGATATATTGGTAGGCATGGGTATGAATGGCCTCTTCGAATGCCTGCCGTAACAGGTACTGGCGGCACTCGGGGGCTGTAATGTGGCGGTAGGTACCCAGCACGATGTTGTTGGCTGCCAGACTGTCGGCAGTGACAAAAAAGCCCAGGTTGCGTTTCACGATTCGGCGCTCGTCGTCGGTGAGACCGTTGGGGTCTTTCCAGAGCGCGATATCGCGAGACATGTTGATCTCTTGGGGCATCCAGTGGTTGGCGCAGCCCGCCAGGTATTTCTCCCAAGCCCATTTGTACTTAAAGGGAACGAGCTGGTTAACGTCGGTACCGCCATTGATGATGCGCTTGTCTTCTACCTTGACACGCCGGCTATCTTGGGTGCTCTGAGCCGAAGTAGTAGGCAAGGAAGACAACTGCGGCTCTGCCCCGGGGTGCTTACCCAGGGCAGTAGGAGCGGAAGATAACAAGGCTGCGGCCTGTGGGGCTGCAGGTTGCGACGCTACGGTTGTGGAGGTGTCTTCCCAGTTCAGCATATCGATCTCACTTTCTGTTCACCGAAAAAAGTTTTGAACGGTCCGTGAGAGTCGGTTGTTTCGATAGGCCGAATCATGATGGAACCGCGCAAAACGTGCAAATGTTTTTTTACATTTTTTCTCTGAGGATCAAAAAATTTTCAGCTTCGTCTCATTTGATCCACAGTGTTTGTCCTCTGCGTTTGACTGCATGCCAGAGAGATACACCTAGGCAGCCTTGTTTCGAAACCGTGCGCTGTTGAATTTCGAGACAAGGCCCTTAGAAATTCACTACTGACAAGCCTCGCAGTCTGGGTTGTCGATGGCGCAGAACTTCACATCAGAGCCTGGCGTGGTCTGCGCACCCCGGGCCAGGATAGGCTCTGCAGGCTGCGTGAAGCTGGCTGCCGCCACACCGGTCATTGCGCCCGCGGCTGCCCCTGCAGCGATGCCGCCAGAGACGGGGACCGCATTGAGTTGCCCCGTATTGAGCGTACTTTTTTCGGCGTGCGTTGCACCCATGGTGCGCAGGTAGTAGGTTGTCTTGAGCCCGCGCAGCCAGGCCAGCTTGTAGGTTTCGTCGAGCTTCTTTCCGGAGGCGCCCGCCATGTAGATATTGAGCGACTGGGCCTGGTCGATCCATTTCTGGCGACGTGCCGCAGACTCCACTATCCACTGGGTGTCTATTTCGAATGCTGTGGCATACAGGGCCCGAATCTCGGCCGGGATGCGGTCTATCTTTGCCAGACTGCCATCGAAGTACTTCAGGTCGGCGACCATGACCTCGTCCCACAGCCCGAGGGCCTTTAAGTCGCGCACCATAGCCTCGTTGACCACCGTGAACTCCCCAGAGAGGTTGGATTTGACATAGAGGTTTTGGTAGGTGGGCTCTATTGATGCGGAAATGCCGACGATATTTGAAATAGTGGCGGTGGGCGCGATTGCCACGCAGTTGGAATTGCGCATGCCGTGGGCCTGGATTCGGGCACGTAATGCTGACCAGTCGAGCCGAGCCTTGCGGTCGATCTCAACATAGCCGCCACGTTCTTTCTCGAGCAGGGTGAGGCTGTCCAGGGGCAGAATGCCTTGGTCCCAGAGTGACCCCTTAAAGCTTGAGTAGGCCCCCCGTTCTTTGGCAAGCTCTGTAGAGGCCCAGTAGGCCTCATAACAGACCATTTCCATGGAGCTGTCAGCAAACTCGACCGCCTCGGCCGAGCCATAGGGCACCCGCATGGCATGCAGCGCCTCTTGAAAACCCATGATTCCAAGACCTACGGGCCGGTGCCGCACGTTGGCGTTTCGGGCCTTTGCCACGGCGTAATAGTTGATGTCTATCACGTTATCGAGCATGCGCATGGCCGTGGCAATGGTCTTTTTGAGCTTGGCATGGTCAAGCGTGAGCCGACCATTGGCGCTGGCGGCAAGGTGCTGGACGAGGTTTACCGACCCGAGGTTGCATACGGCGATCTCGGCGTCGTTGGTGTTGAGGGTGATCTCGGTGCAGAGGTTGGAGCTGTGCACCACCCCGACGTGCTGCTGCGGGCTACGGATGTTGCAGGGGTCTTTAAACGTGATCCACGGGTGCCCGGTTTCGAAGAGCATGGTGAGCATCTTGCGCCAGAGCGATGCCGCCTGGATCTTCTTAAAGTGGCGAATCTCTCCTCGCGCGGCCTTTTCTTCGTAGGCGGTATAGGCTGACTCAAAGGCCTGACCGACTTTATCGTGCAGGTCGGGTACGTCCGAGGGAGAGAAAAGGGTCCACTCGCCGTTTTCCATCACCCGCTTCATAAAGAGGTCGGGGATCCAGTTGGCGGTATTCATGTCGTGTGTACGCCGGCGGTCGTCGCCAGTGTTTTTACGCAGCTCGAGAAACTCTTCGACGTCGAGGTGCCACGATTCTAGATAGGTACAGACCGCACCCTTGCGCTTCCCGCCCTGGTTGACTGCTACGGCCGTATCGTTGACTACCTTGAGAAAGGGAACGACCCCCTGGCTTTTGCCGTTGGTGCCCTTAATATGACTGCCCAGGGCGCGCACTGGGGTCCAGTCGTTACCCAGGCCGCCCGCGTATTTGGCCAACAGGGCATTTTCTTTGATGGCCTCGTAGATGCCATCGAGGTCGTCGGCGACCGTGGTGAGGTAGCACGAGGAGAGCTGCGAATGGGTAGTGCCGCTGTTAAAGAGCGTGGGCGTAGAGCTCATGAAGTCAAAGCTCGAGAGCAGCTGATAGAACTCGACTGCCCGCTCTTCGCGGTTGAGTTCTTGGATGGCAAGGCCCATGGCAACCCGCATGAAAAAAGCCTGAGGCAGTTCTATGCGCCGGCCTTCTCCCGAAAAGGTGTCGTTGCGGTCGATGAGGAAATAACGGTCGTATAGGGTTTGCAGGCCAAGGTAGTCAAACTGGAGGTCGCGTTCCGCGGCGATGGCCTGCGCGAGCCGCTTGAGGTCGTATCGGCCGAGCTCTTCGTTTAGAAGGCCGATCTCAATGCCCTTTTTGATATACCGAGGAAAGTAGTCGACATACTGCGACGCCATGTCTGCCTGCGAGACCTCTGCCCCCAGAACTTCCTTGCGAACGGTGTGCAGTAACAGGCGGGCACTGACTTTTGCATAGGCGGGGTCCTTTTCGATGAGGGCACGGGCTGCCAGGATGGCGGATTTTTCGACTTCTTCTACGGGGACGCCGTCGTAGACGTTTTTAACGGTGTCGTTAAGAACCTGCTCGACGCTGGCGTGGTCTTCAAGCCCTTGGCAGGCATCGGCAATGATTGCCTTGAGCCAGAGCTGATCGAGAGGCACCGTACGGCCTGCTACGGTCATGCTGAGCTGATGCTCTGCCACCTGCACCCGGGTCTTGGCCGCGCGTTCCTGAGACCGCCGCTCTCGGTAGAGCACATAGGCACGGGCCACCTCGTGCTCGCTTGAGCGCATCAGGGCGAGCTCTACCTGGTCTTGAATATCTTCAATGTGTACCGTGCCGCCGGCGGGCATACGGCGCAACAGGGCCGCCGTCACCTGCTGGGTGAGCTGCTCGGTGACCTCGCGAACCCGGGCGCTTGCCGCACCCTGGCCCCCCTGGACTGCGAGAAACGCCTTGGTGAGCGCAACGGTAATCTTGGGCGCATCGAAAGAGACCACGGCCCCGTTGCGGCGGATTACCTTGATATCCGAGAGGCCTGCGGCCACAGACAGGCCTCCGTCTTCAGCCAGAGGCTGGGCGAGTGGAGGGGTGGATTGGCCAAATTCGGTGGAAGGGACAGCCCGCTGCATGCCAGAGAACTCCTGAAAAACGTCTGAGAAACCGGCCTTCAGCCCACCTGGCGCAGTGACGCCGGAAAGGGGTGAAACATACTACCGGTAGTAATTTTTTTTATCTAACAGACTAATTGTAGTAGTCCTAGCGGCTGATGGGCAAGAACATTCCTCTGGATAAACCCTGACTTTGGGCCAGTCTGTCTGTGCAGACAGGCACCAGCTTATGCTCTCCAGGTAAGCCCAATAAACACCGGCGCTATGGCATCAAATCCTACGAAGCCCCTTTATTTTTCTCGCTACTGAGGAACTTCTTTTCCTCGCGAAATCCGACCAAGGGTGTCCCCCTTTAGGCCAGACCAATCGAAAAAGATCACGCCGGCGTTGGAACAATTCTCCAGGAAATGCCGTGCAGGCGAAGTTGGTCGGCAAGGCTTTTCCAGTCGAAGGCCGGCCCAGGATCTGTCTTTCGGTCTGGGGCAATCATGCTGTGGCCTGTGACGGCGGTTATGCCCGGACTGTCGTGGGCGAGCGCCTGGCAGGTGCGGCCAAGCGTGAGCATCTGTGCTGCGGTGTAGGGGATGCTGTCGGTGCCCTCCAGCTCAATGCCTATTGAGAAGTCATTACAGTTATGGCGCCCTTCAAATACCGAGACCCCCGCATGCCAGGCCCGGTCGTGGATCGAGACATACTGGGTGAGCAGACCCTCGCGGTTGATAAAAAAATGCGCCGACACCTCCAGACCCGCAAGGTCGGAAAGGCCATGGGGACTATTGGCGGTCAGCCCGTGCATGAAAAGGGTGTCCACCCAGGGGCCGCCGAAGTCTCCGGCAGGCAGGCTGATGCCATGAATAACAACCAACTGCGGGCCACAGCCCTGCGGTCGCGCATTATGGTGCGGGCTGTGGCGCCAACGGCAGCTCAGATCAGGGCCGCTGTAGAGCCATCCCTGGTCGCTAAAGCAGGCGGCTGACTCAGGCATGCGGCGCATACCCCCTGGGCCAGGCATGCTGCCCGTGTGTCTTATTGGGGCTGATCTGGTGTTGACTTTCGCGCATGGTCTTCGCAGCAAAAGGGCTGGTCTGCCCGCCAGATGGCCTCTGTGCGAGGCAGGTGCAGCCCGCAGTGGCCACAGGCAATGAGGTCGAGGGCTGGGGTGTCTTTTTTCTTCTTCGCGGCACCGGCCGGTGTGGCATCGGATGCGCCGGATGCCTTCTTGGCGTCGGGGCGTCCGAGAGCCTTGCGCAGAATCCACAGAGCAAGTGCAATAAGCCCGAGGATGATCAGAATTCGGGTAAGCATGGAAGGCGTGCGATAGGCTGATAGCGGGCTCTGGCCGCCTTAGCGTTGGATCAGAACTTCAAGCACAAACCGGCTGCCCACATAGGCCAGCAGCAGCAGCCCAAACCCCGCCAGCGCAAACTTTGCCGCCACCCGCCCCCGCCAGCCGCGAGATCGCCTTCCGAGAAAGAAAACGGCCACCATGACCCAGGTGGCCAGTGTGAAAAAGGTTTTATGGTCGACACGCAGCGGTGGGTGTTCCAGCCAGACATTAACCCAGACACCGGAGAGCAGGGTGAAGGTAAGCAGAACGAAACCGGCCCAGGTAATGCGCACCAGGGTATGGTCAAGGCTAATGAGTGCCGGCATGTCATCCCACCAGGGGCTGGCGTGGCCCCCTTTATGCAGGGCGGTCTCGAGCGACATCATCACCAGGGCATGGGCGGCCGCTACGGCAAAGGCACTGTAGGCCAGCATGGCTAACAGAATATGGGCTCGGAAGAGCGTGGGGGGCTGCTGCATGATCACCACGCCCTCGAACCATAGTGGCAGCAGACAGCCCACTGCGGTTAACGGAAAGATCAGAGTGGTAATTCTTGGGAGCCTCTGAAAAAAGGACTCTACCCAGAGCAGAAGCACTGCGAGCCAGAGGGTCCATGACACAGAACTGGCAAATCCGAAACGAAAGCCCGCCTCGGAGAACCAGGCAGGCAATAGGGTAAGGCCATGCAGCGTTAGCACTAGGGTGAGTCCCGCCATGTGCAGGGCGTTGGTGCGGCGAGTCACTGTCAGAGGCCCGGAGGCTCCAGTCGACGCCTGCGGCCTGCCTGCCTGTCCGGCCACCGTATGTCGATCTCGCCGCAGGCCAGATACCGTCAGGCCCAGATAGCCAAGAAAGGCTGCCCAGGCGGTTAACTCATACAATGAAGACTCCATAGAATCAGTGTATCCCAGCCGATGCTGCCCGGCCTGTCTTGGCCATCGCTGGCGTCGCTGTTACACCCCCGAACTGACCAAGGAATCCGACCATGCTAGAGACACTTACCGATCGGCTCTCAAAGGTGGTCAAGACCATGAAGGGTGAGGCCCGGATTACCGAGTCCAACACCCAGGAGATGCTGCGCGAGATTCGGCTGGCCTTGCTTGATGCCGATGTGGCGCTGCCGGTCGTTAAGCAGTTTGTGGCCCAGGTACGCGAGAAGGCGGTGGGCCAGGAGGTGGTGGGAAGCCTCACCCCCGGGCAGGCCTTGGTAGGGGTGGTGCACCAGGAGCTGGTCGGGCTCATGGCCAGCGATCAGCCGCCGCCCGCAACGGGCCTCAACCTAGCCAGCCAGCCACCTGCCATTGTGCTCATGGCCGGTCTGCAAGGGGCGGGCAAGACCACCAGTGTGGGCAAGATGGCCAAGTGGCTGCACGATCGCCACAAGAAAAAAGTGCTCACCGTGTCGTGCGACGTCTATCGCCCCGCCGCAATCGAGCAGCTGCGTCTGGTGAGCGCGCAGGCGGGGGTTGATTTCTTTACCAGTACCCCAGACCAGAAGCCCGTGGACATCGCGCTTGCAGCGGTGGACTGGGCCCGCCGGCACTTTCACGACGTACTGCTCATTGATACTGCGGGACGCCTAGCCATTGACGCAGAGATGATGGCCGAGATCGCGGCGGTGCATGCGGCGGTCAAGCCCGTAGAAACGCTCTTTACGGTGGATGCCATGCAGGGCCAAGACGCGGTGCGTACGGCCGAGGCCTTCGGCCAGGCCCTTCCGCTTACCGGCATTGTGCTCACCAAAGTCGATGGCGATGCCCGCGGGGGTGCTGTGTTGTCGGTACGGTCGATTACGGGAAAGCCCGTGCGGTTTGTGGGTACCTCTGAGAAGATCGATGGGCTAGAGGCCTTTGATGCCGAGCGTTTTGCCCAGCGCATTCTGGGCATGGGCGATGTGCTTGCGCTGGTGGAGCAGGCCCAGAAGTCGATCGACCTGAAGTCTGCCGAGAAGATGGCGGCCAAGCTGAAGTCGGGGGCCAAGTTCGACCTCGAAGACTTCAAGCTGCAGATAGGTCAGATGAAGTCGATGGGCGGGCTGTCCTCGCTCATGGACAAGCTGCCTGCCCAGTTTCAGCAGGCTGCCAAGGGCGGCGATATGTCGGCGGCAGACAAGTCGATTCGTCGTATGGAAGGGCTCATTAATGCCATGACGCCGCAGGAGCGCCGCAACCCAGAGCTCTTGAAGGCAAGCCGCAAGCGCCGCATTGCCGCAGGCGCCGGGGTGCAGGTGCAGGAGCTCAATCGCATGCTCAATCAGTTTGAGCAGATGCAGACGATGATGAAAAAGATGCAGTCCGGCGGCATGGCCAAGCTCATGCGCGCGATGGGTGGCATGGGCGGCATGGCCGGTATGAAGGGCCTCAGCGGCATGATGGGCGGCTTTCGCCGCTAGCGCGTTAGCCCCGTATCAACCGATTCGATTAGCCCCTAGCCTAACGCCCACTAGTCTAGTAGCCGGCCGACCGCCGTAGTCACCTCTGCAACTGCGCAGTCGCTCGCCTGCATGCCTGCCCGCTTGAGCAGTTCGAGCCGACCTTCTTTGAGCGACCGTTCGCCAATCGTGACCCGTACCGGTACGCCAATGAGCTCCCAGTCGGCAAACATCACGCCCGGCCGCTCGTCGCGGTCGTCGAGAATCACCTCGTAGCCTGCGGCAGAGAGTTCCGCATAGACCTTCTCTGCTGCCTCCTTGACCGCGGGGGATTTGTTCGCACCCACAGGGCAGATGACCACTTCAAAGGGCGCTAAGGCCCGGGGCCAGAAGATGCCCTTCTCATCGTGGTCCTGCTCAATGGCGGCGCCCACAATACGGGTCACGCCAATACCGTAGCAGCCCATCTCCATGACCCGGGGCTTTCCGGTTTCATCGAGCGTGGTGGCCTTCATGGCCTCTGAGTACTTGGTGCCCAGGTAGAAGACATGGCCGACTTCAATACCCCGCTCGATTTTGAGTGTCCCCTTACCACAGGGCGAGGGATCGCCCTCGACCACATTGCGAATATCGGCCACCATCATGGGCTCAGGCAGGTCGCGCCCCCAGTGCAGGCCAGTGGTGTGATGGTCTTTGCGGTTTGCCCCGGCCACAAAGTTTGACATTAGGGCCACCGTGCGGTCGGCAATAATCGTTACCGAGGCCGGTAGCCCCACCGGCCCCAGGTATCCGGGTTCGGTTCCAAAGTTCCTAACGATTTCGTCCACGGTGGCGAACCGAAACCCTTGGGCAAAGGGGGCAAGCTTTCCGACCTTCACCTCATTGAGGTCGTGGTCGCCACGCAGCAGTAGCAGAAAGATCTTTGCAGGGCTTGCAGGGCCCGGATCGCCCTTTGCTCTGGGGTCTGGTGTGGCGTCTTTCCCAGGGGGTGTTACGGAGTCGGTAGCCAGCACAAGTGACTTCACCGTCTGGGTAATCGGCAGCCCGAGAAACGCCGCCACCTCCGCACAGGTGCTTTTGCCTGGGGTAGGAACGGTCTGCATCGGGGCAGAGGCTGGCCCGCGCTCGGCCAGCAGGGGCAGGCCCTCGGCCAGTTCGATATTGGCAGCGTAGTCAGACTCGGGGCAATAAACGATGGCGTCTTCGCCGGTGTCGGCAACCACCTGAAACTCGTGGGATCGGGAGCCGCCGATGGCGCCGGTGTCTGCCGCCACTGCCCGGTAGCGCAGCCCTAAGCGGTCGAAAATCTTGCAGTAGGCGGCAAACATCTTGTCGTAGCTCGCCTCGGCACCAGCCACATCTTTGTCAAAGGAATAGGCATCCTTCATAACGAACTCGCGGCCGCGCATTACCCCAAACCGGGGGCGGCGCTCGTCCCGAAACTTGGTCTGAATCTGATAGAAATTTTTGGGCAGCTGCTTCCAGCTCTTGAGCTCGGTCCGGGCGATATCGGTGATCACCTCTTCACTGGTCGGCTGAAAGGCAAAGTCGCGCCCATGCCGGTCTTTCACCCTGAGTAGTTCTGGCCCCATCTTTTCCCACCGGCCGGTTTCCTGCCACAACTCAGCAGGCTGCACGATGGGCATTATGAGTTCAATGGCTCCTGCGGCATTCATTTCCTCGCGCACAATGGCCTCAACCTTGCGAATTACCCGCAGACCGAGGGGCATATAGGAATAGATGCCTGAGCCGACACGGCGGATCATGCCGGTGCGCAGCATCAGCTTGTGGCTGGCAACTTCGGCGTCTGCAGGGTCTTCTTTGAGGGTCTGAAAATGAAAGGCAGAGGCGCGCATAGAAATCCAAAGTAGGGTCGTGCGGGGTTAATCGCAAAACAGGTTGAACTGGTTCGTATAATCGAAGAATTATGCTAGATGAGTTCGGCTACCGCCCCAATGTAGGCATTATCCTGATGAATGGCCGCAACCAGGTCTTCTGGGGTAAGCGCGTGCGCGAACAGTCGTGGCAGTTTCCGCAAGGAGGCATTAAGCGGGGTGAAGACCCGGAGCGGGCCATGTTTCGGGAACTGCACGAAGAAACCGGTCTGCGGCCAGAGCATGTGCAGATCCTTGCCCGTACCCAAGACTGGCTGCATTACGATGTGCCCTCGCGGTGGGTGCGTCGCGAGTGGCGGGGCCTGTATAAGGGCCAAAAGCAAATCTGGTACTTGTTGCGCATGCTCGGGCAAGACTCCGATGTCCAGCTGCGTGCGGGCCCCGAAAAGCCAGAGTTCGATGCCTGGTGCTGGCACGACTTTTTTGTGCCACTAGAGACAGTTATTGAATTCAAGCGCGATGTCTATCGGCATGCGCTTGATGAGCTGGCCCGTTATGTCTTTACCGCCGAAGAGGTCACCACCAGGTTGTCGCGGTGTATGAGCTCGGGTTCTTCGACAAAGCCCAGTAGCTCCTCAATCTGAGCCGAGGGCTGGCCCATGATTTTTCGGGTTTCGCGGGCCGCATAGTTCACCAGGCCCCGGGCAATCTCTGTGCCTGCAGGGTCTAGGCAAGACACCACGTCACCGCGGTCGAAGCTCCCCTGTACGCCCACCACGCCAATGGGCAGCAATGACTTTCCGCCCGCAATAAGCACCCGGGAGGCGCCGGCATCAAGCAGCAGGGCGCCCCGCAGCTGTAGCTGGTCGGCCATCCATTGTTTGCGTGCGGCAAGCATGGGCACATCGGCCACCAGAAAACTGCCCAGCGCCTCTTCGGCGCAGAGTCTCTCCAGCACCCCGTCTTCCAGGCCACTGGCGATCACCGTATGGGCTCCGCTGCGTGAGGCCCGCTGGGCCGCCCGCACCTTGGTGGCCATTCCTCCTGTGCCAATACGGGTTCCGGCCCCGCCTGCCATGGCCGCGAGGCTTGGGTCGTTGGCCCGTGCCTGGTCGATGCGCTGCGCCTGCGGGTCTCTGCGCGGATCGGCGCTAAACAGACCCGGCTGGTCGGTCAGAATGATCAGCAACTCCGCCTCGATCAGGTTGGTTACCAGTGCGGCCAGGGTGTCGTTGTCGCCTAACTTGATCTCGTCGGTTACTACCGTATCGTTCTCATTGACCACAGGCACTACGCCCAGGCCCAGCAGGGTGTTAAGCGTGGCCCGGGCATTCAGATACCGCCGTCGGTCAGACACGTCTTCGTGGGTGAGCAGAACCTGCGCGGTTTTCAGCCCATGGGCCAGAAAGCCCACCTCGTAGGCCTGGGCCAGGCCCATCTGGCCTACGGCCGCCGCCGCCTGCAGGCTATGAACCTCATGCGGCCGGTCCTTCCAGCCCAGCCGCTTCATGCCCTCGGCAATGGCCCCGCTCGATACTATGACGACCTCGCGTCCCTGGCGGCGCAGCCCTGCCACCTGTGCGGCAAACCGGGCCACCGCCTCGGGATCGATACCCCGGCCTTGGTTGGTCACCAGGCTCGAGCCGAGCTTGACTACCCAGCGACGGGCATGTCGTATCTCGCTGCGGCCTGGGTCTATCAGTCTATGGTGTTCTTGCATGGGCGTACACCCCGTTCTGTTTAGTTTTGCGCCTTCGCATCCAAGATGCGGTCTCGCTGTCTGGCCAGTTGCTGAGCCATGTCCTCATTTCCCTGGGACTTGCTATTGGCGATTCCTAGCTCGAGCCATGCCAAAAGCGGTCGCCTCCAGCCTTGGCCCTCTGCTGTTCGTACTGCCGAGGGCCAGAGACTCTCTATAGGCCAGCCCGATCGCAGAAGCACCGAGAATGCGATGAGGCGAGACAGAGGCTGCTCCACTGCGTTAATTCGTGTAATGACTTTTGTCGGGTCGGCGGGCTTCTCAAGCAAAGCCTGGGCAACGGGCTGATGCACCGCTGGGAGAAGCCTGGGGTCAGCATCTGCAATAGATCCCAAAAGATAGCGATGATAGGCCTGTTCTTCGATGCCGCTATCTTGGGCGAGTGGGCTAAATGCATCACAGGGTTCCCAGTGAAGGCTGGCCACCTGGGCCGCGCATTGGGTGAGCGCAATTCGGGCCAAGAGTCGGGCCTGGCCTGTTCGTTGGCTCAAGGATTTTGCCCTTGAAAACTCGATGGCTGCGCGCCGGCTGTCTCCGGCGAGGTAGGCCTCTGTGGCCTGCGACAGCGATGACTGGGCTTGCAGAAGAAAACCGGGTGTCGGTGGACCGGGGCTCGCGCAGCCCGTTAAAAAAAGGGGGATTGCAAAAAGCGCCCCTAAGGCTGCCTTACCCAGAGACGGCTGTGCGGTTTTTCGAAGGCAATGGGTCATGGCAGTTGTAACTGCGAGTCCCGAGAAAAAGGCCAGCGTTGCTGAAGGCTCTGCATCATCTCTTCAACCGTTTTTAGGTTGGACTCCACATCTTGACGAAGCAGTGCGAGGTCTTCTGTGGCACGCCTCGTGTTCTGTGCAACCGCCTGGGCCTCGGCCAACACCAGGTTCATCTGGTTGAGGCTATTTCGTGCCTCTTGCAGGAGTTTCTGCGCCTCAGCTAGGGCAAGGTTTATCTGCTGCACGGTGCCCTGTGCCCGGCCATCGGCTGGCTTCGCCAGCGTCTGTCCCTGACCAAACACCTGTTGATTGGCGTTGGTCATCAGCTGGTTAGAGCTGGCCAGGAGCTGACTGGTCTGCTCCAGGGCACGATTCACCTGCGCAAGCGTGCGGGCATTTCCTGCCAATAACCCAAGCGCCCCCGAAGGCCCCGCCAGGCGATCGGTGGCGGCCTGCAGATTCTGCAGCGTGGCTGCAAGCGCAGACTGTCGATCGGTCTGAGCCGCAAGATTTTCTAACAGGGCTCTGGCGGCCCCGGCGATTCGGGGGACGTCGGCAGAGGCGTCTCCACGAAGTACGGTTCGAATCGCCCCATCTTCTAAGGGCGGGTCTTCTAAAATGCCAGAGAAGGCCCGTAAACGGGCTCCGCCCACCAGGCTCTTTTCCAGGGTAAAGATACTGCTTGTGCGAAGCCATTGGGCATTCGACAAAGGAACCCCGACTAGAATGCGGGCATTGCCTTCGGCAGAGAGCTCAATTTTCTGGACCCGTCCCAGGTTAAATCCGGCAAAGGTCAGGGCCATGCCCACAGACACGCCCTCGGAGTCGTCGCTGATCAGAACAAGCGACTGGGTTTTTTCAAAGGCGCCTCGCGCATACAAGACATAGACCACTGCCGAAACAAAGAGCAGGAGCGTTGCAACAATAAGGGCAAGGGCCTGCTTCTGGAGCTGCTGTGTCTGCATCGACTAATAATAAAGTGCAACGAGCGAGACAGCCTCGATGAGCAGCAATATTCCGAACAAAAGTGCCAGGTCTTGCCTAGCAACAGGGCTAGACAGCGGCAAGAAGACAATTGTGAGGCCGAAGAAAAACGCCTTGCCCATGAAAACGATGGCGAGCGCGGGGTCGAAAATCCGCCCGATCGATGCGGTGAACTCAGGCAAGCCCCAGGGAGAAAAGCCAAACACCGTGAGATACGAAATCGTTAGTGCAATTAGACTGGCGAGCAGGGTCAGCAAGACAATGGCAAACAGACACGAGACCGCATGGGGGACCAAGCGCCCTAGCAGCTGCTCGCTATCCATGTCCAGGGGAATACGCAGGGGTCCTGCCTGATGATGCGACCCTTGTGAAAGAGGTTCCTGCACAAAAGGCAAAGCCGCCTGCAGTGGGGCTGCTCCCCCTGTTGAGGCAGACGAGGCATAGGCCATGGGCAGGGCAATTCGGATCAGCACAAACAAAGACACATAAAGCGGAATTAACTCGAGGATCAGGCTTCGTACCAGAACCTCGACTGCAAACTGCGATAGCCCATAGCTTAGGGCTGTCTCGGTCACGATCTGGACAATCACCAGGCTGATAAAGCTCGATACGAGCAAGAACCCGGGCAGTATGGGAAGACAACGGGCGCCAATTTCTTGCAGCGCACTTTGGCGCACCGACCGTTCTCGATAGGTGAGGGGATTGAAGGTCAGAGCCGCTGAGGCAGCCATGAAGATCAGGGAGGCATAGATCCGCGCAATCATCGACATTGCACGGAGTCCATGGCTTGCCAGAAGTGCTCTAGTACGGCCGGTAGGCTACAGAGGACTCTGCGGCGATGGCAATACCGCCGCCTCGGTAGCACTGATTGATGCCAGCCAGAGCTGTATCTGCTGCATAAGCGGCCCAAGCCCTTCGCGGGTGAGCCCCGATGTATAGAACACCGGTCCCTTCCACTTAAGCGTCTTGTTCATGGCCGCCCAGCGCCTGTCGCGAAGGTCTTCGGTGAGCATGTCTGCCTTGTTCAGAATCAGCCAGCGGGGCTTTGCGGCAAGCCCTGCGTCGTATCGCGTGAGCTCCTCGGCAAGGGCCTTGACCTCTGCCGCCAGCCTTTTTCCGATGGCTGCCTCTGTCTGGCCTTCGGCATCCTGGGGGGCGAAGTCCACCAGGTGCAGCAGCAGCCGGGTTCTCTGCAGGTGTCGTAGAAACTGGTGCCCCAGCCCCGCGCCATCGGCAGCACCTTCAATAAGCCCGGGAATATCGGCAATGACAAAGCTCTGGCCCTCTCCCACACGCACCACGCCGAGCTGCGGGCTGAGCGTGGTAAATGGATAGTCGGCAATCTTGGGCCGGGCGTTAGACGCGGCGGCCACAAGGGTGGACTTGCCCGCGTTGGGCTTGCCCAGAAGGCCGACATCGGCCAAGACCTTTAGCTCAAGCTTCAGCCGACGCGATTCGCCGGGCTCACCCGGGGTGCACTGCCGTGGGGCGCGGTTGATGCTTGATTTGAAGTGCAGGTTGCCAAGGCCCCCCCGGCCGCCTTTGGCAAGCAGCACCCTCTGCCCGTCTTCGGCAAGGTCAGTGACTGTCTGCTCGGTTTCGGCGTCAATTACCAGGGTGCCCACGGGCATGCGCAGCGTTATGTCTTCGGCGCCCGCCCCGTATTTGTCGGAGCCCTGGCCCTGTTCGCCATTACGGGCCCGATGAATGCGCGCATAGCGGTAGTCGATAAGGGTATTGATGTTGCGGTCGGCCACTGCCCATATCGACCCTCCCTTTCCCCCATCTCCGCCGCTTGGGCCGCCCTTGGGGATGAACTTTTCGCGACGAAAGGCGGCCACGCCGTTGCCGCCCTTGCCGGCATGGACCTCAATAATGGCCTCGTCTATGAATTTCATGAGATATAAAAAAACCCCGCATGGCGGGGCTCTTTCCGGTTATGCCAATGTGGCTATGCCTATTGCAGCGGCCCCTGTCCGCGAGCCTTGGCCCTATGCAGAGAGTTACTAGGCGGCCACCACGCTTACAACCGACTTTTGCAGTGGGCCATGTACCGAGAACTGCACCTTGCCATTGACCAGGGCAAACAGGGTGTGGTCTTTGCCCATGCCGACATTCTCGCCGGCATGAAACCGCGTACCACGCTGGCGTACCAGAATGCTTCCTGCAGAAATGGACTCGCCACCAAAACGCTTAACACCGAGCCGTTTGGCCTCTGAGTCACGACCGTTACGCGTAGAGCCGCCGCCTTTTTTCTGTGCCATGTCAAACCTGTTTAAGAAGAATAACGACTATCGAATCTGCTGGGGTCTTTTGCTGGGACGCTGAGAGCGTACTAGATAACCTAAAGATAACTTCTACGCGCTGACAACCGATCCATCGGGCCGGACCATGGCCTCGACCGACAACTCGGTGTAGTTTTGGCGGTGGCCTTGGGTCTTGGCATAGTGCTTACGGCGACGGTGCTTAAAAATACGCACTTTGTCGCCACGCCCGTGGGAAACCACCCGGGTCTTGACGCTGGCTCCTGCAACGGTGGGGGTGCCTACCGAGAGTTGTTCGCCTTCGCCTAAGGCCAAAACCTCTGATAACACGCATTCGCTGCCCACCTCGAGCGGCAGAGTTTCTACGCGCAGCTTTTGGCCCAGACCAACGCGGTACTGCTTACCGCCTGTTTTGATGACAGCGTACATAGTTGTTTCTCTTTGGAAAATTGACTGCAAAAATCGAAGCCCTCGATTATGCCTTAGCCAAATGGTGAATTCAACAAAGGCTTCGGCTGCGCTAGCCGCCTCGGGCATAATCACTGGCGTGGAACCCCAGAGCGCCCCTCAGCCTGCCAAGCCCAACGCCTATCTCGACGCGTTGGCCTTAATTGACCAGGAGATGCGGTCGGTGGATACCGTGATTCAAAACCGGCTCTCCAGCGAGGTGGTTCTGGTGGAGCAGGTTGCCCAGTACATTATTCAGGGCGGCGGAAAGCGCATGCGGCCCGCTTTACTGCTCTTGTGTGCAAAAGCAGTAAACGCCCACTTCTTGGCTGAAAAAACCCAGTGTAGCGGCGCGTCGCCTGCGTCGCCTGCCGTGTTTGCCCAGCTCGCGTCGATTGTCGAGTTTATTCATACGGCCACCTTGCTGCATGACGACGTGGTCGACGACTCGGGCATGCGCCGGGCGCGTGAGACCGCCAACGCCATTTTTGGCAATGCCGCCAGTGTCTTGGTGGGCGATTTTTTGTACTCCCGGGCGTTTCAGATGATGGTGGAGATCGGCGCCATGCCAGTTATGGCGGTCCTGGCCGAGGCCACCAATGTCATTGCCGAGGGTGAGGTATTGCAGCTCATGAACTGCCAAGACCCCAATGTTGATGAGCAGCGGTATCTGCAGGTGATCCGGTATAAAACGGCTAAGCTCTTTGAGGCCGCTGCCTGCCTGCCGGTGGTTGCCCAGCAGGGCCCAGCAGCCTTGGCCGAGGCATTTTCGGCCTATGGCCGACACCTTGGCACCGCCTTTCAGCTTACCGACGATGCCCTGGACTATTCCGGGTCCGAAGACCTTTTGGGTAAGCGGCTGGGTGATGATCTGCGCGAAGGTAAGCCCACCCTGCCGCTCATCTACCTTCTGCGTGAGGGCAGCCCGGCCGAGCAGGCCATGGTGCGCTCGGCCATCGCTGCGCCCGATGCGGCCTCCTTAGACCAGATTGTCTCTTTGGTAAAGGGTTCGCCGGCGCTTGCCTACACCCGGCAGGCGGCCATGCAGGAATGTGCGCTTGGGCGCGCCGCTCTGGCCATGGTGGCTGACTCGGCCTATAAGTCTGCCTTGTTGGGCCTCTTGGATTTCGTGCTGGAGCGCGAGGCCTAGACGGTTTAAGAGGGCGTGAGGGGCTCGGCAGGCCCAAGAACCCGTATACAATCTAACGCTTCGGGCGCTTTCTCGCGCCTCGTCGGGGTGTAGCTCAGCCTGGTAGAGTACTGCGTTCGGGACGCAGGAGTCGGAGGTTCGAATCCTCTCACCCCGACCAGCAAGCCGCTCCCTCTCTCTCGCTGTTAAAAAACTGGGTTATGTCGGCGATTCAAGTATCCTGGGTTGGGTTAAAAAAATTAAGGCCTTAATTTTTTCGTTTTGCCTAACCCAAATACCTTAGAAATCCCATAATAGTCCCCTTCCAATTCCAAAAAAGCAGCAAAGATGGAGTTACGAAGGCGAAAAGTATCGATTCCTAAAGGAAACTTCTTCCTCTTTGGCAAGAGCAAAAAAAGTCGAGTTTCGAGGCGGAACCCCCTCTGGCTCTGGCTGTTCAGACCGCCCATGAATCGATACACTAAGAAGGTCGTCATTTTAATTTCTAGGAATCTTTGAGCGACCTTCCCTTGTGGGCGCAGGCACTGGCCCTGTTAGCCCTGCTGCTGGCGTCGGCGTTTTTTTCCATGTCCGAGACCAGCCTTATGGCAGTCAACCGCTACCGCATGCGCCACCTGGCCGAAAAGGGGCGTCGCGGGGCGCGGCAGGTGATTTCCCTTTTGGGTCAGACCAACCAGCTGCTTGCGACCATTCTTCTTGGAAACAACCTAGTGAATGCGGCGCTCACCGCCCTGATTACGGCCTTTGCCATCCGTGCCTTTGGAAACAATGACCAGGTTCTGGCCATTGCCACGGCGTCTGCGGCGGCGCTCTTGATTATCTTTGCCGAGATCATTCCCAAGGTGATCGGTGCCAATAGGCCCGAGCCGGTCGCCATGGGCGCGAGCTATGGGCTAAAGCCGGTTGTCTTGCTAGCCAGGCCCCTGGTGGCGGTAATCAATGGGCTGGTGTCGTTTCTGCTGAGGATCTTTCGGTTTCGTTCGGCTGACCCCGGTGCTACAGGCCTTACTACCGACGAGCTGCGGTCGGCTGTTCTGGAGTCTTCAGGCTTCATTCCCAGCCAGCACCGCAAGATTCTCTTAAACCTGTTCGACCTTGAAGACCTTCAGGTAGACGATGTCATGGTGCCTAGGAATCGCATGGAGGCCTTAAACATTGAAGACGATGAGGCAAGCCTCATTGAGCAGATCTCCACCTGCTTTCATAACAAGCTGCCTGTCTATCGGGGTGATTTAAACCAGATTGAAGGGATTCTGCATGTGCGTAAGGCCCTGGCCTTAGTGTCTCGCGAGTCGTTTTCCAAGACGCTGCTAAAGGAGGCCTTACAGCCTGCCTATTTTGTGCCCTCGGGCTCGCAGCTGTTTTCCCAGATGCAGTTCTTTCAGGAGAACCGACAGCATCTTGCCGTGGTGGTGGATGAATATGGTGAGGTGCAGGGCCTCGTGACCCTGCAAGACATTATTGAGGAGCTCGTGGGTGAGTTTTCTACCCAGGCGCCGCATGTGCGCAGAGAGGCTCGCTGGGGGCCGGATGGCACGGTGACGGTTGATGGCATGACCAGCGTTCGGGAGCTCAACCGCAGCCTGGGTCTTACTCTTCCGGTGGAGGGCCCCAAAACCGTCAATGGCCTGGTGCTCGAGGCTCTGCAGGATATTCCCGAGGCGAACGTCAGCCTGAAGATCGCCGACGTGCCTCTGGAAATTGTGCAGCTACAGGGAAGGATGGTCCGGCGGGTGAAGGTCTTTCGGCCCTCGGGTGGTCCGACAGCAACTGAGGGGGGGAGCCCACCCGTAAGGCCGGAGCCCGACTAGTGCCGCCGACAGAAGTCACTCTTGACCCCTCTGTCTCGGTGCTTCTGGCCGCGGTGACTGCCTGGCTCAGCTTCACCCTGCTGCGGCTCTGGTCTCGGTCTGAGCTTGCGCACTGGCTCTCTGGTGAGCAGGCCGACCTTGCCCTATCTGCCCCTTCTGTATGGCGCATTGTTGCCTTCTTGCTGGCGAGTACCGAGGTATTACTGCTTTCGGTGCTCCAGGGAGACTGGCCGTCTCTGGCCGTGGCCTTCGCCCTGGGCGGGCTTACCGGTGCCCTTACCCTGGCGGCTATGATCGACCTGCGCTGCCAGCTCCTGCCCGACCGGATTACCTGGCTGATAATTGGCCTGGGCCTCATTGCCGCCTTGCTTGGGCTGTCGGTTTCTTTTGGGGAGGCCCTGCTCGGAGGTCTTATAGGCTATGGCCTGCCATGGCTGCTCACGCTGCTGGGCAGACGGCGACATCGAAAAAGGGCGGCTATCGAAGGGCAGATGGCAGTACCCATGGGCCGTGGCGACTTTGCCCTGATAGCCGGCTTAGGCGTCTGGCTTGGGTTTTCGAGCCTGCCGTTGGTGCTGGTATTGGCCTGCCTTGCCATGCTGCCCTATGTGGTCTGGGGAATGTTCCGGCACGGCTGGCAGCTTGCAACTGCCTTACCCTTCGGCCCCGCCTTGGCCTTCGCCGGCCTGGCCTTGCTGCCCTGGACTGATTTTGGGTTTATCGGCTGATCAATCCCTGCCCGGCGTCTCACCGCCTGTTCTGGTTTTGACCGGCGGCATGGGGGCGGGCAAGTCCACTGCGGCTCAGGCCTTTACCGAAAAGGGGATCTTCGTTCTTGATGCCGATGCCCTAGTCCACGCGCTCACTGGCCCCGGTGGCAAGGCAGTTCCGGCATTGGTCGATGCCTTTGGGCCGACCTTCGTGAGCCCGGAAACAGGGCTCGATCGTGCGGCGATGCGAGACCATGTGTTTCAGGATCCCTCGGCGCGGCAGCGGCTTGAAGCGATTGTCCATCCCCTGGTGGCAGCACTTGCGCTGACGCGACTGGCAGCGGCAGAGGGCCCCTACAGCGTGTATATGGTTCCTTTGTGGATTGAGCGTCAGGGCGAAGACCGCGCAGCCTGGCCGGCCTGGGCATGGCGCCTGCTGGTGATCGACCTGCCGGAGTCCGAGCAGTGGCAGCGGGTGATGCGCCGCAGTCCCATGTCCTCAGACACCCTTGCTGCCATTTTGGCGCGTCAGGCAACACGACAGCAACGGCTTGCGGTCGCAGACTATGCCATCCGCAATACCGGGAACCCCGAGCGGCTGCGGGCATCGGTAGGCATGCTTCATGCCCGATTGTGTAGGGCATCTGCCCAGGCTGTCCGCACTTATCAGACATAATTGCAGAATGACTGACCCGCCTGCATCCCATGCCCCTGTAGCCTCGGTTGTTGCCGAGTCCCCATTGGGGTGTCTCGATACGCCGTCTGGGCTGCGGGTGTTTGAGTTTCCCTGCAACGAACGCGTACGTATTTTGTTGCGGGTGGAGTGCATGGCGCGCCGAATTAAATACTTTGCTGCGCAGACCGATCAGTTTGCCCACGAGGCGTGTCTGCATGCGCTCTTTGAGCTCTATGAACTGCTCTCCAGTCGCGGTGATATTAAGAACGAACTGCTGCAGGAACTCGATCGTCAGCGGGCGCAGCTGGCCCGGTTTATGGGTCAGCCAGGGGTTTCTGTAGAGCGTTTAAATGCCATTCTTGATGAGGCCGCAGCGGCCCATTCCGCACTGGCCGATGTGCCTGTTCGGCTTGGCCCGCATATCCCTGAGTTCGATTTCCTGCAGAGCCTAAAAGGTCGCGTGGGTATCCCGGCCGGCAGCTGTCCTTTTGACCTACCGTCTTATTTTGTCTGGCTTCACCGGCCTGCTGCCGTGCGCTATGAGGCGCTTGTGGGCTGGATTGCCAGCTTGGGGCCCTTAATGTCTGCTACCGATCTCTGCCTGAAGCTTCTGCGCGAGGGAGCGGAGCCGCAGCATTACGAGGCCATTAATGGCGCCTTTGAGCTCAACCCCGAGGGGCGCCTTGCGCGACTGATTCGCGTGTCCCTTCCTGCATCCCCCGAGTATGTCTGTGAGGTGAGTGCCAACAAGTATGTTGTGGCGGTGCGGTTCCGAAGCCTCGATGCCCAGTTGCACCTCAAGGCGGTAGAAGGCCCGTTGCCGTTTGAACTGGCCTTGTGTGATTTCTAAGGGCCAGCTGCGCCAAAGCAGGAATGGTGGCAGGTAGCAGCGGGTAAGGAAATGGCCCTGAGGGCCTGACCCAGCAGAGCTGCTGCCCCTCTTGCGGCGCAGGCACTCCCAGCCAATGCCTAACCCACCAAAAGTGCAGACGCACATGGGCATGGTCGTAGCGATGCTCGGTCTCCCATGCGGGGCTTGCCTCTTGCACCCTTATGCCGAGCTCCTCCTGTAGTTCGCGGCGCAGTGCCTCCCCTATGGTTTCTTGGGGTTCAAGCTTTCCGCCAGAGAATTCCCACCATCCTGCATAGACCTTGCCTGGGGGACGTGAGGCCAGAAGCACTGCCCCGTCTTTGGGGCGGTGAATCATGCCTACCGCAACCTGTACCAGACTGGGCGAGGCCATGACCTGGCTGCTAGCCGGGCTGCTGCCCGGCCACCCAGTCTTTGGCAAAGGCCAGGGCAACGCGGCCGGATCGCGACCCGCGGGACAGCGCCCACTGCAGGGCCGGGCGCTTTGCTGCCTCGCGCTGCCCGGCCTCTAGGCCATACGCACAGAGCCAGTGATCGACAATATCCAGATAGTCGTTCTGGTTAAAGCTGTGAAAAGACACCCAGAGTCCGAAGCGCTCTGAAAGCGAGATCTTTTCCTCTACCGCCTCAGCGGGATGAATTTCCCCTTGCGCGTCATAGGCTGTGCCCAGGTTCTCCTGCATCGACTCAGGCATCAGGTGGCGCCGGTTCGAGGTGGCATAGACCAACAGGTTGGAAGCCTGGGCTGCAAGGCCACCGTCAAGCACCGTCTTGAGCGCCTTATAGCCGCCTTCGCCAGACGCAAAAGAGAGGTCGTCACAGAACACGATGAACCGCTGCGGCTGGGCCTCTACGAGTTCTGCAATGCGTGGCATGTCGATCAGGTCATCTTTGTCGACCTCGATGAGTCGAAGTCCTTTGTCGGCAAACTCGGTCAGACAGGCCCGTACCAGCGAAGACTTGCCTGTGCCACGGGCGCCGGTAAGCAACACGTTATTGGCAGGAAGGCCTTCGACAAAGCGGCGGGTATTCTGGGCAACCTGGGCGACCTGGCTGCCGACATGCAGAAGGTCGGCGAGCCTGATCTTGGCAAACAGCGGAACGGGTTTGAGAAACGACACCTCACCGAGCAGCGTGTTACGACGCACCCACCGGAAGGCGGTATCGCGCGCAAAGTTCACCGGTGCAGGCGGGTCGGGTAGCAGGGCATTGAGCTTGCGCACAAGGTCTTCGAGGGGTGAACCGGGTGTCGGCGTGGGCGAGGGGGCAGTCATGGGGCTAGGATCGATAGTCGGCATTAATAGAGACATAGTCGTGAGAGAGGTCGCAGGTCCAGACCGTAGTCGAGGCCATTCCGCGGCGAAGCGCAACCGAGATGGTCACCTCATCGGACTGCATCACCGTCTGCCCCGCCGCCTCGGTATAGCTCTGCGCGCGGCCGCCGTGTTCGGCGACCAGGATGTCGTTGAGCTGCACGGCAATCTTGTCGACATCAAGTCCTGCCAGACCGCTGTACCCAATGGCAGCCAGAATCCGTCCGAGGTTGGGGTCGCTGGCAAAAAAGGCGGTCTTCACCAGCGGCGAATGGGCGATGGCGTAGGCCACCTGGCGCGCCTCAAAGCTGCTCTTTGCCTCGGTGACGCAAATTGTGATGAACTTGGTTGCCCCTTCGCCGTCGCGCACGATGGCATGGGCGAGGTCTTGGCACAGACCGACAAAGGCTGAAGCAAAGCTCTGCCATTGGGGATGATCGGGCGAGAGCCGCAGCCCGGAGGCGCCTGTGGCCGCCGCAACCAGGGCATCGTTGGTGGATGTGTCGCCATCGATGGTGATGGCATTAAATGACTGGTCTGCTGCGCTGGTGAGAAGATCTTTCAGGTCTTGCCAGGCAAGCCCGGCATCGGTCGCCAGAAAGCCCAGCATGGTGGCCATATTCGGCCTAATCATGCCGGCCCCTTTTGAGATGCCCGTGATCACCACGGGCCGGTCGCCGATAGTAATGGTTCGGGAATAGGCCTTGGGCTGGGTGTCGGTGGTCATGATGGCCTCGGCCGCGTCCAACCAATCGGCAGAGCGCAGCCGGGTGAGCCCCTGTTCGATCCGGTCGATTGGAAGGTGCTCAAGTATCACTCCCGTGGAAAAGGGCAGCACCTGCTCGGGCTGCAGCTGCATAAGGCCTGCTACAGCCTGGCAGCTGCGCAGGGCGTTCTCCATCCCAAGACTGCCCGTTCCCGCATTGGCGCAGCCGGTGTTGACCAGCCAGGCGCGAATCGCCGCATCTGGGGTTAGGTTGCGTCGACAGACCTGCACCGGCGCAGCGCAGAAGGCATTCTGGGTAAACACACCGGCAACCACCGTATTGGGGACGAGTGATACCAGCAACAGGTCTTTGCGGTTTGCCTTACGGATACCTGCTTCGGCTACCGATAGACTGACACCGGGTACGGCAGCAAGCGCCTCGCGCTGGGGAAGGGGCAGACGAACAGCCATGGCCTATTCCTCCGCAAGCCAGGCAGCGACCTGGGGCGCAAAGTAGGTAAGAACGCCTGCCGCACCAGCCCGTTTAAACCCGAGCATGGCCTCGAGCACGCAGGCGCGCTCATTGAGCCAGCCGTTGGCAGCCGCAGCCTTGATCATGGCGTACTCCCCACTGACCTGATAGGCAAAGGTGGGCATGCCGAATGCCTCGCGTACCCGCCAGACAATGTCCAGGTAGGGCATTCCGGGCTTGACCATGACCATGTCTGCGCCCTCTGCGATGTCAAGGCCCACCTCTTGCAATGCCTCCTGGCCATTGCCCGGGTCCATCTGGTAGGTCTTTTTGTCGGCCTTACCAAGGTTGGCGGCTGAGCCGACGGCATCCCGAAAGGGCCCATAAAAATGCGAGGCGTACTTGGCCGCGTAGGCCATGATCCGCGTGTGAATACAGCCTTTGTCTTCTAAGGCCCGGCGAATGGCCCCGATGCGGCCGTCCATCATGTCAGAAGGGGCCACGATATCCACCCCGGCCTGCGCCTGCATAACCGCCTGTCGGACCAGCACCTCGGTGGTGGGGTCATTGAGAATCCGGCCCTGGTCGTCCAGCAGGCCATCTTGGCCATGGCTGGTGTAGGGATCCAGGGCCACATCGGTCATCACCCCAATCTGCGGAAATTCCTTTTTGAGCGCCTGAACCACACGGGGCACCAGCCCCTCGGGATTGAAAGCCTCCGACCCCTGGGGGTCTTTGCGTGCCGCATCGATCACCGGAAACAGGGCGAGCGCGGGAATGCCCGCGGCCACGAGCGTTTCGACCTGTTTGAGAAGAAGGTCGAGGCTGAGTCGTTCTACCCCTGGCATGCTCGACACGGACTGTCGAAGCTGATTTCCGTCTAGAACAAAAACCGGGTAAATGAGGTCATTGGTGGATAGTGAATACTCTCTTACAAGTCGGCGGGACCAGTCGTCTCTGCGATTGCGGCGCAAACGGAGTGCTGGAAATGCGGCGAGGTTCATGCGTGTCTCCCTAGGCTCTGGTGAAAGTGTGATTGGGGCGCATTATTATTTTTTTGGGTTTTTACGGCCATTGGTCTGGGATGGTCTGGGATGGTCTGACGCGGGGATGCACTAGAAAAAATTATGAAAAAAAGATGCTTTTTTTTGAAAACGCTGTAACATTCGAGTTGTGATGTTCTGTCCTAGACAACAGGCGTCATGTCCCCCGCTTCTCCTCCCTGAGCGGGCGCCTTCACAAAGGCATTATCGCCGGCAGCGTTGCTGCCGGCTTTTTTTTGTTCTTCTTCGGGGTCCGATGCCTCTAGGCCAAGCCAGAGGCTGATGCGGTCAAGAATCTCGTCCCGCCCCATTCTCTTTAAGCCCGAGAAAAGCGAGACCGTCACCGGCTGCCCCCAGCCGGGGGCGGCGGCCGCCATGGCAGCTTCAGCCTTGGCCAGCGCCCGCTGTTGGTCTGCCCGGTTGAGCTTGTCTGCTTTGGTCAGGAGCAGATGCACCGGCCTCTGGCGTTGGCCAAACCAGGCCAGCATCTGCCGATCAAGCGGACCTAAGGCATGCCGAATGTCAGTCACCAGAATGAGCCCCGACAGGTTCTGTCGAGCCGCGAGGTAGCGACTGAGTTCGTGCTGCCAGGCACGCAGGGTGCCTGCATCGACCGCCGCATAGCCGTAGCCGGGAAGGTCGACAAGCCTGCCGAGCTCTCGGTTCTGCCAGTTGAGGCTAAACAGGTTGATCAGCCGGGTACGCCCCGGGGTTTTGCTGGCAAAGGCCATGCGTCGGCGTTCGCAGATGACATTCAGGGCCGTGGACTTTCCGGCATTAGACCGGCCGGCAATCGCGATTTCCGGCACATTGGGCCGGGGCAGTTGGGCGACCTTTGCCGCGCTTTGCAAGAAAGAGACCTGGGCAGCGACCTTGGCAACGAGCCTTGTGGGGGTTTTGTCAGGTAGGGGACTGGACAATGGGCAAGAAGGCTGCGGGTTTGCACTAAACTATGGCCAAATGTTCAATATCGGCGGGAAACAAACTGTGCGCCGCATGTCCAGGGCCTTACGGAGAATCTATGAATAGAAAGTCTGACACACATTTAACGGTTGTGATGCGTCTGGTCGAATCGGCCCGGTCCGCAGCATCCGCTTTTTTCCTTGCCCTGGGGCTGACTGTTCTGGGGCTTGGCGCTGCCAGCGCGGCAGACCCTGCCAAGCCGATTACCAAGGCTGATATCGCCAAAGGCCAGGCTCTGGCAGGCCAGGTCTGCGCGGCCTGCCATGCCGCAGACGGTAATAGTGCTATTTCGGCTAATCCTATTTTGGCGGGCCAGCATGCCGACTATCTGAGTAAGCAGTTGCATAACTTTAAGGTCAAGCCCGGGGCCACGCAGGCTGAGCGGGCCAATGCCGTTATGGCGGGTTTTGCCACCATGCTCTCCGACCAGGATATTCGCAATATCGCCGCCTTCTACGCGTCACAGCGTATTGACCCTGCCCTGCCCTCTGACAAGTCTCTGGTGGGGCGTGGCCAGCAGATCTATCGGGCAGGGATTCCCGCCAAAGGGGTTCCTGCCTGTGTAGGCTGCCACAGCCCCAATGGCGCTGGAATTCCAGCCCAGTATCCCCGTCTGTCCGGCCAGCACGCCGACTACACGGCAGCAACTCTCACGGCCTTCCGTTCCCAGGAACGGGCCAACAGTGGCCAGATGATGGCCATTGCCGCAGGCATGTCTGATGGGGATATCCGGGCGGTGTCTCAGTACGTGGCCGGGCTGCGGTAAATGTCCGTTGGGCTGACCCCAGGCCAGTCCCCTGTAAAACCCTCCGACTTCTTGGAGGAAGACCTGGTTGCCTCCACGGGAGGCCGCGCGGCAGACATTCGCACCACGGGTATTGAGCTTCGTCAGGGAGCCGGATGGGTCAAAGAGGTGGTGGAGCTCATGAGCTCGATGCGGTTTGCCATCTCTGCGCTCTCGGTTCTGTGTATCGCCAGCGCCATCGGCACCATCGTTCCCCAGAACGCACCGCCGATTAACTACGTCAATCAGTTTGGTGCCTTCTGGGCAGAGGCATTCTCTGCTTTCGACATCTTTCGGGTCTACAACGCGGGCTGGTTCATGGCCTTTATGGCCCTGATGCTAGTCTCCACCAGCCTGTGTCTGATTCGCAATACGCCCAAGATGCTGCGCGATGCCCGGTCCTGGCGTATGGCAGTGCGGGAGCAGGCCTATCAGGCATTTCGACACAGGGCAGAGTTTGCGGTGTCTTCTCCTGCGGAGGCGCAGGCAAGGCTCGAACAGGTTGCTTCAGCATTACGGGACAAAGGTTTTTCGGTAAAGGTGCCACCCGCAGAGCCAGACCGGCCGGCGCTGGTGGCAAAAAAAGGAAGCACCAATCGTCTTGGGTATATCGCAGCCCACCTTTCGATTGTGGTGATATCGCTTGGCGGGCTCATCGATAGTGAGCTGCCGATGCGGGCCTCAGCCTGGTGGTGGGAGAAGACGCCAGTACAACTGACCTCGCTGGACGAGTCCGACTTGGTGCCCGAAACCGCCAGACTCCCCCAGGCCACGCCGAGTTATCGGGCCAATCTCTTAGTGCCCGAAGGTCTCTCCGCAGACATTGCGGTTCTGAGTCACCCCGATGGTTCTTTTCTTCTAGACCTGCCCTTTGAGCTGGCCCTTAAGGCCTTTCGCGTGGAGTACTACAACACAGGCATGCCAAGGCTTTTTGCAAGCGATGTGGTGCTTACCGATAAGGGCACCGGTCAGGTGCGGGAAGAGACAATCGAGGTGAACAAGCCGCTGATCCATCGTGGCATCGCCATCTACCAGTCGAGTTTTGACGACGGCGGCTCCAAGCTGCACCTGTCGGCCCATCCCTTCCAGGGGCCTCTCACAAAAGTACTTCCGCTCGACCTTGCCGTGGGCCAGTCGATACCGCTTCGAAGCGGTGAGCAGACGATCACCCTGGAGGTCTCTGGGTTCAAGCCCATTAATGTAGAAAGCCTCGGAGAGGGCGCTGATGCCACTGAGGGGTTTCAGCGGCATGTGGCATCGGTAGTCTCGCCGGCTGCCAATACTGTCAAAGAAAAGCAGCTGCAAAACGTCGGGCCAAGCTTTAACTACAAGATTCGCGATGCCGCAGGCCAGGCCAAGGAGTTCCACAACTACATGCTGCCAGTGGAACTCGAAGGTGCTCGGGTCTACCTGTCCGGCGTGCGATCTTCTCCAGACGAGTCATTTCGCTATCTGCGTATTCCCGCAGATCAGAACGACGGCATAGAGGAGTTTCTCCGTATACGGGCGGCGCTTGCCCAGCCTGAGCTGCGGGCCCAGGCAGCCGAGGCCTTTGCCCGGGCTTCGGCCCCTGCTGCCATGGTGCCTGCGCTTGCCCAGAGCGCCCAGAAGGCGCTCGATGCGATTGCCGAAGGCGGCCTTCAGAACCTGGCCGACATACTTGAGCAGACGGTACCCCTTGCAGAACGGGACAAGGCCGCCGATGTGATCGTTCGGCTGCTCACGGGGGCCTTCTGGGAGGCCTGGCAGCTGGCCCGTCAGGCAGACCGCCTTCCGCGCCTAGAGCGCACTGATGAGAACCTCGAATTTACTCAACGCGCCCTGAATGCCTTTAGCGACAGCCTTGTGTACGACGCGCCCATTTTTGTGTCGCTTAATGACTATAAGCATATTCAGGCATCGGTATTTCAGGTAACCCGTTCGCCAGGTAAGACCACTGTCTATCTGGGGTGTCTCTTGCTGGTGCTCGGGATATTTGCGATGCTCTATATTCCGGAAAGACGGGTCTGGGTCTGGATCAGCCATGACGACCAAGGCAGTCCTCGGGCGGTGCGGGTCTCGGCTTCCACCCCGCGGCCGTCGCTGGATTTTGACCGTGAGTTTGAAGACCTGAAAATCGCGGCAGGCCGATAAGACCAGTGGCAGTTTTTTGAGAGCCCGATGCGCAGGAGAGGAAAATGAATACCACCACGATTTCAGAGAACCTGGCGCATTCACGGTCGTATGCCGTTGGGGCGGGCAGGCTTTCCTGGGTTGATCTGGCCTTTGCGGTTTTGCTTGCCCTGGGTGCCGGTTACGCAACAGCCCGGTTCTCCGCGTTTATGGATGTCTATGAACTCACCATTCTCTGGTGCTGCGTACCGAGCATCGTCTTTCTGGGCTGGCTCTGGCCAGCCTTGCGGGTCTACCTGATTGGGGTGGCGGCGCTTGCGCTGCTTGGTATCTCGGCCTACCAGGGTAGCCTTGCCCGGGCCGAGGAGGCCTTTCTCTTAAAGTATTTCCTGTCCTCGCAGTCGGCGATCTTATGGATGTGCGCCTTCTTTGCGATTGCCAGCGCAGCCTACTGGGTAGGGCTTTTTGCGCGGGGGGCAACGGCCCTGTGGATGGGCAGCGTGCTTACCTGGTCGGCCTCGGTCATGGGGCTCACGGGCCTGCTGGTGCGCTGGTACGAGTCATACCTGATCTCCCCGGACATCGGCTACATTCCAGTGAGCAACCTCTACGAGGTCTTCATTCTATTCACCCTGGTTACCGCACTTTTTTACCTTTTCTACGAGCGGCGCTACCAGACCCGTACCCTGGGCGGCTTTGTCTCGATCATCATCGTTGCAGCGGTGGGGTTTCTGCTTTGGTATTCGGCCACCCGGTCTGCCCACGAAATCCAGCCGCTGGTGCCAGCCTTGCAGTCCTGGTGGATGAAGATCCATGTGCCTGCCAATTTCATTGGCTATGGCACTTTCTCCATTGCAGCCATGGTGGGCTTTGCCTACCTTATTAAGGTGAAGGCCGATGCGCAGTCGATCTGGTCTCTGGCGCCTTTGTTTATTCTGGGGGTCTTGCTCTGTGCCGAGCCACTGGTCTTTCGTCGCTCGGGGCTGCCTGACTACTGGGCCTTCTACTTTGGCATTTCTGCGGTCTTTGTGGGCGGCATCATTGCCATGCGACGTCGGATCGCCGAGGTACTGCCAAGCCTAGAGGTGCTTGATGACGTCATGTATCGGGCCATTGCCATTGGCTTTGCCTTCTTTACCGTGGCTACCATTCTTGGCGCCCTCTGGGCGGCAGAGGCCTGGGGCACCTACTGGCAGTGGGACCCCAAGGAAACCTGGGCCCTAATTGTCTGGCTTAACTATGCCGCCTGGCTGCACCTGCGCATGGTCAAGGGTCTTCGCGGCCATTTTGCCGCCTACTGGTCGCTGATTGGTCTGCTGATCACCGGTTTTGCATTCCTGGGGGTGAACATGTTCCTCTCCGGCCTGCACTCCTACGGCCAGCTCTAGGTTTATATGCGTCCTAGGCTAGGCCTCGCGCCCACGAAAACCAGAGCCCCTCGATGACAGACAGGTTCGATCGGCGTCGGCTCTTGGGCCTCCCCCTGGTGGGCGAGATAACCCCCCAAGCCCTTTGGGCCTCTCGCCGTGCCTTTGCCGGCCGCCTGGGCATCGCAGGGCTTACTGGCCTGACGGGGATTACGGGCCTTGGGGGGGGTGGCAGGGCCTACGCATCGGCTAAGCCCCTTACACCGCCAAAGCCGCTTTCTGCCAGGCCCGGTCGCTGGCCGAATGTTGAGAAGCAGACCCGGCTTGAGGATGCAACGACCTACAACAACTTCTACGAGTTCGGTACTCAGAAGTCTGACCCGGCTAAGTTCGCGCCATCGCGACTGCGCATGGACCCCTGGACGCTCGTCGTGGATGGCCTTGTGGCCAAGCCGCAGACCCTGGGCCTGGAAGACCTGTTACGGATGGCGCCGCTGGAAGAGCGGGTCTATCGGCTGCGGTGCGTGGAGGGCTGGTCGATGGTGATTCCCTGGATAGGCTACTCGCTCTCGGCCCTGATGCGCAGAGTGGAGCCCTTGGGCTCTGCCAAATATGTCTCCTTCTCCAGCCTGGCCGATCCTAAGCAGATGCCTGGGCTGCGGTCCGATGTGCTCGAATGGCCTTTTCGCGAGGGTCTGCGCCTTGATGAGGCGAGCCACGACCTGACACTGCTCTGCCTGGGCGCCTACGGCCAGACCCTGCTGGCGCAAAATGGTGGGCCGGTACGCATTGTGGTGCCTTGGAAGTACGGGTTTAAGAGCGCCAAATCTCTGGTGCGAATCACTTTTGTTGAGAATCAGCCCGAGAGCAGCTGGAATATGTCTGCGCCGCAGGAGTATGGGTTTTATTCCAATGTGAACCCTGGGGTTCCGCACCGCCGATGGTCTCAGGCAACCGAACGTCGCATCGGGGACGACAGCCTGTTCGCGCCTCGGCGTCCTACCTTGATGTTTAACGGCTATGCCGAGGCCGTGGAGGGCTTGTACGCGGGTATGGACCTACGTCGGTTTTATTAGGGTGCCCCCAGGGTGCACCGCGACAGCGCTCCGAATGGTCTGTGGTGGGCATTGTTTCTCTGGGCGAGTCTTCCGGGGTGGGCTCTGGTGGTTCAGGTTTTTGGGGGGGGTGGCCTAGGACCGAACCCGCAGGAGGCGATCATCCGGGGTCTCGGTCAGGTGAGCCTGGTCTTGCTGCTCTGGGTCTATGCCATGCCGCTCTGGGCGCGATGGGCGGGTGGCCAGGTTTTGACAGCGCGGAGGGCCATGGGGCTATGGACCTTTGCCTATGCCGTTGTGCATTTTGTTGCCTTTCTGCAGTTTGAACACGATCTGGTATTGGCTGCAGTCTGGAACGATATCGGACAGCGCCCGTTTGTGTCTGTGGGCCTTATTGGTCTTTTTCTGCTGGCTGCGCTGGCGGTTACCTCCAACAGAATTGCCATGCGGCGTCTGGGGGTGCGCTGGAAGCGGTTGCACCGGGCAATCCACCTGATCGTTATCCTTAGCCTGGCCCACTTCTTTCTGCACAAGATGGGCAAGAACGACTTCGGGGAGGTGGTGGTTTATGCGGGGCTCTTTCTAGGCATTGCCCTGCTCAAGGCCTTGCCGACGCCTGCGAAATCGCCGCGAGCCCCATCTTCCGCAGGCTCTGCATCCGCCCGGTTTCCGCATACCCCCGACAGCTAAAGCCCTGCGGGAATCTGTTCGGTCAGAATAAGGTCCTCAAACCGTTCCCGGCGGCGCAGCAGCAACACCTGGCCGTTTGCACGCACCAGAACCTCAGGCGGTCGTGGCCGGCTGTTGTACTGAGACCCCATAGCGCTGCCATAGGCACCCGCCGAGGCAAATGCCACAAGGTCTCCTGGGGCTAGGGCCATGGGGCGGTCCTTGGCAAGCCAGTCACCTGACTCACAAATAGGCCCAACCAGATCCCATGCGGCCTGGCATGCGCCGGCGCTGGGCCTCGTGGACAGGGGGATTACTGCGTGCCAGGCACCATACAGACTGGGGCGCATCAGGTCATTCATGGCGGCATCCATCACCGCAAAATTGTGATCGGAAGCCTGTGCACCGGGCTTTAAGAGCGTTACGGCGGTGACCAGCAGGCCGGCATTCCCCACTATTGCCCTGCCAAACTCAAAGACGAGTTTGGGCAGTGGCCTAGCCCGGGTGCCTGCCCATTGCCGCACCTGGTTGGTTAACGCCTGCATCAGGGCGCTTGGAGTGGGTGGATTTTCATCGTGGTAACAGATGCCCAGGCCGCCACCGAGGTCGATGTGGGAGAGCACGATGCCTTCTTCGGCGAGGCAGTCCACAAAGGCCAAGACCCTGTCGGTCGCGGCAAGAAAGGGTGCGAGGCTCGTGATCTGGGAGCCGATATGGCAGTCCACTCCGGTAATGCGAAGGCCCGGGTGTGAATGCGCCAGTCGGTAAGCCTCTAGTGCCTGGGGTAGCGCCAGACCAAATTTATTTTCCTTTAGTCCTGTGGAGATATAGGGATGCGTCTGGGCATCGATATCCGGATTGATTCGAACCGATACGGGTGCGGTCAGGCCCATGGCCAGAGCCAGGTCACCGAGCTGCTGCAGTTCATGCAGGCTCTCGACATTGATGCAGCCAACCGACTGCTCTAGCGCGAACCGCAGCTCCTCTTCGGTCTTGCCCACCCCCGAGAAGACCACCCGCGCGGGATTTCCCCCGGCAGTAAGCACCCGTTGAAGCTCGCCCTGAGAGACGATATCAAAGCCAGCGCCGAGGCCTGCCAGCAGCCGGATGATGCCTAGGCTGGGGTTGGCCTTTACCGCATAGCAGACCTGAAGGGGAATGCTGGAATCCACCGACGCAAAGCCTGCATAGGCTTGGGCGATGGCAGTTTCGGAATAGACATAGACCGGAGTTCCATAGGTCTGGGCGATTGAGGCCAGCGAGACGCCTTCGCAGTGCAGCGCCTGGTCCCTCCAGTGGAAGGCGCTCGGCAGCATGGGATAGGAACCCTCTGTTGCTTCAGCGCTCACGGTGCCCCCGCGGGGCGGGCAGGACTGGGCGGTTGTTCCGGTGGCTCGGGCAGTGTCAGCGGACCTTTCTGGCCACAGCCAACCGCCACGACAAGCCCTAGGCCGCAGGCCAAGAGGCGCAGGCCTTTTGTTGGGGTCGAGATCGTCGGCACTGACGAGGGATTTTCGGAAACCTTGGCGTCCTTCATAGACAATGAGAGGGATAGAGACTAAAACCGAAGGCAGGAGTATGACCGAAACGGAATATCTGGAAAAAATTGAAGCGGCTTTTGTCTGGATTGAGTCGCAGATAGATACCTGGAATGGCAGGCATGACCTTGTTCTAGAAACCGGCCGACATGGGCCTGTGGTTGAGGTTGAGTTTGAGGCGGGCCAGAAGATTATTGTGAACGCTCAGGCCCCCACCCAGCAGCTCTGGCTGGCGTCTACTGAAGGGGCACATCACTTTGTCTGGCAAGACAGTCACTGGACCGATACCCGAGGGCACGGAGAATTTCAAGAGGTCTTTCTGCGTCATTCGCGGTTACTGTCGGGTCTCGAGGCTTTGGCCCGTTGAACTCGGGGCGCCAGCCTCGCCGGACATGGGAATCGGATCCTCAAGCCCAAGGGTGCGAACGCCCGCTCCGGGCATGCTCTCGGCCGTGTAGATCTCATTTCCGATTCGAATAATTCCTGGGGGTACGGCCATCTGCGTGACTGGTAGCTTCTTGGATATATCAGACATAAATGAGATCCAGATGGGCAGGGCAAGACCCCCCCCTGTTTCACGCTCTCCTAGCGACCTTGGCTGGTCGTAGCCCACCCAGGCCACTGCGGCCAGCTGTGGGTGGTATCCGGCAAACCAGGCGTCCTGTGCCTCATTGGTGGTGCCCGTCTTTCCGGCAATGTCGGGCCGGCCTAGAGAGAGCGCCTTACGGCCGGTACCGCTGCGAATCACCTCTTGCAGCATGCTGTTCAGAATATAGACATGTCGGGGGTCGAGTATGGCCGGTGCCTCTGCCCCGGCCCGGGCTGGCTCTGCCCTGCTGAGCAGCTCTCCGTTATCGTCGATCACCCGATCAATAAAATAGGGGGTGACCCGGAATCCACCGTTGGCAATTGCCGCGTAGCCGGCTGCCATCTGCAGCGGCGTGACGCCTCCTGCACCGAGGGCCAGCGTGAGATAGGGGGGGTTCCTGTCAGCCTCAAACCCAAACCGGCTGAGGTAGTTTTGACCAAAGCGCGGCCCGATAGCATGCACCAATCGAATCGAGACCATGTTCTTAGACCTTGCCAGCGCCTGTCGCAGGGTGATGGGGCCTTCGTAGGTGCCGTCGTAGTTCTTGGGATCCCAGAGCAGTCCGCCGGTTTCGCCCGGGTCAAATCGTACCTGGGCGTCATTCACCAGCGTGGTCGGTGAGAAGCTCTTCTCCAGGGCCGCTCCAAAGACAAAGGCTTTTAAGGTGGAGCCCGGCTGCCGGTAGGCCTGGGTTACATGGTTGAACTTGCTACGGGCAAAGTCGAAGCCCCCGACTAGGGCGCGGATTGCTCCGGTTTCGGGGTGCATGGCCACAAAGGCACCCTCAACCTCTGGCAACTGGGTGATCTCCCATTCGCCCTTGGACATCATCCCGATGCGCACCACCGAGCCCCGTCGTATCCGCAGACCAGACGGCGAATTTGCGGCAAGCCCCCGTTGGGCAAATTGCAGGCCCTCGCCGGTAATCGAGAACTGTCGGCCTTGGCCCCGCATGACAAGAACACGTTCTTTTTCTACCTGGGTCACTACCGCAGTAAAAAGCCCGTCGCTATCAGCCCGCTCGTTTAGGGCGTCGTCAATGGCATCTTGCTGGGCCTCGGCACCCTCAGGAAGTTCAATCTGACCCTCGGGTCCGCGCCACCCTATCCGGCGGTCGTATTCAATGAGCCCAGTACGTAGCGCCTGATAGGCGGCCTTCTGTTCGTCGGCACGCACGGTGGTAAACACGGTGATGCCTCGGCTGTAGGCCTCTTCCCGAAACTGATTCACGATCTGGATGCGGACCATTTCGGCGAGGTAGGCGGCATTCACGCCGTAGTCGTCGCTTCGGCCGACCACCCGCATTTTCTCCAAGACCGCCCGGCGATACTGCGGCTCCGTGATCATTCCGAGCTTAAGCATTCGGCCCAGAACATATTCCTGGCGTAGCTTTGCCCGGCGCGGATTAGTGACGGGGTTAAAGGCAGAGGGTGCCTTGGGCAGCCCGGCGAGCATGGCAGACTCGGCCAGGGTGAGCTTTGTGATGGGTTTTCCAAAATAAATCTGCGAGGCTGCGGCAAACCCGTAGGCCCGACGACCAAGAAAGATCTGGTTCAGGTAGAGCTCCAGGATCTGGTTCTTTGAGAGTTTGCGTTCGATTTCCAGCGCAAGCAGGACCTCAAAAATTTTTCGGGTGAAGGTTTTTTCCGCCGAGAGATAGAAGTTACGGGCGACCTGCATGGTGATGGTGCTTGCGCCCTGGGCCTTGCTGGCGGTGATGATATTGGTGCTTGCCGACCGCACAATGCCAAGAAGGTCGATGCCGATATGGTCGAAGAACCGCTCGTCTTCAGCGGCCAAGATGGCATCGATAAGCACCCTGGGCACTTGATCGGCCCGTACCACGCTGCGACGCTCTTCGCCGAACTCGCCAATCAGCACGCCATCGGCTGTCATGACCCGCAGAGGCACTTTGGGCCGATAGTCGGCAAGGGCCTTTACCTCAGGAAGGCGGGTCGTAGCAAGGGCCATCGCCATGACCACGAGGGCAATGAGCCCGAGGAGTCCCAAGAGGGGAATGGCGAGAATGGAAAGAACGGCACGCATGACCGAGGGTATTATCGCTCGTTGGGCCAAAAAACAGGAATGCCGTGACGTCGACCTCTATTGTCATTATTGGGCTAATGGGCGCTGGTAAAACGACCATTGGCCGGCGCCTGTCCCAAAGGTTGGGCTGGCCGGTAATCGACACAGATCACGAGATCGAGCGTCGATGCGGCGCCTCCGTGCCGGTGATCTTCGAGCTTGAGGGAGAGGCCGGCTTCCGGCGGCGAGAGGCCAAGCTTATCGAAGAGGTGATGGCCGTGCCCGGGCAGGTGGTTACCACCGGTGGGGGTGCGCCCTTGTCAGAGGCCAATCAAGAGGCCCTCAGACGCGGGTTTGTGATCTATCTCGATGCCGATCCACGGCAGCTCTGGCAGCGGCTTAAGTCGGATCATTCCCGCCCGTTGCTTACCCAGTCTTCCAACCCCAGGGCGACAATCGATCGTCTTCACCGCGAGAGAGACCCTATTTATCGCCGCCTAGCGGATCTCGTGGTCTGCAGTACCCGAGGCTCACTCGGACAGGTTCTGTCACAGATCGAAAAGGCCTTGGCTGAAAGGGGCATTGCCCATCTTCCGGCCTATCCCACTAGGCGCTCGCCGGGTCAGGCATGCCCCGTAGACAAGCCAGTTGGTGTGGCTGTTGACACTCCTGCCTGCAGCAGCCTTAGCAGCCCTCATGAATAAGCCGCATACACCCGCGCGGATTCTGCATCGCCTAGAGGTCTCTCTAGAAGATCGTAGCTATCCGATTTTGATTGGTACGGGTCTTATCGGCAGCGTCGCGGCATGGCAGCCGTTTGTATCCCCGGGGCAGGTGGCCGTGGTCACCAATGACCGGGTGGGACCGTTGTACCTGGCCACTGTGCGTGCGGTACTTGGTGAGCTTGGGGTCCTGCCCCTTGAGATTGTGCTGCCTGATGGGGAGGCGTTTAAGAACGTCGATAGCTTCATGCAGATCATGGATAGCTTGATTGCCCACCACATCGAACGCAAGTCGTTGTTGATTGCCCTGGGCGGGGGTGTTGTGGGCGATATGGTTGGCTTTGCCGCGGCCTGCTATCAGCGCGGCGTGCCCTTTTTGCAGGTGCCAACCACGCTCCTGTCCCAGGTGGACTCCTCAGTCGGGGGAAAGACAGCGATTAACCATCCCCTTGGTAAAAACATGATTGGAGCGTTTTACCAGCCCCAGGCCGTGCTCATCGATCTCGATGTTCTGGCCAGCCTTCCCAACCGAGAGTTTTCCGCGGGTCTGGCTGAGGTCATCAAGTATGGCGCCGCGCTCGACCGCGCTTTTTTCGACTGGCTGGAGTCTTCAATAGACCGACTCATGGCGCGCGAGACCGAGGCCCTGGCCTATGCTATAGAGCGTTCCTGCCAGATTAAGGCCGAGGTGGTGGCCGCTGACGAGCGTGAGGCGGGCCTGCGTGCCATGCTGAACTTCGGGCATACCTTTGGGCATGCGATTGAGGCCGGCCTGGGGTTTGGCACCTGGCTGCATGGTGAGGCGGTGGGGTGTGGAATGGTCTTGGCTGCAGACCTCTCGGTTCGGCTGGGACAGCTCTCGGTGCAAGACCGTGCGCGGCTTGTGGATCTGGTTGGCCGGGCAGGGCTGCCTACGCGGCCGCCGGGTTGGCCTGCTCAGAAGTATCTTGCTGCCATGGCCCATGACAAGAAGGCCCAGTCCGGTGAGATCCGGTATGTGCTGCTGCAGGGCCTTGGCCGATCGGAGCTCAAGCCCGTGGGCCCCGATACGGTGGGCGAGACGATTCGGGCCCTCACCGGGGCAGCGGCGCACTAGTGATTCGGCCCGCCAGGACTTCCTAGGTCTTCTATGCCCCGTCGTGCTCGTTCGGCTCAGGCCGGTCGCTGTTACCACCTCTGCCAACGCGGTCAGTCGGGCAGCCCCTTCTGTCTTGATGCACAAGACCGTAACGACTACATCGTGGCCTTTATGCAGGCCGCGCTTGGCCGGGGCCTCTGGGTCCATGCCTGGTCGGTGGTGGACCGTGAGGCCCACTGGCTGGTTACCCCGCAGCGGCCCGACGCACTCTCCAGTGTCATGCAGCAGGTGGGCCGTCGCTATGCCCGCAGCTTTAACCAGCGCTGGCGACGCTCGGGTTCTCCCTGGGAAGGCCGCTATCGTAGCTACTGGCTCGACAGTGGGGCCTACGGCATCTCTGTGGCCCAGTGGGTGGAATCTCTTCCGATCCGGCAAGGCCTTTGTGCCAAGCCCGCAGACTGGCTCTGGTCAAGTGCTGGGGTACTCCGGGGCTTGCGACCGGCGCCGAGCCCCGGAGCCTACCGGGCTCTTGAGAGCTATTGGCTCTTGGGCAACACTCCCTTTGAGCGCGAGGCGGCCTATGCAGAACTGGCTGAGCGCCCTATAGGCCCTGATCTTTTGGAGGCGATGTACCTGGGGCTCTCGCAGGGGCGCCCGGTCTTGTCTGCTGCAACCTGGTCTGGCCTGACCGATGATGAGCGTCAGGCCTGGAATCGGCGACCGCGCGGACGCCCCCGAAAGGCAGAGATGGGCTGAGCACGGGAAGACGTATGTTCTGCGTCCCTATTTTTAGAAATGCCTCGCATTGAGGCGAAAATAATCTAATCTGACCCTATTTATTAGCTAGTATTTTTGGGGCAAAAACGCCTACTTTGACTTCTGTAAAAAGGCAGGGTTCCGCATAATAAGGCCCCTTTATGCCTTTCTGTCTCGGAGCCCGGCCATGTCGCTGCCCAAAACCCTTCCCCAGCACCGAATCACGCCGCAGCCCGGCCAGTCCCATCTCTTGGCGCCCGCCCCGCAAGACGCCGCGCAACTGCAAGGTCTTTACCGAGCCGAGTTGGAGCACGACGCCTGCGGCGTAGGGTTTGTGGCCCACATTAAGGCGCAGAAGTCTCACGGCATTGTCGAGCAGGGGCTTTTAATTCTGAAGAACCTCGACCACCGCGGCGCGGTGGGGGCCGACGCCCTGATGGGCGACGGCGCGGGCATTTTGATTCAGATTCCCCACGCCTACTTTGCCGAAGAAATGGCCCGCCAGGGCGTGACCCTGCCGCCCCCGGGAGAATACGGCGTGGGCATGGTCTTTCTGCCCAAAGAACACGCCTCGCGCATGGCCTGTGAGCGTGCCTTAGAGCGCGCGGTGCAGGCCGAAGGCCAGGCGGTACTCGGCTGGCGCGATGTGCCCACCGACAGCCAGATGCCGATGTCGCCACGGGTGCGTGAAAAAGAACCCGTCATTCGGCAGATCTTCATTGGGCGCGGTGGCGATGTGGTGGTGCAAGAGGCCTTGGAGCGCAAGCTCTACGTCATTCGTAAGACGGCCTCGTCTGCAGTGCAGAGCCTTAAACTCAAGCACAGTAAAGAGTATTACCTGCCCTCGATGTCGAGCCGCACCATTGTCTATAAGGGCCTGCTGCTGGCAGATCAGGTAGGCGTGTATTACAAAGACTTGTCTGACCCCCGCTGTGTCTCGGCCCTGGCCCTCGTGCACCAGCGGTTCTCTACCAACACCTTCCCCGAGTGGCCGCTCGCGCACCCCTATCGCATGGTGGCCCACAACGGGGAAATCAATACCGTGAAGGGTAACTACAACTGGATGCGGGCCCGCGAGGGCGTCATGTCCTCCCCTGTCCTGGGCGCCGACCTCAAGAAGCTCTATCCCATCAGCTTTGCGGGGCAGTCCGACACGGCCACCTTCGATAACTGTCTCGAGCTGCTGGTGGCCGCGGGCTATCCCTTGGCCCATGCGGTGATGATGATGATCCCCGAGCCCTGGGAGCAGCATACCGCCATGGACCCTGCCCGCCGGGCCTTCTACGAATACCATGCGGCGATGATGGAGCCCTGGGATGGCCCGGCCTCGCTGGTCTTTACCGATGGCCGGCAGATCGGCGCCACACTCGACCGCAACGGCCTGCGTCCCTCGCGGTATTGCATTACCGAAGACGACCTTGTGATCATGGCCTCGGAGTCTGGCGTGCTGCCGATTCCGGAGAGCAAGATCGTGCGGAAGTGGCGCCTGCAGCCGGGCAAGATGTTCCTCATCGACCTCGACCAAGGCCGCATGATCCACGACGAAGAGCTGAAGTCGTCGCTCTCTAAGACTCGGCCCTATCAGCAGTGGATCGAAGATGTGCGCATTGCGCTTGAAGACCTGTCGCCCGAAGAAAAAAATACACCGCTCGCGGCAGAGGTGTCGCTGCTCGATCGCCAGCAGGCCTTTGGCTATTCCCAAGAAGACCTCAAGTTCTTGATGGCCCCGATGGCCCAGGCAGGCGAAGAGGCCGTGGGTTCGATGGGCAACGACTCGCCCCTGGCCGTGCTCTCTAATCGCAGCAAGCCGCTTTACAACTACTTTAAGCAGCTCTTTGCCCAGGTGACCAACCCGCCGATCGATCCGATTCGTGAGGCCATTGTCATGTCGCTGGTCTCGTTTGTGGGACCACGGCCCAATCTGCTGGATATCAACCAGGTCAACCCGCCGATGCGGCTCGAGGTCAGCCAGCCAATCCTCGACTTTGCCGATATGCAGCGGCTGCGCGATATTGCCACCCATACACGTGGCAAGTTCAAGTCAGAGCAGCTCTCTATTACCTATTCCCTGGACTGGGGCAGGGAGGGTATCGAGGCCAAGCTTGCCACCCTGTGTGCGGAGGCGGTCGAGGCTATTCGTGCGGGCGCGAATATTCTGATTTTGTCAGACCGCAGTGTGGCCCCTACCCAGGTGGCGATTCCCGCCTTGCTCGCCTTGTCTGCCGTGCACCAGCATCTGGTGCGTGAGGGACTGCGCACCCAGGCGGGCCTTGTGGTCGAAACGGGCTCGGCCCGTGAGGTGCACCACTTCGCCGTGCTCGCGGGCTATGGCGCCGAAGCCGTGCACCCCTATCTGGCCATGGAGACCATCGTCTCGATGCACAAAGACCTCTCGGGGGCGCTTAGTGCCGAGAAGGCCGTGGCCAATTATGTGAAGGCCATCGGCAAGGGTCTCTCAAAGATCATGTCGAAGATGGGCATCTCGACTTACATGTCGTACTGCGGCGCCCAGATCTTTGAGGCCATCGGAATCAACAAGGCCACGATTGACCACTACTTCACGGGCACGCCGAGTGCGGTCGAGGGCATCGGCATTTTTGAGATGGCCGAGGAGGCCCTGCGCATGCATGGCCAGGCCTTTGGCGATGACCCAGTGCTTGCCACCATGCTCGATGCCGGCGGAGAGTACGCCTGGCGGGTGCGCGGCGAAGACCATATGTGGACGCCCGATGCCATTGCCAAGCTGCAGCATTCGGTGCGGGCCAACCAGTTTTCTTCCTACAAAGAATACGCCCAGATCATCAACGACCAGAGCCGTCGTCATATGACGCTGCGGGGTCTCTTCGAGTTTAAGGTCGACCCGGCCAAGGCGATTGCCTTAGACGAGGTGGAGCCTGCCGCAGAGATCGTGAAGCGGTTTGCCACCGGCGCGATGTCACTGGGCTCAATCTCTACCGAGGCCCATACGGCCCTAGCGGTTGCCATGAACCGTATTGGCGGAAAGTCCAATACAGGAGAGGGCGGCGAAGATAAACGTCGTTATCGCGCCGAGATGCAAGGCGAGAAGGTCAAAGAGGGCATGACGCTTGCCGATGTCATTGGCAAGGCCCAGGTGGAGTCTGACTTTTCGCTCAAGGCCGGAGACAGCCTGCGCTCAAAGATCAAGCAGGTGGCCTCTGGCCGGTTTGGCGTGACCACCGAATACCTCGTGTCGGCCGACCAGATTCAGATCAAGATGGCCCAGGGCGCCAAGCCGGGTGAGGGTGGGCAGCTGCCGGGCGGTAAGGTGTCCGAATACATCGGTGAACTGCGTCACTCGGTGCCGGGCGTGGGGCTGATCTCGCCGCCCCCCCACCATGACATTTATTCCATCGAGGACCTGGCCCAGCTCATTCATGACCTGAAAAACGTATCGCCCCATGCCGATATTTCGGTGAAGCTCGTGTCCGAAGTCGGAGTCGGAACGGTAGCGGCCGGCGTGGCCAAGGCCAAGGCCGACCATGTGGTGATTGCGGGCCACGATGGCGGCACGGGGGCTTCGCCGCTGACATCGATCAAGCATGCTGGCTCGCCCTGGGAGATTGGTCTGGCAGAGACCCAGCAGACCCTGGTGCTCAATGGCCTGCGCAGCCGCATTCGGGTGCAGGCCGATGGCCAGATGAAGACCGGCCGCGACGTGGTGATTGGCGCGCTCTTGGGCGCCGACGAAATGGGCTTTGCCACAGCACCGCTCGTGACCGCGGGCTGCATCATGATGCGTAAGTGTCACCTCAACACCTGCCCAGTGGGGGTGGCCACCCAGGACCCCGTGCTGCGTAAGAAGTTTCAGGGCAAACCCGAGCATGTGGTGAACTACTTCTTCTTTGTCGCCGAAGAGGTGCGTCAGATCATGGCCCAACTGGGCATCGCCCGGTTCGAAGACCTGGTGGGGCGTGTTGACCTGCTTGATACCAAAAAAGGGGTTGCCCACTGGAAGGCCCGCGGGCTCGACTTCAGTAGGCTCTTTTATCAGCCGGTGGTAGCGAATCCCGCACAGCGTCTGCATTCTGAGACCCAAGACCATGGGCTTGAGAAGGCCTTGGACAGGGTGCTCATTGAGAAGTCGAGGGCCGCACTCGAGAAGGGCCAGAAGGTGCATTTCATTGAAACTGCCCGCAATGTCAATCGCACTGTCGGGGCCATGCTCTCTGGCGAACTGGTCAAGCGCCACCCCGAGGGGCTTGCCGATGACACGCTGCATATTCAGGTGGAAGGCACCGGTGGCCAGTCGTTTGGCGCCTTTCTCGCGAAGGGCATCACCCTGTATCTCATTGGCGATGCCAACGACTACACCGGTAAGGGCATGTCCGGTGGCCGTATTGTCGTGCGGCCCTCCATTGAGTTTCGCGGCGTGGCCCACGAGAACATCATCGTGGGCAATACCGTGCTCTATGGAGCCACCTCCGGTGAGGCCTTCTTCCGTGGCGTAGCGGGCGAGCGTTTTGCCGTGCGCCTTTCGGGCGCCTCGGCAGTGGTCGAGGGTACGGGAGACCACGGCTGTGAGTACATGACAGGCGGCACCGTGGTGGTCTTGGGGCGCACGGGGCGCAACTTTGCTGCCGGCATGTCGGGCGGCGTGGCCTATGTCTATGACGAAGATGGAAGCTTTGCCGAACGCTGCAATACCGCGATGGTGGCCCTCGATAAGGTGCTGCCTGCAGCAGAGCAGAAGGCCCAAGGCGAGGTCGGCACCTGGCACCGTGGCAAGACCGATGAAGAGCAGCTGCGCCAGCTTATCGAAGACCATCATCGTTGGACGGGCAGTATCCGGGCGCGTGAACTCTTGGACCAATGGCCCCAGGCCCGTGCGCGTTTTGTCAAAGTCTTCCCCAACGAGTACAGGCGGGCTCTTGGCGAGATCTATGCCAAGAGCCAGGCGGGTGTGGTGGGCGCGGGGTTGACAGAGATCGTTACCGCAGACCGCACGTAGACACTATTTATAGAGAAGGAAAGAGTATGGGAAAGGCCACTGGATTTTTAGAGCTCGAGCGCATCGAAGAGGGCTACGAGCCCGCGCAGAGTCGTGTGAAACACTACAAAGAGTTTGTCATTGGACTCGCCGAAGACCAGGCCAACAAGCAGGCGGCGCGCTGCATGGACTGTGGCATTCCGTTTTGTAACAACGGCTGCCCGGTGAACAACATCATTCCCGACTTCAATGACCTGGTCTACAAGAACCAATGGAAGGCAGCGCTCGATACCCTGCACTCTACCAACAACTTTCCAGAGTTCACGGGCCGGATCTGCCCGGCCCCCTGTGAGGCGGCCTGCACACTAAACTTCAATGACGATGCCGTGGGCATCAAGTCGATTGAGCACGCCATCATCGACCGGGGCTGGAAAGAGGGCTGGGTAGGGCCGCAGTTGCCCGCGCATAAGACCGGTAAGAAGGTGGCTGTCGTGGGCTCGGGCCCCGCGGGCCTAGCAGCTGCCCAGCAACTCGCGAGGGCGGGCCATGAGGTCACGGTTTTTGAAAAGAACGACCGTATTGGGGGCCTGCTGCGCTATGGCATTCCCGACTTCAAAATGGAAAAAACCCATATTGACCGTCGTGTGGCCCAGATGCAGGCTGAAGGGGTCACCTTCCGCACCAGTGTGCTCGTGGCAAGCCTCCCTTCCGACACCAAGGTCACCAACTGGGCCAAAGAAACAGTCTCGCCCGAGCAACTCAAGAAAGACTTCGATGCCGTGCTCTTGGCTGGGGGCTCCGAGCAGCCACGCGATCTGCCGGTGCCAGGCCGCGACCTGCAAGGTGTGCACTTCGCAATGGAGTTTCTGCCGCAGCAGAATAAGGTCAATGCGGGCGATGCGCTGCCGCAGCAGATTCGCGCCGATGGCAAGCATGTCATCGTCATTGGCGGTGGCGACACGGGCTCAGACTGCGTGGGCACGAGCAATCGTCATGGGGCCAAGAGCGTCACCCAGTTTGAGCTTCTGCCCATGCCGCCTGAGCATGAGGATAAGCCCATGGTCTGGCCCTATTGGCCCACCAAGCTGCGTACCTCCTCAAGCCACGAAGAGGGCTGCACCCGCGAGTTTGCGATTGCCACTAAAGAGTTTCTGGGGGATAAGGGGCGACTTACGGGCCTGAAGTCTGTCCATGTGGAATGGAGGGACGGCAAGATGCAAGAGGTGCCCGGCACCGAGAAGATTCTGCCAGCAGACCTGGTGCTTCTAGCCATGGGCTTTGTCTCTCCGGTCGGCTCGGTGATTGAGGCCTTCGGTGTAGACAAAGACAATCGCGGCAATGCCAAGTCCGCCACCGAAGGCGAGAAGTCGTACTACACCAATGTGCCCAAGGTCTTTGCCGCAGGCGATATGCGGCGCGGGCAGTCTTTGGTGGTATGGGCAATTCGTGAGGGCCGTCAGGCCGCAAGGTCGGTTGATGCATTTCTCATGGGTGCCTCTCAGCTACCCCGGTAGTTACGCGTAGCATGACCGCCGCGCTTCTGAGAGTCGCTCTTGTTGCGCGCGAGGGCGTTTTTGGCCTTGTTGGTCTTGTATTTCTTTTTGGTCTTATTGGTCTTGCTGGTATTGGCACATCGGCCAGTCTCGGCGGTCATGGGGGCTTCGGTGCAGCCTACGCCCAAGACCGACTAAGCCTGCAAAATCTCGAGGCTCTTCTTCGGTCTGAGAATGCCCACGGCCTGGTTATTCTCGTACGGCATGCCGAGACGGTCTCGGGTATCGGCGACCCGCCGGGCTTTCGACTTGAAGACTGCGCGACCCAGCGCAACCTCTCCGCCGAGGGGCGGGCGCAGTCGCGGCGCATGGGGTCATGGTTTATCACCCGTGGCCTAGTGCCTGCCGCCGTGCGGTCAAGCCTGTGGTGCCGATGCCTCGATACCGCCAAAGAGGCCTTTGCCAAGGCAGTGCCAATCACACCTTGGCCGGCCTTGAATTCCACCTTTCAGGGCCGTGGTGATTCCCAGGCCCAGCAGGCGCAGATCCAATCATTTCTGAAGGACCAAGGGTCTGGCTTTGCGCAGCCGCCCCCGCGGGACGGGGCCCAACGGGCAACGGGATTTGAGGTCTGGGTGAGCCACCAGGTAGTGGTTTCGGCGCTTACCGGGCAAACCCTGTCTATGGGAGAGCTCCTGCTCACCCGCCCGGATGCGGCCGGAAGGCTTCAGGTGCTCGGCCGGGTGAGCAGCGACTTTAAATAGCGGCCCGTATGGCTTGCGGCGCACTCTGCAACGGTTTCTGGGGGGCCAGCTACTAGAATCTCGCCACCCTCTTGGCCGCCTTCGGGCCCAAGATCCACAATCCAGTCGGCGGTCTGAATGACATCCAGATTGTGCTCAATAATCACAATCGTATTGCCGGCATCGCGCAGCCGAAAGAGCACCTGCAGCAGCAGGTCAACATCATGAAAATGTAGCCCAGTGGTCGGTTCATCCAACACGTATAGAGTCTTTCCGGTGTCGCGTTTGGCGAGCTCGCAGGCGAGTTTTACCCGCTGGGCCTCACCGCCTGAGAGCGTGGTTGCGCTCTGACCGAGTTTTACATAGCCCAGCCCCACATCCAATAGAGTCTGCAGCCTGCGGGCCACGGCGGGCACCGCTGCAAAAAAATCGTGGGCCTCTTCAATCGTGAGGCCAAGGACATCGGCGATGGTCTTTCCACGATAACGTACGTCAAGCGTCTCGCGGTTATAGCGTAGCCCCTGGCAGACATCGCAGGGCACATACAGGTCAGGCAGAAAGTGCATCTCCACCTTCACCAGGCCATCCCCCTGACAAGACTCGCAGCGTCCTCCCCGGGTATTGAAGGAAAACCGCCCTGCGTCGTAGCCACGCTCGCGGGCCATGGTTGCGCCTGCGAAGAGCTCGCGGATCGGGGCAAAGAGCCCGGTATAGGTGGCCGGGTTACTGCGTGGCGTTCGGCCAATCGGGCTCTGGTCCACATTGATGATGCGGTCGAAATACCCAAGCCCCTCGATGGCCTTATGGGCTGCTGGCTCGGCCTGAGACCGATGCAGGAGTTGGCTGGCGGCGGCCACCAGGGTGTCGTTAATGAGGGTGGATTTACCGCTGCCAGAAACTCCCGTGACACAGGTGATCAGGCCACAGGGCAGGGCGAGGTCAACGTCTTTCAGGTTGTGCCCGCTTGCACCAAGCACCCGAAGCCATCGGTCTGTGGCAGGCTTGCGACCGGATGGGGCAGAGATCCTTCGTCTGCCCGAAAGGTAGTCTGCGGTCAGCGATCCTGTCTGGCGCAGCAGCGCCTCTGGCCTGCCCTGTCCGACGACTTCTCCCCCATGCACGCCTGCCCCAGGGCCGAGGTCGATCACATGATCGGCCGATCGAATCGCCTCTTCGTCGTGCTCCACCATGACCACCGAATTGCCCAGATCGCGCAGATGGCGCAGGGTATCGAGCAGGCGGTTATTGTCTCGGGGATGCAGACCAATAGAGGGTTCGTCCAGAACATAGAGCACCCCGGTGAGCCCCGCGCCGATCTGGCTTGCAAGACGAATTCGTTGCGCCTCGCCGCCAGACAGGCTCATGGCTGCCCGCTCAAGGCTTAAGTAGCGAAGCCCGACATTGATCAGAAAACCCAGCCGTGACCGGACCTCGGAGAGCAGACGCTCACCCACCGCGTGGCGAAAACCGGTGAGCTCAAGCGTATCGAGCCGGTCGTGCAGGCTGCCTAGGCTAAGCCGGGACAACTCCGGCAGGCTTACCGAATGCCCTGGGGCGCCGAGCCGCACGGCCCTGGCCTCCGGTCGTAGTCGCGACCCCTGACATGCGGGGCATTCTCGTTGTCGTCGGAACCGTGAGAGCTCCTCGCGGACTGCGGGGGAATCTGTCTCGCGCCACCGTCTCTCCAGGTTCGGCAGGATTCCCTCAAAGGGCTGCCGCCGCACGATGGTCTTGCCCCGGTCTGTGGGCATGCGCAGGCTCAAGACCTGTTCTCCCGATCCATACAGCAAGGTCTGCTGCGTGGCGGTCGGCAGCGAGTCAAAGGCGGCTGCCGGGTCGAAATCCAGGCAGGTAGCCAGGCTCTCGATCATGGCCCAGGCAAAACTGTTGCGCGGGTCCCAGCCAGCGATGGCGCCTGCAGCCAGAGACAGGTGCGGAAACTGCACCACCAGCCCAGGATCAAAGAACGATTGGGTTCCCAGCCCATCGCATTCGGGGCAGGCGCCGGCCGGTGAGTTAAAGGAGAACATATTGGGCTCGAGGCTGCGCAGCGAAAACCCGCAGTCGGGGCAGGCGTAGCGCATCGATAGCCCGCGGTCCACTGCAGGCGCATTGGCCTGCGCGATCGAGACAATCGCCTGGTCTTGCCCAAGCCGCAGGGCCGCCTCCAGGGATTCGGCAAGCCGTTGCGTAGCGTCCGGACGTACCTTGATGCGGTCCACGATGACATCCAGGCTATGGTGCTGATGGGGGTCCAGCCCGGCAATCTGATCGATCTCCAGATCCTGGGGCGGCTGCGACTCTGTCTGCAGGCGGCCGCGCACAAAGCCTTGGGCACGCAGGCCGTCAATCATCTCCCGGTGCTCGCCCTTGCGTCTGCTGATCACGGGCGCCATGACCGTAAGCCTGGTGCCCTCTGGCAAGGCGAGCAGGCTATCGACCATTTGCGCCAGGCTCTGCGATTCCAGTCGATGCTGGGGATGGTTCGGGCAATGGGGAACCCCCGCACGCGCGAATAAAAGCCGCAGATAGTCGGAGATCTCGGTAACGGTGCCCACTGTGGACCGCGGGTTATGGCTACCGGATTTCTGCTCAATCGCAATTGCCGGGGAAAGCCCCTCTATGAGGTCGACATCGGGCTTGGCCATGAGCGAGAGAAACTGCCTGGCATAGGCAGACAGCGACTCGACATAACGCCGTTGGCCCTCGGCATATAGGGTATCGAAGGCGAGCGAAGACTTTCCGGAACCTGACAGGCCGGTAACCACAACAAGGCTGTTGCGCGGGATATCGAGGCTGATGCTCTTCAGGTTGTGGGTGCGCGCGCCGCGCACCCGAATCCATCCATGTTCCGACATAGTCCGTCTCGTGGGTTCAGGCCAATCTACTACTATAGCGAGCGATGTCAGATCGAGTGGCCTTCACCCCCCAGGAACGTCGCGTTAGCCTCTCGCTAGCCAGCGTCTATGGCCTGCGTATGCTGGGGCTGTTCCTGGTTCTGCCGGTGCTTGCACTCGGTGCCCGTGACCTTCCTGGTGGCGAGGACGCCGCACTCATTGGCCTGGCCATGGGCATCTATGGGCTGACCCAGGCGTTTTTACAGATCCCCTTCGGTCTGGCCTCTGATCGCTGGGGCCGCAAGCCCGTGATCGTCTTTGGACTGCTGGTCTTTGCGGGGGGAAGTCTGCTGGCGGCCGTGGCAGAAGACCTGTACTGGCTTATCTTTGCCCGGGCCTTGCAGGGTGCGGGGGCAGTATCCGCGGCAGTCAGTGCCTTTCTCGCCGACCTTACCCGTGAAGAGGTGCGCGCCCGGGCGATGGCCCTTGTTGGTGCCTCCATAGGCCTGTCGTTTGCGGTCTCGCTGGTGATTGCCCCGCCCATTTTTGGCCTTGCAGGCCTGGCGGGGCTTTTTTCTCTGACGGGCATATTGGCTTTTCTTGCCGCCTTCGCAGTCTGGAGAATGCCCGACCCGCCCGTATCTAGCGCCAGTGCTGTTGAGACCCCCGCCCTTCGCAACTGGCAGTCTCTGCTGCGGGATTCGCAACTCGCTAGGCTCAACCTGGGGATCTTCTGTCTTATGGCCATTCAGACTGCCATGTTTGTGGCGATTCCTTTTGCGCTCGATGGCCTGGGCATGGCCTTGGCAGACCATTGGATCGTCTACCTGCCGCTGCTGGCACTGGCGTTTCTGTCGATTGTTCCTGCGATTTTCTGGGCGGAAAGGCAGGGCCGGTTTCGGCCGGTGTTCCTTGGGGCAATCGCCTTTTTGCTGGTCACCATGGGAATCTTTCTGTCGGCCGGGGCAGTCTTTTGGCTCTGGCTTTTGGGTATCTGGGCCTTCTTCACCGGGTTTAATCTGTTAGAGGCCCTTTTGCCTTCCTGGGTGTCTCGGGTCGCGCCCGCCGCCCAGCGGGGCCTTGCGCTCGGCATCTACAACACCAGCCAGTCGCTGGGCCTCTTTCTTGGCGGGCTGGTCGGTGGTCTGGCGGTCCGTTCTTACGGCGTAGACGGCATCTTTGTTGCCTGTCTTGCAGTGTTGCTGTTTTGGGGCATGATGGCAACTGGACTTCGTGAAATCGGCCTTCGGAGCCCCCCGGCATCTGTCGGTCCGATAACCGCGACGGGTGCTCCGCCAATCGACCGGTAGTCTGCTGCCCAGGGTGGAGATAGCCTGAGCGCCCCAAACCTAAAGGAGAGAGTTTCATGGCATCGGTAAATAAGGTCATTTTGCTGGGTAACCTCGGGCGTGACCCAGAGGTGCGGTACGCGGCCGACGGCGCGGCAATCGCCAATGTCTCAATCGCGACAACCTCGCGCTATAAAGACAAGGCCTCTGGCGACATGAAGGAGGACACCGAATGGCATCGGGTAGTGTTCTTTGGTCGTCTGGCTGAAATCGCCAGCGAGTACCTGAAAAAGGGCCGTCCAGTGTATGTGGAAGGGCGTCTGCGCACCCGTAAGTGGCAGGATCAGTCCGGTCAGGAGCGTTACACCACCGAGATCGTTGCCGACCAGATGCAGCTTCTGGGCGGAAGGGAGGGGTCCGCAGCGGGAGGCCCACCTGAGGAGGCTGCCGGAGGCTCGGCTGCCAGTGCACCCCCAGCCGCAGGCTCAGCCGCCCGGTCGCCCGCCAAGGCAGGGGGGTTCGATGATCTTGATGACGATATCCCGTTCTAGCCAGTAGCTGCCCGGCGGCAGAACGGCAACGGGCGCTCGGCGTACCACCACTGCGCCGCCAGGCGCAATGGTTCATGGGCCAAGGGCCCGGGGAATGCGCATCCCCGGGCTTTTTTTGTGCCTGCGAAAGGCCTAGAATGGTGAGTTTGCCTACATTCACTCTTCTAACGAGGTCACCATGCCAATTTATGCCTACGCCTGCGGGGCCTGTGGGTTTAAGAAAGACGTGCTGCAAAAGCTCTCCGATGCCCCGCTTACCGACTGCCCAAGCTGCGGGCAGCCGCAATTTTCCAAGCAGCTCACCGCCCCGGGATTTGTCCTAAAGGGGTCTGGCTGGTATGTCACCGATTTTCGCGAGGGCCAGAAAAAACCATCCGATGCTGGGGCAGGTGCGGCAGAAACAAGCGCTTCGGAGTCCAAGCCTGCGGCTGACGCCCCCGCCTCAGGGGCCGCTACTGGCACCACCGGCGACACTGGTAGTGCCGCTTCACCGTCCGCGCCCACTGCAACGCCAAGCCCCGCAGCAGCGCCGGTAACTCCTGCTGCCGGTTCGGGCACTGCCTCGGCCAAGGCCGCCTGATCGCGGCGAGCTTCAGCCAAGCGTCCGGCAAGCTTCAGGTAACTACAAGGGGCCCTCATCATGCTCAAGCGATTCTTTGTTGCGGGATTACTGATCTGGGTGCCCCTATCTGTTACTTATTGGGTGATCACTACGGTGGTGAGCACCCTCGACCAGATCCTGCCCCCGCATTTTCAGCCGCAGGCGCTTTTTGGGCGTGAGATACCGGGCTTCGGGGTGCTGGTGGTGCTGCTGGTGGTGCTAATCACGGGATTCTTTGCCGCGAATTTGCTTGGAAGGCGTCTGGTAGATGCCTGGGAGGCCCTGCTTGCGCGCATTCCGTTGGTTCGTTCCATCTATTCGTCGGTCAAGCAGGTCAGTGATACCATCCTGGCACCCAATGGCCAGGCCTTTCGCCAGGCCGTGCTGGTGCAGTATCCGCGCTCCGGCGCCTGGACGATTGCCTTTGTTACCGGTAGCCCAAGCCAGGAGATCGCCGCACTGCTCAGTGCACCGTCGGTCAGCATTTATGTGCCTACCACGCCCAATCCCACCTCTGGATTTTTTCTGATGGTGCCCAAGACCGATGTCCTGCCCCTGTCGATCGGCGTGGATGCCGCATTGAAGTATGTGGTCTCTATGGGTACGGTTCCGCCTGTAGCCGCAGCCCCCGGTCGCTCCCCCGTTTCTCCACAGCAGTCCTCTCCCTCTTAAAAGGCGTTTGTATGCGTAGTCATTATTGCGGCCAGTTATCGGCCGATCAGCTCGACGAGGTGGTCTCACTCTGCGGCTGGGTGCACCGTCGTCGTGACCATGGGGGTGTGATTTTTATCGACCTGCGCGACCGCGAGGGTCTTGCCCAGGTGGTCTGCGACCCTGATCGGCCGAGCATGTTTGCCACCGCCGAGTCGGTACGCAATGAATTCTGCCTGCGCATCACGGGTAAGGTGCGGCGTCGGCCGGAGGGAACCACCAACCCCGCGATGAAGAGCGGCGAGATCGAGCTGCTCTGTCACGACCTGCAGATCCTCAATGCTTCGGTGACCCCACCTTTTCAGTTAGATGACGACCATCTCTCGGAGACCACCCGGCTCACCCATCGAGTGCTCGACCTGAGACGCCCTGCGATGCAAAAAAACCTGATGCTGCGCTACAAAGTAGCTATGGCCGTGCGTTGCTACCTCGATGGCCAGGGGTTTATCGATATTGAGACCCCCATGCTCACCAAGTCCACCCCGGAGGGTGCCCGCGACTACCTTGTGCCATCGCGTGTCCATGAGGGCGCGTTTTTTGCCCTTCCGCAGTCGCCACAGCTTTTTAAGCAGCTGCTCATGGTGGCGGGTTTTGACCGCTACTACCAGATCACCAAGTGTTTCCGTGACGAAGACCTGCGCGCAGACCGCCAGCCCGAGTTCACACAGATAGACTGCGAGACGTCTTTTCTCACCGAACAGCAGATTCGCGCCTTGTTTGAGACCATGATTCGCGGGGTGTTTGCTGACACCATGCAGGTTGCGCTTCCTGACCCGTTTCCGGTCATGACCTATGCCGATGCCATGGGCCGCTACGGATCCGATAAGCCCGATCTGCGGGTATCGCTTGAATTCACCGAGATTACCGACCTGGTGGCTGATGTTGACTTCAAGGTCTTCTCCGAGCCCGCGCGTCTTCCGAATGGCCGGGTGGTGGCCCTGCGGGTACCCGGCGGAGGCGCGCTTTCGCGCAGCGAGATTGATGGCTATACCGAGTTTGTGAAGATTTACGGTGCCAAGGGGTTGGCCTGGATTAAAGTGAATGCCATCGCCCAGGGTCGGGACGGGCTGCAGTCGCCGATCGTAAAGAACATTCATGACCAGGCATTGCAATCAATTCTGCAGCGCTCCGGGGCACAAGATGGAGACATTTTGTTTTTCGGTGCTGATAAAGACAAGATCGTGAATGATGCCCTCGGGGCCCTGCGGGTCAAAATTGGTCACAGTGAATTTGGCCGCAGCCATGGTCTGTTCACCCAGGGCTGGAAGCCTCTGTGGGTGGTGGACTTCCCCATGTTTGAGCGCGACGAAGAGGCTGGCCGATGGACGGCCGTGCACCATCCGTTTACTGCCCCCAAGGACGGTCACGAAGACCTTATGGAGACCAATCCTGGCGCCTGTCTGGCCAAGGCCTACGATATGGTGCTCAATGGCTGGGAACTCGGCGGCGGCTCTGTGCGAATTCATACCGAAGCGGTGCAGAGCAAGGTCTTTCGCGCCTTGAACATTGGCGAAGAAGAGGCGCAAGTAAAGTTTGGCTTTCTGCTCGATGCCCTGCGATACGGGGCGCCCCCGCACGGCGGGCTTGCCTTCGGTCTGGACCGCTTGGTGACACTCATGACAGGTGCAGACTCGATTCGTGACGTGATTGCCTTTCCCAAGACCCAGAGGGCGCAGTGTCTGCTGACCCAGGCTCCCTCCTTGGTCGATGACCGCCAGCTGCGCGAACTGCATATTCGCCTGCGAGAGGCGCCCAAGATCCTGGCATGACCGCGCCCCTCGCGTCGCCTGCCCGGTTGACGCACCGCGGCCACTGGCGTGCCCTGGTCTATGGGCCGATGGCGGTGTTCTATGGCCTTGCTGTTGCCTGGATTGGTGACCCAAGTCTCGACGAGACGCGGCTTACCCTCTCCGCGGTCTATGCGGGCCTGGCGCTTCTGGGCCAGATCTTGTTTCGTCGATTTGCGCCGAATGTCCTGGATGACCCATCGATCTGGCCAGTCTGGGTGCGGGCATTCAGTATTGTCTTTGTGAACTTTTTTGTTGTCGTGCTTGTGGCAGGAAACCTGTCCGGGCAGTGGCTGCCCATGGCCTTTGTGGTTGGTCTCACGCTGGGCCTTGCCATGCTTGCCTACTGGTTTTCGCAACGCCCCGACTCTGAGGCCTCTGCCCGCCATGCAGCGGTGAGCATCTATATTGCGTGCCTGGCCCTTCCGTTTGCGGGTCTCTACAACTGGCTGCCTGCAGCGGCCATCTGGGCCAGTGTCGCAGCGGTACCCGCCTGGCACGCCCGCCGCATTGCCATGGCTGATACTGCCGAGACTGGTGCAAGCCGTCAGCTCATGACCTCTGCGATCTTCATTTACGTACTGATCATGCTGGTGGGTCTGATGCTTGCGGCCCTACTGCCCCTGCGCTGACGCGCGAAAGAACAGCGCCTGTGGTCACCAAGCCCTACAAGATTCCGCGGTCGGTGCTGGTGGTCATTCATAACCCAGAAGGGCAAGTACTGCTTTTGGAACGCGCCGACAAGCCGGGATTCTGGCAGTCGGTGACCGGAAGCCTGGATGCCATGGATGAGCCTTTGCTGCAGGCGGCCCAACGGGAACTCGCCGAAGAGACTGGGCTGGTCGCCGGCCTCGAGGCATGGTCCGACTGGGAATTTTCGCAGGTCTACGAGATTTTTCCCCACTGGCGTTATCGCTATGCCCCGGGCGTGACGCAGAATACGGAACATGTCTTTTCTGTCTGCGTGCCATCCGATGCGCCGATACGCCTGGCTCCGCGTGAGCACCTGCAGTCTCAGTGGCTTGCCTGGCAGGCGGCCGCCGAGGCCTGCTTCTCCTGGAGCAATGCCAAGGCTATCCGAATGCTGGCGCAGCGCTGGCCATTTTCTGCAGACGGATCGCCGCCCGATACCCTGTCTTAGCCTCTTTCTTTCTGGCGCTGCCCATGGATGACCTGGTGGTCTTGCGCCCCGAGGGGCTCTTCTGCCCAGCCGGCGGTTTTTTTATTGACCCCTGGCGTGCCGTCGACCGTGCAGTGCTCACCCATGCCCATGCAGACCATGCCCGTTCTGGCCATAGCCATGTGCTGTGTTCCGCCCGCGGGCTGCCCGTGTTTCAGGCGCGGCTCGGCAGCCAGACCTCCTTTCAGGCCTTGCGCTTTGGGGCGCCTCTGCGAGTGGGCGATGTCTGGCTGTCGCTGCATCCGGCAGGGCATGTCCTGGGCGCCAGTCAGATTCGGATAGAAAAGGACGGCCGGGTCTGGGTGGTGTCGGGGGACTATCGGGTGGCTGCCGACCCGAGTTGTGATGCCTTTGTGCCTGTGGCTGCCGATGTCTTTATTACAGAGACTACCTTTGGTCTGCCGATCTATCGCTGGCAGGCGCAGCAGCGGGTGGTTGATGAGATCCTGCTCTGGTGGCAGCAAGAGGCGCAGCGCGGCCATGCCTGTCTGATCTATACCTATGCCCTGGGCAAGGCCCAGCGACTGATCATGGCGATCGATGATCGTGCGGGGATCCGGTCCGGCCCTGGCCCTGTCTATGTGCATGCGGCGGTTGCAAGGATCAACGCCGCCTACCGGGCTGCCGGTGTCGGGGTTCCGGCGGATCAGACGCCCCCAACGCGACTGGCAGCAGGAGACCTGGTGCTCGCGCCGCAGTCGGTTCAGGGTTCGCACTGGCTGGGCCGGCAGCAGGTGCCCGTCTCCCAGGCCAATGTCTCGGGATGGATGACGGTTCGGGGGGCACGGCGCCGCCAGCCCGGGGTGCGGGGCTTTGTGCTGTCGGATCATGCCGACTGGCCGGGGCTGCTCTGGGCTATTGATCATAGCCAGGCATCGCGCGTGATCCTGACCCACGGGCAGACTGCCTTCATGGCCCGCTGGCTTTCGGCCCGGGGCTTGCAGGCCGATACCTTTCAGACCGAATTCGACGCCCAGGCCGCCGATGTCTGAAGCCCAGGCACCATCGCTTTTACCCGTAAGCGCCAGCCTGCCGCAGGGGCCACTACAGGGGCCGTCGCAGGGGTCACCGCAGGCGGTCATTTCCGGCCTTGGCCTGGCCCGATTCAGCCAGCTGCTTATCGAACTCGAACAGGCCGATGGAACCCATGCCAGGCAGCAGGTTCTGCAGGTGTATTTTGGCGAGGCTGTTCCTTCCGACGCTGCATGGGCTGCCTGGCTGCTCTCAGGCGAACGCCTGAAACGTCTGGTTCCATTGGCGGTCTTGAAGCAGGCTGCGATGGTCGCCACTGACCTGCCCGATTGGGCCTTTGAGGAGTGCTACCAGACGGTTGGCGACCTTGCCGAGACGATAGCCTTGCTGGTGGGGCAGGTAGATGCAGCCAAGGCCAGCGGCGGCTCCGCCATGGCGAGTCTGGGGCTTTCTGACTGGATCAGACATCGTCTGCTGCCGCTGCGTAACGCAGACCAGGCTGCGGCCCAGGCAGTGATCCAAGAGAGCTGGGCGCAGCTCGCGCCACAAGAGGTCTTCTGCCTCAATAAGCTGATTACCGGGGGCTTGCGGGTGGGTGTGTCGCGCCAGATGGTGGCGGCAGCCTTGTCTGCGCTTTCTGGAGTGTCTCGCGAGACCATGGCCACCCGGCTGATTGCGTTTACCGCAGATCTGCCCTCTGCCGATGCCTTTACCCGGCTGCTCGCTCCCGCCGAGGCGACCGAGGCTTTGCTTGGGCCGGTGCCTTTTTTTCTTGCGCAGAGCCTCACCCTTGCCGAAGAGGTGCTCGCCGACCCGGAGTCTGCAGCGACGGCCCTGGGGCAGCGCCTTGGCCCGGTAGAAGACTGGTCTGCCGAGTGGAAATGGGATGGCATTCGAGCCCAGGTAATCGTGCGTGGCGCGACGGTGGCTATCTGGTCGCGGGGCGAGGAGCTGGTCACCGAGATGTTTCCGGAGCTGGCTGCAGCCATGCGCCTCATGTCGCAGGCGGTGGATGCTGACCTGCTCTTGGATGGGGAGATTCTGGTCTGGGATGCACAGAGTCACAGGCCCCAGCCTTTTGCGGCCCTACAGACCAGGCTTGGCCGCAAACGACCATCGGCCCGACTGCTTCAAAGCACCCCGGCGGTCTTCATGGCCTATGACCTGTTGCGATGGTCTGCAGAAGACCTTCGGCCCCTGGCCTTTTCGCAGAGACGAACACGCCTGGAGGCAGCGGTTCGGGAGGCGGGTCTGCACTACCCGGCGGTGATGCAGCAGCTGCGGCTCTCGCCCTTGCTGGCCCTGTCCTCGTGGCAAGAGGCCTGGCGACTGCGGAGGCAGGCTCAGGCGCATTTTGTGGAAGGCGTTATGCTTAAGCGCCAGCAGGCGGGCTATGGCCAGGGACGGCAGAAGAAGACGCCACAGGGCGAGTGCTGGAAATGGAAGCGCAGCCCGTTTTCGGTGGATGCCGTGCTGGTCTATGCCCAGCGGGGCCACGGCAGGCGTGCGGGCCTGTACACCGACTATGGCTTTGCCCTGTGGGATGACCGGGTCTCTCCTGCAGTGCTCGTGCCTTTTGCTAAGGCCTATTCGGGGCTTACCGATGCAGAGATTCGTCAGGTCGACCAGGTGATTCGCAAATCGATTCTTGAAAAATTCGGGCCGGTTCGACAGGTGGCCCCCAGCCTGGTGATGGAACTGGGCTTTGAGGGTGTCATGGCCTCGGGCCGCCACAAGAGTGGCTATGCCGTGCGGTTTCCGCGCATTCTGCGGCTGCGTCCTGACAAGACGGTCGCCCAGGCCGACTGCCTTTCCGCGCTTGCGGCATTTCTGCAGGTGCCGCCGGAGCCCTCCGAATGAATGGCTTAGCGAGGGTCTATGGCATCGACTTCAGTTCCACCCCCACACCCAAAAAACCGATTACGGTAGCGGTCGGTAGCCTTGATCTTCGCCATGGGGTCTATCGCCTCAGTCATGTATCGGGCCTGACGAGTCTGTCGGCCTTTGAGACGTTCCTGGCTACCCCTGGCCCCTGGCTAGGCGGATTCGACCTGCCCTTTGGTCAGCCTCGGGTGCTGATTGCCCATGAGGGCTGGCCCGAGCAGTGGCGTGACTTTGTACGGTTTTTCTGTGCAGCAGACCGCGAGGCCATTCGCGCCCGGTTTAAGGCCTGGTGCGACTCTCGGCCGGTCGGCGACAAGTTTGCATGGCGGGCCACCGACAGGCCCGCGGGGTCAAGCCCCGCCATGCGATGGACGAACCCGCCCGTGGCCTGGATGATGCAGGCCGGCATCGGCAGGATGGTCGAGGCCGGGCTGTGTTTTCCCGCGCATGGTGACCGGTGCCCAGACCTTCTCGAGAACACAGCCTTTTTCTTGGCTGATCCGGATACGCCTGGTGCAAGCGCTGCTGCGAGCCGGATTTGTCTGCCCGCGCGCATCGCCCTTGAGGCCTATCCGGGGTTCACCGCCCGCCAGGTGACGCGGCAGTCGTACAAAAGCGATACCCGCGCCAAACAAGACTCCGACCGCGCCTACCACCGGCAACAGATTCTCCGGGCCCTGCTGCGTGGTGAGGCAGGCCTGCGCCCCCGGCTGGTGGCCACGGCGGGGTGGATACGACAACTGACCATCGATGGCAGTGGCGATCTGCTGGATGCGGTGATCTGCGCCCTACAGGCTGCGCATGCGGCCACCGAGCCATGTTTTGGGCTGCCTGCCTGTCTCGATCCGCTTGAGGGCTGGATTGCGACAGTACCCCATTAGGCCATGACGCCGGCCGAACGGGCCTTTGCGGCGCTGGGCTATCAGCCCTTTGGGTTCCAAAGACAGGCCTGGCAGGCCATCGCCAGCGGGCGGTCGGGGCTGTTGCAGGCCGGCACGGGCACGGGAAAGACCTACGCGATCTGGGGAGGCCTTTTGAACCGAATCCTCAGCAATGCAGCAGGGCAGTTCGGCCGACCATCGCGGGCCTCTGCGGCCCCTTCAGGTCTTCAGGTCTTGTGGGTCACGCCCATGCGCGCCCTGGCCGCTGATACCGCGCAGTCTTTGCAAAGGCTTGCTGATGCGGCAGGCAGCGGGCTGCGGGTGGGCCTGCGCACCGGGGACACCTCGACTGCCGAACGGGCGCGCCAGGACCGCCTGCCCCCGCATGCTCTGGTGACGACCCCAGAGAGCCTATGCCTGTTGCTCTCCAAGCCCCAAGGCCTGGTGCTGCTGCAGTCCGTCCATGCGGTAGTGGCTGACGAATGGCATGAGCTCTTAGGCAGTAAGCGCGGGGTACAGCTGCAACTTGCCTTAGCCGCGCTGGCATCAGCGCAGACAGACATGGGCATGCCCGCAGATGCTCTCCAGAGGCCGGCATTCATTGCCTGGGGTCTATCGGCGACTCTGGGAAATCTTGATGAGGCGGCTGAGAGCCTGTGCGCGAGCGTTTTGTCTGAACAGGGGCTGTCCGTCTGTCAGATTGCCTGCGATATTGCCAAGCCTATCGTGATCGAGACACTCCTGCCCGCGCAGGCGGGGCGATTTCCCTGGGCAGGGCATCTGGGGCTGGCAATGCGTGCCCAGGTGGTCGAGGCAATCGATAGGGCATCGACCAGTCTTGTCTTCACCAACACCCGGTCACAGGCCGAACTCTGGTATCAGGCGCTTTTAGAGGCACGGCCGGACTGGGCCGGCTGCATGGCCTTGCACCACGGGTCGCTCGATCATCAGACCCGGGCCTGGGTGGAGAAGGCCATTGCCCAGGGGCTACTGAAGGCAGTGGTAGCAACCTCGAGCCTCGACCTGGGAGTGGACTTTGCACCAGTGGAACAGGTGCTGCAGATCGGCAGCCCCAAGGGTCTGGCGCGCCTGCTGCAGCGGGCGGGCCGCTCGGGCCATCAGCCAGGCAAGACCGCGCGGCTGGTGCTGGTTCCTACCCATGCCCTGGAGATCCTGGAGTCTTATGCCGCCCAGCGCGCCCTTGCCGCGGGCCGGGTTGAGTCACGGCCACCGCCTCAGGCACCCATGGATGTGCTCGTGCAGCACCTTGCCACCCGGGTACTGGGTAGGCCTATGACGGGTGCGCACCTCTATCAAGAGGTGCGCACCGCCTACAGCTATCGCAGCCTCACCCCCGAGGCCTTTGCCTGGGCGCTGCAGTTCCTCTCCCAAGGCGGTACAAGCCTTGCCGCCTATCCTGAGTTTCATCGTCTGCAGACTGATGCCGTAGGGCGCTGGCAGATGGCCGATGCCCGTATGGCCCGCAGGCATCGCCTGTCGATCGGCACGATTCTGTCGGATGCGAGCATTCGTCTTGCCTGGGTGTCGGGCGGCAGTCTTGGTCAGATCGAGGAATCGTTTATTGGCCGGCTCAAGCCAGGGGATACTTTTCTGTTCTCGGGCCGGGCGCTTGAACTCGTGCGCGTAAAAGACCTTACCGCCTATGTGCGACTCGCTAAGAAGAAAGCCGGTGCGGTACCTCGTTGGAATGGCGGCAGTATGCCCCTTTCGGGAATGCTCTCGGCCACGCTGCGCGAGGTCTTGTCGCAGCTGTCGTTCGTTTTTGCGTCGGGGGAAACAGCGCCCGCCTTGCCGGCCAGACAGGCGCCTGAGGTCGCCGCGCTTTGGCCACTGCTTACTACACAGGCGATGCGATCGTGCCTGCCCCCGGCCGATTCTTTTCTGCTGGAAAGGCTGGACTCGCGCGAGGGTGCCCATGTCTTTGTCTACCCGTTTGCGGGGCGCACGGTGCACCTGGGCCTTGCCACGCTCCTGGCATACCGACTGGCCCAGCAGGCGCCAGTCAGCCTTTCTTACGCGGTAAATGACTATGGGCTCGAACTGCTGGTGCCGCGGGACCAGGCCGGGCTGCTTACCGAGTCTTCTCTGCGGTCGGTCATTCTGGCAGGAAACGACTGTCTGGCCCAAGACCTGTTATCGGCCTTGCGCGCCGGTGGGCTTGCCCAGCGGCGGTTTCGCGAGATTGCCCGGGTGGCAGGGCTTGTCTTCTCGGGTATGCCTGGGGCCGAGAAGACGAGCCGTCAGTTTGCGGCCTCTTCCAACCTTTTCTATGAGGTCTTTCAGAAATACGATCCGGACAATGCCCTCTTGCAGCAGTCCTGGCGTGAGGTGCAGCGCGATGAACTGAATCTGCAAGACCTCAGCGAGACGCTGGAGCGTTGCAGCCGGGCCCGATGGCTGTGGGTTGATCTGTCTCGCCCGAGCCCCTTTGCCTTTCCACTTATGGTGGAGCGTCTTCGCGAGCAGCTCTCTAGTGAGAAGCTTGCCGACCGCGTCGCGAGGATGCTGGAGGATGCCCATAAGGGGCTATCCTCGGGCCTGTCTTCATGAAGGGGCCTTTCAGCAGGCCCCATCTCGGTGGCGCATACTGTGTGGAAGGCGCCGTGCACCAGAAACGCCTCTGGCTGACTCCCCAAGGCGCCCTTATTGATGCGGTGAGCCAGACCGCCTTTGTCTCTGATCTTCATCTGGGAAAGTCCACCAGCTTTCGCCGCGCGGGGCTGGGGGTTCCCGAGGGCAGCGACCAGGAGACGCTGATGCATCTGTCTGCGGTCTTAGGCCAGTACCGCCCCCGGTGTCTGGTGGTTCTGGGCGACCTGGTGCACGATGTCCAGTCGCTTACGCCGCGGCTGCAAGAACAGCTAGCCGCCCTGCGCAGTCAGCATTCCGATATGCCCTGGCATCTGGTGATGGGCAACCACGACCGAAAGGCCTCTGAGGCGCTCCGAGCGCACTGGGCACCACTGCTTAGGCTCACGGTTTTTCAAGACCATTGGCAGGAAGTCCCTGGCTTCCTGGGGGTGCACAGCCCGCAAGACCTTACCGATGCTCGCGGAGGCACTGACCTGCCCCAGAGGGTCTGGTTGATTGCGGGCCATCTGCATCCTTCTGTGCTGGTTGCGGGTGGCGCTCGGCAGCGGCTGCGCCTGCGATGCTTTGCCTATCGGGCAGGCCAGTGGCTGCTTCCGGCCTTTGGGGCATTTACGGGCAGTTTTCGTTTGCAGCCAAAGGATTATGATGCGGTGTATCCCGTGGCAGATGGACGCGTATTCTGCTTAAAGCCGCATGCCCAGGGTGCCACGACCGATCAATAATCTTCAGGAGGTGCTGATGATCGTCCGTCTTCCTTTTCAAGCGCGCTCCTGCACGTCCCTGGTGAGACGCGGTATCGGGACTGCGGCCATGCTGATCGGCCTGTCGCTGTTTTTTTCCAAGGGGTCTTTTGTGTCGCCCGCCCAGGCGCATCATGGCTGGAGCAGCTACGACCAGACCCAGACTATCACCCTTACTGGCGCGGTCCAGCGTAGCGGCTATGAGCACCCGCATGGCTTTGTCGTGATCGAAGCCGGTGGCAAAACCCTTACGGTGGTTCTTGCCCCGCCCTTTCGGATGGAAA
>Ga0194120_10000227_pt1 | contig 102439 bp, 106 predicted proteins | sample TA2MahCa65mmetaG_FD_148642 | JGI IMG/M metagenome (GOLD analysis project Ga0194120, IMG submission 148642) | Freshwater microbial communities from Lake Tanganyika, Tanzania - TA2015019 Mahale Deep Cast 65m | ecosystem: Environmental > Aquatic > Freshwater > Lake | place: Tanzania: Lake... | reverse complement strand
CGAGTCCGGGGGGTCGCCCGCGCGGCCGGCGCCTGAGCGCCTCCAGCCCGCCGGCGCGCAACGCCTCGTTCCAGTCGCTCACCGTCGAGCGCGTTACCCCGACCCGCCGTGCCACCTCCGCCTGCGATTCGCCGCGTAGCAACAGACGCCCTCCCCGCAGGCGACGGCGCTGCAGCTCCCGACCGACCTTTTCTGACTTCCGCATGCTCGCTCCGTCCGGGAATGTACATCGGATTGGACTCACGGCATACGGAAAAGTTGCAAGGCATTTATGCAAGGCTCAATAGGATCATCTGCTGCGGCGCGTGGGAATCGGTCCATATTGCCGATCGTCCTCGTCAAATAGTCACCACTATTCTCCTCGGGCGATCGAAAGCCCTGCCTCGATTCCCACGCGCCGCGCTGCGATGCCCTAAGTCCGACAGGCTGCTTGCACCGGCAGGCGCGCGCGCTGCGTCAGTGCGGTGCTGCAGCCCGCCGCGCCAGCCAGCCGGGATGTGCGCGTTCGAGCGCGGCGAGCTCGGTCTCGGCTTCGGTGGTGCGGCCGGCCGCGCGCAGCTCCTCGATCCGCGCGTACCACTCTTCCGGCGTAGCGGGCGGAGCTGCGGCCGTCACGGCAACATCCGCGCGCGACGCCTGGGCAGCCGGCGGGGCGAGTGGCGCGGCTCGTGCCGCTGGTTCCCGGGTCGCGGCGGCCACTTCGGCGCCACGTGTTGCCGGTGGCTGCTCCGGCCTGTGCTCCTGCTCCTGCTGCATCAGCAGGACCGCAAGCAAGGCGCTGGCAGCGAGCGAGGCGGGCAGGATCCAACGGCGCCCGGCGCCGCGTGCGGTCCGCCGTGCCGCGGCGCGGATCCGGGCATCGGTTGCCGGTGGCGGCTCGCTGGCGTCGCGCGCCAGCAGCTCGCGCCACGGGCGGCGGTCGAACGGTTCGTCGTCGCTGTTCGCGTGCATGACCTTACTCCGGCGCTGCGGCGCCGAGCGCCTCCTGCAATCGCGCGACCGCATAGCGCAGCCGGCTCTTGGCCGTTTCGGCGCCGACTCCGGTCAGCTCGCCGATCTCGCTGACCGACAGGCCCCCCTCGACGTACAGCAGGAACACGGCCCGCTGCGCTTCGGGCAGTTCGCCGAGCGCCTGGGTCAGGCGCTCTCCCGCCTGTTCTCCGGCAGCCATCTCTTCGGGGCCCGCCGCCGGGTCATCACTGGCGACGGTCAGCGCGTCCTCGTCCGAGGTCTCGCGACCGGTGCGGCGCCGATCACTGCGGAAATAATCCATGCAGCAGTTGTGCGCGATGCGCCAGAGCCAGGTGGCGAAGCGTGCTTCGGGCCGGTAGCGGGTGCGGCTCGCGATCACGCGCGACCAGCACTCCTGAAAGACATCGTCCGCCACGGCCGGATTGCGCAGCAGTCGCAGGACATAGCGCCACAGGCCGCGGCGATGCCTTTCATACAGCCGTTCGAATGCACGCTCGTCGCCCGCTGCGTAGCGCAGCATCAGGTCGGCGTCGGCATCACGTTCCCTCATCGGCCGCAGTCTAGCCGCGCCGCCATCCCTCCTGTGCCTATGAACGGTCCTGGGCCGCTCGCGGAGTTTGCGGTTGGCGCAAGTCGAGACGGGAATCGGGGTGGCTGCGGCCATCCGGCGGGCACTCGTGAAAGAAATACGATCGTAACTTTATGTTTTTAAATGACAAAAAAATATTCTTCTGTCGGGAAGCAAAAAGTGCTTGCATTCGTATCAGTGGTGTAGTTCACTACAACACCGGATGGGCATATCACTTGGCGGAGACAAGGCCCCGCCGTTGCAGAAAGTAAGGAGTCAGACATGGAAACGCAGATCGGTTCAAGCATCCGCAACTTCATCGGTGCACTGTCCGCGGTTGCCATCGTTGGATTCAGCGTCCTGGTCCTCGACCAGGGGCACATCGCGGCGGCACCGCGCGGTGTCGTGGAAATCGGCGAGCTGATCCCGGCCGAGGCGACGATGGTCACCTCGGCCGTATTGCTACCCGAGATCATTGTTGTCGGTCGCGCCGAGCAGGCTCCGGTGCTGATGGCGGCGAGCCTGCCGGAAGTGATCGTCAAAGCCGAGCGGGTCGTGGCGCAGGTCGCGTCGCTGGGCGGTGCCGGTGACGGTCTCGGGATTCGCAGCAGCACGCCAGCCGCCGGTGCTCTGCTACAGTAGTGCGGTAGCAGGCTAGCTCACGCGGCATGACGACGATGGAAACCCAGTGGAACGAAAGCCTGCCGATCTATCGCCAGCTTCGCGACCGCGTGGTGGCGATGATCCTGGAAGGGACGCTCAACGACGGCGATCCGCTGCCGTCCGTCCGCGCGGTCGCTGCGGAGTTCCGCCTGAATCCGCTGACCGTCCTGAAGGGCTATCAGCAGCTCGTGGATGAGCAACTGGTCGAGAAGCGGCGCGGCCGCGGCATGTTCGTGATCGAGGGCGCGCGGCGCGCGCTGCTGAAGGACGAGCGCCAGCGCTTCCTCGACCAGGAATGGCCCAGGATCGCAGCGCGCATTCAGAGCCTCGGTCTGGCGCGCGACGAGCTGCTGGCGGCGCTCGATCAGCCACCGGCGCCGGGCGCACCGCGCGGTACCGTCCCGGAGCAGCAGCATGAGTGACCTGATCGTCGCGCGCGGTCTCGCCAAGAACTACGGTGCGACGCGCGCGCTCGATAACGTCTCCTTCCGGATCGGTGCCGGTCGCATCGTTGGCCTGATCGGACCGAATGGTGCGGGCAAGACCACGGCGCTGAAAGCCCTGCTCGGGCTCACCCGCTTCGACGGCGAGCTGTCACTGCTCGGGCTCGACCCGTGGCGCCAGCGGCACCGGCTGATGCAGGACGTGTGCTTCATCGCCGACGTCGCAGTCCTGCCGCGCTGGATTCGTGTCCGTCAGTTGATCGATTTCGTCGCCGCGACCCACCCGCGCTTTCGCCGCGAGGTCTGCGAGCAGTTCCTCGGGCGCACCGACGTGAAACCCGCCAGCCGCATCCGCGAGCTGTCGAAAGGCATGGTCACGCAGGTCCATCTGGCGCTGGTGATGGCGATCGACGCGAAGCTGCTGGTGCTCGACGAGCCGACCCTCGGACTCGACATCCTGATGCGCAAGTATTTCTACGAGACGCTGCTCAACGAGTACTACGACGAGCAGCGGACGATTCTGGTCACCACCCACCAGGTCGAGGAGGTCGAGCACATCCTGACCAACCTGCTGTTCATCGACCATGGCCGCATCGTGCTCGATGCCGCAATGGAGGAAGTGCAGGAGCAGTACGCCCAGGTGGCGGTCCGGTCGGAGCAGCTCGCCGCGGCGCGGGCGCTGGGGCCGTTGGCCGAACGGCCGGGCCTGGGGCGCACGCACATGCTGTTCCGCGGTCCGGCGCGCGCCGAACTCGAGCGGCTCGGTGAAGTCGGTGTGCCCTCGGTCGCCGACCTGTTCGTGGCCGTGATCCAGGGGGCCCGCGCATGAAACGCTATCTGTGGCTGATCCGCCGGGAGATCTGGGAGAACCGCGCCATCTGGATCACGCCGCTGGTCGTGCTCGGCGCACTGCTGCTGCTGGTGCTGGCCGGGCCGGTGCGCTTCGGCCCGATCGGCGGCATGGACACTGCCACGCCGCTGGGCGCCCTCGCCGAAGACAGGCAATTGCTGTTGCTGCTGCTCGTCTATGCCGGCATCGCGCTCGTGATGTTCATGGTCATGGGGGTGGTCGCGTTCTTCTATGCGCTCGATTCACTGTACGCCGACCGGCGCGATCGCAGCGTGCTGTTCTGGAAGTCGCTGCCGTTGTCGGACGCCGATACGGTGCTGTCCAAGTTCCTGGTCGGGGCCTGCGTGATTCCGCTGGTGGCCTGCGCTGGCGCGCTGCTGGCGCAGTTGCTGGTGGCGACCGGCGGTTCGGTGCGCCTGGCGCTGGCTGGCGGGCCGGCCGCTCTGCTGTGGCAGCCGGCTGTGCTCGGCGGCGCGTTCGGCATCGGTCTGCTGTGGAGCCTCACCGCGATGCTCTGGTATGCACCGGTCATCGCCTACCTGATGCTGGCTTCGGCCTGGGCGCCGCGCGGGCCATTCCTGTGGGCGGTCCTGCCGCCGGTCGGGGCTGCGGTGCTGGAACGCATGCTGCTGCGCAGCGCGCACGTCGGTGACTTCATCTCGGAGCGCCTGTTCGGCCTGTATCAGCTCCTCGGCAACGACGATGACCGGCAGGTCCGCATCACGGTGAACGGCGACCAGGTCGCCGTGGACGATGCGACGGCGCGCGAGGGTATTGCGCGCCTGTCGGAACTCGATCCGCTCGGCGCGTTGCAGAGTCTCTATGTCTCGGCCGACCTGTGGCTCGGTGTCGTCGTAGCCGGCCTGCTGCTCGGCGCCGCGATCTGGCTGCGGCGCTACCGCGAGAACTGAACGGCCGCGGGGCTCAGCCCGCCAGCAATACGGCCTCGGCGTGCTCGAGCGCCTCCGGCGTCCCGAACAGGACGACCACATCGCCCTCGCGCAGCAGCATGTTCCCATCCGGATCGCGCCCGACGATACCGGCGCGGCGTACCGCCGTGAAGGACACTTCCGCGCCGTGTTCCCGAATCTGCTGGATGGTCCGGCCGACCGCCCAGGCGCGCGGCGGCAGCACGACGCTGTGCAATTCCTCCCGCAGCGCATGGCTGTCGTCGAGCAGCGCGGCCCCCTCGCGGCGGAAGATGCTGCGCAGCAGCCGGTAACGATTGCGGCGGATCGCGTTGACACTGCGCAGCACGCGCGACATCGGTACGCCGAGCACCAGCAGCGCATGGAACACCAGCATCAGCGCCGCCTCGAGCGTTTCCGGCACCAGCTCGGTGGCGCCGGCGGCCTGCAGCCGTTCCATCTGACTGTCGTCGGCCGTGCGCACCAGCACCGGCACATCGGCTCGCTGCCGGCGTACCGCCTCGACGATGCGCAGCGCGCGCTCCGGATCGGAAAACGTGACGACGACCGCGCTGGCGTGGCCGATGCCGACCGCCTCGAGCATGCCGTCGTCGGCGGCGTTGCCATAGATCACCGGATCGCCGGCCTCGCGGGCGGTGCGCACGCGGAACGGGTCGAGGTCCATCGCCAGGTACTCGAAGCCAAGCTGTTCCAGCACCCGCGCGACGTTCTGGCCGACCCGGCCGAAGCCGCACAGCACGACGTGCTCGCGCGCTGCCAGCGCCCGCGTCGCCTCGTCGCCGGGCGGCGGTGGCGGCTGCTCCGGCCTGGACTCGCGCAGCAGGAAACGCGCGATCTGCCGGTTGTGCCGGATCAGGATCGGGGATAGCACCATGCTGAGCGTGATCGCCGCCAGCAGGGGCTGGATCACGTCGATGCCGACCAGGCGGTTCTGCAGCAGCAGCGTCAGCAGGGCGAAGCCGAACTCGCCGCCTTCGGCCAGCACGATGCCGGTGCGCAGGGACTTGAACCACTGGCCCGCGAGCCGGCGCGCGACCAGTGTAACCACCAGCGCCTTCAGGACCAGCAGGCCGCCGGTGAGCAGGGTCACGGTGCCGAGCTGCCGGAACAGGGCCGACAGGTCGAGCTGCATGCCGACGGTGACGAAGAACAGGCCGAGCAGCAGATCCCGGAACGGCCGGATGCCGGCCTCGACCTGGTAGCGGTACTCGGTCTCGGCCAGCATCATCCCGGCGAGGAATGCGCCGAGGGCCAGGGACAGCCCGACCGCCTGCGTGATCCAGGCGGCCGCCATGGCCACGAACAGGACGGCGAGCGTAAACAGCTCGCCGCCGCCGCTGGCCGCGATCTCGTGCAGCAGCGGGCGCAGCAGCCAGCGGCCGGCCGCCATCACGATCACCAGCGCCATCGCCGCCTTGCTGACGGCGAGCGCGATCTGGGCCGAGGTGTAGCCGGCCTCGGCTCCGGCGATGACGCCGGCCAGGGCGAGGAACGGCACAATGGCCAGATCCTGGAACAGCAGGACCCCGAACGCGAGCCGGCCGTGGGTCCGGTTCAGTTCGCCCTGCTCGCCGAGCTGCCGGATGACGATGGCGGTCGACGACATCGCCACCGCGCCGCCGAGCAGCACCGCCACCGCCGCCGGCATGCCGAGCAGCCAGGCGCCGGCCGCGACCGCGATCGTCGTGACCGCCACCTGCAGGCTGCCGAGCACGAAGACCTCGCGGCGCATCGCCAGCATGCGCGGCAGCGAGAACTCGAGTCCGAGCGTGAACAGCAGGAACACGACGCCGAACTCGGCCAGCGTCTGCGTGGTCAGGTTCGCCGCGACCCAGCCGAGCGCGTGGGGTCCGACCGTCATGCCGACGGCGAGGAAGCCGATGATCGGCGGCAGGCGCAGACGGCGCACGGCGATCATGACCGCAAGCGTGGCCGCGAGCAGCAGCAGGATGTCCTCGAGTGCGCTGGCTGGCATCGGTCCTACTCCGCCGGTGCCGTCATGTTGGCCGCGCGGCGGCGGCGAAGGCAATACCGGTATGCCGCCGAGCGCAGGAGTCAGCCGAACAACGTGGCGAAGCCGGCGGTGCCGCGGGCCTGGGTCAGCAGCAGCGCCAGGAACTCGCCAGCCGTCAGCGGCTCGCCGAACAGCCGTCCCTGGCCGTAGTGGCAGTCCAGCCCGCGCAGGAAGGCGAGCTGCTGCGCGGTCTCGATGCCCTCGGCGACCACCTCGAGGCCGAGGTTGCGTCCCATCTCGATGATCGTGCGCACCAGCGTCGCGTCCTCGCGCGAGATCGCCGCGTGGCGCACGAACGACTGGTCGATCTTCAGCGTGCCGACCGGGAACTGCTGCAGCGCGGACAGCGACGAATAGCCGGTGCCGAAGTCGTCGATCGAGAGATGCACGCCCATCGCGTGCAGCTCGTCGAGCAGGCGCATCATCCGGCGCGCATCGGTCATCAGCGTCGTCTCGGTGATTTCGAGCTCGAAGTTGGCCGGCGCGACCCCGGTGTCGTCGAACACCGAACGGTAGCGGGTCAGGAACTCCGCCTGGCGGAGCTGCTTCAGCGACAGGTTGATCGAGATGCGCCCCGGCTGCGGCACCTGGTCCTGCCAGATGCGATAGTCAGTGCAGACCCGCTGCAGGACCCACTCGCCGATCTCCTGGATCAGGTTGGTCTCCTCGGCCAGCGGGATGAACTGCGCCGGCGAGATGTCGCCGTGCCCCGGCAGCCGCCAGCGCAGCAGCGCCTCGCCGCCGACCACGCGGCCGGTGTGCAGGTCGACCTTGGGCTGGTACAGCATGACCAGCTCGTCGCGCTCCAGCGCCCGCCGCAGCTTGCTTTTCAGCATCAGCCGCTCGACCGCGACCGCGCTCATCTCCGGCGTGTAGAAGCTGGAACTGTTGCCGCCGTTCTGCTTCGAGTGATACATCGCGGCATCGGCATTGCGGATCAGGTCGACCACGTTGTCGGCGTCGCGCGGGCAGCAGGCGATGCCGATGCTGCCGGTCACGTACAGCTCCTGCTGGGCGATGTAGAAGGGCCGGCCGAGCGCGTCGAGCAGTTCCCGGGCCAGCGCCTGCAGCGCAACCCGGTTGTCAGCCGCACCAGGCAGATTCTCGATCAGCAGCGCGAATTCATCGCCGGCCAGCCGGCCCAGCATCGTGTCCGGCGGCAGTCGCCGGATCAGGCGTTCGCTGAGGATCTCGAGCGCACGGTCGCCGGCCGCGTGGCCGAACGTGTCGTTGACCTCCTTGAACCGGTCGAGATCCAGGTACAGCAGCGCCAGCGCCGAGCCGGCACGGCGGGCCCGCGCGATCGCCTGCTGCAGCGAGTGCTGGAACTGCAGGCGGTTCGGAATCTTGGTCAGCGTGTCGTAACGGGCCAGGTAACGGATGCGCCGCTCGGCGCGCTTGCGCTCGGTGATGTTGCGGGCAACGAAGATGCAGCCCTGGAAGCGCGGGTCCTCGGCGGCGATGACCGAACCCGACAGCGAAACCGGAATCGTCTGGCCGCTGCGGGTCCGCACGGTCAGCTCGAGCGTCTCGTTGGTGGCGCGCTCCAGCGCGAATGCGGGCCGGTCCTGATCGGAGAGCACGTAACCGAACTCGCGGCCGAGCAGCTCGGCCTGCGACCAGCCGAGAAGCTGGGTCGCGGCCAGGTTCAGGCGCTTGATCCGGCCGTCCGGCGAGGTCACGAACACCGCATCGTTCATGCTGTCGAGCATCAGGTCGAGGGCACGCCCGGCCGCAGCGTGATCGCCGAGGCCGATGCGCAGCCGGTCGAGCGCATGCGCGAGGTCCGCGCCGTAGCCGCCTTCCGGAGCGGCGATGCGCGTGCCCCAGTCGCCGCTGGCGAGACGATCGACGGCCGCGCGCAGTTCTTCGAGCGGGATCTCGACGCGGCGCACCAGACGCCAGGCGAGCGCCAGCGCGATGGCGAGCAGCACGAGTCCCCCGGCGCCGATCGCCAGCAGGCGCTGTTCGAAGGCCGCAAGCCGGGCCGCGGCGCCGGGCGCATCCGGGCGCAGGTCGAGCGCCGCCAGCGCGATACACACGAGCACGACCAGCACGCAGGCAGTGGTCGCCATCGCGAGCGTTCTGCTGCGGAACGAGAAGTTCATGCCATCCTGACGGCGTACCGCCGATCCCCGCTGGTCATTCCCGGCCCCGGCCGTGCCGGCGGACCCGGCCGCCATGATACGCCCGCCGCTTGTGACCCGCCGCAACGGACCGTAGCATCGCGCCACCACCCGGCGGCCGCCATGCCGTCCGGGTCCGGGAGGACGCCTGAACGCACTGCAGCTGACCGGCCGCGTGGCCGACCACGTCATGGCGGTGGCGGCGCCGCGCTGCACGCTGCACAGCGCGGCGGTCGAGCCATTTCTCGCCTTGTGCCGCGCCGCGGGCCACGCCGGCTTCGACTTGCAGGTCGTGTCGTCGTTCCGCGATTTTGCGCAACAGTGCCGGATCTGGAACGCGAAATACCGCGGCGAACGGCCGGTGCTCGACCGCCGCGGCCGGCCGCTCGACGTCGCGACGCTGGCGCCGCGCCGGCGCGTCGAAACGCTGCTGTGCTGGTCGGCGCTGCCCGGTGCGAGCCGCCATCACTGGGGTACCGACGTCGATGTCGTCGACGGGCGGGTGCTCGCCAGCGGCTACAGCCCGCGGCTGGAACCGGCCGAGTACCGGCGCGGCGGGCCGTTCGCCGCGCTGTCGGACTGGCTCGGCCGGCACCTCCACCGTTACGGCTTCTACCGGCCTTACCCGCGCTCGGGCACCGGCGTCGGTGCGGAGCCGTGGCATCTGAGCTATGCGCCGATCGCGCGCGGTGCGCTCGAGGGCATGACGCTGGAGCTGCTGGCGGCCGTCATCCGCGGCGCCGGGATCGAAGGCGAGGCCGAAATCCTGGCGCGCCTGCCGACGATCCGGCGGCGTTACGTGCTGGCGGTGGCGTCGCCGCCGCGAATGCGCTCGCGCTGGGCGCGGATTCAGCCCGGGGCGGGGACCGCCGGCGGTGCGGACCACAGCTCGCGCAGGTGACGCACGAGGAGTTGCCGGACCGTTTCCATCGGCCGCTCGTCCACGGTGAATACCGGCGGATTGCGCCGCAGCAGCGGCCAGCGGTTGCTGCGCGCCAGCGAGTGCAGGTAGTCGATGTTCTGGCGGATCGCAGTCAGATACGGGTTGGCGCCGCCGAACAGCGGCTCGACATAGCGGTAGGCGTGACCAAACCCCTGGCCGAGGCGGTGCTCGAGCGTGTGCTCGATAAAGCGCGGCGTCTGGCGCAGCAGATCGAGCCCGGAACCGTACAGCACCTTGATACCGTGCGGCGACGGATGCACCGCGACATCGCCGAGCACGAACTCCGCATACAGCCGGTCGCGGCACTTCTCCAGGTAACAGCGGTCGGCAAGCTGTGCCAGCATGTCGGCCGTGCCGAGCACGTGGCCGACGGTACGATCGCGCGGCTCGGCGACCCGGATCAGCTCGAACGGAATCTCGTAGCCGGTGAAGTGCACGACTCGCGTCGCGACCGGCACCTGCTCCGCGAGGCCGACCTGCGGCAGGTAGCGCGCCAGGAAGTGCGCGCTGCGCGTGACGTGCTGGCGCGTGAACATGGCCCCGTTCGGCACGTCCTGCTCGCTGGTCGTGCGGATGTAGCCGGAGTCGTGAAACAGCGCAGTGACCAGGCCCATCGTCGCGCGCTGCGCGCCGGGCCGCGCGGCCGCCGGCTGACTGCGCTCGCAACCGGCGAGCAGGCGGGCCGTCGCCAGCACCATGTCCAGCGAGTGCTGCAGATCGTGGTAGACGGTATCCACGCCGAGGTAGCCGGGCAGCTTGCCGCTGAAGAGCTGCTCGAAGTCCGCGAAGGCAGTGCGCAGCAACTGGGTCGGCGCACCGGGCCAGGTGGCGGTGAACAGCTCGAGCACGGCATCGCGCACCGCCGCCGGGCTGCTGACCCGGATCGTGTCGGTGACGTCATAGTCGCTGCGGCGGTACGGACGGGCCACCCCTGCAGAGCCCTCGAGCTGAACCGGTACGGCCGGCAGTCTACGCCGGTGGCCCGATGGCCGGCCATCCCGCTGTGTGCCGTCTTGCGCGCCGTCACATCCCGGGCGACGCGCGACCGGCTATGTCAAACGCGGGCGCCGGCGCGGCTGCCTCAATCCGCGAAGTCGGCGATCACCGGCGCGTGGTCCGACGGGCGCTCCCAGCCACGGGGCAACCGGTCGATGCGGCAGGCGGTGCAGCGCTCGGCGAGCGCCGTGGTGGCCAGAATCAGGTCGATGCGCAGGCCATGGTTGCGGCGGAAGGAATTCATCCGGTAGTCCCACCACGACCAGGCGTCCAGCGGCTGCGGGAAGCGGCGGAACACGTCGGCAAAGCCGAGCGCCGTGATCGCGCCGAGCGCCTGGCGCTCCGCCGGGCTGACATGCACCGAGCCCTCCCACCGGGCCGGATCGTGTACATCGCAATCCGCGGGCGCGATGTTGAAGTCGCCAAGTACGACCAGGCGCGGATGGCGGGCGATCTCGCCGGCCAGGTAATCCCGCAGCCGGCCCAGCCATTCGAGCTTGTAGGCGAACTTTTCGGAGCCCACGACCTGACCGTTCGGCACGTAGACGTCGACGATCCGCAGATCGCCCGCGGTCGCGGCCAGCACCCGCCGTTCCGGATCGTCCCAGCCGGGGATCCCGCGCTGCACGTCGGCCAGTGGCTGGCGGGCCAGCAGCGCGACGCCGTTGTAGGTCCGCTGGCCGAAGTGGACCGACTCGAGGCCGAGCGCGGCGATCGGCTCCCGCGGAAATTCCGGATCCGGCAGCTTCAGCTCCTGCAGCGCGATGACGTCGGCCGGGTGGTCCGCGAGCCAGCGCGCCAGGTGCTCGAACCGCACGCGCAGCGAATTCACGTTCCAGGTGACGACGCGCATGCGCGGACTACCGCGGGGTACCGGCACCGGGCGCGCCGGCCGGAGGCAGACTGAGCGCGCGTTCGACCAGACGTTCCGGGAAGTGCCGCCGGCGCAGCTCCAGCAGGTTCAGCGCCGCATCGTGCAGTTCGCGCTGTTCGGCCAGCGACTGCTGGGCGCGTTCGAGGCGCTCCAGCAGCCCGCCCGCCGCGGCATCGGCCAGCAGCTTCTGGCTGGTGGCGGCGCTCGCGCGCAGCCGGGCGATTGCGTCCTGCAACAGGCGTTCCGCGCCGGCCAGTGCCGGCAGATCACGGCTGGCGGCGGCGGCGCGCACGGCCGCGGCCGCGCGCAGCAGCCGGTCGATATCGGCCGGTTCCTCGGGCAGGCAACGGCCACAGATCTGCGCAAACTCGGCCAGTCCGCTGTGGCATTCCTGCAGCAGGGCCGCGACCCGGGCCCACGCGTGCTCCTCCGCGGCGCGCAGGCGCAGCAGGCCCCGGCGCAGGAGGCCGAACCAGGCGGCGAGCAGCACGGCCAGCGCCAGCAGGATCCCCCCGACGCTCATGGGCGCGGAGTGTAGCGGATCGTGCGGCGCGGTTGCGCCGCGGTTCGGGGCCGCGGTTCGGAGGCGACGCCGCGCGCGTTCGCCGCTACCATCATGTTCCGCCGATTCCTGCCCCGAAATACACCGGACCATGCCATGAGCCCGCTGCGACCGTACCTGGGATCCCTGCCTGCCCTGGGCGCGCGCGTCTGGATCGACCCGTCGGCGGTCGTGATCGGCCGGGTCACGATCGGCGACGACGCGTCGATCTGGCCGGGAGTGGTGGCGCGCGGCGACGTGAACTTCATCGAAATCGGCGCGCGCACCAGCATCCAGGACAGCAGCGTGCTGCACGTGGCCAGCGCCGCGCTGGTGGGCGGCGACGGTATCCCGCTCCGGATCGGTCCCGACTGCACGGTCGGACACCGGGTGATCCTGCACGCCTGCACGGTCGGCGCGCGCTGCCTGATCGGCATGGGTGCGATCGTGATGGACGGCGCGGTCATCGGCGACGAGGTCATCGTCGGTGCGGGCAGCCTCGTGCCGCCGGGCAAGAAGCTGCCGTCGCGCACGCTGTGGCTGGGCTGCCCCGCGCGGCCGGCGCGCGCGTTGACGGCGGCCGAGCTGGAGACGCTCACCGTGTCGGCCGCGCAGTACGTACGGCTGAAGGACGACTATCTGGCCGGATCATCCGGCTCGCGCTGATCGGCCCGGTCAGGAGCCCGGCGAGCTACAGCCGCTCCAGGGCATCGAGCACCGGGCGCGTCGCCGGCCGCACGCCGCGCCACAGCCGGTAGGACTCGGCCGCCTGCTCGACCAGCATGCCCCAGCCCTTGCAGGCCCGCGCCGCACCGCGGGCCGCGGCCCAGCGCTGGAACGCGGTCTCGCCCCGGCCGTAGGCCATGTCATAACAGACGGTCGCCGCCCCGACCGTGCGCGGCGGCAGCGCGGGTACTTCACCGGCGAGGCTCGCGGCGGTCGCATTGATGACGAGGTCCCAGGGGCGGTCATCCACGGCGTCGAAGCCACAGGCGCTGATCTCGCCGAGGTCGGAGAATTCCCGCTGCAGGCGCTGCGCCCGGTCCGGTGTGCGGTTGGCGATGCAGAGCTGCCGCGGCTCCTGCTCGAGCAGCGGCGCCAGCACGCCGCGGACGGCACCGCCGGCGCCGAGGATCAGCACCCGCGCGCCGGTCAGCGCAACGCCCTGGTTGCGCAGCAGGTCGGTCACCAGTCCGACGCCGTCGGTGTTGTCGCCGAGCAGCAGCGTGGCGCTGCGGCGGATGATCGTGTTGACCGCCTGGGCGCGTTCGGCGCGCGCCGACAGCTCGTTGACGACCTCGGCGGCGGCCGGCTTGTGCGGCAGCGTGACGTTGGCGCCCGCGCCGCCGGCGACGAAGAAGTCGATGACCGCGCGGCGGAATTCGGCCGGCGGCACGTCGCCCAGCTTGTAGTCGATCAGGTGATCGAACTGGCGTGCGAACAGGGCGTGGATGAACGGCGACCAGCTATGGCCGACCGGGTGACCGAACAGCACGTAGCGATCGGGGTCGGTGCGCGGTGCCACCGCTTCAGTCCTCGCCCAGCCAGCGCGCGGCGCGGCCGGCGAAGTAGCTGAGGATCCCATCGGCGCCGGCGCGCCGGATCGCGGTCAGGCTCTCCAGCACGACGGTGCGTTCGTCCAGCCAGCCGTGTCCGGCCGCCGCCATCAGCATCGCGTACTCGCCGCTGACCTGGTAGGCAAAGGTCGGTGCGCCGAATTCCGTCTTTACCCGCCGGATGATGTCGAGATATGGCAGCGCCGGCTTGATCATCACGATATCGGCACCCTCGGCCAGATCGAGCGCGACCTCGCGCAGCGCCTCGTCGGCGTTGGCCGGATCCATCTGGTAGGTCCGCTTGTCGCCCTGGCCCAGGCTGGCGGCCGAGCCGACCGCCTCGCGGAACGGTCCGTAGAAGCCGGAAGCGTACTTGGCCGAGTAGGCGAGGATGCGCGTGTCGTGGTGGCCGTCCTCCTCGAGCGCCGCCCGGATCGCGCCGATGCGCCCGTCCATCATGTCCGACGGCGCGACGACCTGTGCGCCCGCCGCGGCCTGCGCACGGGCCTGGCGTACGAGCGCGTCGATCGTCAGGTCGTTGCTCACGTTCCCGGCGGCGTCCAGGATGCCGTCCTGGCCGTGGGTCGTGAACGGATCGAGCGCGACATCGCCGATCACGCCGAGCCCGGGCACGGTCTGACGCAAGGCGCGGATCGTGCGCTGGACGAGGCCATCGGGGTTCCAGGCCTCGCGGCCGTCGGCGGTCTTGGTCGCCGGATCCGGCACCGGGAACAGTGCGACGGCCGGGATGCCGAGCGCCGCAAGCTGGCCGGCCTCGGCGACCAGCAGATCGATGCTCAGGCGCTCGACGCCCGGCATCGAGGCGACCGGTTCGCGGCGCTCGTGACCCTCGACCACGAACAGCGGCTGGATCAGGTCGCCGGGGCCGAGCGTCGTTTCGCGCATCAGCGTGCGCGAGAACGCGTCGCGGCGCATACGGCGCATTCTCGTGGCCGGATACTGACCGGTGACGCGCGAACTCATCGGCTCATCACTCCATACCGCGGCGGTTCGCCGGCGATTCTACATGCGCCGGTGCTGCGGGGTCTCGATCAGGTTCAGGGACCCACGAGCCAGGCGACCTGGCTGCGCCCGGTCCCGTTCGGAGCGAGGATGGCGTGCAGTGCCGGCCACGCGGCATGCAGGTCCGCGTCGAGCTGCCACGGCGGGTTGACGATCACGGCGCCGGAGCCGTTCAGACCGGCCCGCGAATCGTCCGCATGTACGCACAGCTCCGCGACCAGCAGTGGGCCCGGCTGCGCGGCCCGCAACTGCCGGTGAAAACGCGCGGTGACGACGCCGAGCTTGATCGGGTACCAGGCCAGCAGCACCCCCTGCGGCCAGCGCCGGGCGGTCTGCGCCAGAGCGGTGGCGACCCGCTCCAGTTCGGCCGCCGGCTCTTCATACGGCGGGTCGATCAGGACGAGGCCGCGCTTCTCCGCGGGGCGCAGCAGCGCGCCGAGAGCTTCCCAGCCGTCGCGGCAGTGCACGCTGCAGCGGCGATCGTGGCGCAGTTCGCGGGCGAGCGCGGCGGCCTCGTCCTGGCGCAACTCGGCGAATGCCGCGCGGTCGCCGGGGCGCAGCAACGCCGCGGCCAGCAGCGGCGAGCCCGGATAACTGCGCGGCAGTTCGGCCGGGCCGCAGGCGAGGTCGAGATAACGCACCAGCAGGGCCGGCAGCGTCGCGCGGGGTGCGGCCGCGAGGCGCAGGATGCCGGTGCGGGCCTCGCCGCCGGCCGGCGCGGTCAGGTCGTAGCGGCCGCGTCCGGCGTGCGTCTCCAGGAAGAACAGCGGCCGCGGTTTCAGCGCCAGGCGCGCGAGCAGCGCGACCAGCACGACGTGTTTGGTGACGTCGGCGAAGTTGCCGGCGTGATACGCATGCCGGTACTTCAACGCGCGGCGGCCTCGCCGAGCCAGTCGCGCGGACGCAGATAGTCGCGGTACAGCAGCGCCTCCGCCGAACCGGCGACCGGCTGCCAGTCGTATTCCCAGCGCGCCAGCGGCGGCAGCGACATCAGGATCGATTCGGTACGTCCGCCCGACTCCAGCCCGAACAGCGTGCCGCGGTCGTGCAGCAGGTTGAACTCGACGTAGCGGCCGCGCCGGTAGAGCTGGAACTGGCGCTCCCGTTCGCCCCAGGCGAGGCAGCGGCGCCGCTCGACGATCGGCAGCCAGCCGGCGAGGAACGCCGCCGCGGCGCGGCGCACGAAGGCGAAGGTCGCGTCGAAACCCCATTCACACAGGTCGTCGAAGAACAGGCCACCGACGCCGCGGGTTTCGTGGCGGTGCGGCAGCCAGAAATAGCGGTCGCACCAGGCCTTGAAACGCTGGTAGGTGCCGGGCGGGCAATCGGCGCAGGCGGCCGCGGCCGTTCGATGCCAGTGCAGCACGTCCTCCGGCCACGGATAACACGGCGTCAGGTCGAAACCGCCGCCGAACCACCAGACCGGTGTCGCTGCCGCCGGCTCGGCGACCAGGAAGCGCAGGTTCAGGTGGGTCGCCGGCACGTAGGGACTGCGCGGGTGCAGCACCAGCGACACGCCCATCGCTTCGCAGGCGGCGCCTTCCAGTCCGGCACGCGCGCGGGTCGCGGCGGGCGGTAACGTGGAGCCGTGGACGTGCGCGAAGCTGATGCCGCCCTGTTCGAGCAGCGCGCCGTCGCGAAGCACGCGTGTTTCGCCACCGCCGCCGGCAGCGCGCTGCCAGGTGTCGCGCCGGCAGCGGGCGCCGCCGTCGCAGCGCTCGACGGCCAGCGTCAGTTCGTCGTGCAGCGCGACCAGCCAGGCGCGAACCGCGGCACGGTCCATCCGCTTTCAGTCTCCGGACTTGCGCGTCCGGCGCGGGGCGGCGGCCTTCTTCTTCCTGCCGGCGGCCGCCGACTTGAGCGCCACCGGGGCCTTCGTCTTGCGGGCTGCGGCCGCCGGCGGCGTCGGCTTGGCCGGGGCCCTGGCGGCCGCGGCGGACGGTGCTGTGCGCCGCCGGCCGAAACGCCCCTTGCGTTCCGGCGCCGCCGCCAGGAGCTCCTGGCATTGCGCCAGCGTCAGCGTCGCCGGGTCCTGATCCTTCGGCACCCTGGCGTTGCGTTTGCGGTCGGTGATGTAGGGACCCCAGCGGCCCTTCAGCACCTGAATGCCGGCCTCGGGGAAGTCGCGCAGCGTTCGTTCGCGGTCGGCCTGCTGTCTGGCGGCGACGACCTCGAGCGCGCGGGCCAGCGTGAGGCTGAACGGGTCGTCCGCTCCGAGCGAGACGAACTTGCTGCCGAATTTCACGTACGGCCCGTACTGGCCGCGGCCGACGCTGACCGGCGTACCGTCCGGCGCGTGACCGAGCGCACGCGGCAGCGACAGCAGCCGCAGCGCGCCGTCGAGCGTGACCTCATCCATGCGCTGGCCGGGCAGCAGGCTGGCGAACTTCGGCTTGTCGGGATCATCGCGGCTGCCGAGCTGGACGAACGGCCCGTACTGGCCCATGCGCACGGAAACCGGCTTGCCGGTGGCCGGATCGTGGCCGACCTCGCGCGACAGCGCCACCTGCTCGCGCGTGACCGTCGCGCCGATGTGCCGCACCTGGCGGACGAATGGTTTCCAGAAGCGCGCCAGCTCCGGCCGCCACTGTTTCTCGCCGTTCGAGATCTCGTCGAGCGAGTCCTCCATCAGCGCGGTGAAGCCGTAGTCCACGTAGGTCTCGAAATAGCGCACCAGGAAGCCGTTGACGATCTTGCCGATGTCGGTCGGTTCGAACGCGCGGCCGTTCATCTCGGCGTACTTGCGGAAGCGCAGGGTCTCGATGATCGAGGCATAGGTCGACGGCCGGCCGATACCGTGACTCTCCAGCGACTTCACCAGGCTGGCCTCGGTGTAGCGCGGCGGCGGCTGCGTGAAGTGCTGCTCCGGGCGCAGTGCCGCCAGCGTCACGACGTCGCCGGTCGCCAGCGCCGGCAGTCGCTGCTCCTCCTCGCTCTCGAGGTCGGTCTCGTCCTCGTCGTGGTCCTCGTGGTAGGCGGCGAGAAAGCCCGGCTCGAGCAGCGTCTGGCCGCTGGCGCGGAACAGGTGGCGGTCGGCGGGCGTGGCCGGTTCCGGCCCGGCGCGCAGGTCGACGGCAACCGTATCGAACACGGCCGCCGCCATCTGGCAGGCGACCGCGCGCCGCCAGATCAGCGCATACAGACGCCGCTGCTCGGCGTCGTGGATGTCGTGCTCGGCGCGCTGCGGCGTCAGGGCCGCGGCGGTCGGGCGGATCGCCTCGTGCGCCTCCTGCGCGTTCTTGGCCCGGGTCCGGTAGACGTTGATGCCCTCGGACAGCGCCCGCTCGCCCCAGGTGGCGCGGATCGTCTCGCGGATGCCGGCCACCGCGTCCTGCGACAACGACAGCGAGTCCGTGCGCATGTAGGTGATGAAGCCGGCCTCGTACAGGCGCTGCGCCGCCTGCATCGTGCGCCGCGCCGTGCAACCGAGCTTGCGCGCCGCTTCCTGCTGCAGCGTCGAGGTTGTGAACGGCGGCGGCGGATTGCGCCGGCGCGGTTTGCGCTCGACCGCGACGACCGTGAGCTGGCCGGCGGCTGCGGCCAGGATCGTGCGCTCGGCCGCGCGGGCCCCGGCCTCGCCGGTGATCGAGAACCGGCCCTTCTGCGTGTCGGTCTCGAAGCGCTCACCCCGGTATTCGGTCAGGCGGGCCGGGAACTGCGTGCCGTTGCGCGCCGCGTCGGCCTCGATGGTCCAGTATTCCTGGCGGACGAAGCGCCCGATTTCCTCCTCGCGCTCGCAGATCAGCCGCAGCGCCACGCTCTGCACGCGGCCGGCCGACAGGCCCGGCTTGATCTTCTTCCACAGCAGCGGCGACAGATTGAAGCCGACCAGGTAGTCGAGCGCACGCCGCGCCTGCTGCGCGTTGACGAGGTTTTCGTTGAGGCCCTCGCTGTTGGCGACCGCCGCGCGCACCGCATCGCGCGTGATCTCATAGAAACGCACGCGGCGTACGGCGCGGCCGTCGAGTGCGCCGCGCTCGCGCAGGATCTCGGTCAGGTGCCAGGAGATGGCCTCGCCTTCGCGGTCCGGGTCGGTCGCGAGGTACAGTGCCTGCGCCTTGCGCAGGGCCCGCTCGATCGCATCGACCCGTGGCCGGTTGCGCTCGATCAACTGGTAGCGCATCGCGAAGTCGCGCTCCGGGTCGACGGCGCCTTCCTTCTCGATGAGGTCGCGCACGTGGCCATAGGAAGCCAGCACCTCGAAATCCGCTCCGAGGTACTTCTTGATGGTCTTCGCCTTCGCGGGCGATTCGACGATGACGAGATTCTCGCTCATTCCATCCTGCCGGGGTTAGCGGTCCCCGGAAACGCGGCAGCCGCGGTCCGGGCCGCGGCTGCGCGGACGTCCGGTGCTGGCGCCGCTCAGTGCATCGCCCCGCGCTCCTCGTCGAACACGAGGTCTTCCATGCGCTGGTAGGCGACTTCTTCGCCGGGCTGGCTGAACAGCACCATCAGCACCACCCACTTCAACTGCGCGATGTCCAGATCCTCGCCCTCCAGCGCGAGCAGCCGGTCGATCACCAGTTCCCGTTGCGCCGCCGACAGGATGCCGAGGTTCTCCAGGTGCAGCAGATAGCCGCGCACGTCCGTGTCGAGCCGTATCTGCTCGTGGCCGCTGAAGATGCGGATCGTGCGTTGCGTGCCACCCACGGCACCGTCGCCGGTGGCCTCGGCCAGACCCTCGATCCAGCACAGCGCGCGCTCGACGTCGGCCTCCGGATAGCCCGCCCGTTCCAGCTCGCGGCGCAGCGAGTCGCGATCCGGCGCGCTGTCCAGGTCGGCGTCCAGGAAGTCCTCGAACAGATCGATCAGGATGTCGAGAACGCCTTCCTTCATGGCGACTGCCTCGCGGGGAGCCGGCGGTACCGCCCGCCGGGAAGCGACTCGACCAGTCCGCGCAGCTCGAGCAACTGAAGCAACGACACGACGATGTGGGCCGGACAACCCGTCCGCGCGACCAGTCTGTCGATGTCCGCCGGACCGAAGCCGAGCGCATTCAACAGCATTTCCCCGGCGCTGTCCAACGTCGGAGCAGAAATCTCCGGCCGATCCGGGCCTTGCGTCGCCGGTCGCCCCTCGGGCGGCAGCGCCGGGATGCCGAGCACTTCGAGCACGTCGGCGGGCGTCTCGATCAGCGCGGCCCCGTCCCGGATCAGCCGGTGACAGCCGCGCGCCAGCGGATCGTGAATCGAACCGGGAATCGCCATCACGTCGCGGCCCTGTTCTCCGGCCAGCCGCGCCGTGATCAGCGAGCCGGAGCGCGCCGCCGCTTCGACGACCAGCACACCGCGGGCCAGGCCCGACAGCAGGCGGTTGCGACGCGGGAAGTTCTCCGGCAGCGGCCGAGTGCCGACCGGGAACTCCGAGACCAGCGCGCCGCGGGCCGCGATGCGCGCCGCGAGACCCGCGTGTGCGGCGGGATAGACCCGATCGAGCCCGGTACCGCAGACCGCGATCGTCGCGCCGCCGGCGGCCAGCGCGCCGCTGTGTGCCGCCGCATCGATCCCGGCAGCGAGGCCGCTGGTGACGACCAGTCCCGCCGCGGCGAGGCTGGCCGCGAACTCGAAGGCAGTCTCGCGCCCGGCCGCCGAGGCATTGCGGCTGCCGACGATCGCGATCTGCGGCAGTGCGAGCCAGTCCGGGTCGCCGTCGACGAACAGCACCGGCGGCGCACCGCGGAGTTCGCCGAGCTGGCGCGGGTAGCGCGGATCGCCCGCGGCCAGCAGGTGGCGGGCGGGGCCTTCGAGCCAGCGCAGGTCGGCCTCGAGGGCGGGGCCATCCGCCGCAGCCGGCAGTGCGATCCGCGCCGGATCACCGGCGGCGGCGAGCAGCGCGAGGGCCTGGGCGGCGTCGAGGCGTGGCCGGCGCGCGAGACGCAGCCAGACGGAACGCCAGGCGCGAAGCTGTTCCCGATCCCCATCCATGGTTCCGCTCCCCCGACCCGAACGGACCCATGATCGGGCCCGCGCCGGGCGCGGACCCGGCGATCAGGCGGTGGGAACGAGCAGTTTTCCGCCGGCCGCGCGGCCGGGATCAGGGCGCGCGAACGGTGTCGCCGACGTGGATCTCGCGGCTGGCCTCGAGCGCCAGCCCGTAGCTCATCCGGTCGAAGGTCTTGAACACCATGAACAGGCCGTTGCGCTCATCCGGCAGTTCGACCTTGCCGGATTCCCGGTGCTTGGTCCGGTCGCGGACCTGCTGGCCGGCTTCCCAGATGGCGAGCACGTGTCCTGGCTTGAGTCCATGGCGCGAACCGCGGTTGATGATCAGGATGTCGTTCTCGGCGACGACTGAGCGTTCGTCGACGACCGACATGATCGAGCCCGCCACCTGGGCCGGCGGCGGGCGTGGGATGAAGTCCATCGGCACATCCACGACGTCGGGCAGCAGGATGTCGCCTTCCAGCGTCTCGCGCGCCGAACTCACGATGCGCACGGTCACCGGATCGCCTGGCCGGGTCACGTCCGCCTGCGCGGTGAACAGGCCCTGGTAGCCCAGCACGTTGCCGTCGTCGGGATCGCGCAGCTCGGCACCGACGTTGTACACATTGTGGCGACTGCCGGGCTGCGGCCGGCCGAAGCGCCGCACGTACAGGTCGTCGCCGGTCGCCGAGATCAGGCGGTCGTCACGCCCGCGCACCACGTACGGTGCGCCCACGACCTGCTCCTTCGCCAGCACGGTCGGGCGCGACATGAAGGCGGCGATGCGATCGTACGGGATCGCGTGAATCGCCTCGGATAGCGGCTCGGCCCGCACCCGCGGCGACAGGCGCAGCGGCCCGCCGCGCTCGAGCACGAGCCGCGGGCGGCCGTCCACCCAGATCAACGCGAGCACGTCACCGGGGTAGATCAGGTGCGGATTCGCGACCTGCGGATTGACGTACCAGACCTCCGGCCAGTACCACGGATCGCGCAGAAACCGCGCCGAGATGTCCCACAGCGTATCGCCGGGCTGCACGACGTAGCGTTCGGGTGCATCGGCGGCGAGCGGCACGACACTGCGGTCGATGCCCTGTGTCTGCCCGCTGGCCGGGCCCACGACGGCACCGAACCCGGCGGCGAGGGTCGCGAGGAGCACAGTTGTGGCCAGGAGTGAACGGCGGGAGCCGATCGATCGGAAGGAGGTCATGCGCATTGCTCCATGACTGCCGGGGCGACCCGGGGAATCGTATACTCCCGGCGCATCCGGCGGGCCAATGGGCTGGAGCCGGACGCCGGCGTGAGTCGATGCCGCGACGAACTTTACCAGTATTTTTCAGTCGGATACACGCACTGACGGTTTCGGACGCATGACGCGCCTCACAATCCTGGAGTATCCGGACCCCCGCCTGAGGACCCGGGCCGTTCCCGTGGAACGGGTGGACGCCGGTCTGCTGCGGCTGGTCGATGACCTGTTCGAGACGATGTACGCGGCGAACGGCATTGGCCTCGCCGCGACGCAGGTCGACGTCCACCGGCGCCTGCTGGTGGTCGACGTTTCCGGCGAGCGCAGCGACCCGCGCGTGTTCATCGATCCCGAGATCCTGCACCGGGAAGGCGCGATCACCGGCCAGGAGGGCTGCCTGTCGGTGCCGGGTTACTACGACGAGGTTGAGCGCGCGGAGCGCATCCGGGTCCGCGCACTCGGGCGCGACGGACGGCCCTTCGAGGAAGAGCTGTCCGGCCTGCTCGCGGTGTGCGTACAGCACGAGATCGATCATCTCGATGGCCGCCTGTTCGTGGATTACCTGTCGGAGCTGAAGCGCCAGCGGGTGCGCATCCGGCTGGAGAAGGAGCGGCGCCAGCGCGCCGACGGGCAGTCCACAGCGCCGGCCCGCGTGCCGGCGATCTGACGGTCCCAGCCGCCGTGACCAGCGCCCTGGCGGTCGCGTTCGCCGGCACCCCGGCCTTCGCGTTGCCGGCACTCGAGGCCATCGCCGCCTCGAGGCATCGGCTGGTCGCCGTGTACACCCAGCCGGACCGTCCCGCCGGGCGCGGGCGGCACCTGACAGCGAGCCCGGTCGCGCAGCGCGCGACGACCCTCGGTTTGCCGGTGGAGAAGCCGCTCACGCTGCGTGATCCGCAGGTACAGGCCGGACTCGCCAGCCAGGCGCCGGACGTGTTGGTCGTCGTCGCGTACGGTCTGCTGCTGCCGCGAGCGGTGTTGGCGACGCCCCGTCTCGGCTGCATCAACATCCATGCTTCGCTGCTGCCGCGCTGGCGCGGCGCGGCGCCGGTCCAGCGGGCGATCGAGGCCGGTGACGCGGCGACCGGCGTCAGCATCATGCGCATGGAGGAGGGGCTCGACACCGGCCCGGTGCTGCTGGCCGAAGCCACGCCGATCGGCGCCCGCGAGACTGCGGGCGAACTGCTCGATCGTCTGGCTGACGTCGGCGCGCGGCTGATCCTGCCCGCGCTCGATGCACTGGCCGCGGGAACCGCCACGTTCGCGGCGCAGGATCCGGCACGCGTCACACTGGCGCCGCGCGTCGGCAAGGCGGAGGCGCGGATCGACTGGCGGTGGCCCGCTGTGCTCATCGAGCGCCGGGTGCGGGCGTTCAATCCCTGGCCGGTCGCGGAAGCGATCTATGCGGGTGCCCAGCTTCGGATTCAGGCGGCGCGGGTCGTGGACGCCCCGCCCGGCCCGACGCCTGGGACCGTCCTCGACGCCGGCGCCGATGGGATCGTCGTGATGACCGGCGCGGCGGCCCTCGCCATCGAGCGGCTGCAGGCGGCCGGCGGACGGCCGATGGCGGCCGCGGAGTTCGCGCGCTCGCGGGCGCTGGTCGGACAGGTGCTCGGCGCGGCATGAGTGCGTCGGCAGGGATTCGCGCGGCTGCGGCGCGGGTGGTTGCCGCGGTCGCCAGCGAAGGCCGGACACTGGAGTCGGCGCTGGCGGACCCGGCGCTCGGACCGGCAGCTTGCCGGCCCGCCGTCCAGGCCTTCGCCTTCGGCACGGTACGCTGGTATTTCGAGCTCGACGGCTGCCTGCGGAAATTGCTGGACCGGCCGAAGACCCCGGTCGAACCGGTGGTCCGTGCGCTGGCACTGGTCGGCCTGTACCAGCTCGCACACGGGGCGACCGCCGAGCACGCCGCGGTCGCCGAGACGGTCGAGGCGACCCGGCTCCTGCAGCGGCCGCGGGCTGCCGGCTTCATCAATGCACTGCTCCGCCGCTTCCAACGGGAGTCGGCGGCGATCCTGGCCGCGGCGCGGGCCGAGCCGACCGCGTGCCACGCCCATCCTGCCTGGCTGCTCGATGCCCTGGCCCGCGACTGGCCCGGCCAGTGGCCGCAGATCGTGGCCGCTGCCAACCTCGAGCCGCCGATGTGGTTGCGGGTCAACCTGCGCCGCGGCAGCCGGGAGGACTACCTGGCGCGCCTCGTCGCGGCGGGACAGGCTGCCGAGCCGAGTCCGATCGCGCCCGAAGCCCTGCGACTCGTCGAGCCCGTCGACATCGCGGCGCTGCCCGGGTTCGCCGCCGGCGATGTCTCGGTGCAGGACCTGGCTGCCCAGCTCGTGCCGGACTGCCTCGACCTCAGGCCCGGACTCCGGGTGCTCGATGCCTGTGCAGCGCCGGGTGGCAAGACCTGTCACCTGCTGGAGCGGGAGCCGGCACTGGCCGCCGTCGTCGCGCTCGACGTCGACGCCGGTCGCGCGGGGCGGATCCACGAGAATCTCGACCGTCTCGGGCTGCACGCGGAGGTGCGGATTGCGAGCGCTGCCGACACCGGCGCCTGGTGGGACGGCCGGCCGTTCGACCGGGTGTTGCTGGATGTCCCGTGTTCCGGGACCGGTGTGATCCGCCGGCATCCGGACATCAGGCTGCTGCGCCGGCCGGACGACATCCCCCGATTCGCGGCGCGGCAGCTCGAGCTGCTGGCGGCGGGATTCCAGGTCCTGGCGCCGGGCGGGCGGCTGCTCTACGTCACCTGTTCGCTGCTGGCGGCGGAAAACACCGCGGTCGTACGTGCGTTCCTCGAGGGGGAGCCGCGGGCGAAGGATTGCAGCCGATCTGCTAGGCTTGCATTGCCCGGCTCCGCGCCGGTGCAGGGGCCGGGGCCGGGGTTTGCCCTGCCCTGCGGCGCGGCCGACGCCGATGGCTTCTACTACGCCTGCCTGGCGAAGCGGGCCTGAGGGGACCGGCGTGTTGCGGATGCGTTGGCCACAGCCCGCTTTGCTCAGCCTGGCACTGCTGCTGGGCCCGCTGCTGCATGGCGGCCAGGCGGGCGCCGAAGGCCCGGAACGGTTTGCGGTGCGTAACGCCTTTGTCGAGCTGACCGGCGACCAGTGGCAGCTCCAGGTCAGCCTCGATCTCGAGCTCGGTGAGGCGGCGCTCGCGGCGCTGCACGAGGGCATTCCGCTGACGCTGCGTCTCGAGGCCGAGGCCCACTCGGCCCGGCGCCTGCTGCCCGACGAAAAGGTCGCGGTGCTCGAACGGCAATGGCAGCTCGGCTTTGACGCGCTGGCCAACCGCTATGTCGTCAGCGAACCCGGCTCGGCCACGGCGGCCAGCTTTACTTCGGCCGACGAGGCGCTGGCGGCGCTCGCCCGGCCCGGCGTGCTGCCGCTGGCGGCCACGAGTCAGCTCCCGCCGGCTGAGCGCTTCGACGTGCGCGTCCGCGCGATCATCGACGTTGGCGACGTGCCGGCAGCCGTGCGCCTGCTGTTGTTCTGGCGCAGCTTCAGCCAGGCCACCGAGTGGTACACGTGGACGGTGCGGCCATGACGCGCTGGCGCTGGCTGCTGCCGGCGGGGGTCGCGGCGGGCATCGTCGCCTGGGTTACCGCACTCGGACTGCTGGCGCTGGTGTCCGATGGTTCGCGCCGCTTCGACGAGTGGCAGCCGTGGATCCTGCTGGTCAACGCCATCGGCGTGGTCGCACTGATCACGCTGATCGGCCGGCAGCTTGCCGGCTTCGTCGCTGACTGGCGCCAGCATATCCCCGGTTCGCGGCTGCGCGGCCGGACCATGCTGATGTTCACCGGGCTCGCGGTGGCGCCGCTGCTGGTCGTGTTCACGTTCTCGGTGCTGTTCCTGACCCGCGGCATCGATAGCTGGTTCCATGCCGAAGTGCGCCAGGGGCTCAGCGATGCACTCGGCCTGTCACGCGCGGCGCTCGACCTGCGCATGCGCGAGGTCACCGAGCGCACGACGCGCATCGCCGACGAGCTGGACGAGATGCGTGGACTGCCGCTGGTCGCGGCCCTCGATGGTCATCGCCGCCTGTCCGGTGCCGAGGAACTGATCGTGGCCGCGCCGGGCGGCCAGCCCGAGGCCTACAGCACCGCCAGCCTGCAGCACGGCCTGCCGGCCGTGGCCGGTGAGGAGTTGCTGCTGCAGGTCCGGCAGGGGCGGCCGTACGTCAGCCTCGAGCCGGCCAGCGACGGCTACCTGATCCGCGTGGCGACCGCGCTCGGCTCCGGCGCCGGCCGGCCGGGGCCGCGCCTGCTGATCGCGACCTACCCGGTGCCGCAGCGGCTCGCCGAACTGGCCGAGACCGTGCAGGGGGCCTACCAGGAGTATGGCCGGCTGTCATTCCTGCGCGAGCCGCTGAAGGTATCGTTCGTACTGACGCTGTCGCTGGTGCTGCTGCTCGCGCTGCTCGCGGCGCTGTACGGCGCGCTGTATTTCTCGCAGCGGCTGGTGCGGCCGGTGCAGGACCTGATCGCCGGCACGCGTGCCGTGGCCAAGGGTGATTTCGACACGCGCCTGGCGCGGGCCTCGCATGATGAAGTCGGCTACCTGGTGACCTCGTTCAACGACATGACCGTGCGCCTGGCCCGGGCGCGCGAGGAGGCGCAGCGCAGCCGCGCCGCGGTCGAGGACGAGCGCGCCGCGCTGGCCGCGGTGCTCGCGCGCCTGACCAGCGGCGTCATTTCGCTGGAGCCGGACCTGCGGGTCCGGGTCGCGAACGCGGCAGCCGGGCAGATTCTCGGCGTGGATTTCAGCGGTGTCGCCGGCCGGCCGCTGGCCGAGCTGGCCAGTGGCCACCCCGTGCTCGCGCAGCTTCTGGATTTCGTGCAGGCGCAGTTGCAGGCCGGCGGCGGCGACTGGCGCGAGCAGCTCACGCTGCGCGGCGAATCCTCGCGCCGCGAACTGGTCTGCGCCTGCGCGACCCTGCCGGGCAGCGGTGCCGCGGGCGGCGGTTACGTGCTGGTGTTCGACGAGATCACCGCGCTGCTGCAGGCCCAGCGCGAGGCGGCCTGGGGCGAAGTGGCGCGACGCCTCGCCCACGAGATCCGCAACCCGCTGACGCCGATCCAGCTTTCGGCGGAGCGGCTGCGGCGCAAGCTCCACGACGGGCTGACGCCGCCGCAGGCCGAGCTGCTCGACCGCGCGACCCACACGATCGTGCAGCAGGTCGAGGCGATGAAGCAGATGGTCGCGGCCTTCAGCGAGTACGCCCGGGCGCCGCAGATGCAGATCGCCGAGTTCGACCTGGCCGCGATGATCCGCCAGGTGACTGATCTCTTTCACGCGCAGGATCCCCGCGTCGCCTTCGGCCTGCGGCTCGACCGGGAGGCGGCGACGCTGGCCGCCGATCGTGGCCGGATCCGCCAGCTTCTGAACAATCTGCTGACCAACGCGCTCGAGGCGCTCGACGGGCGCGCGGATCCTTTCATCATGATCGAGACCCGCCGCACCGGAGACCAGATCCTGCTGACCGTCACCGACAATGGACCCGGTTTCCAGCCCGGCCTGGCCGCGCAGGCCTTCGACCCGTACGTCACCAGCAAGGCGAAGGGGACCGGGCTGGGGCTGGCGATCGTGCGCCGGATCGTCGAGGAACACGGCGGTCACGTCGAGCTCGCCAACGCTCCCGGCGGCGGCGCGCGTATTACTGTATTCCTGCCGGCGGTCGCCCGGGACGCGCGCGCCGGCGAAGCCAGGAGAGAACAGGCATGAGTTCCGCCCGCATTCTGGTGGTCGACGACGAAGCCGACATCCGCGACCTGCTGTGCGAGATCCTGGCCGAGGAAGGCTATGAGGTCGAGGCGGCGGCCAACGCCGCCGAGGCCCGCGAGGCCTGCGCCCGGCAGCGCCCGGACCTCGTGCTGCTCGACATCTGGATGCCGGACACCGACGGCATCACGCTGCTGCGCGAATGGTCGCAGCGGCAGCAGCTCGACTTCCAGGTCGTCATGTTGTCCGGCCATGGCACCGTGGAGACCGCGGTCGAGGCGACCCGGCTCGGGGCCTTCGACTTCGTCGAGAAGCCGCTGTCGATCGCCAAGCTGCTGCGCACCGTCGAGCGCGCGCTGGAATCCGGTCGGCGCCAGCGGCTGGCGCAGCGCACGCTGCTGCCGCAACTGGTCGTGCCGGTCGGGCGCAGCCGGCTGATGCAGCAGTTGCGCGAGGATCTCGCGCGCGTCGCCGCGCACGACGCGCCGGTGCTGCTGGTCGGCGAGCCGGGGACCGGCCGCGAGGCCTTTGCGCGCTATCTGCATTCGCTCGGCCCGGGCGCCGGCGGGCCGTTCGTCGCGCTGGTCTGCGCCAGCCTCGACGCAGACAACGCCGCGGCGCGCCTGCGTGGTGCTGTGCAGGACGGCGTGACGCAGCCGGGTGCCTGGGAACAGGCGGCCGGCGGCACGCTGTTCCTGAACGGCCTCGAAGACCTGCCGGCGGAAGTGCAGCGCGTGCTGCTCGCTGGTCTCGAGGAGGGGCGCCTGCGACACCCCGGCGGTGCCGGCGGCACGGCACCCGCACTGCGCTGCATCGCCTCGGTGCAGCCCGGCCACGAGGGTGGTGACGGTGGCCTGCGCCGCGACCTGCTGGCGCACCTCGACGTCGTCACGATCCGGGTGCCGCCGCTGCGCGACTATGCCGAGGACGTGCCGGACCTGCTGCGCCACTACGTCGACCGGCTGGCCGACGAGGGCGGGCTGCCGCTGCGGCGCTTCAGCGTCGCGGCGCAGAACCGGCTGCGCAACTATCCGTGGCCCGGCAACGTGCGCGAGCTGCGCAACCTGGTACAGCGTGTACTGATCATGGGTGGTCCCGAGGAGATCTCGCTGGCCGAGGTCGAGCAGCAGTTGGCGACGCAGCGCGCGCCCGACGAACCGCTGGTCAAGCAGGACCTGCTGGCGTTGCCGCTGCGCGAGGCCCGCGAGCACTTCGAGCGCGCCTATCTGCTGCAGCAGCTTCAGCTCTGCAACGGCAAGGTCGGCCAGCTCCCCCGCCGCGTCGGCATGGAGCGCACCCACCTGTACCGCAAACTGCGTGCGCTCGGCATCGACTTCCGCCAGATCAGCGAGGACTGAAAAAGGGGACGCTTCCCTTTTTCCGCGCATCCGGCCCGGCTCGCGACATTCTGCGCATTGCCACCGGTTTCCGGGCCAGGAACGGTGGCGGCCGCGTGGTAGCTTGCCGGTATGCCGCGTCAACCCCGCACGGTCTTTGCCGGCGTTCCGCACCACGTCACCCAGCGTGGCAACCGGCGCGGTCAGGTCTTCTTCACGGATGCGGATCGGCGCGTCTATCTGAGCTGGCTGCGGCAGTACGCCGCCGCTGCTGCCGTCGAGGTCGTGGCGTATTGCCTCATGACCAACCACGTGCATCTGGTGGTGGTGCCCGCAGTGACGCATGGCCTGTACCAGTTTCTGAAGCCGCTGAACATGCGCTTCGCGCAACGGATCAACCGCCTGCGCGAATGGAAAGGCCACGTCTGGCAGGGCCGGTTTCATTCCTCCGCGCTCGATGAGACCGGGCTGCTCATGGCTGTCCGCTATGTAGAGCGCAACCCGGTCCGGGCGGGGCTGGTCAGCCGGGCCGAGGAGTACTTCTGGTCGAGCGCCGGGGCCCACTGCGGATTCGGGCGCGATCCGGTGCTGACTTCGGCGTCGCGATGGCATGAGGCATTGGAATGCGTCGGCGACTGGTCGCAGTGGCTTGCCATCAGCGACGATTCGCACAGTCAGGAAGATCTCCGTCGCTGTACCGAGCAGAACCTGCCCTGCGGTTCACCGGTCTTCATCGAGACGCTGGAGCGGGACAGCGGTCGCCCCTTGCGGTCGCGCGGGCCCGGGCGCGCGCGAAAAGGGGACGCTTCCCTTTTCCGGGAGCCCGGTCGAGATGCTGACTGACCAGGTTCGGCAAGAAAATGGGAAGCGTCCCCTTTTTCGGCCGACGTCAGTCGCCGACGCGGATCAGCAGCGTGTCCATGTCGGCCTCGCGCAGCCGGTCGCGGATGCGGTTCAGCTCATCGAGGTCGGTGATCGGCCCGACGCGGACGCGATGCCAGGTGTCGTTGTCCACGGAGACGCGCTGCACGCGGGACTCGATGCCCTGCAGTGCAAGCTGCGCGCGCACGCGGTCGGCCTCGGCGAAATTGCGGTACGACCCGACCTGCAGCACGTACGCACCGGCCGGCTCAGCGGTCGTCGGCGGCGCGCCGCGCGGCAGCGCGGCCTCGCGCTCCGGGACGACCACCTCGAACTTCGGCAGCATCTCGTAGAAGTCGTAGCGCTCGGCCGGATCGGCGGCCACTGGCGCGGTCTCGTCCGCGGCCTCCGCCGCCGGAGTCCGCGCCGGCCGAGCCTCGTTGCCGTCGCGGACCAGCAGCCAGACGGCGAGCGCCACCGCGAGCCCGCCGGCGGCGCCGAGCGCGACGCCGCGCCAGCCCGCCAGCGGCTCGCGCCGCAGGTGATTGCGCTTGTAGTCGCGGGCGACGGTCACATCGACTCCGGCGCGCCGACCCCCAGCAGCCCGAGCGCATTCCGGATCACCTGCTGTACCGCGACGATCAGCGCGAGGCGGGCGTTGCGCAGTGCGGCATCGTCGACCAGGAACGGCAGCGCGTTGTAGCAGGCGTGGAAGGCGGTCGCCAGCTCGCGCAGGTAGTGCACGACGGCGTGCGGCGCGCGCAGCGCCGCGGCCTGGCGCAGCACTTCCGGCCAGCGCGCGAGCTCGCCGAGCAGCGTGCGTTCCGCCGGCGCGATGAGCCGGTCGAGCGCGGCGAGCCCGGCGGCGCGATCAAACGGCTGATCGCGGCTGGCCGCCTGACGCAGCACGCTGGCGACGCGTGCGTGCGCGTACTGCACGTAGTACACCGGGTTGTCGTTCGAGCGCGCCCGGGCCAGCTCGAGGTCGAAGTCGAGGTGCTGGTCGTTCGAGCGCAGCACGTAGAAGAAGCGCGCGGCGTCGTCGCCGACTTCGGCGCGCAGCTCGCGCAGCGTGACGAACTCACCGGAGCGCGTCGACATCTGCACCCTGGCGCCGCCGCGGTACAGCGCGACGAACTGCACCAGGCGCACCTCCAGCGCAGCGCCCGGCTCGCCCATCGCGACGAGCCCGGCGCGGACCCGCGCGACGTAACCGTGGTGGTCGGCGCCGAGCACGTCGAGCAGCAGGTCGAAACCGCGCTCGCGCTTCTCGAGGTGATAGGCGATGTCCGAGGCGAAGTACGTACTCTGGCCGTTCTCGCGCACGACCACGCGGTCCTTCTCGTCGCCGAAGGCGGTGGCGCGGAACCACAGCGCGCCATCCTGCGCGTAGACGTGGCCGTGCTCGCGCAGGCGCGCGAGCGCCCGCGCGATCGCGCCGCCGCTGGCCAGCCCGCGCTCGGAGTACCAGCGGTCGAAGTGCACGCCGAAGCCGGCGAGATCGTCGCGGATGTCGGCGAGGATGTCGGCCAGCGCGCGCTCGAATACGGCGCCGCAGTCGGCCGGGCCGAGCAGCTCGCGCATGCGCGCGATCAGCGCGTCGATGTAACGCTCGCGATCGCCGCCGTCCGGCTCGTCCGGCGGCAGCCCGGCGAACACGGCGCTGGCCGGGCGGCGCAGCGCAGCGCCGTGGTGGCGGTGCAGATCCGCGGCGATCGGCCGCAGATATTCGCCGCGGTAGCCATTGACCGGGAACGTGCAGTCCTCGCCGCACAGCTCGAGATAGCGCAGCCAGACGCTGGCCGCGAGGATGTCCATCTGCCGGCCGGCATCGTTGACGTAGTACTCGCGCTCGACCTGCCAGCCGGTCGCCGCGAGCAGGCTGGCGAGCGACGCGCCGTAGGCGGCATGCCGGCCATGCCCGACGTGCAGCGGCCCGGTCGGATTCGCGGACACGAATTCGACCAGCGCCCGCCGGGCGGCGCCGTCATTGCAGCGCCCGTAATCCGCGCCGGCTGCCAGTACGCGGGCGACCTCCTGTTGCCAGGCAGCGGTCGCGACGAAGAAGTTGATGAAGCCCGGTCCGGCGATCTCGACGCGCTCGATCAGCGGGTCCACCGGCAGCGCAGCCACGATGCGCGCGGCCAGCGCGCGCGGGTTGCTGCGCGCGGCGCGGGCCAGCCGCAGCGCGATGCTGCAGGCGAAATCCCCGTGCGCCGGGTCGCGGCTGTGCTCGATCTCGGGGCGCAGTTCGCCAGCGGCGCCGCGCTCGGCTGCCGGCAGCGCGGCCACAGCCTGCGCCACGAGATCCTCGATCCGTTCCTTCACGCTGGTTCCGGGAGGGCAGAAAACGGGCGCGCCAGTCTATCGCAACCGGGCCCGCCATCGCCTCGTTCAGTCCACCTCGAGCGGGTCCACGTCCATGGCCCAGCGCAGCCCGCGCGGCCGGCGCAGCCCTTCGAGTGCCGGCAGCCAGCGCGACAGAAGCTGCTGCAGCGGCGCGCGGGACGGCGACTCGAGCAGCAGCCGGGCCCGGTGCCGCCCGGCCCGGCGCTCCATCGCCGCCGGCGCCGGTCCGAGCAGGCGCAGCCGGCCGGTGACCGGCGCCAGTTCCCGCGCGGCACGCAGAAACGCGTACACCTCGTCGCGCGCCGGGCCGTCGGCGCACAGCAGCGCGAGGTGCGACCACGGCGGCCAGCCGGCCGCGCGGCGTTCGTCGAGCGCGCGGCGCGCGAAGCCGGTGTAACCCTCGGTGATCAGGCTGACCAGCAGCGGATGTTCGGGAAAGGCCGACTGGATCAGCACTTCCCCGGCGCGGTCGCCGCGCCCGGCGCGACCCGCGACCTGAACGATCTGCTGCGCGAGGCGCTCGCTGGCGCGGAAGTCGGCGCCGAACAGGCCCTGGTCCGCGGACAGCACCACGACCAGCGTGACCGCGGGGAAATCGTGGCCCTTGGTCAGCATCTGCGTGCCGAGCAGGATCCGCGCCCGCCCGCTCGCGACTGCCTCGAGCGCGCGCTCGATGTCGCCGCGCCGGCGGATCACGTCGCGGTCGATGCGCGCCAGCGGCACGCCCGGGAACAACTCGCCGAGTGTCGCCTCGAGGCGCTCGGTACCCTCGCCGACCGGGCGGACCTCGTTGCCACAGCGCGCGCAGGCGAACGGCAGCCGCTCCTCCGCGCCGCAGTGATGACAGCGCAGCCGCGCCGCGCGCAGGTGGACCGTCAGCCGCGCGTCGCAGGCCCGGCAGGGCGCGACCCAGCCGCAGCCGGGACAGAACAGCGTCGGCGCCCAGCCGCGCCGGTTCAGGTACACGAGAACCTGCCCGCCGGCGCCGAGGTGACGTTCCATCGCCGCCAGCGCCGGCTGGGCGATGCCGTCGCGGCAGGCATGATGGCGCAGATCGATCAGGCTGAGCCGCGGCTGGCCCGCCTGGTTGGTACGGTCCGGGAGCTCGAGCCGGCGATAGCGTCCGGAGGCGACGTTGGCGAGACTCTCGAGTGACGGCGTCGCCGAGCCGAGCACGACCGGCACGCCCTGGCGCTGTGCCCGCGCGACGGCCAGATCGCGCGCCGAGTAGCGGAAGCCTTCCTGCTGCTTGAGCGACGGATCGTGCTCCTCGTCGACCACGACCAATGCCAGCGCGGGCAGCGGCGTGAACACCGCCGAGCGCGTGCCGATCACGACCGGCGCGGCGCCGCTGGCCGCGGCACGCCAGCCGGCCAGCCGCTCGCCGTCACCCAGCGAGGAATGCAACGCGACGACCGGCACCGGCAGGCGCTCGCGGAAGCGGGCCAGCAACTGCGGCGTCAGCGCGATCTCCGGCACCAGTACCAGCACCTGGCCGCCGCCCGTGAGCACGCGCTCGATCAGGCGCAGATAGACCTCGGTCTTGCCGCTGCCGGTGACGCCGTGCAGCAGCCAGGCGGCGTAGCCGCCGGGCGCTGTGGCGATGGCCGCACAGGCCTGCGCCTGAGCGGCGTTGAGCTCCGGTCCCGCGCTGCCGGTCCCGGCATCCGGCACCGGCGGCGCGTGCTCCACCGACTCGAGCCAGCCGCGTCGGGCGAGATCGCGCAGCGTCGCGGCGAGGCCCGCGGAGGTGATCGCTGCGGCCGCGGCGCCGGCGGCGACCAGTTGGAGCAGCTCGCGCTGCCGCGAGCCGAGCCGTGGCCCGGTGGCCAGTGCGGCATGGCCGGCCGGTGACAGGCGCCAGCTCAGGTCCGGTTGCCAGGCCGGCCGGCCGGCGCGCAGCGCCGCGGGCATCGCCGCGAACAGCACCTCACCGGCCGGGTGATGGTAGTAATCGGCGGCCCACAGCAGCAGCGCGAAGGTCACCGGATCCCACAACGGGGCGGGGTCGAGCACGCCGGTGAGCCGCTTCAGGCGGCTGCGCGGCAGCTCGCTGTGGTCCGCCACGGCGGCGACGACGCCGACTGCGGTCCGCCGGCCGAGCGGCGCCCGGACCCGCGCGCCCGGAGCGGGCACAGGGCCATCCGCCGGGGGCAGGTAGTCGAAGCGGCGCCGCAGCGGCGTGTCGAAGACGACCTGCAGGATGGGCGGAGACGGGGCCAAGCGGCGACCTCGCGGACGGGTGATCGACGGGAATCGGCCGCCGGTCAACGTGCCGGTGCCAGCATCGTTATAGCACCGTGACGAGCGGGTTGGTGCGGGTGACCGCCGGGAGGTCCTGTCGGTGGACTCTGCTACGCTTTCTGTGCCGTTGCCGCAGCCGGGGCACTGGGTCGGGACGGCGCGACAGGAGACCTCGTTGGAGCAGGAGCGGGCACTCGAGCGATTCCTCGCGGGGGGTCGAGCGCCGGGCGTTCCGGATCGCGCAGCTTTCGGTCCGCGACCGCGACGACGCGCTCGACATCGTGCAGGACGCGATGATCCGGCTCGCGCGCCACTATGGCGGGCATCCGCAGCAGCAGTGGCCGCCGTTGTTCTACGGGATCCTGCGCAACCGGATCACCGACTGCCTGCGCCGGCGGCGCGTGCGGGGGCGGGTGCTGCGCTGGTGGTCCGCCACGGGACCGGACGATGCGGCCGCGGATCTGCCCGAGCAGGTCCCGGACCCGGCCGGCCGACCGGAGGAACAGCTCGAGGGCGGGCAGTTGCTCGAGCGGCTGGAGCAGGCGCTCGCGGAGCTGCCGGACCGCCAGCGCGAAGCCTTTCTGCTGCGCAACTTCGAGGGTCTCGATGTCGCGCAGACGGCGCTCGCGATGGGTTGCTCGGAGGGCAGCGTGAAGACGCATTATTTCCGTGCGGTGCACGCACTGCGTGAACGGATCGGAGCCGGGGCATGAACGAATCGGAACGGCAGGAATTCGAGCGGCGCAGCCGGGCGGCCTTCGAGGCCAGTGTCGCCGGTCTGGAAGGTGCGACGCGCTCGCGCCTCGTGCGCGCTCGCCAGGCGGCGATCGGCGAAATCCGGCGCCGGCCGGCGGTGTTCCCCGGCTGGGTGCCGGCCGGGGCCGTGGCCGCAGCGGCGGTGCTGGCCGTGACGTTGTGGTTCAGCCGCGAAACACGGGCCCCGGCTGCGCTGCCGACGCCGTTTGAAGACCTGGAACTACTGGCCACGGGCGAGGATTTCGAGATGCTTGACGAGGACGCGGCCTTCTACGCCTGGGCCGCCGGGCAGGCCACGGATGCAGCGGGCTGAGGCCGTGCGCACGGAGCCCTGGCTGATGGCCGTACTGCTGGCGACGCCCGCAGTTGCCGACGATGCCCCGCCGCCCGATCCGGAACTGCTGGAGCTCCTGGGCGAGGCCGCGGGTGAGGACGAGGGATTCGAGGACTATCTGCTGAGCAGCGCGTTTGAGCGGGAGCGACGCAGGATCAGCCAGAGGCAGCAGGACAGCAGGGGAAACGGCGATGAGCGCTAGATGGGCATGGTTGGTCGCGGCATGGCTCGCGCTGGCGGGACCGGCCGCTGTGGCACAGGACCCGGTCCCGGAACCGGGTGTCGCCTGGATTTCGCTGTCGCCCGAGCAGCAGCAGTTGCTGGCAAAGCATGCAGAGACCTGGGACAGTCTGCCGCCGGGGCGCCAGCAGGCGATGGCCCGCGGTTCCGAACGCTGGCTGGCGATGAGCCCGGAACAGCAGGCCCGCGCCCGCGACCGCTGGCAGCACTGGCAGCAACTGCCGCCCGAGCAGCGGCGGCGGATCCGCGAGCGCTGGCAGTGGTTCCACGCGCTGCCGCCCGCGGAGCAGCAGCGCCTGCGGGAATCCTGGCGCCGCTTCCGCGAACTGCCGCTCGAGCGCCGCCAGGAACTGCGCGAGCGCTGGCGCCAGCTTCCGCCAGCCGAGCGCCAGCGGCTGATGCGCGAGCGCGCACAACGGCACCCTCCGCCGCGACCCCGCCCGCGCGGTTAATCGCGGCACTTCCCATTTGCGGCGGAAAAGGGGACGCTTCCCTTTTCCACGAACCGGGAGGGGCAGCCGATGAAGCTCCGTCGCTCGAACGACCGCATGATCGCCGGCGTCTGCGGCGGCATCGCCGAATGGATCGGCTGGCCGGCGGACAAGGTCCGCATCCTCTACGTGATCCTGTCGATCCTGAGTGCCGCGTTTCCGGGGATCATCGCCTACCTGGTGCTCTGGCTGGTGATGCCGGAAGCGGAGGCGTAAGCGCTCCGGGACCGGTGTTGCCGCTGTCCGCCTCACCCCTTCAGCGCCGCCAGCACCTCGTCCAGCATCTTTTTCGCGTCGCCGAACAGCATCCGGTTGTTGTCCTTGTAGAACAGCGGATTGTCGACGCCGGCGTAGCCGGAGGCCATCGAGCGCTTCATGACGACCGAGGTCTTCGCTTTCCACACCTCGAGCACCGGCATGCCGGCGATCGGGCTGGTCGGGTCCTCCTGCGCGGCCGGGTTCACGATGTCGTTGGCGCCGATCACCATCGCGACGTCGGTGTCGGGGAAGTCACCGTTGATCTCGTCCATCTCGAGCACGATGTCGTAGGGCACGCGGGCTTCGGCCAGCAGCACGTTCATGTGCCCGGGCATGCGCCCGGCGACCGGATGGATGCCGAAGCGCACGTTGACGTCCTGCTCGCGGAGCTGCTTCGTGATCTCGTACACCGCGTGCTGGGCCTGCGCGACCGCCATCCCGTAGCCGGGCACGATGACGACATTGCTGGCGCCGCGCAGCAGTTCGGCGGTTTCGGCCGCGCTGATCGCGGTGACCTCGCCGGCCGGCTGGGCGCCGGCCGCGGCCGCCGCGCCTTCACCGGTGCCGAAGCCGCCGGCGATGACGCTGACGAAGTTGCGGTTCATCGCCCGGCACATGATGTAGGACAGGATCGCGCCTGACGAGCCGACCAGCGCACCGGTCACGATCAGCAGGTCGTTCGACAGCATGAAGCCGGTCGCGGCCGCGGCCCAGCCGGAATAGCTGTTCAGCATCGACACGACGACCGGCATGTCGGCGCCGCCGATCGCCATGACCATGTGCACGCCGAACAGCAGCGCGATCACGGTCATCACGATGAGCGGCACGAGTCCGTCCTGCACGTCGTGGGCCTGCAAGAACCGCGCCCCGAACCAGATCACGCCGAGCAGTCCGGCGAGGTTCAGCCAGTGGCGGCCCGGCAGCAGTACCGGCTTGCCGCCGATGCGCGCGGACAGCTTGCCGAAGGCGATCACCGAACCGGAGAACGTGACCGCGCCGATCAGGATGCCGAGGTAGATCTCGACTTCGTGGATGGTCTTCTCAGCGCCGGTGAACACGATCGACGTGTCGACGTAGCTGGCGAAGCCGACCAGACAGGCGGCGAGGCCGACCAGGCTGTGCATGATCGCGACCAGCTCGGGCATCTGCGTCATCTGCACCTTCTTCGCCGCATACAGGCCGACGCTGCCGCCGGCGACCAGCGCCGCGACGATCCACGGCAGGCCGGCGGCCAGCACGCGCGGACCGGACACGGTCGCGAGCACCGCGATGGTCATGCCGACGATGCCGTAGAGGTTGCCGCGCCGCGAACTCTCCGGGTGCGACAGGCCGCCGAGGCTGAGAATGAACAGGATCGTGGCGCCGAGGTAGGCCACCGTGACGAGATTGTCCGCCATGTCCGCGCCCCCTTACTTGCGGAACATCGCCAGCATGCGCCGCGTGACCGCGAAGCCGCCGAACATGTTGACTGCGGTGAGCGTCAGCGCCAGCACCGCGAGACCGAGGATCAGCGCGCCGGGCCGGCCGGCGATATCGTCGCCGAGCGGTGGCGCCACCTGGATCAGCGCCCCGACGGCGATGATGCTGGAGATCGCGTTGGTGACGCTCATCAGCGGCGTGTGCAGTGCCGGCGTCACGTTCCAGATCACCATGTAGCCGACGAAGCAGGCCAGCACGAACACGGTGAAGTGCGCGAGGAACGAGGCCGGCGCGAAGGCGCCGACCAGCCAGAACAGCAGCGCGCCGACGCCGAACACGATCGCGAGGCTTTTCGCCGAGGCGGGTTCGCCGGCGCCGTGGCCGTGTCCGGATTTCTTCGCCGGCGCCGTCGCCGGCGCGGCAGCGGGCCGGGCCGCGGCAGGCGCCACGGCCGGCAGCTTCGGCGGCGGTGGTGGCCAGGTGATCGCGCCGTTGTGGATGACGGTGAGGCCGCGGATGGCGTCGTCCTCCATGTTGACGTCGATGACGCCGTCCTTGGCCCTGCACAGCTCCTCGGTCAGGCGCAGCAGGTTGTTCGCGTACAGCGTCGAGGACTGCCGGGCCATGCGGCTGGCGAGATCGGTGTAGCCGATGATCGTGACGCCGTGCCGGACCACGGCCTGGCCCGGTTCGGTCAGCTCGCAGTTGCCGCCCTGCTCGGCCGCCATGTCGACGATCACGCTGCCGGGCTTCATGCTGCGCACCATCTCGGCGGTGATCAGCCGCGGCGCGGGCTTGCCCGGGATCAGCGCGGTCGTGATGATGATGTCGACTTCGCGGGCCTGCTGCGCGTACATCTCACGCTGCGCCTGCTGGAAGCCCTCGCTCATCACCCTGGCATAGCCGCCGCCGCCGGAGCCTTCCTCCTCGTAATTGACCTTGACGAACTCGCCGCCCAGCGACACGACCTGGTCGGCGACCTCGGCGCGCGTGTCGTTGGCGCGGACGATCGCACCGAGGCTGGCGGCCGTGCCGATCGCGGCGAGACCGGCGACACCGGCGCCGGCGATGAAGACCCTGGCCGGCGGGATCTTGCCGGCGGCGGTCACCTGGCCGTTGAACAGCCGGCCAAAGGCGTTGGCGGCCTCGATGACGGCGCGGTAGCCGCTGACGCCGGCCATCGAGGTCAGCGCATCCATCTTCTGCGCGCGCGAGAGCTGGCGCGGCAGGGAGTCGATGGCGAGCACCGTGGCCTTGCGCGCCGCGAACTGCTGCATCAGCTCGGGATTCTGCGCGGGCCAGATGAAGCCGATCAGCGTGGCGCCTGGGCGCAACAGGCTCGCTTCGGCCGGCGTCGGCGTGCGCACCTTGAAGACGACGTCGGACCTGGCCCAGAGCTCGGCCGCTGTGGCCGCGATCTCGGCGCCGGCCGCGCGGTAGTCCTCGTCACCGAAATTGGCGCCCGCCCCGGCGCCGGTTTCCACCGTGACGCCGAAACCGAGCTGCACCAGTTTCGCGACCACCTCGGGTACGGTGGCGACGCGTTTCTCACCGGCGAAGGTCTCGCACGGCACGCCGATCGTCATGGGCATGGCGAAATTTCCTCCCGCGTAACCCGGGCGCACGGCCTGGCCAGCCGTTGCCGGATCGTCCGTTCTTCAAGGGTTGGCCGGAGCGACCGATGTCAGCCGCATGTGGCGCTCTTGCACCGCACAAGGCGCGTTGAAACATAGCATATCCATGCAGTATTGTTGCGCGGTTTCGGTAATCCACAGGCCCGGGCCGACCGCAATGAAAACGCAGCTGGCGTTCCCCGACCGCGACTGGCTGGACACGTTCGAGGTCCGGCCTGCCGCTGCGCGGGGCCTCAGCCAGCAGGTCCTGCGCACCGACGCCTCCGGCATGCCGCTCGAGTGGATCGACTACCGCGAGGCCGTGCGGCTGCATTGCCTCGACCAGGTCGCCTACGCGTTCGGCACGCCGCTGTACACGCTGCACGGCGGCACCAACGCGAAGAGCGGCCTGCAGACGACGATCGCGATCAGCTCGATGCTGGCGACGCTCGGCAGCTCCGGTAATCCGGGCACGCTGAGCGCCGACTATGTGCCGCCGCTCAACAACGAGACGCTGTTCCGGCGCGACGCCTGCCTGTGCATGTACTGCGGCAATCGCTGCCCGCCGGCGCAGCTTTCGCGCGACCACGTGCGGCCCTTCTGCCAGGGCGGCCGCGACGTCTGGAACAACGTCGTGGCGGCCTGCCGGCGCTGCAACAACAGCAAGGCCTCGCGCACGCCGGAGCAGGCGGGCATGCAGCTCCTGGCGGTGCCGTTCACGCCGACCTACGCCGAGTACATCTACCTGAAGGGCCGGCGCGTGCTGGCCGACCAGATGGAGTACCTGCTCGCGCACTTCCCGCGCCGCAGCCGGCTGCACGCGCGCCTGCAGCGATTCATGCAGTGACCGGCCGCGCGGCGCCGCCGGTTCATCTGGTCGACGCGAGCTGCTACGTCTTCCGCGCCTGGTTCGCGGTCAGTGCGGAGATGACCGATCCCGACGGGGCGCCGGTCAATGCGCTCTACGGCTTCGTCCGCTTCCTCGGCGACCTGCTCGAGCAGGAGCGGCCGAGCCACATGGCGGTGGCCTTTGACGAGAGCCTGTCGCGCTCCTTCCGCAGCGGCATCGATCCGGCCTACAAGGCCAATCGCGAGCCGGCGCCGCCGGAGCTGCGGCGCCAGTTCGAGCTGTGCCGCGAGGCCTGCCGCCGGTTCGGGCTCGCGACCTTCAGCAGCGCGCAGTACGAGGCCGACGACATCATCGGCACGCTGGCGACGCGACTGCGGCCGCACGGCCACCGCGCTGTCGTGGTGACCCGCGACAAGGACCTCGCGCAGCTCATCCGCGAGGGCGATGCGTTCCTCGACTGGAGTGCGGAGCGCCGGCTCGGGTATGCGGATATCGAGGGACACTTCGGCGTACGGCCGGAGCGCATGGCCGACTTCCTGGCACTGGCCGGCGATGCCAGCGACAACATCCGCGGCGTGCCCGGCATCGGGCCGCGCACGGCGGCCGCGTTGCTCTCGACCTTTGCCTCGCTCGAAGAGATCTACGCCGGGCTCACCGAGGTGGCGCGGCTGCCGATCCGCGGCGCCGCGCAGCTTCCCGAGCGGCTGCGCGCGCATCGCGAGGACGCCTGGCGCGCGCGCCGACTGACCACGATCGCCTGCGACATGCCGCTCGACGTGGCGCCCGATGATGTCGCCCGCCGGGCGCCTGATCTCACCGCACTCGACGACCTCTACGACCGCGCCGGCTTCGGCGCCGCGCTGCGCCGCCAGGCCGCCCGCATCGAAAAAGGGGACGCTGCCCTTTTTCGCGCGGAAAAAGGGAAGCGTCCCCTTTTATGATTGCGCTGAGCCTGGCGGTGTACATGGCGATCTGCCTGGCGCTCGGCTTCCTCGCCTGGCGGCGCACGCAGACGCTCGGCGACTTCATTCTCGGCGGGCGGCGCCTCGGCAGCTTCGTCACGGCACTGTCCGCGCAGGCCTCCGACATGAGCGGCTGGCTGCTGATGGGCCTGCCGGGACTCGCCTATCTGGCCGGGTTCGACGCAGTCTGGCTGGTGCTCGGCCTGATCGCCGGCACCTGGCTCAACTGGCGCTTCGTCGCCGCGCGGCTGCGCACGCGCACCGAGGAACTCGGTGACGCGCTGACGCTGCCGGATTACTTCGAGCGGCGCTTCGACGATCGCACGCGCCTGCTGCGCACCATCGCGGCGCTGTTCATTCTCGTGTTCTTCGCCTTCTACACCAGCTCCGGCTTCGTCGCCGCCGGCAAGCTGTTCCAGTCGCTGTTCGATCTGCCCTACGTCGCCGCGATGTTCTGTGGCTCGATCGTGCTGCTCGCCTACACGTTCTTCGGCGGCTTCCTCGCGGTGAGCTGGTCCGACGTGCTGCAGGGATCGCTGATGTTCTTCGCGCTGGTGCTGGTCGCGGCGCTCGGCCTGCACCTGGCCGGCGGCAGCGACGCGTTCGCGGCGCTCGCGGCGCGCGATCCGGCGCTGCTCGACCCGTTGGCGGGCGACGGCGGCGCGCCGCTCGGCTGGATCGGCATCACCTCGCTGCTGGGCTGGGGCCTCGGCTACGCCGGCCAGCCACATATCCTCGCGCGCTTCATGGCCATCCGTCACGCCGGCGAGATGGCGACTGCGCGCCGCGTGGCGATGGTCTGGGTCGTGACGGTGCTGGTCGCAGCGGTGCTGGTCGGGTTCACCGGCGTGCTCGTGCTCGATGCGCCGCTCGCCGGCGCCGACAGTGAAAGGGTCTTCATCCGCATGGCGACCCAGCTCTTCCATCCGATCGTCGCCGGCATCTGCCTGGCGGCGATCCTCGCCGCGGTGATGAGCACCGCGGCTGCGCAGCTCCTCGTGTCGTCCGCGGCCTTCGCGCAGGATCTGTACCGCGGACTGCTGCGCCCGGCGGCGGGCCGGGCCGAGCTCCTGTGGGTCGGCCGCGCCGCGGTGCTCGGCATCGCCGTGATCGCATTCCTGCTCGGGCTCGATCCGGACAGCCGTGTGCTGGCGCTGGTGAGCTGGGCCTGGGCCGGATTCGGCGCGGCCTTCGGGCCGGCGATCATCCTGTCGCTGTACTGGCCAGCGATGACCCGCGGCGGCGCCATCGCCGGCATCGTCACCGGCGGCCTGACCGTGATCGTCTGGCCGCGGCTCGACGGCGCGATCTTCGAACTCTACGAACTGGTACCCGGCTTCGCGCTGTCGTGGCTGGCGATCTGGGCGGTCAGCCGCTGGTCGCGGCGGTGAGCATGCGCCGGCTCGTGCCGATCCTGTGGCTGAGCGTGACGGCGGGCTGCGCGCTGCCGCCGCGGCCGCCGGTCGGGGCGCCGCCGCCACCCGCGGTCACGGCGCCTTCCCACGACGTCGTCGCCGGATCGGTCGTGATCCGGGTCGATCCGGACGGACCACTGGCGGGACTCGGCCACCGTCACCTGATCCGCAGCGAGGCGCTGGCCGGCACGGTCGCCATGGGTGAACCGGTGACGCAGACGGGCTTCACCCTCGAACTGCCGCTGGCGAGCCTCGAGGTGGATCCGCCGGATGCCGTTGCCGACGTGCCCGAGGAACGGCGCTTAGCAACCCGTCGCAACATGCTCGGCCCGGCCGTGCTCGATGCCGCGCGCTTTCCGGTGCTGACGCTCACCGCGCAGCAGATCTCCGGCGGGCCGGAGTCATTCGTCGCCCGCACGCAGGTCGGGCTGCGCGGCGCGAGTCACAGCATCGACGTGCCGGTCCGGCTGCAGATCGATGGCTCGCGGCTGATCGCTACCGGAGAATTCACGGTCAGCCATGCGGATCTCGGCCTGAGGCCCTTCGCCGTCGGCATGGGCGCGCTGCGGGTCGCCGAGACGATTGTGATCCGTTATCGGCTGGAAGCGCGGCCACGAGGCAACGCGTGACCGTCGTCCATTTCCGCAACCCCGAGACCCGGCTGTCCGCCGCGCTGGCCGGCACCGCCACGGCCGTGCGCGGCCACGAGGTCACGCTGCGCGAACTGCTGGCGCTGGTCGGCGAACAGGGCCTGCTGGTGTTCTGCGCGCTGCTGGCCGTGCCGTTCCTGCTGCCGGTCACCGTGCCGATGATGAGCACGCTGTTCGGTTTGCCGATGCTGCTGATCGGCAGCGCGATCATGCTGAACCGCGTGGTCTGGCTGCCGGCTCGGCTGCTGGACCGCCCGCTGCCGGCGGTCACCGTGCAGCAGGTGCTGGAACGCACCAGCAACTGGGCGGCGCGCTTCGAGCACCTGGTCCGGCCGCGGCTGTTGCCCCTGAGCGGCGGCGCGGTGATCAACATCATCAACGGCGGCCTGCTGGTGCTGAGCGTCGTGGCGCTGATGGCGCCGCTGCCGCTGGTGCCGTTCGCCAACACGCTGCCCGGCCTCGCCATCATGCTGTTGTGCCTTGGCATGGCCGAGCGCGATGGTCTGGTCATCGTGCTCGGTTATCTGCTGACGCTGATCGCGAGCGTCTACGTGTTCGGGTTGCTGCTGCTGGTTGTCTGGGCGGGATTCAACTACGCCGAGCTGGCTGAGCTGGTACGCGGCTGGCTGGGCTGAAGCCGCCGCCACGGCCCGGGTCCGCCGTCGCCCCGTTGACTTACCGGGGCAACTTCCCGATTCTCCGGAGCCGTGAAGACGCCGCAATGGTGTGAGCCTGGCAAGCTCGCGGTGCCGCGGTTGCGGCACCACGTGCTGGAGCGCCGGCGGGCCGTGCAGCAGCTTGCCGGCGTGCTCGGCCGCCGGCTCGCCGTCGTCGCCGCGCCCGCCGGCTACGGCAAGACCACCGTGCTGGTGCAGTTGTACGAAGCGCTCGCGGCCCGCGGCGCTGCGCCCGCCTGGTTGACTCTCGACGGCGATGACCGGCTGGAGCGGCGCTTCCTTGCCTATGCGGTCATCGCGCTGGCCCGCGTTTCGCGCCCGTTCGGCCGGCTGGTCGAAGCGGCCGGCCAGCATTTAAAATACTAGTATCACCAAAATTAGTATCGAATTGATACTTCCGCTAGTGCTAAGCACGGTGCCAACTTGGCAACGCGCGGAATAAGCATGAAATGGGCTTGGTCCTGAAAAAGAGAGTTAGGCCTACTAACTGACCTTCGCTCTTATAACTATTTGTATTTACTGATATTAATTACAATCTGACGCCAGCCGGCAGCATCCGGCCATCTTTCGCGCGCGCTGGGGGCGAGGCGGGGAACTGACTCGCGGTGCGAGGCGGGGCTCGATTCCGGCCCGCTACTCGGCGGTTAACAACAGCAGTTGCGTGCCCTCGGGAGCGAGTAGCAGGCGGTTATGTGCCGGATCGAGTGGCAGCGGCAGCCGTGGCGCGAAGGCAAACCCGGCATCCCGGATCGCCGCGATCCGCCCGGCCATGGCCGGGTCATGGAACACGAGCGCCGGACCCTGCAGTCCCGCTGCGCTGAGCAGGGCGATGTTCAGCGTGTCGCTGGTCAGGCCGATGCGCGTGGGTGGGTCGCCGGCCTGTTCGGCCGCGACGAAGCCGAGCCGCTCCCAGGAACTCACGGCCGCCCCCAGGTCGTCAGCCGGCAGCGCGATTTCCTCGAACCAGCCGAGTTTCGAGACCGCGCCCGGTGCCCGGCTGACCGGCGAAAACGTGCGCGCTTCGAGCAGCCGCACGACCAGCCCGCCCGGGGCGATGAATTCCGCTGCATTGAACACATCGCCGCCGAGCCGTAGCGATTCGAACTCGAGGCCGAGTTGCTCCAGACGTTCGACCCCAACGAGCAGTTCGGGCAGAACGAAAGTCAGCGATGGCGATGCGATCTCGTGCTGATGCAGGCCGATCGCGAGCCGGCCGTCGGTGACGACCGCGTACGGATGGCGCCAGGCCTCGCCGGTCGATGCCTGCGTGAAGCCGAGGCTCTCATAGAACTCGAGGGAGGCGAGCACGTCCGCGGCATGCACGCTGACCTCGAGGAAGCGGCCGATCATGCGCTCAGCTCCCGCCGTCAGCCCAGCCGCGGCAATGCCGCGTGACGAGTGCCGCGAGCGCAGCGGCGTGCTCGGGCCGGTCATGCAACGCCGGCACGTAGTCGAAGCGGCTGCCGCCGGCAGCGAGGAACATGGCACGGCCGCGGAGCGCAATCTCCTCGAGTGTCTCGAGGCAATCCACGGCGAAACCCGGGCAGATCACCGTGACCTCGCGCGTACCGCCCGCCGCCAGCTCGCGCAGGCGATTCTCCGTGTACGGCTCGAGCCAGCGTTGCCGCCCGACGCGTGACTGGAACGCCACGGACCAGGCGGCGGCGGGCAGTGCCAGACGCTCCGCGACGAGGCGCGCCGTCGCCAGACACTGGCAGTAATACGGGTCGCCCGCATCGCGGTAGCTGAGCGGCAGGCCGTGGAACGAGAACAGCAGGTGCGTGGCCGGGTTGTCGCAGGCGCTGCGCCCGGCCAGCGTGCCGGCGAGCGCCGCGATGTAGTCCGGTTCGGCGTGGTAATCATTGACGAAGCGCAGCTCCGGCAGCCAGCGCCAGTTCTGCAGTTCGCGGGTCACGCGGTCGAAGACTGCGGCAGTCGTCGTCGCCGAGTACTGCGGATAGAGCGGCAGCACGAGCAGGCGCCGGACCTGCTGCGCGCGCAATTCGGCGAGCGCCGCGGGCAGCGACGGATTGCCGTAGCACATGCCGACGGCGACCGCCGGCGGCGCCGGCAGCCTGGCGGCCATCTGCTGCCGCAGCGCTTCCGCCAGCGCCCGCGTGCCGGCGAGCAGCGGCGAGCCGTCAGCCGTCCAGATCTGGCGATAGGCATGAGCGGTCCGCCGCGGGCGTATCTGCAGGATCCATCCATGCAGCAGCGGCCACCACAACGCGCGCGGCAACTCGACCACGCGCGGGTCGCCGAGGAACTCGGCGAGATAACGCCGCACCGCCGCCGGCGTCGGCGCGTCCGGCGTGCCGAGGTTCGCGACCAGCACGCCGATCCGGGCCGGCGCTCCGTGGGTGAACGGCGGATCGGCGTAGCGCGGCATCAGGCGGGCGCGGCGTCGATGCCACCGACGCAGACGTACTTCATTTCGGTGAAATCGAGGATGCCGTACTTCGAGCCCTCGCGGCCGACGCCCGACTCCTTGATCCCGCCGAACGGCGCGACCGCGGTCGAGATCAGGCCGGTGTTGAGGCCGACGATGCCGTACTCGAGCGCTTCCGACACGCGCCACGCCCGCGCCAGGTCGCGCGTGTACAGGTACGAGGCGAGACCGAACTCGGTGTCGTTGGCGAGCGCGATGGCATCAGCCTCGGTGTCGAAGCGGAAGATCGGCGCCACCGGCCCGAAGGTCTCTTCGCGCGCGACCAGCATCGCCGGCGTTACGCCGGTCAGCACGGTCGGCTCGTAGAAGGTGCCGCCGAGCGCGTGGCGGCGCCCGCCGGTCGCGAGCACGGCGCCCTTGCCGAGTGCGTCGGCGACGTGTTCCTCGACCTTGGTCAGCGCCGCCGCATCGATCAGCGGCCCCTGGTCGGTCGCACCGGTGAGACCGTCGCCGACCCGCAGCGCGCGCACCGCCGCGACCAGCTTCGCGACGAAAGCGTCGTGGATCCCGGACTGCACCAGCAGGCGATTGGCGCAGACGCAGGTCTGCCCGGTGTTGCGATACTTGCTGGTGATCGCGCCGGCGACCGCGGCCTCGACGCCGGCGTCGTCGAAGACGATGAACGGCGCATTACCGCCGAGTTCCAGCGACAGTTTCTTCAGCGTCGTGGTGCAGGCCACCATCAGCCGCTTGCCGACCTCGGTCGAGCCGGTGAACGACAGCTTGCGCACGCGCGGCTCGCCGGTCAGCACGCCGCCGATGACGCCGGCCTTGCCGGTGACGACGTTGAACACACCGGGCGGCAGACCGGCGCGGGCGCCGAGTTCGGCCAGCGCCAGCGCGGAGAATGGCGTCTGCGCCGCCGGTTTGCACACGACCGTGCAGCCGGCCGCGAGCGCCGGCGCGACCTTGCGTGTGATCATCGCTGCGGGGAAGTTCCACGGCGTGATCGCGGCGACGACACCGACCGGCTGGCGCAGCACGAGGATGCGCTGGTCCGCCTGATGCGGCGGGATCACGTCGCCATAGATGCGCCGGGCTTCCTCGGCAAACCATTCGACGAAAGACGCCGCATACAGGACCTCGCCGCGCGCCTCGGCGAGCGGCTTGCCCTGTTCCGCGGTCATCAGCGTGGCGAGATCGTCGGCGTGCGCGACGATCAGCTCATACCAGCGGCGCAGCAGTTGCGCGCGCGCGCCGGCGGTCCGCGCGGCCCAGCCGGGGAAGGCCGCGTGGGCAGCGGCGACGGCGGCAGTCGTGGCGGCGGCGTCGAGCATGGGCACGGTGCCGAGCACGGCGCCGGTGGCCGGGTTGGTCACGGCCTGCGTGGCGCCGCCGGAAGCATCGATCCATGCGCCGTTGACGAAGCATTGCTGGCGGAACAGCGCCGGTTCATGCAGGGGCAGGGTCATGCGGTCTCCTGATACTGATCTTCATGTGGTGGGCGCGTTCCGGCGGTCGCGCCACTCAGCGCTCGAGGATCGCCGTGACGCCCATGCCGCCGGCGGTGCAGATCGAGATCAGGCCACGACCGTGGCCGCGTTCAACCAGCAGTTTCGCCAGCGTCGCCAGTACGCGCGCGCCGGTGGCCGCGAACGGATGCCCGATCGCGACCGAGCCGCCGCGGACATTGAGCCGGGCGCGGTCGATGCTGCCGAGCGGTGCCGGCAGCCCGAGCCGCTCGCGGCAGAAGTCGGCGGATTCCCAGGCGCGCAGCGTACACAGCACCTGCGCGGCGAAGGCCTCGTGGATCTCGTAGAAGTCGAACTCCTGCAGGCGCAGACCAGCATCGGCCAGCATGCGCGGCACCGCATAAGCCGGCGCCAGCAGCAGGCCTTCGCCGCCGACGAAGTCCACGGCGGCGACCTTGCCGTAGGTCAGCCAGGCCTGCACCGGCAGGCCGCGGGCCTGCGCCCATTCGGCGCTCGCCAGCAGCACGGCAGCGGCGCCGTCGGTCATCGGCGTACTGTTGCCGGCGGTCAGCGTGCCGTCCGCGGCGAAGGCCGGCCGCAGGCGCGCAAGCTGTTCGACGCTCGAATCGGCGCGCACGTTGTTGTCGCGCGCGAGTCCCTGGAACGGCACCACGAGGTCGGTCATGAAGCCGGACGACCAGGCGGCGGCCGCGCGCCGGTGACTCGTGCAGGCGAACTCATCCTGTTCCTCTCGCGCGATCCCCCAGAGGCGCGCCATCTGCTCGCAGTGCTGGCCCATCGACAGCCCGGTGCGCGGCTCGCTTGCGCCGCCGGTGAGCGGCCGGAAATGGCGCGGGCGCAGGCCCAGCCACGGACGCAGTTTCTGCCACGCCGTGCGCCCGCGGAAGCTCGCCAGCAGCAACTGCTGGTACTCACGCGGATAGACAATCGGTGCGTCGCTGATCGTATCCACGCCCGCGGCGATGCCGGCGTCGATCTGTCCGAGCGCGATGCGGCTGCCGATGCTGATCGCGGCCTCGAGGCTGGTGCCGCAGGCGCGCTGCAGCGTGAGCCCGGGTGTGTCGGGCGCCAGGCCGGAGTCGAGTACGGCTTCGCGCGCCAGGTTCCACTGGCTGGAGTGCTTGATCACCGCGCCGGCGACGACGTCGCCGAGTCGCACGCCCTGCAGGCCGCAGCGGTCGACCACGCCGCGCAGTGCGGCCGCGAGCATGTCCTGGTTGCCGGCCGTCGCGTAGGCGCCGTGGGCGCGCGCGAACGGGATCCGTACGCCGCCGATCACGGCGACCTTGCGGACTTCGCTTCCTACCAGCATGGTTGGTCCTCCGGCGGCGGCTGCAGCTCGAGCTCGAAGTGCTGGTCGCAGCCGAAATGCCCGGTGGCGCCCTGCGCTGCGCACAGCCGGCGGAAGCCGGCGCGCGCGTAGAGCCGCTGCGCCTCGTCCATCCCGGTCAGCGTCTCCAGATAGCAGCGCCGATAGCCGAAGCCGCGCGCGGCGTCGAGGCAGATCGCGAGCAGGCGCGCGCCGAGTCCGCGGCCGCGCACTTCCGGCAGGAAGTACATCTTGCGCAGTTCGCACACGTCCGGCTCGGCACCGGCGAGCGGTGCGATGCCGGCGCCGCCCAGCACGCGGCCGTCGGCTTCGAGCACGAAGTAGGCCGAACGCGGGGCCGCGTAGTTCGCGCTCATCGCATCGACTTCCGGATCGTGGATCGCAAAGCCCGGCCCGCAGGCGCCGAAGCTGGTCATGACCTCGCGGATGATCGCCGCGACGGGCCGGTCATCGGCAGGACGAATCGGACGGATGCGGGCGTCAGTCGTCATCGGGCACATGATACCCGTGCCCGAGCGTCTCGATCTCCACCAGCACGCCGTCCTCGAAGCGCAGGCGCCGCATCAGCCGCCACGGCCCGAGGTTGTAGATCCAGTACTCGATGGCGACCGCGACCGGTTCCGGCCCCGCCTCGTAGGGACGGCCCCGGTGCCAGAAGACCGGGCGCCGCCACACCTCGCTGTGCTCGATGGTCGCCGGTGGTCCGCACAGCGCCTCGACCTTCGCCAGCGGATCGCCGTCCGTCACCAGCCGCGATCCGCAGCGCAGCGAGTCCGCCCGGCCCACCGCCGCACCGAGCAGCAGGACCACGCCGAGCATCAGGCGCACCCCGGAATTCATGGCATCGAAGCCTGGGGCCGGCCGCCTGAACGGGTCCTGAAAGACACCGATGCCGGCTCCGGTGGCAGAATGCCGGGACCATGCCAGCCCCCCGGACCGACCGCGAATTCGAACGCCGGCTGGCGCGCCTGGTCAACGCCCGTGAACCGGGCGTGCTGACCGGCGGGCTCAAGGGCGTGGAGCGCGAGGCGCTGCGGGTCACGCCCGCCGGGCGCATCGCGCAGACCCCGCACCCGGCCGCACTCGGTTCGGCGCTGACGCACCCCTACATCACGACCGACTACTCCGAGGCGCTGCTCGAACTGGTGACGCCGCCGTTCGCGGCGCACTGGCAGTTGCAGCAGTACCTGTGCGACATCCACCAGTTCGTCTACCGGCATCTCGGTGACGAGCTGCTGTGGGTGACCAGCATGCCCTGCCTGCTCCGTGGCGACGCCGACATCCCGATTGCGAGCTACGGCAGCTCGAACATCGGCCGCATGAAGCACGTCTACCGGATCGGGCTCGGCTTGCGCTACGGGCGGGCGATGCAGGCGATCTCCGGTATTCATTTCAACTACTCGTTTCCGGACCGGTTGTGGCCGGTGCTGCATGAAGCGCTGCAGGCGCGCCGGGCCGGCCAGGACTTCGTCGACGAAGTGTACTTCGCGCTGCTGCGCAATTACCGGCGGCACGGCTGGCTGATCCTGTACCTGTTCGGCGTCTCGCCGGCCGTGTGCCGCTCGTTCTTCAGCGGCCGCGAGGCGCCGGCCGACCTCGAGCCGCATGGTACGGCCACGCTGTACGGACGTTACGCCACGTCGCTGCGGATGAGCGATCTTGGCTACCGGAACCGCAGCCAGGCCGGCGTGTACGTTTCGGTCAACTCGCTCGAGGAATACGTGCGCGACCTCTCGCGTCTGGTGTCGACCCCGCACCCCGCGTATCAGGCCCTCGGCGTCCGCGTGGATGACCAGTGGCAGCAGCTCAATGCCAACCTGCTGCAGATCGAGAACGAATACTACAGCTTCATCCGGCCGAAGCGCGTGGCCCGTTCCGGTGAGCGGCCGACGACGGCGCTGCAGCGCGGTGGTGTGCAGTACGTCGAGATGCGGTCGCTGGATGTCAGCGCGTTCGATCCGGTCGGCGTGAACCAGCACAAGCTGTGTTTTCTCGAGGCGTTCGCGGCGCTGTGCGCACTGCGGGCGAGCGACCCGCTGGCGCCGGAAGAGTCGGGACACTTCGAAGCCAACCACCTGCGCGTGGCGCGCGACGGCCGTGAACCGGGGCTGCGCCTGTGGCATGGTGGGCGCGAACTCGCGCTCGCCGACTGGGCGGCTGAAGTGCTCGAGCAGATGCAGGGCATCTGCGAGCTGCTCGATGCCGCCGACCCGGCGCGGCCATACTCGGTCGCGCTCGAGCGGCAGCGCGCGAAACTGGACGATCCGGCGCTGCTGCCGTCGGCGCGCCTGTTGCACGAAATGCTGGGGCAGGACGTTGCGTTCCGCGATCTCGCGCTCGGCATGTCGCGGCTGCAGCGCGATTACTTCAACGAACTCTATCCGCCGAATGAGCGACAGCTTGCCGATCTGACGGTACTGGCCGCCGAGTCGCACGCAGAGCAACGAGCGGTCGAGGCGGCGGATGCGCTCGCTTTCGACGAATTCGTCGCACGCTGGTTCGCCGGCCGGCTCGCCGGCACGACTTGACATAAGTCCGCTGCGACAGTACCCGTACAACAAAGCCGAAAACGGCCCGACTTGTGCGTATATAATCCGCCGCGACCGCAGCCGCATCCCTCTCGGCTGCCCAGGCGGAAACCTTGATGATGAAACCGGTAACGGTCGGTTTCGGGTCCCTGTTCGCCGCTCACGCGCTGGTCGCGGCCGCGAACGACGAGCGCCTGCGGGAACAGTCCGCCCCGGCGCGCGGCTGGGATCCCTGGCAGGTCTGGCGCACGCGGGTCAAGGTTCGCGCCGGCCCCGGCCCGAACGGCCAGCGGCGGGGCAGAAACTGAAACTGGCCTTGTCGGTCGGGACCGGATCCAGATAGTTTGGACGCATCCTGGCCAGGCTCCAGGCTTGGGAGATGCAGATTCCAACTGACCAGCAGGTACCTGACGGTACCCTGCCCGAGTCCCCGGTAGCCGCACAGCTTCGCCGCGGCTTCCGCTGGCTGCGCTTTTCGCCGGAGCTCGAGAACGCCTACTGGACTGACTGGTACGCGGAATGGCGCGCGTACCTGCGCGTCAACCTGTGCATCGCGATCGTTGTCTTCCTCGGCTTCGCGCAACTGAGCCACCAGGTGATGCCGGCCGACAGCCAGCCGGCAATGAATCTGGTGCGTTTCGGAGCGCTGATTCCGGCGCTGGTGCTGGCGCTGACCGTGACCTTCCTCAAAGACGGCCGCCGCTGGTATCAGCCGGCGATCCTTGTCCTGGCGCCGCTCGGCATGGGCGCGATCGTGGTGCTGGTGATCATCGCCTGGACGTACGGGGAGCCGCGCGTGTTCCCGGCGCTGATCCTCGCGATGATCTCCGTGTATCTGCTGATCGGCCTGCCGTTCTTCGGCGCGGTCAGCACCAATCTGCTGGCCCTCGCCGTTTACATCTATGGTGCCGGCGCGGCCGGCGCAGCGCTGCGGGAGTTCGGTTACAACGCGCTGGTGCTGGTCGCCGCGAATGTGATCGGCGGTGCCGTGGCCTACAACGTCGAGCGCACACGCCGGCGCGAATGGCTGGAGGCGCGGTTGCTGCTCGAACTGGTCGAACGCGACGGGCTGACCGGCATCGCCAACCGGCGGCGCTTCGACCGCGATCTCAAGCTGCAGTGGGCCCGGTCGGCGCGCGAGCAGCGGCCGATCGCGCTGCTGATGGCCGACATCGACTGTTTCAAGGCCTACAACGATCACTACGGCCACCAGGCCGGGGACGAGGCTCTGCAGGCCGTGGCCAGAGTGCTGGCCGGCTGCGCGCGCCGGCCCGCCGACAGCTCGGCTCGCTACGGCGGCGAGGAGTTCGCGATGATCCTGCCGGAGACCTCGCCGGACGGGGCCCGGCAGGTCGCGGAGCGCCTGGTCGACGGCGTGCGCGCGCTCGGTATTCCACACGAGCATTCGCCGGCCGCCACGGTCCTGACCGTCAGCGTCGGCATCGGCCACGTGGTGCCGGCGCCGCGGCGCAGCGCCGCCGGTCTCGTGCAGCTTGCCGATCAGGCGCTCTATGCCGCCAAGGACGCCGGCCGCAACCGGGTCCACCTGCTGGCCACCGAGTACGAGCACCTGCAGACCGGCTATTTCCGCCGGCCGACCGGCGGCAGCCGCGACACTCAATAGATCGCGATCTCGCGCCGGCCGCTGGCATCGCGCGCGCCGCGGAACATGCCCTCGGTGTTGAACGCGAGGGTCAGGTGGCCGTCCCGGTCGACGACGATGACCCCGCCGTCGCCGCCCAGTTTGCGCAGCGTTCCGTGCACGACGGCTTGCGCCGCGGCCGCGGCAGTGACGCCGCTCAGGCGCACGCGCGCACAGATTTCATGCGCGACCACCGCGCGGATGAAGTACTCGCCGCTGCCGGTCGCCGAGACGGCACAGGAGGCGTTGTCGGCATAGGTGCCGGCGCCGATGATCGGCGAGTCGCCAACCCGGCCCCAGCGCTTGTTGGTCAGGCCGCCGGTCGAAGTCGCCGCCGCCAGGTTGCCGTCGCGATCGCGGGCCACGGCGCCGACGGTGCCGAAGTAGCCGATGTCGATGTCGGCGGCCGCGGCGCGGTCGCCGCGCCGCGCCTGTTCGAGCTGCTGCCAGCGCCGCTCGGTGTAGAAGTAGCTCCCAGGCACCAGGGTCAGGCTCTGCTCGAGCGCAAATTCCTCGGCGCCGGCGCCGGTCAGCAGCACGTGTGGCGACGCGTCCATGACCCGGCGGGCCAGTTCGATCGGGTTCTTCACGTGGCGGACAGCAGCGACCGCGCCGGCCCGCAGCGTGCGGCCGTCCATGATCGCGGCGTCGAGCTCGTTGATCCCGGCATTGCTGAACACCGCACCGCGGCCGGCGTTGAACAGCGGCGAGTCCTCGAGGATCCGCACCGCGGCGACGACCGCGTCGAGGCTGCTGCCGCCGGCGGCGAGCACCGCGTAGCCGGCGTCCAGCGCCCGCTCGAGGTCGGCGCGATAGGCGCCCTCATGTTCCGGAGTCAGCGCGGCACGGCTCAGGACGCCGGCGCCGCCATGGATCGCGATCGAGATCATCGGCCCCTCCACCGCTGCCGCCGGCGCCGGCGCGGCGATCACCACGCAGGACCAGAGCAGCGCCAGGCTCGTGCGCAGCATATTCCTTGCCTCCCTGCGCTATTATCGGCGAGCACCGGGGCCGGCGGACAGAGCCCCGCGGGATCGGGATCATGCGCTGCCCCCACGTCGTGGTATTCGGTGCCGTGCTGCTGACCGCCTGCGGCGGCGGCAACAACGACGCCCTGCTCGGCACGCTCGAACGTGACCGCATCGAGCTGGTCGCCGAAGCCCAGGAACCGATCATCGAGATCGCCGTGCGCGAGGGCGAGGCCGTCGCGATCGATCAGTTGCTGCTGCGGCTCGACCCGCAGGCGGCCGAGGCGCGGCTCGCCCAGGCGCGGGCCGCCGCGTTGCAGGCCGAACGCCAGCTCGCGGAACTGCAGGCCGGTGCCCGCGTGGAACAGCGCCGGCAGGCCCGTGCGCTGGCAGCGGCGGCCGCGGCCCGGGCCCTGGCCGAGGAGCGTGAGTTCGGGCGGGTCGAGCCGCTGGTGGGGCAGGGTGTGCTGCCGGCCAGTGCGCTCGACCGGCAGCGGGCATTGCGCGACGGTGCCGCGGCGGAGCGCGATGCCGCCGCGGAGCGCCTTGCGGAACTCGAGCGCGGCACGCGTGCGGAGGTGGTCGAACAGGCGGCGGCGGCGCTGGAACGCGCCCGCGGCCAGGTCGCCGAACTCGAACTCGCACTTGCGCGGCACCAGGTCCGCGCACCCCGCGCCGGGGTCGTGGACGCACTGCCGTATGAACACGGCGAGCGACCGCCGCGCGGCGCACCGGTGGTCGTCCTGCTGGCTGCCGGGCAGCCATACGCACGGGTCTACGTGCCGGAGCCGCTCCGCACGGCGGTCGGGGCCGGCACGCGGGCGACCGTCCGGATCGATGGCTCGCCGCGCGACTGGCGGGGCGAGGTGCGCTACGTCTCGGCCGAAGCCGCGTTTACGCCGTACTACGCGTTGAATGAGCGCGATCGCAGCCGGCTCTCGTACCTGGCCGAGGTCGTGCTGACCGAAGCCGACGCCGCCAGTCTGCCGACCGGCATGCCGGTCGAGGTCCGGCTGCCGGTGACCGCAGGCGGGCCGTGATTCCGGCGATTTCCGCGCGCGGCCTGGCGCGCCACTTCGGCCCGGTCGTGGCCGTGGACGGCATCGACCTCGAAATCGAGCGCGCGACGATCTATGGCTTTCTGGGTCCGAATGGCTCGGGCAAGTCGACCACGTTGCGCATGCTGTGCGGACTGCTGCGGCCGACGCGTGGCAGCGCGACCGTCCTTGGCCACGCGGTGCCGCGCGAGGCCGAGGCCGTGCGCCGCAAGCTCGGCTACATGACGCAGCGTTTCTCGCTGTGGGACGACCTCAGCGTCGCCGAGAACCTGGATTTCGTCAGCCGCGTGCAGGGGCTCGACCGGGCGACGCGCCGCGAGCGGATCGCGGATCGGATCCGCCGCTACGAGCTCGGTGCGTTCACCGGCCGCCGGGCCGGCGACCTGAGCGGCGGCGAGCGCCAGCGCCTGGCACTCGCGGCGGCGACGCTGCACACGCCCGAGCTGCTGCTGCTCGATGAACCGACCAGCGCGGTCGATCCGCAGTCGCGCCGCGACTTCTGGGAGAGCCTGTTCGCGCTCGTCGCGCTCGGCACGACGATCCTGGTGTCGACGCATTACATGGACGAAGCCGAGCGCTGCCACCGGCTGGCGATCCTCGATCGCGGACGCATCGCCGCCGAAGGTGAGCCGAAGGTCCTGGCCCGCGATATCGACGCGACCGTGATCGAGATCGAGTGCGACGACCTGGCCCGCGCCAGGGCGCTGCTGGCGCAGGATCCGGCGGTGCTGAGCATCGCCCAGCTCGGCAGCCGGCTGCACGCCCTGCTCGCGCGTGAGGCGATCGAGCCGGCGCGGCGGCTGCGCGAGCTGCTGGCCGCTCAGGGACTGGCAGCCGGCGTCGAGCAGGTCGGCGCGAACCTCGAGGACGTTTTCGTCGCAGCCACACGACTGCGGGATGCCGCGGCGGAGCACGCCGCATGAACTGGCTGCGCCGGCTGTTGGCGATCTCCTCGAAGGAGGCCCGCCAGCTCGTCCGGGACCGGACCACTTTCGGACTGATCGTCGGTGTGCCGGTCATGCAGATCCTGCTGTTCGGCTACGCGATCAACTTCGATGTCCGCGACGTGGCCACGGTAGTCCTCGACCAGTCGCGCACGGCGCTGGCGCGGCAGCTCATCGCTGACCTGCGCGCGACCCAGGTGCTCGGCACGGTGCGGGCGGTCGACAGCGAGGCGGGACTGCGGCGGGCGCTGCAGGAGGGCGCGGCCAGCATCGGCATCGTGATCGCGCCCGACCTCGAGCGGCGGCTGTATGAGCGCCGGCGGCCGGCGCTGCAGATCCTGGTCGATGGCAGCCAGCCATCGCTTGAGAACATCGCGCAGGGGCTGGTGTCCAGCCCGTTGCTGCAGCGGCCCGGTACGCAGCCAATGGCAAGGCCGGTCGAAATCCGGGTCGAATACAACCCGGCCAAGCGCACCGCAGTGCAGATCGTGCCGGCACTGATCGGTGTGGTCCTGACGCTGACCATGGTCGTGTTCACGTCCATGGCGCTGGTGCGCGAGCGTGAGCGTGGCAACCTCGAGCTGCTGATGACGACGCCGCTGACCCGCGGTCAGTTGATGCTCGGCAAGCTGCTGCCGTATATCGCGATCGGCCTCGTGCAGACGACGCTGATCCTGCTGTTGTCCTGGTGGCTGTTCGACGTGTTGATCGCCGGCAGTCTGGCCGAGCTGTACCTCGGCGCGCTGCTGTTCATCGCGGCGTCGCTGGCGCTTGGCCTGTTCGTGTCGACGGTGGCCCAGTCGCAGTTCCAGGCGATCCAGATGGCCTTTGTGACGTTGCTGCCGTCGATCCTGATGTCGGGTTTCATGTTCCCGTTCGACGGCATGCCGCCGTTCGCGCAGGCACTGGCGCAGGTGCTGCCGCTGACGCATTTCAACGAGATCGTGCGCGGTATCGTGCTGCGCGGCGCGGTGCTCGCCGACCTGCAGCCGCAGCTCGGCAAGCTCGCACTGTTCCTGCTGGTGACGATGAGCGCCGCACTGCTGCGCTTCCACAAGCGGCTCGACTGAACCGCGCGACGGGGCGGGGCCTCATGCGGCGCCGCCTCGCCAGCGCCCCGTGATGCTGCGGTTTCGCCGGCGGCATTTCGGCGGGGCTGGGGGCTGGGACGGCGCGAGCGAGCGCGTAAATCGGGCGCGCGCGAGCGAGCGATTGTCCCAGTCCCCAGCCCGCGTGGCACTTGCGCCGCCCAGTCTGACAGCCGCCGCCGCGCCGGCGCCGCTGGACCGGGCCGGCGGGTTGTTGCGCCGGCGCCGCAGTTGGCCGGGAATGCGCGGTTCCGGGGTGGCGATGGTGCATCGCCCGACGGCATGCTATTCTCCGCCGCGATCGTCGGCCGATCCCGCTGCAATTCCCGGTGCTCATCCGCATCCGGTGCAGCCCGGACCGACAGCGATCAGGTGACAGGACCCGCTGTTTCAAGGTTCGCCCTAGCCCGGCTCAAGCCCGCCAGACGATCCCGACCGTGTTTCCTGCCGTGTAGAAGAGCTGACTGCGTCCATCGAACGGATGGCGTGATTCGGCGTGCAACAACGAAAGAGAGTTTGAGATTATGAAGATCTATGTTGGAAACCTGCCTTTTTCCGCGACCGAGGCCCAGGTCCGTGACCTGTTCGCCCAGCACGGTACCGTCGAGAGCGTCGCGCTGCCGGCTGACCGTGAGACGGGACGCCCGCGGGGCTTCGGCTTCGTCGAAATGCCGCAGGCGGATGCGGCCAAGGCCATCGAGGCGCTGAACGGCGCTTCGCTGGGCGGTCGCCAGCTTCGCGTCAACGAGGCCCAGGACCGCCCGCGTGGTCCGGGTGGTGGTCGCCCGGGTGGTGGCGGCGGCTTCCGCTCCGGCGGTGGCGGTGGTGGTGGCGGGCGCTGGTAAGACGCCGGTTCCGCGACCGACGAAAGACCCGCTGCGGCGGGTCTTTCCTTTTCCGATGCTGGAAGGCTTCCCGCCGATCGCGCGCAGGAGTGCCAGCGTCCTCGTGCTGGGCAGCATGCCGGGGGCTGCATCGCTCGCGGCCGGCGAGTACTACGCTCACCCGCGCAACCAGTTCTGGCGGATCACCGGCACGCTGTGCGGCTTCGATGCGGCGGCTCCCTACCGGCGGCGGGTGGCTGGCCTGCGCGCCGCCGATGTGGCGCTGTGGGACGTGATCCGCTGCTGCGTGCGGCGCGGCAGCCTCGATGCGGCAATCGAACCGGCCTCGGTCCGCGTCAACGATTTCCAGGCTTTCCTCGTGGCGCACCCGCACATTGCGCAGATCTTCTTCAACGGCAGCCAGGCCGAGCAGGTCTGGCGGCGCCACGTGGCGCCGGGATTGTCGCTGCGCCGGGAACTGCGCCTGCGCCGGTTGCCGTCGACGAGTCCGGCACATGCCGCGCTCAGTTATTCCGGCAAGCTGCGCGCATGGCGGATCCTGCGCGCGCGCTGAGGCTCCGCCACGCGCGACCGGAAGCCCGGTATGCTCGGCATCCACAGGAACGGAGTGATCGGTTTGCAGCCAGGAGTGTCACCGGCACGGCGCCGGCTGCTGCTGGGACTCGTCGCCGGCGCCGCCGCGGCCGGCTTGAACCGGCGCGGGCACGGCCAGTCGACGGCCCCGGAGGTCGTGATCGTCGGTGCGGGTGCCGCGGGGCTCGCCGCCGCGCGGCAGTTGCTCGGAGCCGGGCTGCCGGTGCTGGTGCTCGAGGCCCGGGATCGCATCGGTGGTCGCGCACTCACCGATGGCAGCCTCGGCTTCAACTGGGACCGTGGCTGCTCGAGGTTGCATTCCTCCGCGATCAATCCATGGGTCGACGACGCGCGCCGGAACGATTTCGAGCTCGGCTCCGACCGCCAGGAGCGTCACTTCTACGAAGCGGCGCAGCGGCTCTCGGGTGCACAGACCGCGGGCTACCGGGACGTCAGTGCGCGGCTGCGCGCGGAGCTGGCCGAGGCCGGGCGGCGCGGTCTCGACATTCCCGCCGAGGCCGCTGTCACGCTGGCGACGCGCTCACACCCGTGGTATCCGCTGGCGGCCGCGAGCCTGACCGCCTGGGAGGGGACCGAACCCGCTAATTTCTCCGCGCTCGATCGCTACCAGTTCGTCGAGCGCGGCGAGGACCTGCTGATTCCGCGCGGCTACGGTACGTTGCTCGCGCACTATGGCCGGTCGATCGATGTCCGCCTGCGGACTCCGGTGCGGCGGATCCGCTGGGGCGGGCGCGGGGTTGCCGTCGAGACCGGGGCCGGCACGGTCACGGCGCGTGCGGTGATCGTCGCCTTGCCGGTCGCGGTGATCGCCTCCGGCGCGGTCGCGTTCGAGCCGCACCTGCCGGCGGCGATTCAGGCCGCGCATCACGATCTGCCGCTCGGCCTGATGAACAAGGTCGCGCTGCGCTTTCGCCGGAACGTGTTCCCGCGCGAGGTGACCGAGTTCCTGCGGCTGCGCCGCGCCGATGGCCGTGGCCTGAACCACGAGCTGCGCCCGCAGTCCAGCAACGCCTGCGTCAGTACCAGCGCCGGCAGTGTCGCGCATGAACTGGAGGCAACGGGCGAGGCCGCCGCCATCGAGTACGCTCTGGCCGAGCTCACGACCATGCTGGGCAGCGAGTTGCGCAAGCAGTTCGAGCGCGGCGCGGCGACGGCCTGGTCGAGCGATCCGTTCAGTCGCGGGAGCTATTCCTACTGCGTGCCGGGCCGCTACGGCGCGCGCGCACTGCTGTGCCGGCCGCTGGCGGACCGTGTCGTCTTCGCGGGCGAGCACACCGAACAGTCGGCCTACGGCACACTGCACGGCGCCCGCCGCTCGGGCGAGCGTGCCGCGCGACAGGTACTGGCGCTGCTGCGCCCGGGCGCCCCGGCCTGAAACTCAGCAGCCGTCGGGTCCGGCGGCCCGGCGCTGCGCGGCAGCCGCCGGCGCGAGTCGCAGCGCGCGCGGGCCCTGGCCGATCGCGAGTGCGCCGCTGCGCACCACCTCAATCAGTGGCGCGTGCTGCGTCGCCTCGGCGATGAATTGGTTGATCGCGGCCTCGCTCTCGGTCAGCGCGACGACGAAGCTGCCGAGCGCCCCGGACAGGATCTTACCGTCGGCTTCGGTCACCAGCCGCGCCAGCGGATCGAGGCCGGCCTCACTGACCCGGAACTTCAGCAGTGCGATCTCGCGTTCGAAGTGCGCGCCGCGCGTGAGATCGTCGACGAGGACGACGTCCACGAGCTTCTGCAGTTGATTGACGATCTGCGTGATGACCGCGTCGTCGCCGGTCGTCACCAGCGTCAGGCGCGACACGGCTGGCTCGTCGGTCGGCGCCACCGACAGGGACTCGATGTTGTAGCCGCGGGTCGAGAACATGCCGGCGACGCGGCCGAGCGCCCCGGCCTCGTTCTGCAACAGGATCGAAACGATGTGCCGCATGCCGCTCTCCTCGTTGTCTCTGCCCCCGGGCCGATACCCGCGTCGGGCGGCATGGACGGCACGGAAACGGACTGCTAGTCTCTATTGCACTGCAGCAATCCGCAAGGCCGGGACGTGAACGCCATTGATCCGCTGATCCACGACGCCAGCGCAGCACGGCATGCCCGTGCCGGCGAGACGCTGACCGGCGCCGGGATGCTCGTCCAGGTGCTGGCGGATGAGGGCGTGGACACGATCTTCGGCTACTCCGGCGGTGCGATCCTGCCGACCTACGACGCCGTGTTCGTGCACAACCGCGAGGAGAAGGCCGCGGGCCGGCCGGGCATGCCGCTGATCGTACCGGCCAACGAGCAGGGCGCGGGCTTCATGGCGGCCGGCTACGCGCGGGCCAGCGGGCGCGTCGGCGTCGCGCTCGTGACCTCGGGGCCTGGGGCGACGAATCTGGTGACGCCGATCCGCGACTGCATGGCCGACTCGGTGCCGATCGTGGCCATCTGCGGCCAGGTCCCGGTGCCGGCGATCGGCTCCGATGCGTTCCAGGAGGCGCCGGTGTCGGCGACGATGAGCGCGGTCGCCAAGCACGTGTTCCTGGTCACCGACCCGACCCGCCTCGAGGCGACCGTGCGCACGGCCTTCGAGGTCGCGCGCACGGGCCGGCCCGGTCCGGTCGTCATCGACGTGCCGAAGGACGTGCAGAACTGGCGCGGCGTTTTCGACGGCGGCAGCCGCCTCGCGATCCCCGGCTACCGCCAGCGACTCGCGCGGCTGCATGGCGCGCGGCTGCCGGATGCAGCCTGCGCGGACTTCTTCCGCCTGCTGGCCCAGTCGCGGCGGCCGCTGCTGTATGCCGGCGGCGGCGTCATCAACGGCAATGCCGCAGCGGCGGTGCGCGACTTCGCGCTCGAGCTCGGTATCCCGGTGGTCACGACGCTGATGGGCATCGGCTGTTTCGACACCCGCCACGAGCTGTCGCTGCACATGCTCGGCATGCACGGTGCGGCGTACGCCAACTACGCGGTCGACGACTGCGACTTTCTGATCGCGGTCGGGGCGCGTTTCGATGACCGCGTCGCCGGCGTGCCGGGCCGCTTCGCGCGCCATGCGCGGCATATCGCCCACTTCGACGTCGACGCCTCCGAGATCAACAAGGTCAAGCCCGTGCAGTTCCACCACGTCGGCCTGCTGGCGGATGCCTTCACGCGCCTGCGTGACCGCGCGCGCGACTACGGTTTCCGCGCCGACTGGTCGGACTGGCGCGCGCACTGCGCGGCGCTGAAGGCGGCGCACCCGATGAACTACGACCGCGCCAGCCCGCTGATCCAGCCGCACTACGTGGTCGAGGAGATCAACCGCATCGCGCGCGGGGCGGCGATCATCACGACCGGCGTCGGCCAGCACCAGATGTGGGCGGCGCAGTATTTCGATTTCAGCGCGCCGCGCCAGTGGCTGACCTCGGGCAGCATGGGCACGATGGGCTTCGGCCTGCCGGCCGCGATCGGCGCGCAGTTCGCGCACCCCGACCGGCTGGTCATCGACGTGGACGGCGACGCCAGCATCCGCATGAATCTCGGCGAGCTCGAGACCGTGACTACCTATGGCCTGCCGGTCAAGGTTGTGGTGCTGAACAACTTCGGCGACGGCATGGTCCGGCAGTGGCAGAAGCTGTTCTTCATGGGCCGCATGTCCGGTTCCGACAAGTCGCTGCACAAGAAGGACTTCGTGCGCGCCGCGCAGGCGGATGGCTTCGAGTATGCGGTGCGCCTCGACCGCAAGGCCGACGTGCCGCGGGTGATCGGCGAGTTCATGGCCTGTCCGGGGCCGGCCTTCCTCGAGGTCGTCATCGATCCGGACGCGGGGGTGTACCCGATGATCCCGCCGGGCCAGACCTGCGAGCAGATGGTCACCGGCGACTGGATCGTGTCGCGCGGCAGCGGCACGCCGCGGCCGCCGGATCCGTCGGAGATGTTCTGATACCGGCGGACCGGGGCGGCAGGGACAACCTCGGGCCGTAGCCACGCGGGCTGGGGACCGGGCCACTCGCTCGCTCGCGCGCGCCCGATTTACGCGCTCGCTCGCGACGTCCCAGCCCCCAGCCCGCTGTCACTGCGCCGCCAGGGCGCCCGGGAGCCCGGGAGCAAACTCGTAAAGATCGGCCGAGTTTGCGAGCGGGCTCCCGGGCGCCTTGCAGGCGCAGTGGTCAAAACGTGCGCCTGAGACGGTGCGCGTCTCAGCCGGCGATGTAGCGCTTCAGGTCCTCGATCTCGTGGCGCTGCTCGTCGATGACCGTCTTGACGCAGTCACCGATCGAGATCATGCCGAGCAGCACGCCGTCCTCGACCACCGGCAGGTGGCGGATGCGGTGATCGGTCATCAGCCGCATGCAGTCGGTGACCGTGTGCTCGCGGCCGACGTGGATGACCGGTTCGCTCATGATCTGCCAGGTCGGCGTCTCCAGCGAGCTGCGCCCCAGCAGCACGACTTTGCGCGCGTAATCGCGCTCCGAGACGATGCCGACGAGCCGGCCGCCGCGCAGCACCGGCAGCGCGCCGACGTAATGGTCGGCCATGAGCTGGATCGCCGTGCGGACCGGATCCTCGGCATCGACGGTGAAGACGGCTGCCGGCTTGCCCTCGAGCAACTGGCGCACGGTTCGCATGACGCAATCCTACGCCAGAGACGGTGCCGGTGTTACGGTTTCGGCAACCCGGATGGCCCTTCGGGATCCGCTGGCGCGGCCGGCGACCCGATTTCCGAAACCGTAACACCGGCACCGCCGTTTTCGCGCTGCAGGAACCAGTGGGTCGTGCCGAGCTGTTTCGGGCCGACGTAGTGATGCCAGCGATGCTCGATCCGGTCGGGGGCGACGAAACGGATGTCGCCGCCATGGACATGCCCGTCCGCGGCCGGATCGAAGCCGGTGCCGCCGTTGAACTCCAGCACGGCGAGTTCCGTGGTGGACGCGGCGCCGAGACGGAAGGCGGGCTGGTTCCCGGCTGCGCAGTAGTGCGTGGCCCGCAGCTCGCCGCGGTCGAGGTAATAGACCGTGACCATCTCGAAGGACTGGCCCGGGTTCTGGAACTCGAGCAGCGCGTGGCCGTTGCTGGCGACCACGTAGCGCACCGTCACCGGCGGCCCGTTGAGCGGATCCTCCATGCGCCCCGTCCATGTACCGGCCAGACCCTGCAGGCGCTCCCAGGTCGCCCGTTGGTCGGGCGCCGCGGCCGGCGCGGCCGGTACGGTCGGCGCTGGTGCTGGTGCTGGCGGATCCTCGGCCCGGCTGGCGACCAGCGGCAGGAGCAGCAGGGCGAGGACAGTAGCGCGACCAGCGAGAACGGGCAGGCGGTTCATGAGAGCACCTCCGGCAGCCCGAAATGTAGCATGCGCGCTGACCGCCACCGCGGTCACTGGCCGCGGCTGTGGTCAGGCAATTGCAGCCCCGCGTCGGGCGGTGCACCATCGGCGCATGCCTCGGGACGCTGACCAGCGCGGCCGGAACCAGAAGACGACTCCGGGAGGGGCACGGCTGCGGCGCATGTACCTGGACTGTCGCTACGGGCAGTTGCACCTGCTGGTCGCCATCCCGCCGAGTGGTGGTTTCGGTGAGGGCACGCCGGTGGTCTGCCTGCACGATCACGGCGGCTGCGGTGCCGACTTCCGGCCGCTGGCGGAGGCGCTGGGCCAGGACCGGCCGGTGTATGCGCCGGACCTGCCGGGCTGCGGAGCGTCGGATGGGCCTGCGGCGGCGCCAGGCGAGGCCGGGCTCGCCGCAGCGGTTGCGGATGCGCTGGAGGAACTCCGGCTGCGTTCGGTGGACCTGCTGGGCGCGGGCCTTGGTGAGCGGGTAGCGCGCGAACTGGCGCGCGCGCGGCCCGGGCTGGTCCGCCGCGTCGTCGCCATCGGCGCCGCGGGTGATGCCACCAGAGTGCGCGCCGCACTGGATCGCTGAGCCGCTTCGTGCTGTGATTCACGTCACAGTCTTCGTGACCGCCGCGGCCTGATACTGACCGTGGCCCGCGCTGACTGTTGAACATAATCACAACGCGGGGCCGCCGGTGAATTGCCGGCGCAGGGGATGGAGATCGATGACTGAACGCAGGCCGCCGGACCTGGAAGCCGACGATGGACTCGTTGCCGAGGACGTGTCGCAGTTCGTCGAGCACATCGAACTGACCGGCGAACAGCCGCTGCCGGACGGTACCGACTGGGAGCTGATGGCGCCGGCCGATCTCGAGGACGCGCCGCTGCTGCTCGATACGGACATGCTGCGGCCGGCGGAGGAACCGGGCGAAATCGCGCCCGATCTCGAACTGTTCACGGAGACCGAGCTCGATCTCAACCAGCGCCTGCGCCAGGTCGAGGACGAACAGCTTGAACTCGCCGCGGCGCTGGCCGGCGAACGATCACGCTGGGAACAACGGGTGGCGGCGCTCGAAGCGGAGCTCACCGCGCGCAACCGGATCATCGCGGAACGCGAAGCCGAGATCGGCGAGCTGTCGGCGCGACTGGCCTCGATGACGCTGGAGCGTGACGGGTTGCGCGCCGACCTGCGCGAGCAGCGGCATCAGTCCGGGCCGATCGAGCCAGCAGTCCAGGCGCCGCCGGATGTGGCGGGCGAAACGGCGATCCGGGCGCTGCGCGAGCGGATGCACGAACGCGGCCGCGCGCTGCTGGTCGCGCGTGAGGAAATCGACCGGCTCCGCGCGGACCGCGAGCAGCTCGTGGCCGGCCTGGCCGAGCGCGGCGATTTCATCCAGCAGCTTCATGTGCGGCTGCGCGAACTGGAGAGCGGGCAGCGCCGCGGCGATCTGCATCGCATCCTGCGCCGCTTCTTCGGAGGCCACGAGCCGGTGCCGCCGCAGCCGGATGCGCCCGCGCCGGTCGCTGCACCGCCGGGCCCGCTCGAGGACCCGACGCCACGCCGCGTCGTGATCGAGGACGGCGAGCCACCGCGGCGCACGGCGGAACCGCAGGCCGGTACCGCCCTGCGGCATTACCTGATCAGCGTGGATCCGCCCGGCCACGTGCACGAACTCGAACGCGCCCGCAGCAGTGTCGGCCGCACGAATGACAACGATCTGCGCATCATGGATCCGACCGTGAGCCGCCTGCACGCAGTGCTGAAGCGCCGCGGCCGCACGCTGACCGTAATCGACGCAGACAGCCGCAACGGCGTGTTCGTCAACGGGGTCCAGGTACGCCATGCCGAGCTCACCGACGGCGACCAGCTTGCCTTCGGCAGCGTCTGCTTCCGCTATCGCACGGGCGCGGGGCCCGGCGGCGGCCACGGGACGGCCTGAGCACAGCCACTGCCTGCCGCCGGGCGGCGCAGCCAGAGCTGCTAGAATCCTCCGGGCCGGCGCCGGGCGCGCCGCCCACTATGCTGGCTGATTTCCTGATCCTGCTCGCGCTGCTGCTATTGAACGGCCTGCTGGCAATGGCCGAGATGGCCGTCGTGTCCGCGCGCCCGACCCGCCTGCGCGAACTGGCCAAGGCCGGTCACGCCGGCGCCCGCGCGGCGCTGCGGCTGCAGGACGATTCCACCCGCTTCCTGTCGACGGTGCAGATCGGCATCACGCTGATCGGCGTGCTGGCCGGCGTCTACAGCGGCGCGCGCTTCGCCATGCCGCTCGGCGACTGGCTGGCCGGTCTCGGTCTGCCCGAACCGCTGGCCGGGCACGAGACGGCGATCGCCTATGGGCTGGTCGTCGTCGCCGTCACCTACCTGTCGCTGGTCATCGGCGAACTGGTGCCCAAGCGCTGGGCGCTGGTGAACCCCGAGGCGGTGGCTGCGGTGCTGGCCCGGCCGCTCGAGCTGCTGGCCTTCGTCAGCGCTCCGCTGGTGTGGATCCTGCAACGCTCGACCGACCTGCTGCTGCGTTTCCCGGTGCTGCGCCGGGCGCGGCGCAGCGACATCAGCGAGGACGAGATCCGCGCGATGATCGCCGAGGGCACGCGCACCGGTGTGTTCCAGCGGGCTGAGCAGCAGATGATCGACGGCGTGCTGCGGCTCGCTGACCGCACTGTGCGCAGCATCATGGTGCCGCGCGGCGAGGTGGTCTGGCTCGATACCGGCGACAGCCGCGAGACCGTGCTGAATGCGGTGCGCGCGTGTGGCCACTCGCGCTACCCGGTCTGCCGCGGCGAACTGGACGAGCTGCTCGGCATCGTCGGCACCAGCGTGCTGGTGGACTGGTTGCGCGATCCGGCCGGCGGCGAGCTGGCGGCGCGGCTGCAGGCGCCGCTGATCGTGCACGAGTCCACGCGCATCCTGCGGCTGCTCGACCTGTTCCGCGAGTCGCGCACCAACATCGCGATCGTCGTCGACGAGCACGGCTCGATCGAGGGCCTGACGACGCCGGCCGACATCCTGACCGCGATCGCCGGTGACCTGCCGGATACGGCGAGCGAGGACTCCCCCGAGGCCGTACCGCGCGACGACCAGTCGTGGCTGATCGACGGGCGCATGGCGATCGACGAGGTCGAGCGGCTGCTTGGCTGCAGCGGTATGCGCTCCGGCGACGACTACACGACGCTGGCCGGCTTCGTACTGGCGCAGCTCGGTCACCTGCCGGTGACCGCCGAGAATTTCCGCTGGAGCGGGCTGCGCTTCGAGGTCGTCGACATGGATGGCCGGCGCATCGACAAGCTGCTGGTCCAGCGCCTCGGCAATGACTGACCTGACGCGCTACGCGGCACGCCGGCTGGCGCGGACGGAGTTCCTGCAGCTTCGCGGTCTGCGCCACCGGCTGCTGCACTGGGGTCCGCCCGACGCGGCGCCGCTGATCCTGCTGCATGGCTGGGCCGATACCGCCGATCCGTTCCAGTTCCTGGTCGACGAGCTGCCCGAGTACTGGTCCTGTGCGGCGCTCGACTGGCGCGGTTTCGGCGGCAGCGACTGGAGTCCCGGCGGTTACTGGTTCCCGGATTACTACGCCGACCTCGATGCGCTGCTCGAACAACTGTCGCCGGCGGCGCCGGCCCGCATCGTCGGCCACAGCATGGGCGGGCGCATCGCGCTGACATACTCCGGCATCCGGCCGGAGCGCGTCGCCCGCGTCGCCAGCCTCGAGGGCGTCGGCATGCCGCGCCGCGAGCCGACCGAGGCGCCCGGTCGGTTGGCGCAGTGGCTCAAGCAGTTGCGCGAGCCACCGCAGCACGGCGGCTACCGCGACTACGCCGCACTCGCGGAGCGCCTGCGCAGCAAGCATCCGCGGCTGCCGCCCGCGCGCGCGCGCTTTCTGGCCGAGAGCCGCGCCGAGCCGGACCCGGCCGGCGGCCTGCGCCTGCGCATGGATCCGGCCCATCACCGGGTCAACCCGGTGCTGAACCGGAACGAGGAGGACGCGGCCTGCTGGCGCCGGATCACCGCGCCCGCGCTGCTCGTGCTCGGCGGCGAATCGGACCTGACCGATCGGCTCGGGCCGGACGTCGGACCGGGGCCGATTGCCGCCTGTGTGCGCGATCTGCGGGTCGTGACCGTGCCCGAGGCCGGTCACATGCTGCACTATGAGCAGCCGCGCGCCGTCGCGGCGCTGCTGCGCGAATTCCTCGGGGATCCGCGATGAAACTGCCGCCGCGGCCCCGACCACCGAAGCCGGCGCGGTCGCTGTGGCGGCGGCTGCGCATCTGGCTGCGCCGCAACATCACCTATCGCTGGGCGCGGCGGATCGTGGTCGGCACGATCGGCGGCACCGTACTGCTGGCCGGCGTCGCGATGCTGATGCTGCCGGGCCCGGCGATCGTCGTCATGCCGATCGGGCTGGCGATCCTCGGGTTCGAGTTTGCCTGGGCCCGGCGCTGGCTCAAGCGACTGCGGGCGACCGCGAACGGGCTGGTCAGCGGCGCGCGCGGCGGCGCTCCACCTGCCGGTCCACCACCCGGCGCATGACCCCGGAATTGCCCGGCTCGTGGACTTCTGTCTATCAGATGGCCATATTTCAGGCCATGTAGACCTACAGCGTTGCCGAAGCCAGGAACCGACTTTCCGAGCTGATCGAGCGCACGCTCAAGGGCCAGGACGTAGTGATCACCCGTCACGGGACGCCGGTGATCGAGTTCAAGGCGGTACGGGCCCGGGTCGGGCCGGTTACCGATGCGGACCTGGACTGGCTGGCGGCCCGGCGACTGCAGCCCCGACGTCCTCCCGCGGAACATTCCGGCGAACTCCTGTCACGCATCCGCGATGAGGATGCTCATTGAGTCTGTACCCCGACGCCAGCGTCCTGGTGGCCTTGTTCGTCGCCGAGTCGCGCAGCCATGATGCGCAGGCAGCCTTGCGCGGTCACGTGCTTGTGGTCAGCGAGTTCGCCGTCGCCGGATTTTCATCCGCGGTCGCGCGCCGCGCCCGGCTGGGAGAGATCACGACGGCTCAGGCGAGCACCGTGTGCGCCACTTTCGACGCCTGGATTGCCCGCGCTGTGCGCCACGAGAACATCGTTGCGGCGGACCTTGTGGCCGCAATCGCACTCGTGCGCGGGTTCGAACCCGGGCTGCGCACGCCCGATGCCGTCAACATCGCCATCGCGCAACGCTGCGGTGCAGGACTGATGACCTTGGATGCGAAAATGGCGCGCTCGGCGAAGCCGAGGTCGAGCGCCAGCGTGGTCAGGTCCTGTTCGCCGTCGGTGAGCCGCGCGGCGGCCGCGCGCGCACGGTGGTGACCCGGCGATCGCCTCCGGCCCGAAGGCGAGCACCAGGCAGTGGTCGCCATGGCAGCGGCCCGGGTGCGAGACGCGGTAGCTCTCGCCCGGGTGCAGCATGACCGCGCAGCTCGCGTCGACCAGTTCGGCGCGCTGCGCCCGCTCGTCGCCGGTCGAAGCGACGCCGCCGCAACGGTAGTCGCCGATCTCGACGTTCGCGGCCGGTTTCCGCGTGGACTGGAAGAACGACCTGCGCATCGGCGCGAGCCTGCAGCGCCGGCACGAAAGGCTGGCGGCGCCGTTCGGGCTGTACCGCGATGTCGTCGGCCGGCCGGCGACGACGAGCGCTGGAACCTGGTGTTCACGGCCGGCTCCGATCCGGAGCGGCCGCTGGCCCGGGAAGCGGAACTTGCGGCTGGCGGGATCTGCGGCGGCGAACATCGGTCCGGGAGCATCGCGCTGACCTGGCGCGGCGCCGGCCTGCCGGCCACCCGCAGCCGGCGCGGCGTGATCCGCTTCAACTGGCTGGCGCAGATGTGATGCGGTCGCGCACCGTTCACCGGTCGCGGCGATAGCCGGCAAACCGCGCCCGCACGCGCTCCATCTCGGCCGCGTCGAGCACCGTGGGCTCGAGGCCCGCGGCGAGCAGCAGCAGATACTGGCAAGCGAGATTCTCGACTTCGCCGGCGAGGTCCAGTGCCTCGTCGAGGCTGGCGCCGACGGCGACCACGCCATGGTTGGCGAGCAGCGCGGCCTTGCGGCCCGCGAGCGCGCGCAGTGCGTGGGCGGCGAGTTCGTCCGAGCCGAAGGTCGCGTACTCCGCGCAGGGCACGTCGCTGCCGCCGGTGACGGCCACCAGGTAATGCAACGCCGGAATGCCGCGGCGCGCGCAAGCGAGCGCGGTCGCATGCCGGCTGTGCGTGTGCACGATGGCGCGGACCTCGGCGCGCGCCGCGTAGATCGTCCGGTGCAGCGGCAATTCCGTGGACGGCTGCTGCGCCCCGGCGCGGACCCTGCCGGCCGCATCGATCTCGACGAGATCGGCCGGCTGCAGCGTCGGGTACGGCTGCCCGGACGGCGTGATCAGCAGTCCGTCAGCCCAGCGCAGCGAGAGATTGCCCGAAGTGCCCGGCGCCAGCCCGGCGGCATGCAGTGCCTGCGCCGCCCGGCACAGTGCCTCGCGTCCGGACTCGCTGGTCGTGCTCATCACCCGGCGCTCCGGGCCGCACGCTCATCGGGGTACAGCGCCGCCAGCCCGGCGCGACTGGCCGCCGTGACGCCACGCTCGGTGATGAGGCCGGTGAGCAGACGCGCCGGCGTCACGTCGAAGGCCGGATTCGCGGCGTCAACACCGGGAGCGGCGATGCGCAGCTCAATGCGTTGCCCCTGTTCATCGAGGCCGGCGATGTGCGTGACCTCGCGCGCGCTGCGCTCCTCGATGGGAATCTGCGCACCAGCCTCGTCCAGCGTCCAGTCAATGGTTGAATACGGCAGCGCCGCGTAGAACGGCACGCCGTTGTCCTGCGCGGCGAGCGCCTTGAGATAGGCACCGATCTTGTTGGCTCTGTTGGATTTCGAGTGGGTTACGCGGCATGAGGGTTGATCGTGCGGAAGTTGAGTTTGCCGGCGATCAGGAAGATGACGGTGCGGATGGTGGACAGGCGGGTGAAGCCGCGCGCGCGGCGCTTGGCGGACTGGAACAGACCATTGAGAGCTTCGAGGAAGCCATGGGTCTGGCGCGTTTGCGCCCAGGCGACGATGCCTTCCAGGTTGTTGCGGATCATGGCGGCGACTTCCTTCATCGGCGCGACCTTCGAGCGCATGACGCACCGGTACCAATGAGCAAGCATCGAGCGCACGACGTTGATCTGCTGGCGCTCGAGGATTTCGCGCAGCTGCTCCTTGTAGACCCGGGCGCGAGCCGTGCGTACCGTGGTCATGTAGGCGACGAGGGCATCCAGATCGGCGCTGGCCGGTGCCGAGAGACGCGAGCGATCTTGCAGCAGCGACCAGCGCAGGCCCTTGAGCGAACAGTCGGTGCGCTGCTCGATGCGCCGCGTGCGATCCACCGCGGCATTGGCGTGCCAGATGACATGGAACTTGTCGAAGGTGATTCGCGCATTGGGCAGATGTTCGGTGCAGCCTTTGATGAATGCGGGCGACATGTCGATACTGACGGAACGGATCTGTGCTGCGGCCGCGCCGCGGCTCTCGAGTTCCCGGGCCAGCTCCCCGATGGCCTCGGCACTGCGCCCCTCGGTGACCGCCACGACGCGGCGCCCGACGGCATCGGCCGCCAGGCTGATGTAGTCATGGCCCCGTGCGCGGCAGGTCTCATCGATCGCCAGCTCGCGCACCTCCAGGAGGCACTCATGCTGGAAGAAGTTCAGGTGCCGGTAACGCTTCGCCAGCGTGTCGTGAACCGGGTGCTGGCCGTCCACGCCGGGCAGCGCAAACCGGCTGCCGGCCGTCAAGTCCACCCGGATCGTGAGCGTCCCGGCCTGCGCATCGAAGTCCGTACCCGCTACATGCCAGGGCGTCGATACCCCCAGAGCGGCCTCAAACAGCTTTGCCGTCATGTCCACCTCCGATCTACCCAAGACCCCAGCTTACCCACTCAGATTTGAAGAGAGGCGATCTTGTTGGCCACATCCCCGGCGGCCGTCACGCGGTCGCTGCCGACGAGGCACAGATCGATCCGGCCGCGCTGCATCAGGTGACCGCCGGCGTTGTCGGCGATCACCGTGCAGGGCACGCCGTGAGCGGTGAGCTCGAAGGCGGTCAGCGCGGCGCCCTGATTGCGCGGCCGGGTTTCGTCCACCCAGACATGCACCGGCATGCCGGCGTCGTGCGCGGCATAGACCGGCGCAAGCGCCGTGCCGTGGTCCACACAAGCGAGCCAGCCGGCGTTGCAATGGGTCAGTATGTTGAGCGGATACCCCGCCCGTTGCGCGGCCAGTTCGCGCAACAGCGTGAGGCCGTGCCGGCCGATCGCCGCGCAGCAGCGCACGTCCTGCTCGGTGATCCGCTCCGCCTCGTCGCAGGCCTGCCGCGGCCGCGCGGCCGGCGCCAGCGGCCGCAACACCGCCGCCATCCGCGCGAGCGCCCACTGCAGGTTGACGGCTGTCGGCCGCGTGGCGGCCAGCGTTTGCAGTGCGTACTCGAGCGCCGCATCGCTGGCCTCGGCGCGCATCGCCAGCGCCACGCCCCAGGCCGCCGTCACGCCGATCAGCGGCGCGCCGCGCACGACCATGCCGGTGATCGCCTGCTCCACCTGGCCGAGAGTCCGCAGGCGCCGCAGCTCGAAGGCGAAAGGCAGCCGCGTCTGGTCGACGACCTCGACCGAGCAGCCGTCGCCGGCGAGTGCGAGCGCGCGGCAGCGACGCCCTGCCACCAGCATGACGGTTCAGTGCCCCGCGAAGCTGACCAGCGCGCGCACCGGCACGCCAAGGCGCCGCACCAGCTCCGCGCCGCCGAGCTCCGGCAGTTCCACGACGAAACAGGCGGCCAGCACGTCGGCGCCGATCGAGCGCAGCAGCCTGACGGCCGCCGCCGCGGTACCGCCGGTCGCCACGAGGTCGTCGATCAGGATGACCCGCTCGCCGCCGCTGAGCGCGTCGCTGTGCATCTCCATCTCGTCGAGACCGTACTCCAGCGAATAGGCGACGCGTACCGTCTGATGCGGCAGCTTGCCCTTCTTGCGGATCGGCACGAAGCCGGCCGAGAGCTGATGCGCGACTGCGCCGCCGAGGATGAAGCCGCGGGCCTCGATGCCGGCGACCTTGTCGACCTTGGCGCCGGCCCAGGGTTGTACGAGTTCATCGACCGCGCGGCGGAAGGCGCGCGCATCGCCGAGCAGTGTGGTGATGTCGCGGAACCGGATCCCGGGCTTCGGATAGTCGGCAATAGTCCGGATCGCGGCCCGCAGATCGGTCATGTGCGGTCCTCGCCCGCTGCGCCGAGCACGCGGCCGGCTACGGCAGCCAGTCTGGTGACCAGCTCCGGATCGCGCTGCTCCGCTGCGGTCAGGATCGCACCATCGAGCGCATGCTCCGAGCCGGCCGGACAGGACTCGCGCAGCGCGGGCAAATCCGCGGCGAGGCGTGCGACCAGCCGCTGCGCGCGCTCGCGGTTGGCCGCCATCACGCGCAGAATTGCCGCAACGTCGACCTATTCGTGCGCCGGGTGCCAGCCGTCGTAGTCGGTGACCATGGCGACTACCGCGTAGGTCAGCTCCGCCTCGCGCGCCAGCCGGGCTTCGGGCATCGAAGTCATATTGACGACGTCGCAGCCCTGCGCACGGTAGGCCAGCGATTCGGCTCGCGTCGAGAACTGCGGTCCCTCGATGCAGACGCAGGTGCCACCCACGTGGACCGAGATACCTTCGGCCAGCGCGGCCTGTGCGATCCGTTCCTGCAGCCGCGGCCCGACCGGATGGGCGAGCGCGACGTGGGCGACGCAGCCGTTGCCGAAGAACGAGCGTTCGCGCTGGCCGGTGCGGTCGATGAAGTCGCTGACCAGCATGAAACTGCCCGGCGGCAGTTCCTCGCGATAGGACCCGCAGGCGGTCAGCGATACGAGGTCCGTGACGCCGGCGCGCTTCAGTGCATCGATGTTGGCGCGGTAATTGATTCCGCCCGGCGCGAGGCGATGACCGCGGCCGTGGCGCGCGAGAAACACGACCTCGGTCTGACCGATGCGCCCGCAGCGCAGCACGTCCGAGGGCTCGCCCCACGGTGAGGCCACCCGCAGCTCATGCGGGTCCTGCAGCCCGGGCAGGTCGTAGAGGCCCGAGCCGCCGAGGATTCCGAGAACCGCTCTGCTCATCTGCCTGCCGCCGTCCTCGTCATCGCGCGCCGGCAGGCAGAATAGCCGCGCCGCGACGGCGGCTCAAGCGAGGCTCACAGGCCTCTTCGCGGTGCTCACTCCGAAGAACTGTCGCGGGCCGGGATTGACGCGATCGCAGGACCCGCTGCGCCGCCCGTGACGCTGGCGCGCAGTTCCTCGCGGAAGTGATAGCTCGACAGCTCCATGCCCTCGCGCAGGCAGGCCAGCCGGAAGCCCTCGGCCAGCATGCCGCGCACCAGCGGCACGAACGTCGCGCGCTCGAGCTGCGGGCGCAGCTCGGTCATCACGTCGAAGCAGTCGGCGATGTCCCGGTCGGTGACCGCATGCTGCGGTTCGCTCATTCCCGACTCCCGATGCCGAGCTCGGCCAGAATGCCGCGGATCGTCCGCCAGGTCCGCCCGATGTCATTGTCGAGGCCGACCGAGAAGCGGATCAGCCCGTCGCCCATGCCGATGCGTGCGCGTTCCTCGGCGGGGATCTCCGACGAAGTGCTGTGCCCCGGCGCGCTGAACAGCGTCTTGAAGTAGCCGAGGCTGACCGCGAGGTAGCCGACCCTGGCCTCCTGCAGCCGCAGCATCAGCCGGTCGGCAAGCTCCTTGCTGCCGACGTCGAGCGCGAGGATGCCGCCGCAGCCGTAGCCGGGGTTCATCAGCCGGTTGAGCAGCGCATGCTGCGGGTGCGCCGGCAGCCCGGGGTAGTGCACCGGCAGGCCGAGTCCGGCCAGGCGCTCGGCCAGGTACAGCGCATTGGCGCTGTGCCGGGCCATGCGGATGTGCAGGCTGTGCAGGTTCTTCAGGATGCTGGCCGCGCGGATGCTGTCCAGCACCGGGCCGAACAGCATGCTCGGTCCGTGGTTGATGTCGTTGAGCGCGGCGATGAAGTCGTGCGCGGCGACCACGCAGCCGGCGACGCAGTCGCTGGTGCCGTTGATGAACTTGGTCATGCTGTGAACGACGACGTCGGCGCCGAGCCGCAGCGGCGACAGCAACAGCGGGCTGAAGGTGTTGTCGACAACCAGGCGCGCGCCACGCTCGTGCGCCAGCGCCGCCAGCGCCGGGATGTCGGCGACCTCGAGCAGCGGGTTGCTGAGGCTCTCGCAGTACAGTACGCGGGTCCGCTCGGTGAGTGCCGCGCGCACCGCCGCTGCATCGCCGAGGTCGACGAAGCGCGTGGTGATGCCGAAGCGCGGCAGCAGGTTGGCGAGCAGCGCATAGCTGCCGCCGTAGATGGTCCGCCCGGAAACGATCTCGTCGCCGGCCGAGCACATCTGCAGCAGCGTCGTGCTGATCGCGGCCATGCCGGAGGCCATGACCTGGGCCGCCGCGCCATTCTCCATCCGCGCCAGCGCGTCGGCCAGGTAGCGGTTGGTCGGGTTCCAGTGCCGCGAGTACAGGAAGCAGCCTTCCAGCTCGTGCTCGAAGACCTCCTCCATTTTCGCGACGCTGAGGAAGGTGTAGGTCGAGGAGTCGCAGATCGACGGGTTGACGTCGCCGAACTCGCCGAACACGAGGTAGTTCTGGATCTCGGTTGCGGGGTCGAAGGGCCGTTTCATGGCAGGCTGCTCCCGGTGCGGAGGATGTCCCCGGCGGCCAGCAGGAACGCGCCGGTCGGCAGCGCGCCGGCCGGGCTGGCCTCGAGCCAGCGCGCGCAGCGACCACCACCCGGAAACTGAATCGCTGAGTACAGCCGCAAATCAGCGATCGGCAGGCCGCGCAACAGCGCGCGGACCTCGGGCCGTGTGTGCCAGTGTGCACCGGCGTAACCGCCGCGGCCACCGCCCCGGCCCTGCTGCCACCACAGCAGACTGTGCCGGTGCAGCAGGCCGAGCGCAAAGCGCCGGCGTCCCACGCGCAGCAGCTCGGCGAGTGCGGCGCGCTGGTCGGGAATGAAACACAGCGCGGTCACCGAGACGACCAGGTCGAAGGCGCGGTCGGCGAATGGCAGTGCCCGCGCATCCGCCACGAGGTAACGGCCGGGAACCGGATCGCGCCCGCGTGCGTAGCGGATCCAGTCCGCGTTCAGGTCCACGCCCGTCACCTGCCCGGTGATCGCGGGCGCCAGCGTGCGCGTGAAATATCCGGTGCCACAGCCGACATCGAGCAGCGACTCGCCGGGCCGCGGCGCGAGCGCAGCCGCGATCAGCGCAGCCTCGCGCGCGCCGATCCAGCGTCCCGGCGGCGTTTCGTACCAGCGCTCGTAGTCCGCGGCCTCCATCCGGGTTTCAGGCGGCGACCGCTTCGCCCCAGTAGTGGTAGGAGAGTGGCCGCGGGCCGGGAATGTAGGCCGCCTGGACCGCGGGCTCGAAGCCGCCGGCGCGCAGCAGCGCCGGGATGTCGCGGCCGAGCTGGCAGCCGCCGGTCCACGGCGTCCACCAGGGCTGCAGGCGCTCCTGCCAGCGGCGGACGCCCTCGTCCGGCGCGCGCCCGTGTTCGGAGAACAGCAGCCGCCCGCCGGGCTTGAGCACGCGGCGAGCTTCGCGCAACGCGGCGACGGGATCGGGGATCGTGCACAGCGTATAGGTCGAGACGACGGTGTCGAAGCTGGCGTCATCGAGCGGAAGCTGCTCAGCGGACAGGCCGACCAACTCCACACGCAGGCCGCTGTGTTCGATCTGCCGGCGGGCCAGCCGGTGCATCGACCGCGATGGTTCGACGCCGACGATGACCGCGACCCGGCGGCGGTCGTAGTACGGCAGGTTGAGGCCGGTCCCGAGGCCGAACTCGAGCACCCGGCCCGCGGCGTGCGGCACCACCTTCTCGCGCTGCCTGCGTACCGGCTTGACGCCGCAGGCGAAGTGGATCAGGTACGGAAGAACGTGGCGGTCGTACCAGGATTCGGCCATCGTGTCACCTCGCGGTGCGACGCCGCAGCAGTCGGCTGTCAGCGCGGCGGCTTCGTATAACCCGGCGGCAGCGGCCCGCCGAGCCGGCGATAGCGCTCGCGCAGCAGCGTCTGCCGGTTCTGCGCGGGCATCAGTTCGCCGCCGATGAAGACCTGCTCGGCGAAGCTCGAGGTCTCGAGCGGGTCGCCGCTCCAGATCACGAGGTCGGCGCGGCGTCCTGGCTCCAGCGTGCCGGTCGTCGCGGCCGCGCCGAAGGTGCGGGCCGGCACTGCCGTGATTGCCGCCAGCGCAGCCGCGTACGGCAGGCCGTGGGCGACGGCGTTACCGGCGAGCTGGCGCACATTGCGCGGGTTGTAGTGAGCGGAGGTCACGAACGCGACGGCGACGCCCGCGGCGTGCAGCCGCGCGGCATTCGCGAGCGTCGCGTCGAGCGACTCGAAAGCCGCCGGCAGATTGTCGAACGGATCGAAGATCACCGGCACGTCCTCGTGCGCAAGCTGGTCCGCGACGCGCCAGGCTTCGGCGCCGCCGATGATCACACTGCGCAGGCCGTAGTTGCCGGCGACGCGCAGTGCCGCGAGGATGTCGCTGGCCCGTTGTGCCTCGATCAGCAGCGGCACGCGCCCCGCGAGCAACGGCTGCAGGGCCTCGAGATCGACACGGGTCGCGGCATAGTCGCGACGGGCGCCGGCTTCGAATGCGGCACGGTTGCGCGCGTAGTCGCGCGCGTCGTCGAGCAGCTCGCGCAGCCGCAGCAGCGCCATGCCGCGCGCGCCACCGGAATTTTCCGCGCCGGCCTCGCCGTAAGTGAAGACGAAGCCGGCCGGAGTGCTGACCTGTGGCTCCGCGGCGGTGCCCAGGTGCAGCAGCGCGGCCTGACCGGCGATCACCGGGGCGATGCCGGTCGCGTCCGGCACCGCCTCCGGTGCGACCACCGCGCTCGTGATCCCCTCACTGCGGTTGACGGCGAGGCGCACCGAGCGCGGATCGATGGCCTCGGCGACGCTGAATGCGGCCGAATACGGCAGGCCCTTCGCGCCGGAATCGACGGTTTCCTCGACGAGGTCCACCTCCTCGATGCCGAGCCGCCCGTACGCATCGAACAGCCCCGGCGTCACCTCCTTGCCGGCGGCCTCGACGACCGCAGCGCCGTCCGGTATAGCGAGATCGCGGCCGACCTGCTCGATGCGGCCGTCGCGCAGGATCACGGTGGCCGCCGCGAGCGTGCCGGCCGGACCGAGCGTGTGTACCGTGGCGCCGCGGATCACGATGACGCCGGCGCATGCCGGGCCGGCGGCCAGCAGCAGACACGCCGCCAGTACTCGCGTATTCATCGCCCACCCCCGGCCTCGGTCGTGCCGAGCGCAAAGTCACTGACCGGCTGGCGGGCCGGGTCGGCGAGATCCCAGACCAGCGCGCCATCGACGTACACGCGCTCGGCGCGCGCATAGACGCTGAACGGGTCGCGGTTCCACAGCACGACGTCGGCGCGCTTGCCGGGCTCCAGCGTGCCGGTCTGCTCGAGCACACCGATTGCGCGCGCCGGATTGCGCGTGAGCCAGGTGATGGCCTGCTCCGGGCCGAGCGCCAGGCCCATGCGTTGGCCGGCGGCAAGCGCCTTACCGGCCTCCTGGTTCAGGCGCTGGATGCCGATTTCGGAGTCGGAGTGCACGATCGCGCAGGCGCTCGCCGCCTCGACCAGCGCGATGTTCTCGCGGATGCCGTCGAAGGCTTCCATCTTGAAGCCCCACCAGTCCGCCCACATCGCCGCGCAGGTGTTCTCGCGCGCCAGCAGGTCGGCGATCTTGTAGGCCTCGACCGCATGATGGAAAGCGGTGATGCGGAAACCGAACTCGTGGGCCAGGTCGAGCATCTGCGCCATTTCGTCGGCGCGGTAGCAGTGGTTGTGGACCAGGATCCCGCCCGTCAGTACCCCGGCGAGCGTCTCGCTGCGCAGGTCGCGTTCGGGCGGTACGGCGTCCGGTTTCCTGGCGCGTTCGCGCTCGTAGCGGTCCTGCTCGTCGAGGTAACGGCGCGCCTCGATGAATGCTGCGCGATAGCCGGCCATGTTGCCCATGCGCGTGGCCGGCGCGGTCTTGCGGCCCTCACCATAGACGCGCTTGGGATTTTCGCCGCAGGCCATCTTGACCCCGTACGGCGCACCCGGAAACTTCATCTCCTGTACGGTGCGCGCCGGCACGTTGCGCAACGTCACCGAACGGCCGCCGATCAGGTTGGCCGAACCGGGCAGGATCATCATCGAGGTCACGCCGCCGGCGAGTGCCGCGGCAAAGCCCGGGTCCTGCGGCCAGACGCTGTGCTCGGCCCACACTTCCGCGGTGTTCGGTGCAGTCATCTCGTTGCCGTCGCTGTGTGCGCGCACACCGGGAGACGGGTAGACGCCCAGATGCGAGTGCACGTCGATGATGCCGGGCGTGACCCACTTGCCGCTGCCGTCAACGACAACGACTCCGGCCGGGGCCACGAGGCTGGTGCCGACCGCAGCGATCCGGCCTGCCGCCAGCAATACGTCGGCTGCGTCGAGACGCGCGCCGGTGCCGGTCAGCACGGTCGCGTTGCGGATCAGCGTGTCGGTCGCCGGCAGCGGGCGATAGGTGGAAGGATACGGCGCGGGCGCAGCAACGCCGGGCGCCCGCGTCACCGCGGCGGGTGCGCGGCTCGCCTGCGTGGCGCAGCCGCTGAACAGGCCACAACCGAGCAGCGTGACCAGCGCGATGGCTGGCAGTGGATTGGGTGTCATGCGGTGGCGTCCCCTGAACGACGGCCCGTCATGACTGTGGCCGGCGCTGTCGGCGATTATGGCAGGGCCGGGCCGCCGTGTGCACCGGGCGTGGGGCCCGCGCTGGCGAGTCCTTACAAGAATGAGCGACGATCGCTCAAAATGCACGCATCATGAAGACGCTGGCCCGGCCGGAACTGCGGGCGGAGATCGCCGCGCGCTTCCGCTCGAATCCCGTGGTGCTGCTCCTCGGCCCGCGGCAGTGCGGCAAGACGACGCTGGCCCGGCAGTTCGCCGGCCGCCACAAGGCCGAGTACTTCGATCTGGAATCCCCGGCCGACCAGGCGCGCCTCGCCCAGCCGATGACTGCGCTGGGGCCGCTGCGCGGCTGGGTGGTGATTGACGAAGCCCAGATGCAACCCGAGCTGTTTGGCCTGCTGCGCGTCCTGGTCGATCGGCGGCCGTTGCCGGCCCGATTCCTGCTGCTGGGCAGCGCTTCACCGGAACTGGTCAGAGGCACAACAGATTCACTGGCGGGGCGCGTGGCGCTGGTGCCCATGTCGGGTTTCAGTCTCGACGAGGCAGGCCGCAAGGCACTCCGACGACTCTGGTGGCGGGGCCGATTCCCCAAGTCCTTCCTCGCTGCGTCCGAGCGTGAGAGTCGGCAGTGGCGGGCGGATTTCATCCGGACATTTCTGGAACGTGACCTGCGGCGCTTCGGCGTGCAGGTGGCGCCGACGGCTCTGCGCCGGTTCTGGAACATGGTTGCACACGATCACGGGCAGATCTGGAATGCCTCTGAAATCGGGCGCTCGCTCGGCGAAGCGCACACGACCGTGAAGCGGCACCTGGACATTCTGTGCGGCGCGTTCGTGATGCGGCAACTGCCGCCGTGGTTCGAGAACATCAGTAAACGCCAGGTGAAATCACCCAAGGTGTACCTGCGTGACAGCGGCCTGCTGCATGAACTGCTGGGCATCCACTCGTTTGCCGCGTTGGAGGCCCACCCCCGGCTCGGGGCGTCTTGGGAAGGGTTCGCCCTCGAGGAGGTGTTGCGCGTGACCGGGGACAGTGAAGCCTGGTTCTGGAACACGCAGGGCGGCGCCGAGCTGGACCTGCTGGTGTTCCTCAACGGCGAACGTTTCGGATTCGAGTTCCAATATGCGGATGCACCGGTCGTGACGAAGTCGTTGAACGTGGCGCACGGCGACTTGAAGCTGCAACGAGTTTTCATTGTGCATCCGGGTGACAGATCCTATCCGCTCAACGACTGGGCCGAAGCCATCAGTATCCGCGACCTGCGCGCACGGGTGGCAGCACTGGCGTAGGCCGGTTGCCGAGGCCGTTGCCGGCCTGCCACTTTCTGAGTGATCCGGCCACGAATGCCGCTGGCGTACCAGGTTTCTACGGTGCACTCTCAACAGGGTCGGAGCAGCAACGTTACAGTCGGAGGCAGGTCGTGGACCATCTATATTCGCTGTATGATGCGCTCGTCAGCATCCACGTTCCGAACGACAAGGCCCGGGCCGTCGTGGATGCGATGGAGCGCGACATGGCGGCGACGATCGCGACGAAGGCCGACCTGCAGTTGTTGAAGCAGGAATTGCTGGCTCAGCTCAGCGCGAACGTCAGTGAACTGCGCCAGGAAATCGCGCTGGTCCGCAAAGACCTGGAGATCCTGTCCACGACGATCACGGTGCGGCTCGGCTCGATGCTGATGCTCGGCCTGGGATCATTGTTCGCGGCACTGAAACTCACCTGACCCGCCAGCGCCGCGGTGCCGGTCAGGCCAGCTCCCGCGGCGCTTCCGGATCGGTGAGCCGGGCCGACGCGTCCCCGATCTGACCGGTCGCCGCCCGGCGCGCGAGCGATTCGCACCAGCTCGCGGCGAGGGCCGGGCAGTCGGCGAGGGCGCGCGCTGCGGCCAGGTCATGCACGCGGACGTGCATCACGTCGTTGGCGGCCGCCACCGTCCACTGCGGATACGGGCGCTCGATGAGTTCGAACGACTGGCCGGCCTCGATCTCGCCCTCGCGCAGCACGCGGACGTACCAGCCGGTGCGGCCGGATTGCTGCACTCGCCAGGCCAGGTCCGGAATCCGCCAGCGCCGGCTCAGCTTCCAGCAGGGCTGACGCGGTTGCGAGAGCTGCACAACGGCCGTGCCGAGCGCCAGCACGTCGCCGATGCAGACCTCCGCCTCGAGGAGACCCGCGGTCGTGAAGTTTTCGCCGAAAGCCGGGCGGGCCAACTCCGGCAGGCCGAGCTCACGCTGCCAGAACGCGTAGTGCTCGGCGGGATAGGCGTTGACAGCTTTGTCCGGTCCGCCGTGATGACGCCGGTCGGCCTGCTCATCGCCCGCCAGGTTCGCGCGCCCGAGCCGGACCGGGCCGGTGACCGGCTGCTTGCAGAACCCGGTGGTCCACGGCCGCTCCCACCAGTCGCACGCAGCCGCGCGACCGAGCGCCTGCGGCCGGCCGGCCTGGATGGACAGCAACCGCATGCCGCGCCGGCTACTTCGCCTTGCGGCCCGGCCACGGGAAGAGCATCGCCACTTCTGCGCGATACTCCACGTAGGCCGTGCCGATCTGCTTCACGAGGTCGCGCTCTTCGAAGATCAGGCCGACGAAGATGTAACCGGTCGTCGCGATGCTGAACAGCAGATGCCCCTGGCTCATCTCGGGTGTGGCCCAGAAGGCGATCAGGAAGCCGGTCATCAGCGGGTGCCGGACGTAACCGTACAGGGCCCGCTTCTGGAACGGCGGCGGCGTGTAGTCCAGGCCGCGGAACCGCAGCCAGACCTGACGCAGGCCGAACAGGTCGAAGTGGTCGATCATGAACGTGCCGAACAGCACGATCGCCCAGCCGGCCCAGAACAGCACCTGCAACACCAGTCGGCCGGTCGGGTTCTCCACCGACCAGACGACGCCGGTCAGCGGCTGCCACTTCCAGTACAGCAGGAACAGCAGCAGGCTCGACAGCAGCACGTAGGTGCTGCGCTCGACCGACTTCGGCACGATGCGGGTCCACCACTCCTTGAATCCCTGTCGCGCCATCACGCTGTGTTGCACCGCGAACAGGCCGAGCAGGATTGCGTTCGTCAGCAGCGCGGTGCCGAGCGGTCCCGCCACGCCCGAGTCGATCGATTTCGGCACGATGAAGTTGCCGACGAACCCGACCGCGTAGAGAAAGCTGGCAAGGAACAGGACGTAGCAGAGAGTCCCGTACAGCAGAGCGATGAAACCAATGGCAGACCTCCTTCCCGTGTGTGAACCGTGACAGGCAGGATCGCGGACATGCTCCGGCCGCCGATCATACGCCCGAATCCCGCCGGCGTGGCCGGTGGCATACTGCGGCCGTGGGCAGCCTCGAACCCTTCTACGCGCTTGGCATGGCGCTGGCGCTCGGCCTGCTGATCGGGCTCGAACGCGGCTGGCACGAACGCGATCTCGGCGAGGGCCAGCGGGTCGCGGGCATCCGGACCTTCGCGCTGATCGGGCTGCTCGGCGGCGCCGTGGCACTGCTGACTCCGCATTTCGGCATCGGGCTGCCGGCGGTCGCCTTCGTGACGCTGGCCGGCGTGCTGCTCGTCGCCTACGTGCTCCGCCAGCAGCGGATTCACGACGCCGGCGTCACCAGCATCATCGCCGCGCTGCTGACCTTCACCTTCGGCGTCATGGCCGTGCTCGGTCATGAGCTGCTGGCGGCCACCGGCGCGGTCGTCACGGTCATCCTGCTCGGCAGCAAGCCGCTGCTGCACGATTGGGTGGCGCGACTGCGCGCCGAGGAGCTGTACGCGACGTTCCGGCTGCTGCTGATTTCGGTGGTCGTGCTGCCGCTGCTGCCGGATCGCGGCTTCGGCCCGTGGCAGGCGCTGAACCCGTACCGCATCTGGTGGATGGTCGTGCTGATCAGCGGTATCTCCTTCGCCGGGTATGTTGCCTTGCGCATCGCCGGTGAGCGACGCGGCGTGCTCGCGACCGGCCTGTTCGCCGGCCTGGCCTCGTCGACTGCGGTCACCGTGAGCCTCGCGCGCCGGTCCCGCGATGCGGTACCGGCCGACCTGCTGGCCGCCGGCATCATCATCGCCTGTGCGACGATGTTCCTGCGCATCCTCGTGGTCGCCAGCATCGTTCGCTGGCCGCTCGCCGCTGCGCTGGCCGGGCCACTGCTGCTGATGGGCGGAGTCAGCTTCCTCGCGGCCTGGTTCTACTGGCGGCGCGGCGGGTCTGGCGGCGGCGATGGCATGAACGTCCGCAATCCCTTCGAACTCAGGCCAGCGCTGATCTTCGCCGGACTGCTGGCGCTCGTCATGCTGCTGTCGGCAGCGCTGGTGGACCGCTTCGGCGCGGCCAGTGTCCATGGCCTCGCGGCGGCCGCCGGGCTCGCCGATGTCGATGCGATCACACTGTCGCTCGCCGGCATGGCGGGCCGGGAGCTGGCGCTGTCGACCGCAGCTGCGGCCATCCTGCTGGCCGCGGTGGTCAATTCGCTGGTGAAGTCCGCGCTCGCGCTGGGGATTGGCGGGCGCGCGCTCGGCCTGCGGGTCGGCGCGGCGCTGCTGATTGCGGTGCTGGCGGGGCTCGCGGGCCTCGTTGTTATGGGGCGGTGAGGCGGCCGCGTCGTTGCTCAGCCTGTGGATCGTCGTCGGTCCCGGGTTTGTCCCTTGCTATGTCGTCAAATACGCGCAAGGATGGCGTTGGCGCTCGTCCCGGTCAGAACGGGGAGGCTGGTGATGCCGATATCGATTCGTTGTGCGCCGTGCCTGATCTCATTGTTGCTGTTCGTGAGTGCAGCGCCCGTCGCGGCCCAGCAGGCGGCATCTTGCGAGCAACCGGCGTGCCTTCCCGGGGCACGATGGGACGGCTATCACTGTCGCTGGGAGCGGGCCCGTCCGGGAGGTGCCGGTTACACACCGACGTGTGGAGACAGCGCAACCCTGGACCGGGCTCGCGGTGTCTGCGTCACCAGACAATGCGCCGAGTCGCCGACCATCAAGGCTGCCCCCATCAGTGGCGGAACGCCGGGAACGGTGATTCCGCGCGCTGCGCCAATCGTCAGTGCGACTCCCGGGGCGGTTGGGCCGCAGGGAGCAGCAGTAGACCTCAGCATCTACACTGAAACCCATTCCACCAGGCCGGTGTGCGACGGCGGGATTCATGCTTCCCCGCTGTTCGCGGGCACGGTGTGGAACCGGTCCTCGATCGCAACCGGCGGACCAGTTACCGTTCGCGCCGTCGACGTCGGGCGCCCGGACGTGCGCGGCGATACCACCATCGGTCCGCTCGAACCGCATCAATCGGCGGCCCTCTGGTGGACGCTGACTCTCCCGCCGGACCTTCGGTATGGCAGCGACTACGTGCGGGATTTCGACGTTATCGTGGACCCGGATGGCCGGTTCGCCGATCCGGAGCGCAGAAACAATGTCCAGCGCTTTCGCGTAATCGCGATCTACTGTCGGCGCTCATAGTCGGAGTAAATCAACGAGAGGGAGGGAATAATCATGTCGAATTCTGCCCGCTGTCTGTTCGCCCTGATCGTCATCCCGTCGCTTGCGCTGGCGCAGGCCAAACAGCCTCCCTCCGTCAGCGGTCTGAAGATTGACGCGGTGAAGGCTCTGCCGATGCCGCAGGGCATCCGTGATCCACTGGTCTTCCGCGGCCCTCCAGCGACGGTGTGGTCGGCACAGCTCAAGGACGTTTCCCTGCCGAGCAAGGGCCTGTCTTCCGCCGACAAGCTGGCCCTCGTTCAGCGCGCGGCCGGCACCAGCGGCGGGTCCGCCGTCGGATCGTCGGTGGGACCGTACCTGATGCTCTCGCGCGCGAATATGCGGACTGAGGGACGTGGTCAGATCACCTTCTGGCAGGCGGAAAGCGTCACTCCCGCGAGCACCATGATTGGCGCCCAGGTCCAGAGGGGGGGGCGGTGGAACTGCTGGTCCTTCCCGACGCCCCCGGGCGACTCTACCTTGCAGAGTGGCAGGTATCCGGAGGCGTTGCGGCGGGCTTTGAAAACCGATGTCGGATGTTTGGCAGCGGTGGTGGCGAGCAGAGCGTTCGTCTGAGCGGCGATGAATCCACTATGATTCCGGCGGTATTTGAGTCGGCATCCACTGGGGTCCACGGATTCCGACTTGAGTGTTCCGCGCCGTGGCACTTCATCTCGGTCGAGGTCAGCGCGCTGCGCTGACATCCTCGCCCCGGCCGCGGCCCGCCCACAGGTGTGCCGGGAAGCCCATGGACGCTCCGGCACACGCTCCCGGCGTTCGGCTTACCCGACTGGGTCATGCGCGCGGTGCTGGTACGGTCGTTTGCGGGTTTCCCGGTCGCGCGACTGGTGGGTGAGACCGTTCATCGCGGCGCCGCTGCCGACGCCGGCATTTCCCACGTGCTCACCGGTGAGATTCTGCGCACGCCGAAGGGTCTGACGATTACTTCCCGACTGACCGACCTGCGCCGCAACGTCGAGATTGGCGCCAATCGCCAGCAGGCGCTCGAGCCGGACGAGATCCTCGGCGTATCCACTGCGATCGGCTCGCTGGTCAAGCAGGGCCTTGGCGTGCCGGGAACCGAGCAGGTGGACGTCTTCGCCGCCGACTTCGCCACCCACAACATCGCGGCCTACGAGTCCTTTGTCGTTGGCATGGAGCATTTCCTCCAGTTCGACTATCAGGCTGCGCGGCGGCTGTTCGAGGTCGCCGTGCAGGAGGCACCGGACTTCGCGATTGCGCGCTACCGCCTGACGCACGCGATGGCCCGGTCGGCGATACGCCGGGCGCGACTCGGCGGGCCGTCTCAGCCCTCCCCAGCCGGCATTTGTCATAAGTTGTCAGCCGCCGGGCATGCCCGGACACCGGTCATGGAGTCAGCCATCCCGCGTGCATGCGGGGGCGGCCGAGCCACACGGCGAGTGGATCAGCCCGGTCTCACTCCCGCGAATGCAGCCCGAACAGGTTCCCCTCCGTGTCATAGGCCAGCACAACGAAGCCGTACTCGCCGATCGATATTCGTTCACGCAGCAGCCGGCCACCAGCGGGTACGACACGCGCGCCGGCCTCGGCACAGTCGGCGCAACTGAAGTACACCAGCGTGCTGTTACCGCCCGACGGCACGCCGGGGGCGCGCACGAGCGCGCCACTCGCACCGCGCCCGCCGCTGACGATCGGGAAGGCCCACATTTCGAGGCCCGGGCTCGCGAGCTGCTGCAGCGGAAGCTGCAACACCGTCTCGTAGAATTGCCGCGCCCGCCGCAGGTCCTGCACGTAGATCTCGAACCAGCCGACCGGGTTGTCCGACATCGTCGCTCTCCTCGTCACTTCCGGACCACGTACCAGTTGTTCTGGATATCGTGCGCGAGCCGATGGGTCGCGACCGAGCGGAAGCCGGCGCGGGCCAGGTATTCGCGTGTCTTCTCCTCGCCCCACATCGCGCCGAGCCCTTCGCCGTCCTGCGCCAGCGACACGATCATGCAGTGCATGGTCGAGACCGTGTACAGGAAGGTGCCGATCGGATGGTCGAGGTTGCGCCGGACGTTGCTGGAAGCGCGGATGTCCTGCATCAGGTACAGGCCGTCCGGCTTCAGCGCGCGGCAGATGCCCTGCAGCACGCGCAGCGGCTGGCCCTGATCGTGGATCGCGTCGAAGGTCGTGATCAGGTCGAAGGCCTCCGGCTCGGCAGTTTCGTGGAAGTCCGACAGGTCGCGGACCAGGAACTCGATGTTGCGCAGCCCGCGGCGCGCGGCCTCCGCACGGGCCGCGGCGATCCCCTCGGGCGACAGATCCATGCCGGCGAACCGGCTCAGCGGGAACAGCTCCGCCAGACGGTTCATGATCCGGCCGCTGCCGCAGCCGACATCGAGAACGCGGATGCCACGCGCGAGCTGTTCGACGAGGCCCGGTACCAGCGGCAGGATGTGGGACTTGAGCGCCGCCAGCACCGACTGGCCGCTGTCCTCGGCCATGACCGCATGGAAGCGCGGAAACTCCGCGTACGGTACGCCGCCGCCGTTGCGGAAGCAGTCCACGATCCGGTCCTCGACGCCGCCGAGCACCGCGATGTACTGGGTGAAGGCCCCGAGATTGTCGGCTCCGGCCGCGTGCGTCAGGCAGGCCGCGTGCTCGCGCGGCAGCCGGTAGCGCGTGCCGGATTCATCGACTTCGACTACGCCGCCGGTCACCATCGCGCCGAGCCATTCGCGCACGTAACGCTCATGCAGTCCGGCGGCGGCGGCGATTTCAGCGGAGGTCGCGGGCGGCAGCGCCTGCAGCGTGTCGAACAGGCCGGTGCGGTGACCAATGGAGGTCATCAGGCACAGCGAGCCGTCGTTGAGCGCCGCCAGCATCCTGCCGGCGAAGGCCTCCGCGCGCGCGGTATCGAAAGCGGACTTGTCGGGCTCAGTGGACATCGGTTGACCTCCTGTCAGTGGGTGGCCCGCGCGGAGCGGCCGGGGCCGATCATCCGACCACGGCCGCGGCAATGGCGAAGTAGATCAGGATCGACAGCAGATCCTGAACCACCGTGGCGAGTGGTCCGCTGCCGAATGCCGGGTCGAACGAGAAGGAATCGAGCAGCCAGGGCAGCGCCAGCGCCGCCAGTGTGGCGGTCGAACAGGCCGCGAACACCGCGAACCCGACGATCAGCGCGAGATCGGTCTCGCCCCAGCGCCACCAGACCAGCGGACCCGCAACGACGGCGAGCGCCAGTCCGATCGCGAGGCCGGCCAGCAGTTCGCGCGCGGCCATGTGCCGCATGCGCACGCCGACCGACAGGCCGCGCACCACGACCGTTTCCGTCTGCGTGCCTACCGCATCAGCCAGGTAGACAATGCCGGGCAGGAAGAACGCCAGCATTACCTGCTGCTGCAATTGCAGCTCGAACCAGCCGACGATGTCGGCGGCGAGCAGGGCGCCGGCGAGTCCAACCAGCAGCCACGGCAGGCGATGCCGGAAGCGGCGTTCGACCGGTTCTTCGCTGCTGCTGCGCGCCGCGGATGTGGCCCGGGTGAAGCCGCCGAGGCGGGTCAGGTCCTCCTCGTGCTCGGCGAGCAGGACCTCCATCAGCCGGTGCGGCGGAATCACACCGGCAAAACGCCCGCCGGCATCGACCACGGTCAGCGCCGCTTCGCCGTGGCGGACCGCATGACGCGCAGCGACCTCCTGATCGGCACCCGGTGCGACGACCGGCGGGTCGCGGTCCATCAGCTCGTCGAGCGTGGCCGTGTCGGGCGCAGCCAGCAGGTCCTCGATGCGGACGATGCCAGCGACCCGCTCACCGTCGCAGACGACTACATGACTGGCGCAGTCCCAGCGTCGCTCCGGCAGGCGCCGGCGCACTGTGGCCGCGTCCTCGGCCGGCGCGAATACCGGCACCCGCAGCGTCGCGTGCTGCATTGCAGTTTCGAAGCGGGCGTCGTTACCCGGTGAGCGTGGCTCCGCTGGCATGGTTGCCCCCTGATCGTGAGCGGACGGCGGGCCCGCCCGGCGTGCTCACTCGAGCAGACGCCGGCTGGCCTGCAGCACCTGCGGCCAGACCGCGGACTCCGGATCGATGAAGACGAAATGCCCGGCCTCCGGGAGCGCCGTGATGCGCAGCTCGGTTCCGCGGTCCCGTGCCTGCGCCGCAAACGGATCGGCCTGCGCCGCGAACATCCTGCCGGCGAAGAACTCGACGGACTGGCCGGCCGCCAGCATCTCGATCGGCGAGGCGACCCGGTATCGTTCCGGTCGTTCCTCCGGACTGCCGCCGAGCAGGTCCGTGATCACCGGTGCGCGGCAGATCATCTGCTGCAGCGGAATCATCGCCGCGAGATCCGCCGGCCCGTCGAGACTCACGGCGCCGGCGAGCGGCAGCGGGGCGGCTGCATACAACTCGCTGTCCGGCGGAATCGCTGCGCGCGCCGCCAGCCACAGTGCCAGATGTGCGCCGGCCGAGTGGCCGATCGCGATGACGCGATTGAGATCGAGCGGATGCTCCCGGGCGAGCGTGCGCAGGAAGTCCGCGGCCCGGGCGACGTCGCGGAATGTTCCCGGCCAGCCGCCGCCCGCGTTGCCGAGCCGCCGGTACTCGATGTTCCAGGTCGCAATGCCGGCCGCAGCGAGCGCCGCCGCCAGCGGGCGCATGTTGTCGTGCGCGATCGCGCGATCGTCCAGCCAATCGAGGTGCGCTACCCAGCAACCGCCATGCACGACGACGGCGACCGGATGCGGACCGGCGCCGGCCGGCAGCCGCAGCTCGCCGAACTGCAGCGGCTCGCTGCCCCAGGCGATCCGCTGCGCGCCGGGCGGCACCGGCGCGTTGGCCAGATCGAGCGGGCCGGGATCCTGGGCGATGGCGCCGGAGGCGAACGAGGCGATGAACAGCAGGATGAAAAGATGCATGGCTGTCGCCATTCAGTCAGGTGTTATGCGGCGTCGAAAGGTCTGATGCGAGCGACGTCCTCATCACCGATGACAGTGTAATGCACCGCATGACACGCGGCTCCGCATGCCGCCCTGGCTTCAACGGTGCCCATTCCTCGCCGGTGGGAGCGAAAACCAGTCAGTCGAGAAGTAAGTAAGTGGACAGAAACTCTATGAAACAGTAGATTTGCAGTCCACCTAAGACCAGTGCTGACTCCGCAAGCATGAACCGAACCAGCCTTACCGAAGTCCTGCGTATCTGGGACCAGCGCGGTCGATGCGTCTTCACCCGCTCCCAGCTTGCCCGGCTGTTCCCGGACGACCGGCCGAAGGCACTTACCGAGGGGCTCCAGCGCCAGGTGAAGGCGGGTCTGCTGGTCCGCGCCTGCCGCGGAGTCTACGTGAATCCGCATGCGCGGTCCTTCGACTCGCGTGTCATCGAGCACATCGCGCGGGCGCTGCGACCGGGCTCCTACAGCTATGTCAGTCTGGAGTCGCTGCTTGCGGAGTGCGGCGCGATCTCGCAGGTGCCGGTCGACCGGTTGACGGTCATGACGACCGGGCGCAAAGGGATCTGTCGCACGCCCTACGGGGTCATCGAATTCACCCATACGAAGCGGCCGGTGGTCGATGTCGTTGCCGGCATGCGTCAGGTTGAAGACCGGCCACTGCGCATCGCCACGAGGGCTGCTGCCTGGCGCGATCTCAGGCGCGTGGGCCGCAACGTCGCGATGGTGGATGCCGCGGCTGTCGGCAATGACTGAGCACGTGGATCTGGCGGCACTGGTCGAGCGGGCGATGAGTGCCGGCGGCCGCGGGCGAATGCGGCCGGTGATTGAAAAGGAGCTGCTGCACTACGACATCCTGTTCGCGCTGGACCAGGCGGCGTTGCTGGATCAGCTCACTTTTCAGGGAGGTACCGCACTCAGGCTCTGCTACGGATCGGCGCGTTTCAGCGAGAACCTGGACCTCGTCTGCGGCCACCGGCCCGACCGGCACGGACTGCAGGCCATGAAGTCCTGCGTCGCCGACTATCTCGAGGCGCGGTACGGACTGGAGGTCAGCGTCACGGAACCGAAAGAGCTGGCGGCGTCGCCGGAGACGCGACGCGTCGGAATTCACCGCTGGCAGATCCGCGTCGTCACCGCGCCGGCCCGGCGCGACCTGCCGAAACAGATGATCAGGATCGAGGTGGCGGAAGTTCCGGCGTACACGCGCTCGCCGCAACAGTTGCGGCGGAATTATGACTGCCTGCCGGACGGATACAGCGACCTGATCATCCTGGTCGAGACGCTCGACGAGATCATGGCGGACAAGCTCGTGTCACTGGTCGACTGCACGGCTCACGTCCGCCACCGCGACATCTGGGATCTGCAGTGGCTGCAGCAGCAGGGAGCGAAGCCCGACCCCGCCCTGATCCGCAACAAGATCCGCGATTACCGCGTGACCGGGTACCGGATGAATGCGGAGCGCCTCGCCGATCGCCTGCCGGACATCATCCACGGACGCGGGTTTGCAAGCGAGATGCGGCGCTTCATTCCGCTCGACGCCCAGCAGCGCACGCTGCTCAAGGACAAGTTCCTGACGTTGCTGGAGCGGGAGACCGCGCGGCTGCTCAGTACGGCGGCCCGAATGGCGAGCTGAGCCCGCCGCCGGCGCGCTCGACCACGGCCGCCGCGAAGGCGCGCGGTGCAGCCGCGTGCATGCGCAGGTACAGCGACGGCTCGACCAGCTCCAGCTCCATCAGCCACCAGTTGCGGCCATCGTTGCTGCGCACGAAGTCGGCGCGCAGGTACAGCGGTGTTTCGCCGAGCGCGGCCAGCGTGGTGGCCGCGGCGGCGCGCAACGAGGACTCCGGCTCGACGGCGCGGATGTCGCCGCCGTGTTCCTCCTGCACACGGAAGTCTCCTGCCTGCGGCAGCTTGACGATCGCATGGCTGTAATGGCCGTCGAACCAGAACAGAGAATACTCGCCTTCGGTCAGGATGGCATCGGCGAAGGGCTGCAGCAGCAGCGGCCGGTCGCTGTAGTAGTCCTCGATTGCCACCGCCTGCCGCCGCAGGCTGGTGCGGTCGAGGCGCCAGGCACCGCTCGCCCCCGCGCCGACCACCGGCTTGATGACAGCCTGGTCAGCACCGAGTTCAGCGAAAAGAGACGCGAGCTCGCCGGGCTGCAGGCGCTCGCGCCACAGGGTCGGCGCGATCGGAACGCCGCGTGCGGCCAGCTCGCGCAGGTAGGTCTTGCGCAGGTTCCAGCGCACCAGCGGCAGTCGGTTCTCGAGCAGCGTGCCGCTGGCGTCGATTTCGGCGAGCGCGGCGAGAAACTGTTCCGGCCGGTCATAGTAGTCCCAGGTCGAGCGGATCACGACGATCGCGTAATCCTGCCAGCGCACGCCGGGCCGGTCCCAGGGCACCACGTCGACCGCCCAACCGAGTTCCGCGAGCGGCGCGATCGCGAGATCGTCGTCGATCACGTAGCCGGTCGGATCGTTGAGCGTCAGGAAGGCGCAGCGGCGCCCGTTGGACCGAGTGCTCCCGCCCACGGAATTACGCGTCGCCGGTCCGCGTCAACGTTCCGCGCCCTTCACGTAGCGGTCGAGGAACGCCAGCATCCGGCCGTAGCCCTCGATCTGGTTCGGGATCTTGGAAAAGCCGTGGCCCTCGTCCGGGAACACCACGTATTCGACCGGTACGCCGTTCCTGCGCACGGCGGCGACGATCTCGTCCGATTCGACCTGCAGCACGCGCGGGTCGTTGGCGCCCTGCAGTACCAGCAGCGGCCGCCGGATCCGGTCGGCGTGGAACAACGGCGAGATCGCATGCAGCAGCTCGCGCTGCTGCACCGGATCGCCGATCTCCTGGTACAGCGCCTGGCGCTGCGCCTCCCACCAGGCCGGGATGCTCTCGAGCGTACGGATCCAGTTGGTCACGCCGAAGATGTTCACGCCGGCGGTGAACTCCTCGGGCTCGAAGGCGAGTGCCGCGGCGACCATGTAACCACCGTAACTGCCGCCGACGATCGCGATGCGCTCGGGGTCGACGTAATCCTGTCCGGCCAGCCAGCGCTGCGCGTCGATGCAGTCCCACAACGGCTCGCGGCCATGCTTCTGGTCGTCGGCCGTGAAGAAGGTCCGGCCGTAGCCGGAGCTGCCGCGGTTGTTGATGCCGAGCACGACGTAGCCGTGATTGGCGAGGTACTGCAGCACCGCGCTGTAGCCCTGGCGCGTCTGGCCGCCCGGGCCGCCATGCACCCAGACGATGGCCGGCGCCCGCCGCGCGGCGCTCGCCTGCTGCGGCCGGAACAGCACGTTGGGGATGGCCAGGCCGTCGCGGGCCGCGAAGCGGACGATCGTCGAGTCGACCAGATCGGCCGGATCGATCTCGGGGTTCAGCGTGTCGGTGAGGCGGACGGCCGCTGTGTCACCGATCGTGAACGCGTACAGGTTGCGCGGTGAGCGGTCGCCGGACAGGTACAGCGCGATGCGCCGCTCGCTGCGCGAGATGCTGACCGCGGTGATGTCGCCCGGCGGCAGCGCCGGAAGCTGCAGCGGCCGGCCGGTCGCGGTCTCGACGATGGACAGCACGGTGCGGGCATCTTCGTTGATCGCCGTGACGGTGTAGCGGCCGTTGTGCGACAGCTCCGTGGACATGACGTCCCACGGATAGGCGGCGACTTCTTCGTGGCGGCCGCTGGCAATCCCGTAGCGGCGCACGCGGCTGAACTCGCCGCCGGCATCGGTCAGGTAGTACAGCCACTCGCCGGCGACGTCGAAGTACTGCGGATCCCAGTTGCCCGGGGCGTCGGAAATCGTCACCTGCCGCCCGGTCTGCAGCTCGAGCAGCAGCAACTCGTTCTCGGACGAGGTCCGCGGTCGGGTCAGCGCGAGGTAACGCCCGTCGCGCGACAGCGGGCCCGGATAGACGTTCAGCCGGTTCTCGAACACGATGCTGCGCGCATAGCTCCTGGCGTCGTAGCGGTAGACATCGAAAGCCCGCGCGTCGCGCTCGTTGGTGAGCACGTAGAACGCGCTGCCGTCCGGCGTGAAGTCCACGAACATGGCCTTGAGCTTCTCGCCCGGTGTCAGGTCACGCTCCGCGCCGTCGAGCTCGCGCAGGTACAGGTGATTGAGCTCGTTACCGCCGGCATCGCGCGTGTACAGCAGGCGGTCGTCCTGCGGGAAGTACGCGACCGCGTAGGTCGACTCCGGCGACTCGGTGATGGCGGTGGCTGACCCGCCCGCCGTCGGTACGGACATCACGTTCGGCACACCGGAGGCGTTCGAGTGGAACAGGATGCGGCTCTCATCGGCCGAAAACGACGCGCCGCCGACGCTGACCGTGCGGACGAACTGCTCGATCGTGTACTGCCGCACCGGCCGGTCGGCGGCCCAGGCCGGCACGACGACCAGCAACAATGCGGCCGCCGCGAGCGGGCGGCGCAGGCACAGGACGCGCATGAGGAATCCCCACAAGCTGGTTCTGCGGGGCATTGTCGGCGCCCGCCGGCGGCGGGGCAAGGTGGCAGCGGCCGTGTGGCAGCGGCCGTGTCTGGCTCGCGGTGTTGCGGTCAGCACCTGCGGGCGATAGTATTACGCAGTAATACTGCGAGTACCATGGACAGTACATCGGTCACCAGCAAGGGCCAGGTCACCATCCCGAAAGAAGTGCGGCGACAACTGGGCATCCGGCAAGGCAGCCGCATCGAGTTTTCGGTAGTTGGTGATCACGCCGAACTGAGAGTCCGGGGCACGGCGACCCAGGCAACCGCCAGCGGTTTCGGCATGCTCAGAAGCCGGCGGACCGCGGTGCCGGCGGACCTCGATCCGGCGCTGCTGATCCGGCGATGATCGGTCTGGACACCAACGTGCTGGCCCGTTACTACGTGGCGGACCGGGGCGATCCCGAGGCCGAGCGGCAGCGAGCTGCCGCCTGCCGCCTGATCGAGTCCGGGCAGCCGCTGATGGTCTGCAAGACGGTGCTCCTCGAATTTGAGTGGGTGCTGCGCGGTTACTATGAGTTCGAGCCGGTTGAGGTGCTGACGGTTCTGCGCCACCTGCTGACTCTGCCGCAGGTGACCATCGAGGATCGCGATACGGTCGAGCAGGCTCTGCGCCATAGCGAAGCGGGCCTCGACGTGGCTGACGCGCTGCACTACGCGAGCTATCGGAATTGCCGCGGGCTGGCGACATTCGATGATCGCCGTTTCGCCCGGCGCGCACGGAGACTGGGGCTGACGCCGGCCGTTGTCCTGCCAGGCTGAATTGCATCCGGTCCCGGTCCCGCTATAGTGCTTCCTTTGCACTGCAACAATCAGGCGGTTCCGGGCAATGATGAAGGTGGGACTGATCGGCTGGCGCGGCATGGTCGGCTCCGTGCTGGTGGAGCGCATGCGGGCGGAGGACGACTTCGCCCTGTTCGAGCCGGTGTTCTTCTCCACGTCGCAGGCTGGTGCCGTGGCCCCGGAGGTCGGGCGCCCCTGTCCGCCGGTCGGCGATGCCCATGACCTGCGCTCGCTCACCGCCTGCGACACGCTGGTTTCCTGCCAGGGCGGCGACTACACGCAGGCGATGCATCCGCGCCTGCGCGCGGCCGGCTGGCGCGGCCATTGGATCGACGCGGCCTCGACGCTGCGCATGCAGGACGATGCAGTGATCATCCTCGATCCGGTCAATCGCCCGGCCATCGAGGCCGGAATCGCGGGCGGCCGGCGCGACTGGATCGGCGGCAACTGCACCGTCAGCCTGATGCTGATGGCCTTCGGCGCGCTGTTCCGTGCCGGGCTCGTCGAGTGGCTGACCTCGATGACCTATCAGGCGGCCTCCGGCGCCGGGGCCCAGCATATGCGCGAGCTGCTCGCGCAGATGGGCCGGCTGCACGGCGCCGCCGCCGCACTGCTGGCCAACCCGGCCAGCGCCATCCTCGACATCGATCGCGTGGCCGCGGCCGCATTCACGGATCCGGCACTGCCGGTCGCGCAGTTCGGGCAGCCGCTCGCCGGCAGCCTGCTGCCGTGGATCGATCGCGACCTCGGCAACGGCCAGAGCCGCGAAGAGTTCAAGGCCGGCGCCGAGGGCAACAAGATCCTCGGCACCGGCGCGGAGCCGATCCCGATCGACGGGCTGTGCGTACGCATCGGCGCGATGCGCTGCCACAGCCAGGCCGTGACGATGAAGCTCACGCGCGCGGTGCCGCTGGCCGGGATCGAGACGCTGCTGGAACAATCCCACCCGTGGCTGCGACTGGTGCCGAACGAGCGCGAGGCGAGCCTGGCGCGACTGACGCCGGCGGCGGTGACCGGCCGCCTCGATATCGCCGTCGGGCGCATCCGCCAGCTCGCGATGGGGCCGGAGTACCTGACCGCGTTCACGGTCGGCGACCAGTTGCTGTGGGGGGCGGCGGAGCCGCTGCGCCGGATGCTGCGGTTGCTGCTGGACGCCCGCTGAGCCGCGCCGCATGAACCCGCCGGCGGGTGTTTCGCGTCGGCCTGCCGGGCTGCGTGCGCACCCGGGTTTCATGCGGTTCCTGATCGCCCGCTTCATCGTGTCGATGGCGGCGCAGATGCAGACCGTCGCCGTCGGCTGGCAGGTCTACGAGATCACCCGCGACCCGCTCGATCTCGGCCTGATCGGTCTGTCGCAGTTCCTCCCGTTCGTGCTGCTGGTGCTGCCGGCCGGACAGGTTGCCGACCGCTACAACCGCGCCCGGATCATCGGTCTCTGCTACAGCCTCGGGCTGGTGTGCGCGGCGCTGCTGCTCGCCTTGACGCTGTCCGGCAGTACCCGCACCTGGCCGGTGTTCGCCGTGATGGTGCTGTTCGGCACGGCGCGCGCGTTCTCGATGCCGTCCGGGCAGGCGCTGTTGCCGAACCTGGTTCCACCGGAGCTCTTCAGCCGCGCTGTGGCGGTCAACTCGAGTACCTGGCAGATCTCGACGGTTGCCGGCCCAGCGCTCGGCGGGCTGATCTACCTGCTCGGCCCGCAGGCCGTCTATGGTTCGGTCGCCGTGCTGACCGTGGCCGGCGTGCTGCTGCTGCGCGGCGTGCGCGCACCGGCGCCGGTGGCGCAACAGGAGCCCGACAACTGGCACACGCTGCTCGAAGGTCTGCGCTTCGTGTTCCGCCAGCGGCTGGTGTTGGCTGCCATCTCGCTGGACCTGTTCGCGGTGCTGTTCGGCGGCGCGACGGCCCTGTTGCCGGCCTATGCGAGCGATGTGCTCGCCGTCGGGCCGGATGGCCTCGGCTGGCTGCGCGCCGCACCCGGCATCGGGGCCGCCCTCGTCGCGCTGACGCTTGCGTGGCGGCCGATCACGCGCCGGGTCGGGCCGGCCATGCTGGCCGGCGTCGCGCTGTTCGGGCTCGGTACCGTGGTCTTTGGTCTCTCGGAGAGCATGTGGTTGTCTCTGCTGGCGCTCACCGTGCTCGGCGGGGCCGACATGGTCAGCGTCTACATCCGGCACGTTCTCGTACAGCTCGAGACACCGGATTCGATCCGGGGCCGCGTCAGTGCGGTCAGTGCCGTGTTCATCGGTGCTTCGAACGAACTCGGCGAGTTCGAGTCGGGCGTCACTGCGGCGTGGTGGGGCCTGAAACCGGCGGTCGTGGTCGGCGGCTGCGTGAGTGTCGCGATCGCGGGGCTATGGCTGCGCTGGTTTCCGCAACTGCGACGGATGGACCGCTTTCCGAAGCCGCGGCTCGACATTCCAGCGGAACACCGGCGCTAGCAGCCGGTCGGACTCCCGGCATCCGGATCCCGCCGGCGCGGCCCGGGCGTATACTGCCAATGTCCCGCGCACGCCAAGGAGAGGCCCATGTCGTGCAGCTTCCGCTGGTCTACCGTGTTCGCCGCCGCGCTGCTGCTGTCCGCCTGCATGACCGCGAAGCTGGACGAGAACCGCCGGGCGGACACGGCGATTGCGGCCGGCGAGGCGGTCGTGCTGCTGGCCAAGCCGCAGGTCGAGGGCATCACCACCGAGGACGAGTTCATCGACTGCGTCGGCGACCGCATGGCCGCCCGCGCCGGGATCCCGGTGCGGCCGAACGATGCGTTCGTCGATTCGCTGTTCCCGTGGCTGGAGCCGGCGACCGCGCCGCAGCGGCCGGAGGGTATGAGCCGGTTGCTGGCCCGCGATGCCGTGGCCCAGCGCGTCGCCGACAGCGGTGTCCGCTACATCGTCTGGATCGACGGTGCGACCCGCAAGACGGATGGCGGCGGGAGCATCGCCTGCGCCGTCGGCCCGACCGGTGGCGGCTGCCTCGGCTTCGGCTGGTGGGAGAAGGAATCGGACTACGAGGCGGTCGTCTGGGACATCAACACCAACAGAACGGCGGGCTCGGTGTCGACGAACGTCACCGGAACCTCGGCCATGCTGGGCGTGCTGGTGCCATTGCCCTTCGTCGCCCGGGTGCAGGGCGCCGCCTGCGATCGGCTGGCCAGCCAGTTGACCGCATTCCTGCGGGGCGAGGATCCGTCGGTCGTTCCAGGCGAGCGCTGAAGCGGTCCGGACCGGGCAGTGGGCCGGTGAACCAAAGGCGGGACGGCCCCTCCAAGGGGCATCGGTACTGGGGCAACCGCTCCGGGGCGTAGCGGTTCACGGACCTGGGAGCAGGCATGGCGGGATCGATTCCGGTGCTGCGCGGGCTGCTGCTGGCGTTGCTGATCGCCTCGCTGGCGGGGTGCCTGACCCAGACCTCCAACAGCCGTTCCGGCGGAGGCTCCTCCGGTGGCAGCGGTGCGCCGTCCGGAGGTTCGAGCGGCGGCGGTTCCGGAGGCGGCGGTTCGCCCGGTGGGGGCCAGCCGCTGCCCGGCGAATCATCGGGAGGTGGCTCCGCTTCCAGCTTTCCCACGAGTGGCGGGAGCCCGGGTGGGACCGCGACATTGCCGATGCCGGGCGAGGCAGGCAGTGCGGGCCAGGGGCCGGAATCGGGCACGGAGGCGAGTACCGGCAGCGCGGACACCGCGGAGGACGGGACGGAAACGGACTCCGAGGCCGGAGCGCAGCCGGGTGAGGACCGCCGCGCCGCGATCGACCGCCGCCTCGACGAAACTTTCGGCACCTTCGATGCTGCGATCCGCACAGCCCACGAGGCGGTCGCGAAGGAGCGCGCCGAACGGGCGGCGGAAGGCGCGGCCGGCGGTTCGACGGCCGAAGGCGATGATTCGGAGACAGGCGCGACGGCGGAGGAGCAGCGCAGTGGCGGTCTCGAATCGGTCGACGCCGGCGCCGGGGCGGGTGAAGCGGGCCAGACGGTCGCGGGACAGGGTGACGGCACCGGCGCTGCGGGGGGTGGCGGCGCCGGCCCGGACCGCGTCCCCGAGGACATTCCGGACGGCCAGGACGACGACATCGTCGCTCGCCAGATCCGTGAGGCCGCGATGAAGGAGACGGATCCGGAGTTGCGCGCGGCGCTCTGGGAAGAATATCGGCGTTACAAGCGCGGGAGCTGACGCGGACCGCGGCAGGCAGAGCACATGATCCACCATCGCTGCTGGCGCTGGATTCTTCCGGCGATCGTACTCGTCTCGTCCGGTTGCGTCGTGCACGAAACCCGGCCGTTGCCGCAACTGCAGGCGACCCAGGCGACGGCCAGCATCGCGCCGGAACAGCTTCTCGACCTCGGCCTGCACGTGTTCCATCCGGGCGTTGCGCCGGAAATCGTCGAGAATCCGGAACTCGGCGAGCAGCAGCGCATCTTCGTGGAGATCCGGCGCGCCGAGGCGCGCTATCTGCCGACGCATCTGCGCGGGGTGCTGGAGGGCACCGGCCACTGGGGAGCGACGCGGGTCGTGCCGGCGTCGGTCCAATCCTTCGACGTCACCGTGGACGGGCGCATCCTCGAGTCGACCGGCACTGCGCTGCGCATCGCGGTGACCGCAGTGGACGCGACCGGTCGGGTGTGGCTCGACGGCCAGGAATTCCAGGGGCTGGCGGATACCCGCGCGTATCGGCCGGACCGTGTGTCCGTGCGCGACCCGTTCGAGAACGTCTACGTCGCGGTCGCGGAGGCCCTGCTCGCCGCGCGCAACCGGCTGACGCCGGCCGAGATTGCGGAAGTCCGGCGGGTTGCGGAACTGCGCTTCGCGGCCGATTTCGCGCCGGTGGCCTTCAGCCAGTACCTGGCGCGCGAACCGAAGACCGGCCGGTATCACGCCACCCGCCTGCCGGCGGCGGACGATCCGCTGCTGCGCCGGATCGGGCAGATCCGCGAGCGCGACTACGGCATGGTGGATGCGGTGAGCGAGCACTACGCGTCGTTCAGCGAACAGATCGCCGCGCCGTATCTCGACTGGCGCCGCTACACCTACGATGAAATCGTGGCGGAGGAGAAGCTCAAGGCGCAGGCGCGCAACCGCATCGGGCTCGGCGCCGCGGCGGTGCTCGGTGCGATCCTGATTCCGGATAGCTGCAGCAGCGATACCTGTGCACGGGCGACCGATGCGGCGCGCTACGGCGCCGCCGCCGGCGGTGTCGCGGCCGTGGTCAGCGGGCTGCGCAAGCGCGGTGAAGCGAAGATCCACACCGAATCGATCAGGGAGATCTCCAGCGGCTTCGATGCCGCGGCGGCGCCGCTGGTCATCGACGTCGAGGGTCGTACGCTGCGGCTGACCGGCACCGCCGAGGAGCAGTACGCGGAATGGCGCCGCCTGCTGCACGAGCTGTACCGCGAGGAGACCGGCCTGGTGCCGTCCGCACCGGCCTCTGGCGGTGAAGCGCAGGCGGCGGTGCCCGGAACGGGCTGACACACCGTATGACTGAGCTCAGGCCCGGGCTCGAACTCGGCGCCCGATTCGTATTGTTGCGTCGGCTCGGCCGCGGCGGAACCGCCGAGGTGTGGCTGGCCGAGGACCGCGCGCGTAGCGGCCCGGTTGCGCTCAAGGTGCTGGACCGGGCCGCCGAACCGCTGCCCGGACTGACCCGAATGCTCGCCAGCCAGGCGGCGCTGCCAGCCGCTGGTTTCGTCGCGCTGCACGAGTTCGTGCGCGTGGATGGGCACGCGCTGTTGGTGATGGACTGGATGGAAGGCGGCGATCTCGGCCAGTTCCGCGGCCGCCCGTTCGAGAGCTGGGCCGGCCCGCTCGAGGATCTCGTCGCTGCGCTCGCTGCACTGCATGCCGCCGGCCTGGTGCATCGCGATCTCAAGTGCAGCAACGTGCTGCTGGACGACGCCGGGCGGGCGCGGCTCAGCGACTTTGGTCTGCTGGCGGCGGTCGGTGAGCCGGGCAGCGGGGGCGGTTCGCCGTACAGCGCGAGTCCGCAGCAACTGCGCGCCGAGCCGGCCGCGCCCGCCGACGATCTGTATGCACTCGGCGCACTGCTGTACGAGCTGATCGCCGGACATCCGCCGTACTACCCGGAAGTCACGCATGAGCGCGTGCTGTACGAGCCGGTTCCGCCGTTGCTGCCGCTCGCAGCGGTACCGGTCCGCGTGCGCGAGCTGGCGCTGCGGCTGCTGGCCAAGTCCGCGGCCGTGCGACCGGCGCTCACCGAGGTGCGTGCCGCGCTCGTTGCGGCGCGGGTCGAAGAACCGGCGGCGGAACCGGCGCCGGTCGCGGCGATCGGTGCGCCAGTCCGGGCCCGCGCGACAGCGCGAACGTGGCTGTGGCTGGGCGGCGGCGTGCTGGCGGTGGCGGCACTGGCCGTCGTGTTCGTCGCGCTACCGCGCTGGACGGCGGAGCGCAACGCCGGTCTGACCGAACAGGCGCTGGCCGCGGCCGTGGCGCAGGAAGCCCGGCTGCGGCAGCGCGAGCAACAGGCGCAGCAGCAGGCTGCCGCGCGGACTGCGGCCAGCGCCGCGCGCAACCGCTACGCCAGCGCACTCGCCGCACTCGATGCGCGCCAGGCGGCACGCTGGGCCGTGACCGCGCTGGCCGCGGCGCGCGCACAGGGCGAAGCGGCCGCCAGCCAGTTCGATCTTGGCGATTTCGAGCAGGCTGCGGCTGCGTGGCAGGAGGCCGGCGCGCTGCTCGACCGGACCAGCGCTGATGCGCCGGCAGTGGTGCAACGCCTGCTGGCGCAGGCGACGACGTCGCTCGAGGCGTCACGCACGCGAGAGGCGCGCGAGACGCTCGAGCTCGTACTCGCGATCGACCCGCAGAATGCCGCGGCCAGGGCCGGTCGCGAGCGGGCCGGCCGGCTCGAAGCGGCACTGGTGCTCGCCGATGCGGCCGCCGCTGACGAGCGCGCCGGGCGGCTCGAGGCGGCGGAGCAGGGCTACCGGCGGGCGCTGGCCGAGGAACCGGGGGTACCGGACGCGCGGGAAGGGCTCGCGCGGATCGCCGCCCGGCGCAGCGGCGACACGTACGCGGCCGCGATGGCGCGCGGCCTGGCCGAACGGAGTGCGGG